>Ga0182030_10020364_pt1 | contig 12520 bp, 5 predicted proteins | sample 812S3MmetaG_FD_121299 | JGI IMG/M metagenome (GOLD analysis project Ga0182030, IMG submission 121299) | Permafrost microbial communities from Stordalen Mire, Sweden - 812S3M metaG (Illumina Assembly) | ecosystem: Environmental > Terrestrial > Soil > Wetlands > Permafrost | place: Sweden... | reverse complement strand
TGCCGCCTCGTTCCTTTCGAGGGGCAGGCCGCGGGAATAACGATCCGAGGAGATCGCGAGAGTCTGGATATATTGCGCGCGTTCGTAGGCGCTGGGGTCCGGACAGTTTTTTTGACTCAGGCTCCCCTTGAGCTGGCTGACCGATTCATATTCATGCTCTTCCAGCCATGCGCCCATTTCGCGCTCGATCACGCGCAGGTGATCGATGCCGCGCCGCAGGAGCACGGAGCAGAGCATGGTGACATCGGCGCCGACCATGAGCATTTTGATCGCGTCCGTCGCGCGATGGATGCCCCTGGTGGCGGCGATGCTGGCGCGCACCCGTCCGGCCAAAATGGCGATCCAACGCATGGGCAGGCGCATGTCCATCGGCGTGCTAAGCAGAAGGGTGGGGCTGATTTCGAGATTTTCGAGATCAATGTCGGGCTGATAGAACCGGTTGAAGAGGACCAAACCTTGGGCGCCGGATTGATCGAGACACCTGGCGACGCGGGCAAAGTTCGTGAAGAACGGGCTTAGTTTCACCGACACGGGAATGGTCACCTCTTGTTTCACCGCGCGCAGGATGTCGACGTACTGTTGTTCGATTTCGACTCCACTCCGATCAAAATCCGTGGGAATGTTATAAATATTGAGTTCAAGCGCATCGGCTCCCGCTTGCTCAATCTGACGCGCATAGCTGACCCAGCCTCCCAGCGTGGAGCCGTTCAGGCTCCCGATGATGGGTATTTTGACCGCGGCTTTTGCCCGCGAGATGTGCTTCAGATAAGCTTCCGGGCCGATCTTGAAATTGATGGCTTGCGGAACATACGTCAGCGCCTCGGCAAAGCTTTCGGTGCCTTCGCTCAGGTGGTGGTCGAGGGCGAGTTCTTCGCCGCGAATCTGTTCCTCGAAAAGCGAGTGGAAGACGATGGCCGCCGCGCCGGCATCCTCCATGCGTTTGATATTGTCCGGGTCTTCCGACAAGGGCGACGCCGAGGGAACCAGCGGCGTGCGAAGCTGCAGGCCAAGATAGGAGGTGGAAAGGTTCATGGTTTGGCTCCAGGGTCGAGGTTGGGATTGCGTGCGGCCAGGTATTCGTAACGTTTCCGTCGCCGGTCGGCGTCAACCTGCGCCTGCTCGAAGATCCCGGGGGCCTCCTCCGGCTGGCTCTGGCTGAGCATCCGGAACCGATTTTCCATCTTGAAATAATCGGCCACGCGAATCGTGGGCGCCGCTGAATCGAGCTGGAGCGGATTTTCACCCGCGGCGATCTTCTCGGGATTGAAGCGGTACAACAACCATTGCCCCGACTGCACGGCGGCCTTCTGGTTTTGCATGCCCTTGGTCATGTTGATGCCCTGGGCGATGCAATGGCTGTAGGCGATGATAAGGGCCGGTCCGTCGTAGGCTTCGGCTTCCAGAAAGGCTTTCAGGGTGTGCTCGTCCTTCGCGCCCATCGCGACCGAGGCGACGTAGATCGTGCCGTAGTTCATCGCGATCATCCCCAGGTCCTTTTTGGCCGCCCGTTTGCCGGCGCTCGCATATTTCGCCACGGCCCCGCGCGGGGTCGATTTGGAGCATTGACCGCCCGTGTTGGAATAGACCTCGGTGTCCATGAGAAGCACCTTGACGTTGCGTCCGCTGGCGAGGACGTGGTCCAGGCCGCCGAAGCCGATGTCATAGCCCCAGCCGTCGCCGCCCAGGATCCAGACGCTCTTGCGGACCAGCGTGTCGGCCACGGCCAGGAGCCGGCGCGCGCGGGTGTCCCCGATCCCCTCAAGCTTCTGCTTGAGTTCCGCGACGCGGGCCCTCTGGTCGTAGATGTCGGCTTCGTCCTTTTGGGATGCGCCGATAATTTGACCCGCAAGCGTGTCGCCCACCTGGCCCGCCATTTCCTGCACGAGTTCCAGGGCGAATTCGTGTTGCTTGTCGATGGAAACACGGAAGCCCAATCCAAATTCGGCGTTGTCTTCAAAGAGCGAGTTGGACCAGGCCGGCCCGCGTCCCTCATCGTTTTTCGTATAAGGGGTCGTCGGAAGATTGCCGCCGTAGATCGAGGAGCAGCCGGTGGCGTTGGCGATGATCAGCCTGTCGCCGAACAGCTGGGTGAGCAGCTTGACGTAGGGCGTCTCGCCGCAACCGGCGCAAGCGCCCGAGAATTCGAACAAGGGCCGGCTCACCTGCATTCCGCGCACGCTGCCATGGGGCACGATGCGGCGGTCCATCTCCGGAATCGACAGGAAGAAATCCCAGTTGGCGCGCTCCTGGTCCCGAATGTCCCCGATCGGACGCATGTTGATCGCCTTGAGGCGCGCTTCGGATTTGTTTTTGGCCGGGCAAACATCGACGCATACGGCGCAGCCCGTGCAATCCTCGACGGCGACCTGGAGGGTGTAGCTCAAGCCCTTCCACTCGGGGAGTCGCGCGTGATTGGTCTTGAAGGCAGCCGGGGCGGATTTCAGCGCTTCCGGGTCGTAAGCCTTGCTGCGGATGACCGCGTGCGGACAGACCATGACGCACTTTCCGCATTGAATGCAGACATCGGGATCCCAAACCGGGACCTCGGTGGCAAGGTTGCGTTTTTCCCATTGCGTTGTGCCCGTCGGATAGGTGCCGTCCACCGGAAGCGCGCTCACGGGCAGTTGATCGCCGCGGGCGGAGATCATCTTGCCCAGGACATTGCGCACGAATTCAGGCGCAAGCGGCGAGACCGGCGGGAGAGACGGGGCCCGGCTGGCGACCTGATCGGGAACTTCAACCTGGTGCAGGTTGGCCAGGGTCTGATCAACCGCGTTGATGTTCATCCGCACGATCTCGTCGCCCTTTTTCCCATAGGTCTTGCGAATCGAGTCTTTGATCGCGGCAATGGCCTCTTCACGCGGCAGCACGCCGGACACGGCGAAGAAGCAGGTCTGCATCACCGTGTTGATCCGGCCGCCCATGCCGCTTTCACGCGCCACTTTGTTGGCGTCGATCACGTAGAACTTGATCTTCTTCTCGATCAACTGCCGCTGGTAAGGCTCGGGCAGCGTCTGACAGACGTGATCCGGTTTGACCGGTGTGTTGAGCAGGAAGGCCCCGCCCGGGACCAGGTCCTGCAGCATATCGTACTGCTCGATGAAGCCCGGCATATGACAGCCGACAAAATTCGCTTTCGTGACCAGGTAGGTCGAGCGGATCGGGCGCGGCCCAAAACGGAGGTGGGAGATGGTCATCGAACCCGATTTCTTGGAATCGTAGACGAAGTAGCCCTGGGCGTAGTTGTCGGTATTTTCACCGATGATCTTGATCGACTCCTTGTTGGCTCCGACGGTTCCATCGGAACCCAGGCCGTAAAACATGGCGCGCACGACCTCGTCCGGTTCGGTGGAAAAGGACGGATCGTAGTCCAAGCTGGTCTGGGTCACATCGTCATGAATGCCGACGGTGAAGTGCTCCTTGGGCGCCGGCAGGGCGAGGTTGTCGAAAACCGCCTTGACCATCGCCGGAGTGAATTCCTTGGAGGACAAACCGTAACGCCCGCCAATGACCTTGATATCGGAACGGCCCGCTTCGTAAAGCGCATGAACGCAATCGAGCAGAAGAGGCTCGCCGCCCGCGCCGGGCTCTTTCGTGCGGTCCAGCACCGCCAGGGACTTCACGGTCGGGGGAAGCGCGGCCGCGAACCGGGCGGCATCGAAAGGCCGGTAGAGGCGGACTTTGAGGACGCCCACCTTTTCTCCCCTGGCGCTCAGGCACTCAACGGTTTCGTGAACCGCTTCGCATCCCGATCCCATCAGGACGATGACACGATCCGCATCCGGCGCCCCCTCATATTCATACAGGAAGTATTGCCGGCCGGTGAGGGCCGCAAAATCGTCCATCGCCTTTTGCACAAGGCCGGGGCAGGCCAGATAGAAGGGGTTGACCGTTTCGCGGGCCTGGAAGTAGACGTCGGGGTTTTGGGCCGTGCCGCGCAAAACGGGGCGATCCGGGGTCAGGGCCCGGCTGCGATGTTCCAGCACGCGCTCTTCATTGATCATCGAGAGGATGACCTCGTCGGGGACGATTTCGATTTTCGAGACTTCGTGCGAGGTGCGAAACCCGTCGAAGAAGTGCATGAAGGGAATATGGGCTTCCAGGGTGGCCGCATGGGCGATCACAGCCAGGTCCTGGGCTTCCTGAACGGAGGCTGAACAAAGCAGGGCCCAGCCGGTGGCGCGTACGGCCATCACGTCGCTGTGGTCCCCGAAGATGGAAAGTCCCTGGGCGGCCAGGGAACGCGCCGCGACATGGAAGACGACGGGGGTCAGCTCTCCCGCGATTTTGTACATGTTGGGAATCATCAGCAACAAGCCCTGCGATGACGTGAAGGTCGTGCTCAGCGCGCCCGTTTGCAGCGAGCCGTGAATCACGCCGGCCGCGCCGGCCTCGCTCTGCATTTCCACCACCGAGGGGACCGTTTTCCAGAGATTGCGCTTGCCCGCGGCAGACCAGGCATCGGCCCACTCGCCCATCGGCGATGCCGGGGTGATCGGATAGATGGCGATCACTTCGCTCAGGGCGTAGGCGACGCGGCCAACCGCTTCATTCGCGTCAAAGGTCTTGAAGTGGGCCTTCCTTGAGGCTTCTCCTGCGGCCCCGTTGGCGGGGGGGGCGACCGTCAAAGGCGCTTCTCCGACCGCGAAATTTTGTTTCATCGTCCCAACGTCCGAGTCTTGAGTTTTCATAGATCCATTTCCGCCTTCCATCCGCCCTGCGCCTTATCGACGCTCACCTTGAATCCGACCCGTTCGCAAATGCGCTTCATGCCCTCGTTGTCCCGCAGCATGTGTCCCGTGATCCGGCTCAATTTTTCCTGCAGGCCCATTCTCACGAGCAGTTGCAAGAGCTGGGTCCCAAGCCCCTTGTTCTGCCAGGGATCGCTGATCACGATGGCAAAGATGGCTTCATCAAGGCCGTGCACTTTATTCAAGCGTCCCACGCCAAGGATTTCGTGAGATCCATCAAGGCGCTTGTAATCGACCACCAGCGGGATTTCGCAGTCGTAGTCCGTAAAGCAGATGCGGGTCAGTCTCTCGTGGGCGATGCGCTCCTCCAGTTGCAACATCCCCATGTACCGCTGGTTGACCGTCGTTTCCGAGAGGTTCCGATGGAACTCGACCATCAGGGGTTCATCCTCCGGTCGTATCGGGCGGATTTTCACCGGCGCGCCATCTTTCAATTTCCAGTCCGTGACATACCGGGTGGGGTAGGGACGGATGGCGAGTTTGGGCAGGTCCTTTTCATGCGTCTTGGGGTCATGGAGCACAACGCGGGCATCAAGCGCGGTCATGTCCCCGGGTGAAACCAAAAGCGGATTGATGTCGATTTCCCTAATCCAGCTTTGCTCGGCGACGAGATAACTGAAGCGCACGAGCAGTTCCTCGAGCGCGGCAAGGTTGATCGGCTTGCGTCCGCGAACGCCTTTGAGCGCCGTATAGATTTTCGTCTGCTCCATCATGCGGCGGGCGAGGGTCGCGTTGAGCGGCGGAAGGCCGAGCGAGCGGTCCTTGAACACCTCGACAAGCTGTCCGCCCATGCCGAAGAGCAGGACGGGGCCGAATTGGGGATCAATGCTGCTGCCGAGAATCAGTTCGTAACCTTCCATCTGGACCATCCGCTGAACGGTAACGCCCAGGAAATCCGCCCGGCTGTGTTTCTCGCAAACCGCCTTTTCGATTTCGCGCCAGGCCTGTCGCACGGCTTCCGTCCCCTTGAGGTTGAGTTTTACGCCGCCGACATCCGTTTTGTGGGTGATCGTTTCGGAATAGATTTTGAGAACGACCGGGCCCTCGATTCTTTCGGCGATCTCCACCGCTTCGTCCTCGGTTTTGGCGATCTGGGTGAGAACGGTGGGAATCCCGTAAGCGGCCAGGATGTGCTTCGACTCGTATTCGGTCAGGATGGTGCGACCCTCTTGACGAGCCTTGTGAATGACCTCATCCACATAGGTTCGATTGGCCTGGTAACCGCTCGATTCCAACGTCGGGCTGGGCGTTTCGTAGAGCGAATGAAGGTTGTGGCTGTAGCGCCACATCGCGGCGAAAGCGCGCGCGGCGGTGTCCGGATACCCATAGCAGGGAATCCCGTTGTGCCTCAGGATCTCCGCTCCCGAACTCACCTGCGATCCTCCCATCCAACTCGTCAGGATGGGCTTGCCCTTCGGAATCGAAAGCTTCGACAACGCTTCGGCTGTCTCGACCGACTTCGTCATCGCTTGGGGCGTGAGAATGACCAGAACGCCGTCGTTTTCCTTGTCGTTGGCGACAATTTCCACGGCCTTGGCGTAACGCGCCGCGTCCGCGTCACCGAGAACATCGACGGGATTGTTGTGGCTCCAGAAGGGCGGCAAAAAGTCATTGAGCGATTGGAACGTATCCTGGGACAATTGGGCGATCTCGCCGCCCTCGATAATCAAGGCGTCGGTGGACAACGCCGCGGGACCTCCGGCGTTGGTGACAATGGAAAGGCGCGGGCCCTGGGGACGCGGTTGTTTGCCCAGGACTTGCGCCATGTTGAAAAGGTCGGCGATGGCATTGACGCGCAGGACCCCGACCCGGCGAAAGGCGGCCTCGAGGACTTCGTCGCTCCCGGTCAGCGACCCGGTGTGCGAGGCCGCGGCTTTCGAGGCGGCGGCGGTCCGTCCAACTTTCAGCACGATGATGGGTTTGGTCAGGGAAACCTCGCGCGCGGCGGACAGAAACGCCCGCGCATCGCCGATCGTCTCCATATAAACGACGATGCTTCGGGTGTTTGGATCATCGCCCAGATAGTGGATGAGATCGCCCCAACCGACATCGAGCATCGATCCAATGGAGATGAAGGAGCTGAATCCAACGTCATGATTGATGCTCCAATCGAGCACCGCGGCGCACAAGGCCCCGCTCTGGCTGATGAACCCGACGCTGCCGGGACGCGCCAGCGGTTTGGCGAAGGTCGCGTTCAATCCGACGCGCGGAATCATCGCTCCCAGGCAGTTCGGCCCGATGATCCTCATTTTGGCCCGGCGGGCGCGCTCCAGAATTTGCCGCTCGAGCTCGACGCCTTCCGCGCCGATTTCCTTAAAACCCGCCGAGATGATGATGGCCCCCTTGATGCCCGCCTCGATGCACTCCGTGATGATTCCCGGAACCGTGTTCGCGGGAGTGCAAATGACGGCGAGATCGACCGGCCCCGGAACCTTTCCGATGCTCGCATAGGCCGGCACTCCCAGGATGGCCGGGCGCTTCGGATTCACCGGATAGACGGTGCCTTGAAACGCCTCATCCTTGAGGTTTTCCATAAGAGTCCGCCCCACGCTTCCGATGGACTCCGTGGCGCCGATAAGGGCAACCGTCTTGGGCGCGAGCATGGTGTCGAGCACGGGACGTCTCTGGCCCAGGATGTCGTAAGCATCTTCAATTTTAGGAGGGCGTAAGGTAGGCATAGGTAAATTCGAGCTAGGGGTTGTGGACTTCGTGGATTGGCCGGTCGAGGGGGTCATTTGGTTGGGAGCCCTGTGGTGGCTGCTGAATGGAGGCTAATCGCTTTGGCTGCGCTCAGCTTCACCGATTTTGCCCAATACTTGCTGTTTTTTGCAAAAAAGGCCCCATGGCTCCATCCCGACTGGAGAAAAGGCAGTTGAAAAACCGCGATGCGAGGACTCATCAAGTCCGAATCGTCGCAAAATCAGCAAAGTATTGGCCAATAGGCGAGGAGATGGCGCAATCAACCCCTTGTAACCTACACCCCATGAAACCGCACGCGGGCGCGTCCACTTGCCCAAGGTTTCTTCCCTAACCCTCAATCTATATGACTACATCCCCGAAAAAGTATCCCACTGGCATTGAACTCCTTCACGACCCGATTCTCAACAAGGGAACGGCCTTCACGGAGAAAGAAAGAGACGCGCTCGGACTTCGCGGACTTCTCCCGCCCCTGGTTCATACTCAAGACGTTCAACTGGCGCGCGTGTTGGGCAACTTAAGGCAAAAGACGTCCGACCTGGAAAAATATATCTTTCTCATCGCCCTGCAGGATCGCAACGAAACGCTCTTCTACAAATTGGCCCTGGACCATCTGGATGAGATCATGCCGCTGATCTATACGCCGACGGTCGGCAAGGCGTGCCAGGAATATGGGAATATCTTCCGCCGCCCGCGCGGTCTTTTCATCACGGCCAAGGATGCCGGACGGATGGAGAAGGTTCTTGGCAATTGGCCGTACAAAGACATCAGCGTGATCGTCGTGACCGATGGCGAGCGCATTCTGGGGCTGGGAGACCTCGCCGCCAGCGGCATGGGGATTCCGGTGGGCAAACTCTCGCTCTACACCGCGTGCGCGGGAATTCATCCGACGCGCTGCCTCCCGGTGACGCTTGACGTGGGAACGGAAAACGAAAAACTGCTGAACGACCCCCTTTATTTCGGCCTCAAGCAGCGCCGCGTCCGGGGCGAGGCTTACGATGCCCTGGTTGAGGAATTTGTCACCGCCGTCGGGAAGGTCTTTCCCGACGCCTTGATTCAGTTCGAGGATTTCGCCAACCACACCGCCTTCCGGCTCCTGAAAAAATACCAGGATAAGATCTGCACGTTCAACGACGACATCCAGGGAACGGCGTCCGTCGCTTTCAGCGGTGTCTTCTCGGCCTTGCGAATCACCAAAAAAGCGCTCAAGGATCAACGCCTGCTCTTCTTCGGCGCGGGCGAAGCCGGAACGGGCATCGCCGACCTGACGGTCGCGGCCCTGATGGAAGAGGGGTTGACCCAGGCCGAGGCGCGCAGCCGCTGCTGGTTCATCGATTCCAAGGGCCTCGTGGTCAAGAGCCGCAAGGACCTGGCCGAGCACAAGATCCCCTACGCCATCGATCACAAGCCCATGACCGACAATCTGGAGATTCTCAATGAGTTGAAGCCCACGGCTCTCATCGGCGTCTCCGGCCAGCCGAACACCTTTAGCGAAGCGATCTTGCGCCGCGCGGCCCAGATCAACGAACGGCCCATCGTCTTCGCTCTTTCCAACCCGACATCCATGGCCGAATGCACGGCGGAGGAAGCCTATCGGTTCACCGATGGCCGTGCGGTGTTTGCCAGCGGCAGTCCCTTCCAGCCGGTGACCCTCGGCGGAAAGACCTTTGTCCCCGGACAAGGCAACAACTCGTATATCTTCCCCGGCGTCGGCCTCGGGGTTTTGGCCAGCAGGAGCAAATTCGTCACCAACGAGATGTTCCTCGCCGCGGCGCGGACTCTTGCCAGCCAAGTCGGCGAGGACGACCTTGCCATGGGCAGGATTTACCCGCCGCTCACCAAGATTCGCCAGGTCTCCGCCGCCATCGCCGAGGCCACGGCGGAAGTGGCCTATAAACGCGGCTTCGCCCAGGAACCGCGCCCGAAGAACCTCACGGAGCACATCAAAGCCCAGATGTACCAGCCTGATTACAAGAGCTACGTGTGAGTCTGCATCGGGTGGCCCGGCAACGACAGGCGTGCCTGTGTTGTCCGGGTCGCCGAAGGCGACAGGAAGCGATTTCCTCGTTCCCCGCGAAATTCCATTTCGCGCTGATTCAGGTAGCCGTCCCGACCCACTCCGGAATAGATTTTGACGGAATTACGGAATTTTCGGAATTAACGGAATTGGGAGGCAGGGGAATTTTGGGACAGGATTAACAGGATTCGGAAGGTAGCCGTCGCGGGCGAAAAGGAAAAAGCGACGGTGCCTTCCCTCGGGTAGTCCGTCCCAGCGGGACGAGCGAAAGTAGCCCGGCGATTCATCGCCGGGTTGTCCAGAAATGGAATTGCCCGTCCCAGCGGGACGGAGGAACTCGTTTCGATGCCGATCAAGCGTCCCTACAGGACGCTACGCTTTCCCGCCATAAACCCGGCGATGAATCGCCGGGCTACTCTCGATGATTCCTACGGAATCATTCCCATCTCGTCCCCTCCGGTGGCCTGGCAATGACAGGCGTGCCTGTGTTGTCCGGGTGGCCGAAGGCGACAGGAAGCGGCGCGCCGTCGCGGGGATAAACATGCCTCCGCCGTGCCTGTCACCTGGCATCTTTTCCCTCCCGCGAAATTCCATTTCGCGCTGATTAGGTAGCCGTCGCGCGTTTTCCCAACCCCAACGGGGTTGGAATCATTCAGCCCAGGGTTGGCGCGTAGCGCCTACCCTGGGTACACGACCAAGCGGCCCAACCCTGTAAGGGTTGAATCCATCCGCTGGAGGCATACTCGCTCCAACCCTTACAGGGTAGGAGCTTCTGTATGCCTTTCCCAAGGTAGCGGCGAGGGACAAGACCCCGCCGCAACCCTGGGCTGAGTGATCGCAACCCCGTTGGGGTTGCCAGACATCCGCGTTAGAGACACACATCCCTCGCGCACAAAAAACGATCCCTGGTAGCCGCCGCTGGCCCAGCGGCGGTCTGTCGTGTATAAACAAACGTGGCCCTTTTTCCGGCGGAGAAAAGGAGACGCGACTATGAACAAAGCAAAGAAGATTAATTCCCGCCGCGGAGGCAGTTTTGACGGCTTCCTCAAGAAAGAGGGCATTTACAGCCATGTCGTCGCCCAGGCGGAAAAGGAAATTCTCGCGTGGAAATTGCAATCGGCGATGAAGGAAAAGAAGGTGACGGTGTCGGCACTGGCCAAAAGAATGCACACCAGCCGGGCTGCCGTTAACCGTATTCTCGATCCGGCCAATCCCTCGATCACCCTTGGCACTTTGAAAACGGCCGCCCTTGTGCTCGGTAAACGCTGGCGCTTTGATTTGGTGGATGTTTGAAATTCGAATCGCTAATTACCTGTCCCTTTTCACTCCCATTGCCATATGGCGTCGATAGAGCCGTGCGAAACGGTCAGCTAGTGTAGTGTCCCTCAAATAACTACACATAAGAAGGCGCGGTAGCATGACAGGATGTCACGCAAAAGCCTTCCGGTAGTTCTGACGGAAGCGGAGATCATCCGCTTGGAGCAATGGATTCGAGCAGGATCGACCCCGCAGCAAGTGGTCTTACGAGCGAGGATCATCGTCGCCGCCGCCCAAGGCCAGAGCGATTTGAAGATCACCGGGGATTTGCGGGTGCAGCGACGCACGGTGGCTCTCTGGGGGCAACGGGTGTGCGAACTGGGTATCGGTTGTGTTTGGGAGATGCGTCCGGGCCGGGGACGCAAAACTCGGTATGGCCCCAGCAAAGCGGCGGCCATTGTGGAAGCCACCCTGCAAACCAAACCGCCCGGTTCCACGCACTGGAGTACGCGCAAACTGGCTCAGGCCCAAGGCGTCAGTAAAAACACGATTGCGCGGGTTTGGCAGGAGCATCAACTCAAGCCGCACTTGAGCAAAAGTTTTAAGCTCTCGCGTGATCCCAAATTCGTGGAGAAGCTCACGGATGTGGTCGGCGTCTATCTCACGCCACCGCAAAATGCCGTGGTGCTTTGTGTAGACGAGAAGAGTCAAATTCAGGCCTTGGATCGCACCCAGCCGGGGCTGCCGCTTAAACCCGGACGATGCGGCACCTTCACCCATGACTACGAACGGCACGGCACCACGACCTTGTTTGCCGCGCTCCAGGTGGTCGAAGGACGCGTCATCGGAGAGTGTTATCCGCGCCATCGCCATCAGGAGTTCCTAAAATTTTTGCGCCGCCTCGATGAGGAGTTTCCCGGTGCCGTGACCCTGCACCTGATCCTCGATAACTACGGCACGCATGGCCATGAACGCGTCCGGCGCTGGTTGGCCAACCATCCGCGCTTTGTCTTGCACTTCATTCCCACCAGTTCCAGTTGGCTCAACCTGATCGAACGCTGGTTTGCCGAACTCAGCCAGAAGGCCGTGCGCCGGGGCGTCTTTCGTAGCGTCGAGGATTTGGAACAGGCCATCGCAGCCTTTCTGGCCGCGTGGAACACCAACCCAACGCCCTTTGTCTGGACGGCCAGCGTCGAAAAGATTCTGGAGAAAATCGCTCGCGCCCGTCACCGTCTCGAAGAAATTCAACCCGGTTGTTCCCTCCCCAAACGCCGAACCAATTGCGTAGCTAATTAAGGGACACTACACTAGGAGAACCGCCAACCAAGACGAAACCCGCCAACTCAGGCTTTGACGAGAGGATTTGCCATAGCTTCGCGGTTGATTCTTGGAGCATTTGTTAAGGTCGTTTCGATCTGATTAAGCATGTCGGAAACCAAGGCAATATGCCGGGAGGAAAGCGGGGTAATTCTATCGGCGCTAAGGACTGCCCATTCCTGCCGCAAGCGTTCCAAGCCAAATTCCCGGGCAATAGCTTCCAGCCGATTTTCGTAGGGACGGCTAAGAGCGGCCCGGATCATGACGGCATCGCCAGCCTTGGAATTAGACCAGACCAAGCCTGGAAACTGTTTCCAGAACCAATCGCGGCGCTCGTCGTTCATGTGTGCAAGATAAGGGATGGCAGTCCTTCTGACAATGCTGCCTCCGACAACGGCAATTACCCTTCTTGGCATGGCAAGATAAGCGTGGCCCGTGCGTTTTCCGCCATGCCCGGTGGCGCGCATTTGGAAACGCTGAC
>Ga0182030_10020362_pt1 | contig 12520 bp, 9 predicted proteins | sample 812S3MmetaG_FD_121299 | JGI IMG/M metagenome (GOLD analysis project Ga0182030, IMG submission 121299) | Permafrost microbial communities from Stordalen Mire, Sweden - 812S3M metaG (Illumina Assembly) | ecosystem: Environmental > Terrestrial > Soil > Wetlands > Permafrost | place: Sweden... | reverse complement strand
TCCGTCGCCGCGGGATGCACGTGCGCAACCTGGACAAACGTGAGCAGCGTCAGCAGCACGAGGCAAATCAGCGAAGTCGCGCGCCAGCCCCAGGGCCGCCCGCGCTCCGCTCCGTGCCGATTTCTGCTGCTTCTCATTGAAACCTCACCCACCCTACAAGAATACACAGGTTCGAGTTGGATCGTTTCCATGGAACGTATCCAATTGAACAGGCCTCCAGATTTCTTCTTCGCAGACCCACTTGCCAAGCCCACAAACAAACCCCGGCCGCTATCGTCTAAACTACGGTCCACGGCATGACCATGCTCCGTTCAAGACTGAATGACACAGTTCGCCAGGCTGCCTGCCTTCTGATCGGCGCAGCCCTGTGCCTTGTCTCCATACACACTCTGTCTGCCCGCGCCCAGAGCAGCGACGATAAGGAAAACAAGACCAAGCTCCCGCTCAAGCCCGACATTCCTGGCGTCCAGGCCAACCGCCGCCTCATCCTCAAAGACGGCACCTACCAGGTTGTGCGCAAATATGAAATCCGCGGCGACCGCGTCCGCTACATCTCCGTCGAACGTGGCGGAGACTGGGAAGAGCTTCCCGAATCTCTCGTCGACTGGCCGGCAACCCGCAAGTGGGAGCAGCAACAAGCCGACCTCGCCCAGGCCCCCTCCCCTGCCATGCAGGAAGCCGCCGAAATCGACAAGGAAGAAGCCGCCGAGCGCCAGCTCAACAAAGACCGCATGCCTGAAGTCGCTCGCGGCCTCAATCTCCCCGATCAGGACGGCGTTTTCGTCCTCGACGAATACCGCGGCGCACCACAACTCGTCGAGATCGTGCCCTCCACCGGCGACCTCCAGATGGCCCGCCAGCACGGCATCCGCTCCGTCCTGCCCCTGCAAAGTCAGACGGCTCACGTTGAATTGGAAGGTGGCTCCGCCAAGGTAGCCATCCACGTCAACCAGCCCGTTCTCTATCTCTCTCTCGACGACAAGGACGACGCCCGCGTCAACGGCAAGTCCGTCACGGAATCCGTCACTACCGCGCCCATGACCATCGACACCCACGGCGCTCCCGAAGTCGCCCACCCCAAGCGTGGCGCCGCCTCCGACAAATCCGGCTTCGCTCTCGTGAAAGTCGACCAGCGCAAGTCTGTCCGCATCGTCGGCAACGTCCACGTCAGCCCCACCGGCGCCATCACCCAGGACGAAAACGTCATTCCCATGCAGGCAGAAGTCCTCCCCGGCCGGCACTGGCTCAAGCTCAAACCCTCCCAGCCGCTGCTCATCGGCGAATATGCCCTCGTCGAAATCCTTTCCCCCAAAGACATGAACGCCACAGTCTGGGACTTCCAGGTCAATCCCCGCGCCGGCCTCAACGAAACCGCTATCGGCCCCATCGACACCAAGCAGTAAACTCAAGTCCTTGTCCGCAAATTTTTCGCGCGTCCGCTCCCGCTCTCGCGTCTAATAGGTGAGCGGGCCGCATCTGCTGAAAGCGCTTCCCGCGAACGAATCAGGAGTCAGGCCCCGAGAGTCCGATCGGACCCAGAAACTTTGATCCCTGACTTGGAAATAGATCCCGAAAGGATCACTCCATGCGCCACCGTTCACGCCATCTCTCATCGGCTGCCGCCTTCCTTTTGCTCGCTTGCGTTTCCGGAGCGAATCTTCCCGCTCATGCGCAGCACGGCGGCGGCCACAGTGGCGGAGGCGGCCACGCATCCGGCTTTTCCGGTCACGCCGGCGCACCCTCCGGTGGTTTCCACGGCGGCGCCGCACCCCATGCCGCACCCGCATACCGCGGTCAATTCGGAGCTCGCCCACCCGCCCGATTCAATGGCACTCCCTCCTACGCCCGTCCCAGCATGGCCCCCGGCCAGCGTAACGGAGCCTACCGCCTTCCCTACGGCTCGCGCCCCACCATCACCAACTACGGCACCCGGTCCGCCTACTCCGATTACAGAAACAGCAGCGACCATTACCGGCTTCCCTATCGCGGGCCCGGCGGCGACCGCAACCATCATCCCCGCAACTACGGCTACTGGAATTCCCCCTACGCCATCCCCTTCCTGTATCCCTACTATCCCTACGACGGCTGGCTCGATTCCGGCTTTGCCGACGATTCCAGCGACAATGGCTATTACGACCAGTCAGCCGCCAACCAGCCCTATCCCAATGACCCAAACGACCCCAACGCCCAGTACGACCCCTCCTACGGTCCTCCGTATGCCGATCCTTCCTACGCCGACCCATCGCAAGATCCACAGAATTCCATCAGCCCGGCCCCGTACTATCGAGTTCCCAATCCCGGCCAAACCCCGGCCTTCCCATCCCGGCGCCCTGAATACCAATCCCCCTCCGCTCCCCCCAGCCAGGCGTCGGTTACCCTGATCTTCAAGGATGGCCGTCCGCAAGAGCACATCCACAATTACCTGCTCAGCCGCACCACCTTGACCGTCCTCGACCAGGGCCGGCATGAAATCCCCGTCGATCTGCTCGACCTCCCCGCAACCGAACAGGCCAATCGCGCCACCGGCGTCGACTTCTACCTTCCCGCGGCGGACTGACGCGCCGCCCCGCACTCCCCGGGTCACTCGCCATACTCGATTTCTGCCCCGAATCGGCCTAAAACGGCCTGGAATTCCTCTTTCTGCCCTGAGGTCACCCACTATTTAACAAAAGCGTTGTAAATTTTGGTTACTAAAGAACCATATTTGAGTTACTATTCCGGCATGAACCACTTCATGTCAGCCGCTGTGCTCTCCGTTGGCATCGCCCTCTCTGCTTTCAGTCAGCCGGCCCTCGCCTCGCGTTCCAAGCACCATCCCCACCCAGCCGGCCCTCGCCTGCACGTCACCCACCCGCGACACGTACATCACGTCCGCCGCACCCATCACCGCGTTTCGGCGCATCGCGCCGCCGACCATGCGCATCTGCTCCGCGCCACCCTCGCCACTGCCCAGCTACCGGCTCGACTCTCCCTCCGCGTCTCTCCACCGCCGCCAATGGCTTCCATCACGCTGCCCCTCCCCCGCCGGTCTCCACTCCTGCCTCGCACATTGGCAACAAACACCCGCACTGCGTTCGTCTCACTCGCCAGAGCTCCCTTGGCCATGCGACCAGCCGCCATGCCCATCGCCGAGGCAGACGCCGCCATCGAACCCACCAACCGGCCCCAGTATCATCGCGAACCCTCCATCCAGCAGGCTCGCGTCATGACCGACATCCCCGATCCCGAAGCGGCCGACTCCGAAACCGCAGCCCTCGGAACCGCAGCCTCAGACGAGCCAGTCGCGAAAGTTCCAGACCAGCCCTCCCCCATCCGCATGGTTCCCGCACTCTATAACTCCACCCAGGCCGCCACGGAACAGGCGGACAACAGTGACGCCGTCACCCTCATCTACAAAGACGGCCGTCCCGCCGAACAGATCCACAACTATCTGCTCAGTCGCACCACGCTCTCCGTCTGGGACCGTGACCGCGACCGCCGCTATCGCAACATCCCCGTCGAACAGCTAGATCTCGAAGCCACCCAGAAAGCCAATCGCGAATTCGGCGTAGACTTCGCCCTCCCCACCGCCGAGCAATAACCAGGCAGAAAACAACACGAATTCAGGCCAGTCCAATAACCAGCATTAGCGGCTGTTCCCTCAGACCAGAGTCCGTAGTCCCTATCTCCCTAGTCTCTAGTCTCTAGTCCCTAGTCTCTACGTCCCTGTGTCCCTGTGTCCCTGGTCCCTACGTCCCTTTGTCTCTATGTCCCTACTCCCTAACCGTAATTCCCAGCGCCTTCATCTTTCGATACAAGTGGCTTCTCTCTAAGCCGAGTAACTCCGCCGCCCGGCTGATGTTACTCTTTGCCTCTTCAATCTTCTTCTGAATGTAATCCCGCTCATACGCGTCTCGCGCCTGCAGCAGCGTCGAAAAATCTTCGCTATGTTTGCTTGAATTCTTCTGCGTCAATGGCGGCAGATGTTTCTTCTCGATGCGCAGCGTGCGCGGATTCAATATCAGTACCCGCTCGACTAAATTACGCAGCTCACGCACATTCCCCGGCCAGTTATGCTCCGCCAGTAACTCCAGGGCATCTTCGCTGATCTCCATACGCGGCCGCCCATACTGCATGCCAAAGTCGCGCAAGAACTCCCGCACCAGCGGAGGAATATCCTTTTTCCTCTCCCGCAGCGGAGGCACTGAAAATGGAACGACATTCAGCCGGTAAAACAAATCCTCCCGAAAATTCCCCTTCAGAATCTCTTCTTCCAGGTTCTTGTTCGTCGCCGCAATCACCCGCACATCCACGCGAATCGGCTGCGTCCCACCGACCGGCGTAAAAAGCTGCTCATCCAAGGCACTCAGCACCTTGGCCTGCGTCTTCAGGCTCATGTCGCCAACTTCGTCGAGAAACAGCGTTCCTCCATCGGCTCGCTCCAGCGTCCCGCGCTTTTCAGGAGGCCCCGCCGGCGGCCCGCCATTCCCCCCCGCCACCATTGCCGGAAACGCGCCATGCCGCACCCCAAACAACTCCGCCTCGATATGCGCCTCGGGAATCGCCGCGCAGTTCAACTCCACAAACACCCGGTCCCGCCGCAGACTCTCCGCATGAATGGCTCGCGCGATCAACTCCTTGCCCGTTCCCGACTCGCCATAGATCAGCACCCTCCCATTGGTGGGCGCCATCAACCGGATCTGTTGCCGCAACGCCTTCGAAGGCACACTGTCCCCCGTCAGTACGCTCTGCAAGGAAAACTGCCGCTTGAACTCAAGATTGTCGCGCCGCAGCCGCCGCGCCTCGACCGCATTCTTCAGAACGATCAAGGTTCGATCCAGCGACAGCGGCTTCTCCAGGAAGTCGTAGGCCCCCAGCTTGGTCGCCTTCACCGCCGTCTCGATCGTCCCATGCCCGGAGATGATCACCACCTCCGGCCGCGCCTCCGCCGCCAGCGCATGCACATCGTTCAAGACATCGAGCCCATCCCGATCCGGCAGCCAGATATCCAGCAGCACCACGTCATACGGAGCGTCCTGCATCAGCACGATCGCCTCCGCCGCCGTCCCCGCAGACGCCACCCCATACCCCTCTTCGCGAAGAATCTCCTCCAGCGAGCTGCGGATCTCAGCCTCATCATCCACAATCAATATGTGATTCATAAGCCCCGCACCATTCACTCCCAAGCCTTCCTGTTTGTCATCCTTGTTTCTGTTGGTCATCCTCGTATCTGTTGGTCATCCTGAGCGCCGGGGCCCACGCGAACAGGTCTTCGTTCGCGGGGTGTCAAATCGCAGCGAAGTCGAAGGACCTGCGTTGCCTCTGCCTTTGTCTTTCTGGTCTGTCATTCCCGCAGGGAATCTGCTTCTCACCTCTGAGACCAATCAACAATGTGGGTGCCCCACATCTCGATTCTGAGATGTGGGATTCGAGAGCAGCAGATGCAAATCCACAAACCTATGATCTAACTCGAAACCGGCCCGACTACCTCGACCGCCGCCTTCTCCTGCGTAGAATATCCATGCCCGTTCTCCATCACCGGTAGGCTCAGCAGGAACCTCGCCCCCTTCGGTGTATTCGCCTCCGCTCGAATCGACCCATGATGCTCCTGCGCAATCTTCGCAGCAATTGACAACCCCAGACCCGTCCCTCGCTGCTTGGTGGAATAGAACGGCAGGAACAGCCGCTCGCGGATCTCGTCCGTCAGTCCATGCCCGGTATCACAGACCGCGACCTCAACAGCACTGCCATCCTCGCTTAAGCAGGTCGTCACCGTCAGAACCTTCAACAGGCTCGTCTGCATGGCTTCCGCGGCATTGTCGATCAGGTTCGCCAGCGCTCGCTTCACCCCATCGGGGTCGGCCATGACCAGCGGCAGATTCGCCTCCAGCATAGTGCGAATCGTGATCCCGTCCATCCGTCCCGCAAACAGCAGCAGCGCATCGTCCGTAACTTTGTTCATGTCACAGGCACGCGGCTGCGGAGCCGGAAACTGAGCCAGCGCCGCAAACTGGTCCACCAGCGTCCGCATCGACCCGACACAGCTCAGAATCACCTCGCTGCACTTGCGAATCACGCTCGGCGAGTCTTCCGTCATCTTGTCCAGGTGCCGCCGGATCCGCTCCGCCGACAACCCAATCGGCGTCAACGGATTCTTGATCTCATGCGCCACCCGCTGCGCCACTTCTTTCCAAGCCAACTGCCGCTGCGCCCGTAGCAGCTCTGTCGTATCTTCCACCACCAGCACCGCGCCCTGCCCACTCATGCCCAGCTCGCCCGTTCCCGGCCCCAGTTCCAGACGCGCGCTGGTCACCGCCAGGTGTACCAGTCGGCCCAATGCATGCATCTCCACTTCCGTCGAAGCCGCTCCCATCCGCTGACTCCGGCGAATCACCCGCGCCAGATCCTCATGACAATCCGCCGGAAACAGCGTTTCAATTGTCCGTCCCGTCAAATCGCTCTCCTGACCATGCCCGGTCAGTGCCGCAAATGCCCGGTTTGTCAGCAGAATCGTGCCCTTGCGGTCCAGCGTCACGACCCCGCTCGGAATCGTCTCCAAAATCGTCTCCAACTCCCGCCGTCGCTCCTCCAACGCCTGGTTCGCCGCCGACAACTGCTCCCGCGAACTCTCCGCCATGTGGCGGCTCGTCTCCAGATCCTGAGCCATGTGGTTGAACGCGCTTACCAGGTCCGCCATCTCCCCACTCGAGTCCACGGCGACGCGCTTTTCCAGCTTCCCGTCGGCGATCTCATCCATCGCATCGGCCAGCGCCTCAACCGGCCGGGTAATCTGCTTCGACAGAAACAGCGCCAGCCAGATGCTCGAGAAAAACACCAGCACCGTGATCACCAGCAGAATGATGAAGTACGTCGTTCGAATGCTGTTGCGCGAACGGAAAAGCGTCCAATACTCTGTCGCTCCTTCGCGAATTTGGTTGGCCGTCTCGCTTAATCCCTGCGGTATCGGCAAGCCCACCACTACCAGTCGCCCCGCTGGCGTCGCCGCGATCCCCGTGGCGTACTCGCGCCGATCCTGCCCGCTGCCCACAATCAGAATCGGCTCGTCGGTTCGCTGCGCCAGTTGCAGCAGGTCGCTATACACCGGCCCCTTCAGCGGAACAATCTCCGCCTTGCTGTCATCCAGCCACGGAAGCAAACTCCGCCGACTGCTCTCCGCTGGCAACTGGTAACCGAGCAAGCCCTGCTTGCCTCCCTGCCCATCTGAGCTGTAGACGGCCACAAAGCCGCCCTCCAGCGTGATGCGACGCGACTTCAACTCCGCATCCGCCTCGGTCGCATCCTTGTCCACCGCGCCTGAAGCAGCAATTGCTTCTGCCTCCAGCCGCGCGTTCGAAGAAGCGTAGTGCTCCAATTCCAGCGCCACGCGCGTCGAGTTCTCTCGCAACTCCGTTGTCGGCTGGGAAAACCACCGGTCCACCGACCGATTCAGCAACTGAAAGCTGAACAGAAACATAAACACTGCCGGAGCCAGCGCAATCAACGCTGCTCCCACCACCAGCCGCGTACGCAGCCGCGATCCCAGCGCTCGGCTTCGCTCATCCACAAACAGCTTCAGAATGTTCCGGATCAACAGCACCAGCAGCATCAGCAACAGCAAAAACACAACCACCGACATCGCGGAAAACACAAGAATGTCTCCCGTCGACTGCGGCGTCAAAAACGGCACTCTGCTCGTATTAAACGAATACAACGCCTGCAACGCGGCCAGAAACACAAACACACCCGCGCCCAGCCACGCAATCGTCCGGCGCCGCGATGTCCCCAACAATGGCATGCGCAAATTATAGGTCCAACCTACCCAGACCCGCTTTTCAATGCGGATTCACGACCGCCCTTGAACTTCAATCAACAGGACTCTTATCACCAACCGGGTGCCGCGTGCCCCATCCATGACAGCCTCACCGTCAGGGGTGGGATTCCACCCAACGAAAGGGTGCCCCATATCTGGCTTGCCTCATCGGCCAGATGTGGGTTTACGGTCATTCACCATCAAGCAAGCACCGCCCCCAGGCCGCTTCAAAACCGTTATTGCGAACGCTTTGCAAAAGGACACAACTTCAGTCGCGCCAATAAACCCTTATGAACTAAGAGAGCTTTCGCCTCTGCGCCTTCCTAAGTCGTATCACACTGACTTGGTCAGCAAACAAAACGGCCGAAAGCGATTACCCGCTCCCGGCCCTTCTGTTTTCGTTTCCGGCTCGCCTACTTCACCACATAACTCAGTGTCGTAATGGATGCCTCTGGCAAAGTCAGCGTGCCAGGATTGTTCACCGTCTTGCTGCTCGGCAAGACCTGCGCAGCAAACGCCTGCGTGCTGCCGCCATTCACGGTTTCGTTGGTCAGGTCAGGAGAACCGCCCAGCAACTTGATCGTCACCTCACCCTTCGGTGCATTCGCACCGCCGATCGTCACCTTACGCGAAGTCAGAGCCGTGTTGATCAACACCACCGTCCTCTCTGTTTTCGTGCCGAAGCAGAACGAGTAGACCAGCGGTACGTTCGTCATGGCAGGCGTCACGGCGAGACCGCTCCCATTCAGCGCCGTTGCATTCGCAGTGCTCCCCGGGAAGTTCATGGTGCTGCCCGACCCGCTTACCGAACAGGAATACATGTTCCCCTGCGCCGCCTCGTTCACCATCTGCAAGGCGTAATACTGTGGCCTCATGGTCTGCGTTGCACCATCGAAGTCCACCGCCATGCCCCATAGCTTGGCCGTATTGCGATTCAATCCACCGTTGGAGAATTCGTTGATGGCGAAATAATTCTGCGCCGTCAACCCATATGTCCGCATGTTCAGCAGCGCCTCAAGAGCCGCACTGACCGCGGTGCCGGCGCCCGCATCCGCCACGTTCTGCGCCGTCTGGCTGATCGTTCCCCCATACACCGAAGGCGCCCACTCATACAACGACACCTCACACGCCGCAGTGTGGCTGGGTCCGCAAACCTTCATCGACTGGTATTCCGTGATCGAGCCATTGAAGTTGGCCTTATCTCCCGGAAGCTGATGCTCGTAGTCGTCCACCCACATCGGCGTCCATAACTCCGCATCCGTCCCGTAGGACGAAACGTAGTTATACCAGTACCCTTCGATTTCGATGTAGTCAGGATGAGCCGTCTCCAGCAGGTCGTTGGCGGTATAACTGATCGCCGTCTGCGCTCCCACACCCAGCCGTATCTGCGGATTGTAAGCCGGGTCCTCGCGCATCGAAGAAATCACCTGCCCCGCGCGAATCTGATAGTCATAGTAATACTGCCCATGTCCCCTGGAGTCCGACGGCGCATTTGCCCGGTCAGGAAGATTCTGCTGCGCAAACGAACCATTCCAGCATTCGTTGCAGAAACTCAGGTAAATATTCGAGAACGGAGAACCCTCCGCCCCAACCCACGGCGTCGCCTGGTTTTGCGCGATGCGCTGCTCCGCGCATCCCCCGGAAGTCTCCGCGAGATACTCCACCACGCACTGAGCATCCGCATCGCTGATCGTCACCGGAATCTCAACGTACGGCTTGGCTCCCGTCGCCTGCGCCAACTGCAGAAAATCACCCAGCGAAGGATAGAACTGTGTGCCCCCGCTCGGCCCAATGTTGAAGCCCGGTCCCGTCGGCGAACGCGCATAATCCGGAGCCAGCCAATTCTCCGCCGTCTCCGCATTCTGTCCCAGCCAGTAGCGCAGGAAACCAGGGTGCAAGTTGCTCACCGTCTCCACAAAACGATCCGTGAAAATCGTCGGATTGCTCGACGTCGTGGGTGCGATGCTCACGTTATCCAGCAACACCTCGCCACCCTTGACTTCGAGCGACAGACTGGCCGACGAGCCCTCCATCTGCTTCGTGCACCCGCCCTGCGATCCGTTCGCCGAACAGTCGCCGCTGCCCGAACCAATGCCAATCTCTGAAGCCTTGAACGTATGCTTGTACTCCGCCCACTCCGGTGTAAGTTTCGGAGTAAACACACCCGAGTTGAAGGTATGTGTCCCCGGCCGAATCGCTTGCACATGAAGCGACGCTTGCGACCCGGACTTCAACTTCGCCCAGTAAGTGATGGTGTAACTCCCATTCAATAACCGGAATAGGTTGGCCTTGGGGCTGGTATCCCAGAACTCCACCACCGACGCCGAACCTGAAACGGCATTCACATCCAGCGCCTGTCTACCGCAAGTTGCGCAAAGATCCTTCGTGTCCGGCCTGATCGTCGCTCCACCACTCAACTGCGGCCAGAACCCTCCAAAGGAATTCTCCAGAAAACTCTCCGCCGTCGACGCCTCTTGCTGCTTCATCACAATCGTGTCGCCCGCCGAAAATGCTGCGGGACAAGAGTTCTGCGTCCGGTACACCGCTGGAGCGTTCCCCGTCTGTGCATAAAAGAAGTTAAAGTCGGCCGTCTTGCCCACGTTCGCATGCCGGAATGACGCCTCAAACTGCGTATGCGACAACCCGCTCGACAACACCGTCAGAACCTGGTTGTTGAGATAACTCCCCTTTTTGAAATACTGGTACGCATACACCTGCTGACCCGCCACGTAATCGTTGGCAGCCTCGATCGTCACCACGTTGTTGCTGATGGAAAATGCACTCGCATACGCCGAGTTCGGACCTGTATTCCCAGCAATCGTCCCCGTGCAGCCAGTATTCGCGCCCGCTTGCGAATGTGTCACAGTAAACGTCGCGCCCGCCCACGCATCGTGCGCCGGCCCATTCCACCTGTTGGGATCGGTCCAACCTGTCGTCGTACCCGTCTTGCTTACAACTTCTATCTGCTGCGTCAATGCCGGCTCAAAGCCAGGGTTGATATAACCAGCCATGTTCTTCAGAATCTGACCGTCATTGTAGTAATTAATCGTGCCAAGATTGATACCAGGCGCCGTGACATTCGAATGCAGCACAGAGTCATTCATTTCAACATTCAATGTGCTCTGGCCCTGCATCGCTTGTATCGCGAATACACCCGGAACCAATAACATCCATAACATTGCTCTAGTCTTCAATACATGAATCTTTGTAGACACAGTTACTCCTCATTAGGTAGGATCCAGGCCTGGCAGCCCGGTTATGACATTGTGGTTAGCTATTTGGAAGAACTATTTCGAGGCAATAAATAAAATCGAATACAAAATAAATATGCAATCTCTTATGTCGCGGCTTTTGCGGATCGCGAAAAGTATAGGTCGGACTGGATTGCTAGAGCCAATATACCATCGAGCCCCCGTTGGCCATACAACTTTTGGGTAAAAATCTGGCGACTACGCATCTTTCGTGCAAATTGAATTTTCTCAACACGTTAAACAACAAGAACAACGCGCCTCTAAGCCCTGTTCCTCACATTGTGAGACACATCCAAATCGACCAGCCCCGGAATGCACTTCGCCCTTTCCCACAACCTCGCGCGCTTGCGAAGATCGCCCACTCGCCGGACACGATGCGTGCGTTAGATCTGCGAACTCTTCAGGGGGCTCAAAATCAGATTCGTGATATTGCTGACCGTCGGCTCAAAGGCATATCTCGGATCGGCGGATAACTTCTTCCAGTCCGGATTACTACTGAACGCCGCCCACTTCGTATTTAATTCATCCAGGCTTTCCATGCTCAACATATAGGTCAAACTTGGCATCCGCGGCCCAATCAATGTATCTCCATAAAACACAGAAGCAAGTCCCGCCGCTTTGAAAATAGCAAACTCGCCCTTGTGAAACATCTCCACCTTGCGCACATGATCCTGGTACGTCGGGCTCTCATACGTTCGCATCTGAAATATCCGTTTCGCCTTGGTCGCCGAAGAAACCGGCGGCGTCAGCTTCGGCCAGCCTTCAAACGCCGCCAGCAGCGTTCCCTCGACTCGCTGGAAGGAAGGTGCCGAAGCCGGCGCATTCCAGAAAGGCCCCGCCGCCTTTTGAAACTCCCCATCCTCCGCCAGATGCAGATCCGCCGTCACCAGAGTTTCCACCGACGACCCCGGAATCACAACATAATACGAAGGCGTCTCCGGCCCGATATCCAGCGAGAACACGCCCACCGGCCCAAACCCCATCTTCGTCAAAGCCGGCACAAGCGCCTCTTCAAAGTAACTCTGCGTCAGCTTCGGCTGCGCTCCATTGAACAGCGAATACTTGCGTATTTGGTAGTACTCCCGCGAAGCTTTCGTCTCCGCACTTTGTCCCACTGCACTGCGTGCCACACCCATCGCCGAAGCCGCCAAAGAAGCCGCAAGAAACTGCCGTCGCTGCATACACCCTCCAATGTTCCTCATCACTCTACAATCCAGAGTCAAGCGAAGGAACTGTGCTTTCGCTTTTGCGGCGAAGCCGCGTCTCCACGCACGCAAGGTGCCTACGAAAGCACATCCTTCGGCGCCGTCCACTCTCTCCCCTGCGACTCCGCAACCCCACGATGCGTCAGCACACCCTTCCAAACATTCAACCCCTCGGCCAGACCAGGATCCGCGCGCAGCGCCTCCGCCGCCCCCAGGTTTGCCAAACGCAGCAGGTAGGGGAACGTCGCATTGGTCAATGCCAGCGTCGACGTATG
>Ga0182030_10020361_pt1 | contig 12521 bp, 12 predicted proteins | sample 812S3MmetaG_FD_121299 | JGI IMG/M metagenome (GOLD analysis project Ga0182030, IMG submission 121299) | Permafrost microbial communities from Stordalen Mire, Sweden - 812S3M metaG (Illumina Assembly) | ecosystem: Environmental > Terrestrial > Soil > Wetlands > Permafrost | place: Sweden... | reverse complement strand
CACCTGACCCTGACCCTATCGCGCCCGTTGTACCTGTCACTTCAGCATTGCCCGACAGCGTAGGTGTCCAGTAAGTGTAACCATTTGCGCTGTCTTTTGCCAGTTGAACCGATATAGGGAATAACGCAGGGAGTGCAATATATAAATCTCCGCTCGTTGCAACCGCCTGAACGACTTCAATGGCGATATACTCAATTTGAGTCGTGTATGATGAAAAATCAAAGACGTAGTAGCATTCATTTACATCGATGTCACTTTGCCAAGTGTTTGAGTACGCCTTTGTTGTGGTTTGCGATGTACTAATAGATCCAAGCAAATTAGCAGAACCAGACCCCGATGCAGAGAATGCGTACACAGTTGTACGAGCTTCACAATTACCTATATTCTTCTTCATTAAGTTCAAAAACCAGTTAAACCTATTTGGATAATAAGAAGAATTTCCGCTAAAAGCAGGTACGGCAATTAGTCCGAGCGCATTCCCGTTAGGACTTGTATATACTCCATTCCCTTGGCTAGGAACAAACAATGAACCTCCATGACCTAGATTGTATGCAACCGTTGGGCCAGTGCCGATAAACCCCGACTGAGCCCCACCTGTATTCCACCCGGTCCACGAGGAAGTAGTAGTGCCATTCCCTGTAGGTGTCAAGCACGAATAAGCCGTTGACTGCCCGTCAAACGTCCAATTCCCTAGTACACTCATCGGATCAAGCTCTAAGTTTGCAAGGTTAATCGGGTTTGGAGCATCCGGAACTGCAAGGCTGTATATCGTCGACCCGCCGTCCAAATTAAGGCGAATAGGATCATGGCCGCCATCCACAATGTACATGAACCCTTTTACGATTTCGCCAATTGACTTCGTCGAATCGAGATCGTACGATGCGTTGTTTTGATCTAGTAACTCATAGTAACCATTGTCCATCCACAACCATTTGAATATTTTCCCGCCTGCCGTGAAAATTAGCCATGGATTGCCCGTAGAATCATACATCGGATAATCAGATAAGAACCGGCCATTTGTAGGAATCGCGCTGTAAATCTTATTGGCAAGAACAGATAGATCTTTACTGCTTGCATCATAACTCGTCGACGAACCGATCATGCCACGAAAACCAGGACGCGAATAGAGTATCCCCCCCCTGTTGATCAAGTTGTCAGCCATCAGTACGCACGAGCCTTCAACGTCTTCGGCCTGATGGTACAGATCAACACCCCGAAACGGCCCCGATCCGTCAAATGTCTCATTGCGCGGGGATAATGGATTTTGCTGGATAGTACCCATGATGTTAAACGTAAGTCCCTTTATAAACGCCGTAATCAATCCATACAGTCGTGTTCGGATGTTTAGGGAGCATTTCTAATGGACCAAACCCTCCGGTATTTGACGGGAAGCCCAAGGCGGCAAAAGACGCACCTATATTGCGGGCGTTGATCGCCTCGGCATAGGTGTCATACAGATATGAATTGTTTGCCGTAATAAGGTACTGGTTACCATCAGTGCCGACATAGCACCATCCGTCATTTGTCGCCCACAACGTAACGTTGGTTGCCTGCTCTATAGTTGCGCCATTATCGACATACGTGAAGGAGAACGAGTCAAGTCCGGTTGATGGAATCGTCGATAGCAGAGCTTCCGCCTGGTCTTGGCTCACGTAGGTCTGAACAGTCAGGATATTGGCCGACCACTGTTCTATCGTGCGATAGTCTTGATCGATAAGGCGAATACATTTAACCTTTGTCATCTTTCATAACTCCCTCACCGCGCGCACAGCCCAATGTAGCGTTTAACTTGTCCCCTAGAAGTAAACGACATTCGCGATCAATCCCGCCACGGCGGTCACTGTGCCATTTTCAAGGGTGGTCGCAGACAACGCAATTCCTGCATTCATCGCGACTCCACAGTCAGGCAGAATCAATGCGATATTAGAAGAGCTTGCAGGAATATACATTTCGGCAATCGGAGCGGTTGTTCCTAATACAACGCCGGACGCCGCATTGAAAACTTGCACCCACGCACCCGTCGCCCCTCCGTTGCTTACATTTAACGAATACAATGTGCCTCCGCTTGCTTTAACGTAATTCACCGTCGCGCCAAGGTTTCGCAACCATATCGCATTTGCTCCACCGCTTGCACCGGCGCGATGCTGAACAGGGACGTTGCCTTCATTCGTAGAAGGGAACATATATCCAAGCCCGCAACTTAAACTGAACTTAGTGGTAAGCGCAGCCCCGTTGTTTGTGTACTTCACATTGTAGTAGACCGAAGCAACAGGGAGATCCCCGTTAATCCCGTTATTCGCAATGTTGTAGAACGTGTTCTGTTGGACAACCTGAGTGCCCGCCGCATCTGCATACTGAGTGACGACTAAGGTTCCAGGCTGGTCAGAGTAAGCCGTATACGCAAGGCTTGGCTGATTGTTGATGTTCGTCACCGCCCCGGTGAACGATGCCGCCGCTGCCAATTGTGCCACTGAGCTATTGTTTGAGTCAGTAACAAATGGAGTTTGATCGAGAGCAACCTGCAAGATGCCGGATGAAACCGCTCCGGCCAAAGCCGCAAGAGAACTATTACCTGTCGTCTGTAGCGCCGATGTCGCCGCCCCCGCAGGTAGCGCCGACGACGAAACTACTACGTTCCCAATAGCCAAATTACTAACGGTAATACCGGCGGGGATATTCACGTCAAGAGAATGATGTTCATTGCCATCTGTGCCAATCTGGTCGGTTGATGTAAGCGCGAGAGCCGTCAAATGATTCGCATCACTGGAATCAAGCGCTGTATGGAGCGGACGACGGTTGTCAGGATCAGCCGTAGGGTCTTGCCCCCAAACATATTTCCAATATTCAGATAAACCCCACATATCATGCTCTCCTTAATTGACTGTTGCCTCTTGAGTCGGCAATGCCGGAGGCCCGAAGTTCTCTTCGATAATAGTGAATACGGTGCTCAGCGACGGGTCAGCGCCTTCGATCATCCGTTGATACCGAGCCTTCTTACGTTGCGCATACTTCGCCGCCCACATCTGACGAATAGATATGTCCGTTGTGTCCGCAAACTCATAGACAATCATCATCGCGCAGTAATAGACAAGCAACCACAATGCGTCTTGATCTAAATCAGGATCAAGATTTTGCCCAACGGAAGAATAAGGAGTCGGATAGCAAAACGCCTCGACATTTAGCGTCACATCGACGCTCGAACTGCGAGTTCCGTCAACTGGATTACACGGCAAGATGAACCGCGTAAGCTGATCCGCCCAAGCTCGTGGATACTGCGTCACTGGGTCTGGCTGATTGTAACGGGTGTCAAGTTCGCCGCTCATGCGAGGCTGAAGCTCGAATGAACCGGGCACATAAACTTTGTAAGGCGACATTACCTTTCGACCGGCTACATCCGAAGGGAATATCCCAGTTGTCACCATTGAATTGTACGGCGGTGGATATGTATGGGCCGTTAGGGCAAGCTGGTACACATCACGGACAGGAAACACTTGCGGCGTTAACTCGACTTGCCCCTGGTTAACCATTGAGACCATGCCCTCATCGGGTGTTTGAGTGTAACTGATCGTGCCCGTACCGGACTGCATTCCGCCCAGTCCGCCCATCGGCGTATTAGATGGTTGACGCAAGAGCTTATATGTCTCTTGGATAATGTCAGACACATACGTAAGCTGAACTGTTACGCTCATCGGATACCCCCGTGACTCGCCATCGTCGCCCGATTTTGAAGGCGCTTGACGTATGCTTTATAACGAGCCAAATATAACTTATGATGCTGTTCATACTCGATGATCTTCTTTTTCCAAATGCCTGATGGCTCCGTAATCTCAATAGATCTCGCAAGATGAGCCTTGGCATACGCCGTGATTGACTCAACGGCATACCGATGACTAAAAGGACACAATTGATCGGGCGTCCAGTCACTTTCAGAGCGAACTCCGAATATCCTAATGCCTTTCGGATACGAATAGATAGGTATGGGGAATATTGATACGGTCGCGTTATCGGCTACATTCTCAAGGATGTACTTTTCTGGAAACCCTCTGTAATTAATATTGGGATTATCAGCCGTCCAATAAGGATACATCGCATCCATCGCGCCATAAGTCTCAGGGAACAACTCTGTTGGGAATCCATTGGGATACACGACCTTGAACGAGTCGATCTGCAAGCAGTCAGGCGGGAACTCATACTCACGTTGCAAATATTTCAGGTCAATTTCCCATGTGTGCTTACGAGCCTTTGACTGCCCAGCAACAACGGCCGCGCCATCTTGAAGATATCCCCACAGCAAATCCGTAGATAATGCGCGGTTGCTTGATCGAAACGCCTTCATTTCGATCATGATATCTTCAATCATGTTCGACCCAATAGCCTCACGATTAGGATAAAGAGACATGCCCGTATTCCTCAATAGCTTCGATGATTGAGACCGATCTAATCTTCGTCATACAAATCGGATAAGAGTTTCCGTCAATGCCGATAATCGCATGGCATTCGTTCGATTTTTCTTTGAAACCAAACAGCTCATCATCGCCGTGCCGCCGACTTTTCCAGCAACCTCTCCCGCTCAAACTGCAAGAGAGCTTGCCAAAAGAGTTTAGATATGTATGCCCAGGGTACTGCTCCCAGTGCGACGGCTCACGGCCACCCGCCATGACCACACAAGGCCGTATCGCACCGCCCATAGCGAAAGCCGCAGAAACATGCATCGGCATACTGACAGGTGTCAGAACGCCTTGAGATTGATAGATCAGCGAGAAAAGTTCGCGGATACTCGTATGCCCAACCATGTCTACAACATTGTTTAGCTTTGGATGATAACTGTGGATTCCCCCGTCGCGAGTAATGTCTGCCCGGTCTCTAAATGATCCTTTGTCGCCAACCTGTATAAAGGTGAAACGATCCTTAAAATGATCGATAACTTGCTGCAAGACGCCTTCGATCGGCCACTTTAACGACATGTCCGTCTTGCCGCCTGCATTGAGCACCCAGTATGGTTTTCCGGAATTCCATCGCTTTGCCATCTCACCTATGCTTAAGTGCAAATCAGGCTTGAACTGTGACAGTGGAATGCGAATGCCGAGTTTGTCCTCAAGATCATAATGAAACGTATGAATGACATGCATCCCGCAATCTGAGTTCTGATTAAGCAGCGCAAAAATGTCTAACTTGACGTGCTTCGCTTGTGGATCATCATCAGCAATTGGCGTTATGTACGGATTGTGCTCAAGAACTTCTGACCATTTAGTGCGAACGTCCGTCAAAAAACGCCCCGGCCATCTTGTATGAAGGTCTCGGAGCGTTGCGGTGAAGTAAACGATGTCGCCGGGAGCTAACCCGTCGATCTCAAGAATTAACTTGCGGGCACTAACCGTGAACATTGCGCGATAGCCTTCTGTGCAGCGTCAAAGACTTCATGGCCTTCCATTCTGCTGCCTTGAGACAATATCAGGTTGTATCGCTCCACATAATCAGCGCCCATCGCATCTGCAATGTATCCGCCAATCATATTGATAAGTCCGCCATCAACAACGTTCTTGCTTATTACGTTTACAAACCCGGATCTTGGTTCATCATAGTTCCAAGGGAGACAAGTATTCCAAACGCCAACGACGGGGAGGTCTCTACGACATAGCGCAATGTGAAGCGGCCCAGTATCGGACGATACAGCCAAAGAAGCCAAATTCAATATAGACTTGATTGCATGACCGAAGAGCAAATCATTAGGTATTAAACCTGAATAACTTTTGCAATCCAACAAATCAGATTCAAGATATGGTTCATCATTCTTGTCGAACATCGACATTAAAAGAAACTTCCAACTAGGATCGTTCTCTTTCATGACGTTCATAAAGTCTCTGACTTCTTGGTAGCTGTGCAACCCATCTCTGTTCGTAATTCCCCAGTCGCGCCGATTGTTATGGAAACCTGACGGGCAGATAACACACAGTTTGCCATCGCCTATAAAATCTTGAAGCGCAGGACGAATAATCGAATCAGTCTCATCATGAACGGTCATATTAACTGTCGGGTGAAAGTCGCCAAAGAAGTTCGAAGCCTTCCTACCCATATTGACATATCGATAGGTGTTGTAACGAGCCTTGCTGTGCCACGGAGCCTCTTTTTGAAGGTAAGGATCAGGGAATCCAAGCAAAAACGCAGCGTGAGTAATACCATGTCTATCAATCTGATTGGACATGGTGTCGGTCATGGTCAACTCTTGCCGCCCATGAAACGACGAATTGTAATTCAAATGGCTTGTGTTGCCCATTAACTCCGCACTTGCATGTGTGTCAGCGATCCCGCTGTAAATGGGTGTTGCATGTTCACATCCATCAAACAGCGACACGTTGTGGTCGCCAATCCTCGTTACGAAATATTCATTGGAAGGGTCGAGATACGGCAGTATCTGAGACAAGAACACCCAATCGCCGACACCATGCGGGAAATAAATCAAAACCTTCGAGTTGGTGAGCATCTTGAATTGATCCTCACAAACAACGTACATAGGACGGCTAACTAATTGCATCGCGCTTTAACCCTATTTTTCACCCGGCAGTGTCAAGGAGGGAGATCCGCCAAACTTCGACATATTCACTGTTCCGCCTTGCAATCGTGCTTGAGCTTCATGCAGACTTGCCTGCGCTCTATGCTGGTCAGCAAGCACGGAGTGCCGTGCAGACTGAGCCAAATGGTCAACACCTTTTGGCGCGGCAGGCTTAGGCGTTGGCGTCGTGCGCACAGGCGGCGAGGCTACACTTTTAGTCCTTGTAGACTTCGGCGCCGACTTGGCCGATTGAGATTTCGGGGCAGGTTTCATAGCAAATCCTTTCAAGATTTTACGAGAATTGACTGGTAGCCTTGATGCAGCAATGTCCATCCGACAGAGAGCAGGTAAGGAACCGCTTTAGCGCCCTTGCCCTTCCATCCGTCGCCGTCTTTCGGCGTGTCGTCAATAACGATGATCGAGCCTTTGTGCAATCCAGGCATAGCCGATTGCGCTTCTGCGAGACAATGATCTTCATGCCCCTGCACATCGGTGTCCATACTATCGAGCAGCAGTACATCGATACGCTTGTCGTTCGCAATCCGACCGAGCACGACCTTAGAATCACCAAGGACAAAATCGATAGGAAAATCTTCGGTGTTAGCACTCGCAAATGCAAGGTTGGTCGCGTTATTGTCTATCGATTTGAATGAACCACCGAAGTGCTTCACAAAATAGCCTATCAAAAATGTTTGGTATCCGGCTCCCTCCCAGTCATTCAAGCACCGGATGCAACCCGTCTCAATAATAGTGGGAGCCTTAAAATTGTCTTTGATATAGGACAATAATATGTCAAAGCCAATATGTCGGTCAGCGCGGTCTTGATAGAGTGCGTTCCAAGTCCCATGCGTATACGCAACGTACGTAGATAGCTGATTATCTTCGCTCTCAAGTCCCGGCTCAGTAAAATATCTCATAAAATATCCTGTAAAAATAGGCCGGATTTTAACCCGGCCTTAGAATCGATCAGAACTGACGAATTGGATCGTAGGTTAGACCAAACGCCCACGGGACGCTAAGCCCTGTAAATACACCGGTGACATTCAGCGTAAGTGTCAACCATCGATTGGCGATAACGCCTTGGTTAGTATCGACGCCTTGCAGGACGGCGCCAACGCCACTACCTACAACGCCTGCCGCTGAAACCACAATCGGAAAACGGTTAGTGAGTTCAGTATATGGGCCAAGTGTCGACGATGCCTGCTGAATATAGCCGGGGCCGCTATTGAACGTGTGGCTCAACGGCGGGACATCGGGCGTATCAGTCAGCTTCCATGTGATAGTCGCCGAGCCGGAGGCAATTGCCCCCGAAGTATCATTGCCGTTATTGTAGTCTGGACCGACAATCAACTGCCATCTCACCCCGTCGTATGTGGGGAAGTCAGCATCGAGCGGGACTTGGATAACCATATTGCCAAGCGCCGTGAGTTTGCTCCTGCCCGTGTCGGAAGAAGCCGCAAAAGGCTTAAAAATAGACATTGGTTTCATCCTTCCTTTGGATAAAGAAAAGGCTGCGCATATTTATTGCGCAACCTTAAACCCAGTAATAAGACCAACGCATCGAGGATTAGGCGTGGCGATACCCACCATCCCCTCACTGATCCAGTGCTCTTGGTTGATCAAGTCGCCCGTGTAAGAATCGAAACCACCAGGGAGTTGCAACTTACATACACCATGAGGCTGCTCGGTGCCCTTACCAATTTTGATCTCTTTCACATCGCCGTAATCATGAACTTCTTCATTTTCAATCTGAAGGAAATAGATGTTAGAGTAAAGAGGCTGCCCCGCATAAGGCGAAGATGGCAGAGCTTTCGCGTACCCGGTACCCGCAGTGAACGACATGGGAACGTCCAGATACGTAATTGGGTTGCCCTGATCATCCTTGCCTGTCACGCCGCCCCACGGTGAACCGTTGATGTCTGGGTTGTTCGGGATCATACGAGTGTACTGATTGCCCGTTACATCAGGAGTGTACCGACCTGTTTTGTTCAGCTTTATACCCTCTATATTGTCGAGATGGTACTCATAGTTGTTCTGATCGACGGCCAAAATCTGACCATTACCATTACCAACCCATCCCCGCTTGAGCAAGAGTAATACATCCTCATTCATGTAAGCCTCAGTGTGCGTATTGCCGCCATTGAGGCTACCGCCCATCGACTCCGCGATGTGCATGAAATGAGCCTGAACCGCGATGTTCTGCACCCCACTGACCGCTGTCGGTCGAAGATCATATCCAGACCCCTGAATCACCGTGTCATAACTCAGGTGATATGTTCCAGGATTCATTATGCGATCATAGATACCGACGAGCGATGGAGAAGTGCTTTTGTCCCATTTTGCAAGGTTCGTAGTATCGGAGAGTTCCGACATGAACTGCATCGCGCCATTCGGACACGACAGCGGTGCGTTGTTGAAAAACGCGATGTTTTCATCAGCAGCTAGGATATACCCCGCCATCGCCTTATCATCGTCGTTCACGGTCTTAAACGCTGGCAGTCTCTTCTGCATCCGAGAAATCATCGTATTGATGACTTGGCGGTACATCGTTTCGACAACCTCATCGTAAGCCCCGGTGATCGGCGCCGGGATGTCAACCATGTTCTGACCAGTAAAACTCGACTTCTGGTTAGTACCACGCCGGATTTGCACCGTATATTCCAAGCTCTCCATGGATCGAGTCGGGAGTTTGGACGTGATGTTTGGAGCTGCCAAGAACGCCCAATACGTCTTGTTGTCGTAGTCCTTATTCTCCGACTTCATCTTCATGTAAGCTGCAAAGTTTGATGTTGCAGCCGCCGGCAGAATACTAGTAGGCTGAGCCATTTTTTCGTCCTCCTATAGGATAATCAATGGCTCATTTTTAGAGCCATTGATTCGTCGTCGCCAGAATGTTATCGTCGCCCGAACATGCCGGGAAACTCGGCTGCAACATCCTGATTGATATCGCGCTTACCTGCGCGCGAAACTGTTTCAGTCCCTTTAGGAACCGACACATTGTTAGCTGAAGCGTCGCCATAAGTCTTTACGAACTCGGCTTTTGCCTCTTCTCTTGCAGCGGCTCTAATATTTGGAACCTCAGTGGAGATGTAATCCGATAGCTCTTTACGAGCAGCCGCAAGTTGCGAACCAACAGTTTGAACGGCTCTGGACGCGGCATTTTCCAAAATCTGCATCATGTTCATAGCCTCTTGCGTATTCGGCCTTGCAAGATTCAAGACCGCCGCCTTAATAGTTGCTGGATCTACATACTTAAACTTGCTGACTGCGGCCTCATCAATCGCGGCGTTCACTTCGGAAATAGCTTGAGAACGAGAGGACTTGAAGGACTCGACAATCTTATCCTTGCTATCAATCGGGTGTCGGCGTAAGTCTCTGTCAAGCTCATTGTTCGTTCGCCGATTGTATTCCGCATACCTCTCGTCGTAATCGTATGATGTCTGATCCTGGAATGCACGCTCTTGCGCTAATCGTTTAGCCTCGTAGTCTCCGGGTCGATCAGGATCAACAATATCAGGATTGTTTTCAACGAAATCATTGAACATATCTGACCAAACTTCCTGACCTATAACCTGTTTGCGGGCCTCAAGCGCATTTTTGATTGCAGCTTCCGCCTCACGCTCAATACGAAGCTGATGGTCGGACTCGATCTTTTCGATGGCCTTAATGCGCGCGGCCTCCGCAACGACCTCTTCCGATTTCAACTGATCGGAAATTAGCTTTTCAGCCGCTTCGGGCGTAATCCCTAACGCCTCGGCCACCTTAGCAATCTTATCTTGCGTTACAGCCCCGTTGTCATCAACAACCTTCGCATCTTCTACTACCGCAGGTTTGCCATCGCCATTTTCAACTTTCGCAGTCACGTCACTGTCGGCAGGTTCAGATTTCACGTCCGGCAATACGGTAGATTTTACATTCGTCGTCTCCGTATCGGACGTGGGTTTAGCATCAACAGCATCCGGCAAGACGAACGGTTCGTTGGCTTCAAATGCCTTCTGTGCGCTAACACTGAGTGCTTTTGCCTCATCATAGCTAAACACGCCCTTAGTGACAACAGGCGGCGGCGTAGACGATCCAGGTTCAGCCACAGATGTAGGCTCTATGGGCGTAGCGGCAGGGATAGATTCCGACGCACTTGCAGATTCAGAAGCAACCGCCGAGGCGGGGATAACTTCATCGGACATAATTTAAGACTCCTATCGATTCCTTTGGGCGAGACGGGTAAATACGACCGGAAAACTCCTCGATCTTATCACTGAAAATATATGGGTTCGTGCTGATTAACTGCCTGCGCATGTTGTCTGCATTACCATAATGGAAGCATCCAACATATTGCAATTCTTTGATAATTTCATCAGCCCCGGAGAAATATGGGTTCTTGCCAAACATCGACTGATACGAAAACGGCTTGCGAATGATCTTGTCGCAAGTCGGGCAGTAGGCATTCAGAAATATCGATTCCTCGTTACCCTCATCGAGCGAAAGTTTAGCCACAACGCCACCGCAGCCCAATGCTCGGCTATTCTTGTAAAACCCGTCAAACTTGCTTGGAACAATTCCAAGCACGACAAAGCATAAGTAATGCTCCCGATTCTCTTGGTTCTTGATAACATCAAGATCGTTGTAATATTCTCTCTTTTGATATTGTTTGAGCATCGATCCCCTTAAACTGCTTTCTTGAGTTTTGGCGTAGAACGGGACGGCGGAACCTTCAAAGGCGGAGCGCTAACAGGCTGCTCTTGCGGCTTACCGCCACCTGTTTCCCATCCCTGCTGTCTTTCAGCGCTCTCGACAGCTTGAGAATCCAACTTCCCAGTAAACGAGTAGGATATATTCGGATGCTGCTGTTGGGCCTGAATGAACGATATCTGCTGCGCCGCCCTGGCTTCTGCTATGATCTTCTCTGACAATGCCTTGTACGACAATATAGATGCCTGCTTATAGACATCGATGCCGGCCATCTTCATAGCCATCTGCAATTGCATACTTTGTTGTGTCTGGATAGCCTGAATAGAAGCTTGAGCCTTCATTTGTGCTATCTGCTGCGGCGTTCCTTGCGCAACGCGAACTGCCTTAATCTCAGCGATCATCCTATCAAGATTCTCATCGCTTCGTATGAACTGGCACTGGTTCAGATAAAGCTCAATAAGTTCCGGCTGATCTTTCAACTGCGCCAACACCTTCATAAGCTCGTTAAGTTTCTCTTCTTTTGCCGCAGGCGACTTGTACAATGCGCTCGAAGGAACGATTATTAATTCGGTTTGACCTTCCTTGAGCGCTTGCAATTTCACAGGAACACGGCCCGGCTTCATAGCCTTCATATCTTGCGGGACGTTTTGGTCGTCGATAGCTAATAGCCTGTCGATATTGGCGGCATGTTGAGCATATCTAGCGATTGCCTTGCGATACGCCCCAGCCCAGCACTGCTCTAAGTGATTAGTGTGAGGAGTCTGTTGGTTCTGCATCGTCTCCCCTGCCGCGTCAAACGAGAGTGAACTCACATTTGATGCGATCCCGTTTTCACCCACTAAGTCCATAGTGCCGGTCAGATATTCCAGAAGCTTCACGAGGTATTTGTGCCACTCGATCAGTTGAGTGTAGTTTGTGGTCGTCTTGACAACTTCGATTGCATCTTGAAGCCGCTGCCCTTCGTCTAAAGCAACAGGAATTCGTTGACTTTCATACTTGTCTAATTCGTCAGTGTCGATATCTATGTTAGTGTCATATAAGATATTGTCTTTATCGTTAGCAACACGTGTAGCAATCTTTGATTCGGCCAAATGGATCGAGTTAATAATATCAATGATTGTCTCAGCTAAGCTGTGATACCAAGGGGAATCTGGGTCCATCGCGTAACCGTAGGCGTCAAATGGAAATTCCTCGCAATCAATACGACCGTCAGGGAATCTGTTCGGCCATTCGATAATCTTAACAATGCGCCGATCCGTGAAGAGTGCCCATGCCCCTTGTT
>Ga0182030_10020360_pt1 | contig 12522 bp, 18 predicted proteins | sample 812S3MmetaG_FD_121299 | JGI IMG/M metagenome (GOLD analysis project Ga0182030, IMG submission 121299) | Permafrost microbial communities from Stordalen Mire, Sweden - 812S3M metaG (Illumina Assembly) | ecosystem: Environmental > Terrestrial > Soil > Wetlands > Permafrost | place: Sweden... | reverse complement strand
TTCTGGCGGGTGGGTCACAGAGCTTCGAGATTCTTGCTTCGGAATCTAGCCCAGCAAACACGCCCGCGCACGGCAGCTCTGACAGCAGCACAGACACATCACGGGAGTAGGGAAATGAGCCATAGAATCCTAGAATGGTTGAGCCAACAATCCGGCAACCAACCAAGTATTTGAAGATTAAAGCCTAATCAAATCTTTGTCAAGCCGCACTCTCTTGTATGCAAAGCGCCGCCCGCCAATTGGAATATCGGTACTCAGCGCACAGTAACGGACACCGAGCCGCAGAGGTTTTCCCACAGCAGCGAGATGGAACCCTTGTTGCTGCCTGCGTCCTTGATGGTGTACTTGAGATTCTCGACCAGCGCAGAAGGCCTTTCCATGGACAAATTCACCCGGCCCAAATCCTGCGTCTTGTCATAGACAGTGCCCCATTGGCCGGTCTGCTTGTTGACGATCAGAACCCAGTTGGCGGGATCAGAGAGATCGACGTAGAGCGTGTAGTCTCCCTTGGGAACGCTCAGGCCACCCAGGTCAAGATCCGCATCGGTATGCAGTTTGGTGGCGGTATTGGCACCAGCGCGCCAAACCGGGTAAGTGCCATCCTGGCCAATGCGACCGTCCTTGCCGAAGAGGTGACCGGCGCGTCCGTTGACGCGGGGCGAACTATACGTAATGGTGATGTTCTTGCCGGCGATGGTGGCGGACTCTGTAGCAGCGGGGCTGGCCACAGGTTTCTGTTGTGCATTCAGAGTGAGCGCAGTGGCAAACAGCAGACCAGTGCAGATCCATAGTTTTCTCATAGTAAGAAATCTCCTTCGGGTAGAAACGTTGAAGTAGCGGGGTGAACCCGACGCGATGATTGTCGCACGATACGCCTCACTGGTGCCAGTGAGACGGGAATTGCGTTATACTCCACACGAAGCAGAATTGGAGGTTTCATGATGCGTTTACAAACGATTTTGAAGACAGTGACGGTCGGCGTGCTGGCTGTTGGAATGATGGCTGTTCCAATGCAGATGAAGGCACAGGCTGGCGACACGGTGCTGAAACCAGCCGATACCCCCGCGCTGTTGCCAGACAAGGTGTTCTACCGCGCACAGTCGGCTCCCACGCAGTTGCGCAACTCTGGCGGCGTCAAGTTTGCCGATGGCTATTATGTGCTGGCGACGTTGGTGGATACCAGTGGCTACTCGACGGGCGTTGCGGCCAAGTATCAGGCCTACTTCATCACTGAAGTTCCGTTGACAATTGGCGGCGAAAAGCTGGCGGCGGGTGTTTATGGAATTGGATTTATCGCCGACAACAAACTGGTGGTAACCGACGTTGGCGCACACGATGTGGTGACCGTGGCCACAGGCGATGATGCGGGAATGAAGCGCCCCACACCCTTGCAGGTGATAGCCGATCCTGCGGGTGGTTTCCGGCTTTATTCCGGGCGCAGGTACGTGCTGTTCAATCGCTAGAGTTCCACTATGCAAACGCCAAGCCTGAAGCCATTTGAGAGCTTCGGGCTTGACTGTTTGTAATTTCATTCCAATTCGCTATTAAGGGCGAGAGTTTAAGTTTATGGTGTTTGAGTAAGCGGAGGCGCACCGGAAATTGCAGTGATTCGAGCGACTACGTGTTCGCGTATCAGGCGAACAGTTTCGATTAATTCGTCTCTTTCTGGTACTGCGAATTGGAAAAGCAGATCATAGCGATAGACAACGGTGAAGTCGTTCAATTCGCTTAACGGCGTGGGAGTGGCTGGCAACTTTTCACCGGCGGCTTCAAGAGCTATTTGAAGCCTACCCAGGTTGTGCGTTAACTCAAACGGACTGATAGTTCCGCAAGTAGTGCCTTGATGAGTTTTTCCACTGCCTGTTGCGCATGAAAGCCAATGATGGATGCAGGATTTCCAACCAGGTGGAGAGAAGCCTCATCCTCAGCGGCCTTGATAAGAAGAATCTGCGCCTGTGTGTACGGGCCGTTGCTCATAAGCTAGCAGTCCATCCTCAAGAATTCTGTGATAGATCGAGTTGATTGAACCGCGAAACCGACCAGCAGCCCCCTCTGTTGTCACCACCAAATCAATCGTAAGCGGTAACTCGTCCAACTTGCGACGCAGGTTGCGATGGATGGCACCGAGTGTTTCCTCGGCGCTGTCTTGCATCAGCACTGCCAGATCAAGATCACTGTCCCACTGAGCCTCTCCACGTGCCCACGAGCCAAACAGAATGACGCGGGAGGGCTGTGCGATCTCGACAGCCGCCTTCACGGCCAGATCGACCTTCTCCTGGGTAGGACGCAGATTTTCAAGTGCGGCGCGAACTTTTCTGCTAACTGCATGGCAGCCTCACTGACAGTCTAATCCCTTTTCTTCTTCAACGATGCGACAAAACAATCACTTAGCGTATCGAAGTTAAGATCGATGGAATATCGCTCCCATTCGCAATTCGATCCAGCAACCCCAGCTTGCTTGCCATGCGTTCGGGGATGCGCATCGGAAGGCGTTCTTCGTTGCCCAGCGTAAGGAGCACGAACCGAACCCATAGATACTTGGTTCTGCTGATCTGGACTTCACTCCACGGAATGCGCAGCGGCGGATGGCCGATACGAAGGAAGAACAGCACAGACATATAGAGCGCGTCTGAAGCGGCTGTCATGCGGATGCAACTGCTGTAATGGGCCCAGAAGCGCGTGTAGACCGTATACGGAAACGGACCCGCAGTTTTTGTCTCTCCGTAAGGTGGCGATTGCGCGGTAAATCGCTGGGCCAGCTTATGCCAGCCGCATAGAACGCTGGAGAGATAAGAAATTAAACAGAAAAAGCCCACGATGACCGTGGGCACAATCAGCAGAAAGTACGGCGGCAGTTGATTCGAGTTGGCTTGCATGGCGTACCTCTTGCAAAGTGGCTGAATATCGACGATGAGTCACTGAAATCAACCGTCCAAAACATCGGATTCAAACTGCTCAATCAACGCAATGTGCGCCTCTGTTGGAAGGGGGGCTTGCGAAAAGTACTTATTCGCTTCGAAAGGTTCTCCAGGGAGACGCTGAATCGAAAATGTTGCGATTGTATCTCTGTCAGACGTATGATCAAAATCGAGGTCGATTCTAGTCCCGGCGTATTTTCTGCTCTGCCCCGTGATGGATGTCAATAAATCAGCCATTGTCCTCGCTGCATTATTTATCGGTTGGCTGTACGTCAAGATCGGAGCTTCACTAAAAAAACTCAAGAAGCTAAGATAGCGAGTCCTGTGTAGCATCTTCTCGTCATAGTGCAGGCCCAGTTCGTAACTTGCCCATACTAGGCATTCCCTCAAGATTTGAAAGGATCGCGTAGTGGAATTGCGTGTATCAATGATGATTCCGTCGTTGTAGATAGTCAGCTTTGTTACAGGAGTCTCGTTCCATTCTCCATCTTCAAACGCTATTCCTTTTTTGTCATCGTACTGTTCACCAGGAGGAGGAGATATTTGAAAGGAAAATTTTCGGGCTACCTCAGCCGTTGCCTTGGATAACGAGACTTTTCCGCTTGGTATCAATTCATCTGTATCAAAGAGAGCGATAACCCTTGCTAGTTTGATTGCTGTAACTTTCATGCCGCACGTCCTTGTTCTTGAGTGGATTGGTTTAGGGTTGCGCCCTGAGTTGCTGAACCAATCGGCATTTTCATTTCTGAAGTGTACCGATCTTCAGTTTCTCGAATACGTGAGTCGAGCGATGAACCCGAAAATAATGAAGGTTCAAATTCGTTTATTGTGGGATATGTGGAAGTTCTATTGAACACGTTGTCCTGTTTACCGAGCATAGCGGCGGCCAAGCCTGAACTGATACTTCGCTGTGTTTCGGAGTGATTTGGACGGAGGAATGTCTCATCCTTCTCGATGGGAACTACATCGAATTCGTCAGGCACAAAATCATTTTCCCAGTTGAGCATTTCACTCATGGGAACAAATTTGACAGACAGTCCTACACGAAATGCTGATGCTAACCGGATCAATGTTTCGATGCTAAAGCTGACTTCGCCGACACGTTCCAGAGCCGAGATACGAGCCTGTTTCATCTCTGCTTCCATGCCCAAATCTGCTTGCTTCATCTCTCTGCGGAGACGCAGAGAGCGAATCTGGGCAGGGAGAAGCACACTCAACTTTGAGCGAATATAGGACTCCCGAGTATCTCGCCCCTTGATTAACTTAGAAATCATCTTGGATCGTTCGTTCATGTCGTTTTGCCTTTCTTTGTGTGAGCGCCTTTGCACGACGAAATGCAGTGTCAAGGGCTTCTTGCGGTTTGTACACACTCCCTTTGTGATAGCACCCGCAAAAGAAAACGGACTTCATCTGCCCATCGAATCTGCCAATCAGACGAAACTCGCGGCGATCAGCGTGGAATTTGAGTTCCCAAAGTCGCTATTGTTCATACTTTCCCTTCAGAAATCGCTTGAAGCACAGCCATTCAAGGTGATTCCTTCTCTTCCTGGCTTCCTTGAGAATGGCATTGAAAGCCATCCGAACTTCGTCAGACTCTCCTGCAAGCCATCTCTCAATGGGGTTCGATCCGTCGCCGTCCACCCAGTCATAAAAAGTCCAGAATCCCGACTGAGGGAATGGTATCACTTTTTTGTTATTCGGCAATCGAAACTCCGATCTTTAGCTCAACATATAAGAATTTTATGATATTTTATTAGCGAATATAAAGCGAAGGATAGCTCACACCCCCACGGGAAACGGCTTGGGGCTGGATTCGTCGGTATTGGCACCGGTGCCGGTGCGCCAGCGCTCAAAGCGGCCTTGCAGCAGGCTCATCAAGCCGGTGTACCAGTAGCCAATGACGAACAGGATCAGGAATGGCGCGGTGAAGTAGTTCTGATTTGAGAAGGTATAGATGATGGCTCCAAGAAAGTAGCAGCCGATCAATAATTCGATCCACGGCGTCAGCTTCAAACGTTTGCGATACTTGGAGGCCTGCGACTTTTCGCCTTTCTTGGCGACGCGATATTTGGGCGTGCGGACGAATGCGCTCTTGATGCCAAACAGTGCTTCCATCACAGCCTTTGCGTTGGTCAAAGTGAGTCCTATGCCCAGAGCCATCAAAAAGGGAAGATAGAGGAGAGTCTTCAGCCAGGTCTTGGGAAAGAGTTCGCGCTCGGCCATTAGATAAAACACGGCAATGGAGGCGGTGGACGCGGTGAAGAGCGGTACATCAATCAACAGCATCTGAAACCAGCCCTGATAAAAGCGGCAGATCATCGCCGGAATCAACAGTGCCGACATGACGATCATCAGCGGATAGCTCAAGTTAGCTGTCAGGTGATAGACGGCCTCGATCTTGATGCGTCGCGGCACATCAGACTTGAACATCATGGGCAGCACTTTGATGCTGGTCTGGATTAATCCTTTGGCCCATCGCGCCTGCTGCGTTTTGAATGCCGTCATCTCGATGGGTAACTCGGATGGGCACTCCACATCGGGCAGATACTTGAACTTCCATCCGGCTAACTGCGAGCGATAACTCAGGTCAGTATCTTCAGTGAGCGTGTCGTGCTGCCAGCCGCCGCCGTCCGCAATGGCCTTGATGCGCCACATGCCGGCTGTGCCGTTGAAGTTGAAGTAATCGCCGGTGCGAACGCGCGCGCCATGCTCGATGATGAAGTGACCGTCGAGCAGAATCGCTTCAATCTGCGTGAGCATGCTGTAGTCGCGATTCATGTGCGTCCAGCGAGTTTGTACCATGCCGATTCCCGGCTCGGCAAAGTGATGGATCACCTTCATCAGCCAATCGGTGGGCGGCACAAAATCTGCGTCGAAGATAGCCACATATTCGCCTTTGGCCACCTTGAGTCCGGCATCGAGTGCGCCCGCTTTGAAGCCGTGGCGATTGGTGCGATGAATATAAGTGATGGGATTACCCAAGGCGGCGTAGCGAGCCACAATTCCGGCTGCGACTTCGATGGTCTCATCGGTCGAGTCGTCGAGCACCTGAATTTCCAGCTTGTCTTTTGGGTACTCCATCGCGCAGACAGCCTCAATGAGCCGGTCAATCACAAACTGCTCGTTGAAGATGGGCAGTTGCACGGTGACAAAAGGCAGATCGTCGAAGTGATTGGGCGGGTCAGGCCGGTAGTTCTTCTTGTACTTGAAATAGAGGTAGCACATGGTATAACGATGAACGCCATAGAGCGCCAGCACGATCATCACCGCGAAATACGGGATCAGCATGGCCAGATCGAACAAATTCCACGGATGAGGCAGCTTGGAATATGGGTCGTCTAAAAGCTGTCTGACATAGTGGCTCAGGCTGTGCTGCGGCGCGAAGGCCAGAAATGCAGCAACCCGTGTTGGCAACCCGCTTAGCAGATTACAAGGTAGTTCCAGACCGGCAGCAAGCGAAATCAACAGGGCAGGCCTCCACGGAAGAGATACTGGTAATTGTAGTTGATGGGGGGATGCGGTGGCCGGCTAGCTGTCGACAAGTACCTGCGGGAAACTGAATGGCGGCTCAACTCTTACCCCTAAAACGCGGTCCCCATACCACTCGCCAAAGTGCCTGCGGTCTCCTGTAACCAAAAAGTCGGCTCTGGCCATGACCGCAGCCGCCAGAACGTGTTGATCTTTTTCCGGCAAGGGCGGCGAGTTCTCAAGAACTGGCATCTGGTTGAATTCCAAGACTCGCACCGAGATCAAGTACTGACCGAGGCGTTTTTGTTGCTCTTCGCGAGGCAAGTTGCGATTGCATTCCATCAAGACGTAGTTGGAAGTGACCAACGCGATATTCGGAATCTGCCAGACACGGGCTACTTTGCTGTCGTTTTTCCATGCGACGGAGATCAGTACATTGGCATCAAGAAAGAGCCTGAAGCGGCCTGCTGGTGGAACGCTCATGCTGGCCAGCGCAAGTGGTCAATCGAATCCGGGTTGATTCCCATGGCTTCAACTTCCTTGCGCGCATCAAGGTAGTCTGCTCTGTCCATTGCATTGTTCAAGAAGAATTCTGCCAGTCGTTCGGGGGTGTAAATTTCTACATCCACAGGAGTTGTTGCTGCCGGACGCATCAAGATGCCGTCTTCGCGCTCCTCGATCAGCAGGGGGCTACCCTCGTTCAACCGATAGCGTTTGCGCAACTTGGCGGGAATCACGACGGTTCCACGTTTGCCGATTACAACAGTCTGCATATCAGAACCTCAGACATTCAGAATATCAGAAGTTCTGATTACTTGCTTGGAAAGATGTTTGCCGACTTCCTACGCGATACAATCCAGACGGCAAACCATTGCGGATATGTGGTCCCTGCAAACCAGGTTGGCCCTCCATCCAAATTTGTGCTCAGTCTACTGGGTTCCTGGGCATCCAGAAAACGCAAAATGCCGGTTGCCGTGATCGCTCTGACATATCATTTACTCGTTCTCGCTGCTAGATTACAGCGTATATGGCACCCGCACTCCCGGATCATTGGCGTCGAAATCTCGCGTGTTGCGCGTGATCAGCAAGCATTGGTGAACCTGTGCCGTTGCCCAGATGATAGCGTTTGGCAACTTGATGCGCTTGGCTTTGCGAATAAGAACTGCGCGCTCCGCAATCTTCGCTTCAATTTCCAACAGATCGAAACTTTGAAGAAATGCTCTTGTAATTTTTTCGCTCTCTGTTGTCGTTCCAGCCATCACTTCCATCCAGGTAATCACGCTGATTGCCGGAGTTTCATAGAGCGCCAACTCAATGCTTGACTGTTGATGGCCGCGTAGATAATCCACGAGGATGTTGGTGTCGAAAACAGCTCTCACCATTCACTTTTCATTTTATGATTCAGTCAATCCTGATTTGTTTTCGTCACAGAGTTGCCGGTACGCATGTCTCTACGGTAAGGTGAGCAGTGCTGCAAGGAGGCTGACTTTCGCTATGGCTGCTCTTGTTTCTTCCCCGATCATGGCTGCTGCTGGTGGCAGCTTTTTGCTGGAAAGCCGTACCTATACTGAGGTTTTTACCCCCGAAGACCTGAATGAGGAGCAGCGCCAGATTGCGGCCACAGCGGCGCAGTTTGCGCGCGAACAGATTCTGCCTGCAGCGGAGGCGATTGAAGCCAAAGAGGCTGGAGTCTTGCCGGGGTTGTTGCGCAAGGCGGCGGAGTTGGGGTTTGCTGCAGTCGATATTCCTGAAGAGTACGGCGGCATGGGCATGGATAAGACCTGTTCAACACTGATTACAGATCACTTATCGGTTCTGGCGAGTTTTTCGACGGCCTTTGGCTCGCACATTGGCATCAGCACGCTGCCGCTGGTCTGGTATGGCACCGAGGAGCAGAAGCAGCGCTATCTGCCCAAGCTGGCCAGCGGAGAGTGGATCGGCGCGTACGGCCTTTCTGAGGCCAGTTCCGGCTCCGATGCGATGAATATCCGCACCCGGGCAACGCTCTCAGAGGATGGCACAACCTACACACTCAACGGCGAAAAGCAATGGCTTACCAACGGCGGAATAGCAGGGCTGTATACGGTTTTTGCGAAGATTGACGGCGAAAAGTTCTCGGCATTTCTGATTGAGCGGACGACGCCGGGGTTGACGGTGGGCAGCGAGGAGCACAAGCTGGGAATTCGCGGATCGAGCACCTGTCCGCTGGTGCTGACGGATTGCAAAGTGCCAGCCGCGAACCTGCTGGGCGAGGTGGGCAAAGGGCATCATATCGCCTTCAACGTGCTCAATGTGGGCCGGTTCAAGCTGGGCGTGGCGTGCGTGGGCGGCGCGCGGCACGTGCTGGGGCACATGATTCGCTATGCAAAGGAGCGGCGAGCCTTTGGCAAGTCGATCAGCGAGTTTGGGCTGATCCAGAGAAAGATTTCAGCCAGCGCGACGCGGCTTTTTGCGGCAGAAAGCATGGTGTATCGCACAGTTGGCATGATGGATGCGGGGCTAGCGCAACTCGGTGCCGAACCATCGCCACGCGAGACGCAGAAGCGCATTGAGGAGTACGCCGTAGAGTGCTCTATCATAAAGGTTTATGGTTCGGAGATGCTGAGCCTGGTGAGCGACGAACTGGTGGCCACGATGGGCGGCTATGGTTACGTTGAAGACTATCCGGCAGAACGCTACTACCGAGACGCGCGGATCAACCGGATCTTTGAAGGCACCAATGAGATCAACCGGCTGATTATTACCGGGTGGCTGATGAAGCGAGCCATGAGCGGTCAGCTTCCGCTGCTTCCGGCGATCAAAAAGCTGATGGACGAAGTCACTGCGCCGCCGAGTTTTGATTCGGCAACGGACGACAGCCAACCGCTGGCGCGAGAGTCCACAGTGCTGGCTGGAGTAAAGAAGATTGCGCTGTTTGCCGCAGGAGTGGCCAGCCAGCGGTTCATGACCGCGTTGCAAGAGCAGCAGGAGGTGATGGCCGATCTTGCCGACATCATCGCGCAAGTCTACACGCTGGAGTCGGCGCTGTTGCGTGCGCGCAAGCTGGCCGCAGCGGGCAAAGGCACTGCGGAGGCCGCTGGGGCAATGACGGGGCTTTTGGCCGAGGAGAGTATCGCACTGGCTGAACAGGCTGCGCGGCGGGTTCTGGCAGCCTCAGCAGAGGGCGATTTACTGCGGACGCAGTTGGCAATTCTGCGGCGGCTGGCTCGGTTTACTCCGGCAGATGCTGTAGCTCTCAGCCGGACGGTGGCGCGATGCGCGATGCAGTTGGAGCGGTATCCGGTGTAGCTATGGCTGTTTACGAATGTTGCATAGCCTGAATATCGTTTCCATGTAATACTTGTATTGCAGTAGATCAGGAGGTCAACCGATGGGTTCAGCCGTCTCTCTTCGTTTGCCTGAGGATATAAAATCTCGCCTGGAAAAGCTCTCCAAGCTCACCGGACGCAGCAAGACTTTTTATATGGTAGAGGCTATTAGTGAAAAGCTGGAAGATCTGGAAGATTTGTATCTGGCCGAACAACGGACCATTGCGCTGAGAGCCGGAAAGAGCAGAACCTACACTCTGGACGAAGTGGAGAAGCGCCTTGGCCTGGTTGATCGAGTTTGAAAAAGAGGCTGAGAAAGAGCTTGCGAAACTTGATAAACAGGTTGCTCTACGCATCGTAAACTTTCTGCGCCAACGAGTTGCGATTCTCGAAAATCCCCGCAGCATTGGACAGGCACTGGTTGGCTCAACTCTGGGCGATTACTGGAAGTACAGGGTTGGCGATTATCGCATCATCGTCGATATTCAGGATGCAAGGGTGTATGTGCAGGTAATACGCCTCGGAAACCGGCGCGAAATTTACAGATAATCATGCGCAATTTTCCAGAATAAATCCATTCCTGGCAACAGCACGAGTCGCGCACTCATTTCTGGCCAAGCAGCCGTATCGTTTCCATAAACACGTCGCCGTCTATGGTTAGACTCTTCGCGCTGATCTTGTCCATCGTGTCCTGCGCCGTGTGGTGGTAACTATTGTTGGGTCCGTAGTCCATGTCGATGATGTCGATCGACGGCACGCCGCGCTGAATGAAGGCCAGGTGATCGTCTTCAACGGCCCCATCTTTCTGGAAGAAATAACGTTCGTAGCGGTACTTTTTTACGGCCTGACGCACCACGGCGACCAGCCAGTCGGTCGATTGCGATTCACGCAGAATGCCGAGATCTTTGTCACCGATCATATCGGCGAGGATAAAGGCCTTGATCTTGCCCAGCGTTCCGTCGCGTCCCCACTTGGCGGCCAGATGACGGGTGCCGAAGGTTGCATCGGAGTCCGCCCACGTGGATTGAAACGACTCTTCACCGTCGTCAAAGACCAGCCAGACTGAATAACCTTCGAGGGTATGCCCGCGAAGTTGGTCGGCTATGGCCATGAGAAGACCAGTGGTCGAGCCGCCGTCGTTGGCACCGACAAAGTTGATATTCCGCAGCCAGTAATTGGTCTCGTAGTGCGTAGCCAACACGATGATGCCATCTTTTTTGCCCGGAAAGCGCACGATGAAGTTGCGCATGGGCACCGGGCCAATGGATGTATTGCCGGTGAATGTGTCCTCTTCAAGCTGGTCGTGCTTGAAATGCTCGCGCAGAAAGGCTTCAGCCTTGAGGTGGCCGGGGCTGGTGGGCCAGCGCGGGCCGATAGCCACAAATTCACGCGTATATTCGAGAGCCTTGTCTCCGTTGAAGTGTGCCTGTGCCTCGGATGCGAGTGGAGCCAGCAACAGTAGTGCTGCGGCTGCGATCCAGAGTGTGTGCGGGAATCTCTCCCGCCGGAATTGAGTGAGGGCTTCCATGAAGGAAGTTTATCGTATCTGTGCGAAGGTGATGCGTTCCGCGCAAGGATGACCTGTTACCAGATTGTTCTTGGGTAGAATTGGGCGATCTCCGCATCGGCAGTAAGAAGCGGCGCAAAACCGCTGGCCTTTGCTTGAGCAACAATCATGCGGTCGAATGGATCGCGGGTCCACTTCTCGTCGAGCGCGGCGCTTGCGATCTCAGCGAAGGGAAGATCACAGAGGCGAACGCCGATTTCGTGTTCCACTTTGCGTTGAATGTCGCGGGCGGTCAGTGTGATGCGCTTGACCTCGAAGAGATATTCCAGTTCAAGCAGAACCATCGGCGAGATGAGCAGTTCAGCGGTCTCCAGTACGATTTGCGCTTTGGAACTGATGCGGCTGAGTTCTCCCGCTGCCAGCCAAACCACCACGTGCGTGTCGAGATAGGCAGGAGTGTGTTCAGCCGTTGATGCCGTCATAAGGCGGACCAGTCGCTTTCCCAGGCCTTTTCCATCTCGGCCATCTGATCGGCCTTGAGGTCTGGGTCGTTCAAAGCGGGCGCTTCAGGATTCAGAATCGCCAGCGGTGTTATGCGGCTCAGACGGCTGGTGGGCTGGTTTTCAGCAGCGATCCTGAACCGTTTCCCTTTGTGCGACACCCAAACCTCCGCCCCATCCAGCGCTTGATTGACCAGAGAGAAAATTTCGCGGCGGAACTGGGTGATCGAAACTTCCATACAAAGATTGTATCATGGTGGTACGCATATCTACGTACACTATGTACGCTTGCGGTAAAGATGAAATGTAGCGTTAATTGCGGATTTGAAAGTTGGGAAAATTCAGACGGGCGCGGCTTGATAGCCGCGCCCGTCGTCGTTTTACTGGTTAGTCAGCTAACTCTAAGTGATTAGCTGGTGGAGTGAATATTGGGTCCGGTGTTTTTCTCTTCGAGCGCTGCTTGCGCGGCGGCCAGTCTTGCCGTGAGCAGACGGAAGGGTGAGCAAGAGACGTAGTTGAGGCCGATCTTGTGGCAGAACTTGACGGACTCTGGATCGCCACCATGCTCGCCGCAGATGCCGACCTTCAGGTTGGCGCGGGTGTTGCGTCCCTTGGCCGTGGCCATCTTCACCAGCAATCCAACGCCTGCCTGATCGAGCGTGGCGAATGGATCCTGTTTGAAGATGCCGTGCTTCATGTAGGCCGGCAGGAAGTTGTTGATGTCGTCGCGGCTGATGCCGAATGTGGTCTGAGTCAGATCGTTGGTGCCGAAGCTGAAGAACTCAGCCTCTTCGGCGATCTGATCGGCGGTGAGCGCGGCG
>Ga0182030_10020358_pt1 | contig 12522 bp, 14 predicted proteins | sample 812S3MmetaG_FD_121299 | JGI IMG/M metagenome (GOLD analysis project Ga0182030, IMG submission 121299) | Permafrost microbial communities from Stordalen Mire, Sweden - 812S3M metaG (Illumina Assembly) | ecosystem: Environmental > Terrestrial > Soil > Wetlands > Permafrost | place: Sweden... | reverse complement strand
GCCGCCAGTCCCGCCAACGCCCAGCCGAAGCCGCGTGCGCGATGCAGTCCGCTCCGCGGCTGCCCGGACGAGATGAAGCGCGCGGTCAGCGTAAGCGCGGCCACTAGCAACAGCGTGTTGCTCAGGTGGATGGAGAGCAGCACCATCCGGCCGCTGGACTGGTTGCCGGTGACGTAGCCCAGCTTCACCAGCAGCATACCGAGAAACGCCTCGTTGAGCAGCAACAGCACGGACGCAGCCGCGAACCAGCGCGCGGCAAGGCCCCTGGCGGTCGCCCGGAAGGTCCAGACCAGCAGCGCAAGCACGATCAGCGTTGAACCAACCGTCATTTGCCGGTGGGCGAATTCGATGATCGTGTGGATTCCCGGCGATACCGGAATCACCTGGCCATTGCACAGCGGCCAGTGGTTGCCGCACCCCGCTCCCGATCCGCTGGCGCGCACCAACGCGCCCCACAGGATCACCAGCACGTTATAGAAGACGGCAAACCAGGCGAAGCGAGCCAGATTGCGGTGGTGCGTAACCGGGTTTGCTGTACCTGCGGACATGAATCGATTCTATGCTGCGGGCGGAGCCGGCTTCGCGCAGGACGCAGCGTCACCGCTTCGCGCCGATTACGCGGCGGGTGCGATCAGCAGCGCGGTCTTGTCTGCACCCGACGGTGTAGCGGTAACCTGCACGGGCTGGCCCTTGTCGAAATCGAGCTTAAAGCCAACCACTACGCCGGTCGTGGTATCCGCCACTGTCTTGGGATCGATACGGAACGACTCGTCGGTACCGCTATCGGTCTTGATGGTGATGAGATGATCGTGGCGATCCACCTTGACCACGGTCCCCTTGTCGCTTTCGAACGGGCCGTCGCCGAGAACGCGCAATGCAACTGCGGTCCGAACGTCGCCGTCGCCGAAGAAGTACACGATCACGTGGGCCCCAGTAGCGGTGAACTTGTCCGCGTCGGTGGCCTCGGCTTTAATGTTCTTGTCAAAGTCAATCGAGATTCCCTGGTGCTTCATCCACTTGAAGTGTCCCGAGGAGCCGTCGTCCGTATCGATCTCGATCATCTCTATTTTGGGATTGATCGAAGTGACGGTTCCGGAGACGGCGTGGACCCGCTCCTGAGCAATGGCGAAGGGAGTTACCAGAGAAAAACAAACTGCGCACAAAGCAGCCTTACACAAGACGCTCATGATGGATCCAATTCTCCTCTGTCTCATGTCCCCAACCCTCCGGCAGGCGCTCTGAAAAAGGAGCGATTCCGCCGAGCGACCAATATACCGCTTCCGCACCCGGGGCACGGTGTCCTTAATCACTTTGCCCTGTCGGGCTGCGGGAAACAAGCACTTTTTGGACGACCCGGATCGGGAAACGGCATCATCCTGCGGCCAACTCCTTCGCTCGCTGAGTGGCGCGCTTTACGGCCTTGATCAGGGTTACCCGCAGCCCGCCCTCCTCCAACTCCAGGATGCCGTCGACGGTGCAGCCTGCGGGCGTGGTGACAGCGTCCTTCAGCAGCGCCGGGTGGTAGCCGGTTTCCAGCACCATGCGCGCGGAGCCATAGGCTGTCTGGGCGGCCAGCAGCGTGGCCACATCGCGCGGAAGTCCCACGTTGACACCGGCTTCGGCCAGCGCCTCGATAATGATGTAAAGGAACGCCGGTCCAGAGCCGGACAGGCCGGTGACCGCGTCCATGTGCTTCTCGTCCACCACGACGGTCCGGCCCACGGTCTGGAAGACCTGCTGCGCGATTGCCATCTGCGCCGGGGAGACAAAGCGGCCGGGGCACAGTGCGGTGATCGCGGCGGCGAGCATGGCCGGAGTGTTGGGCATTGCCCGGATCACCGCCAGGTCGCAGCCGGCCGCATCCTCGATGTCACGCGTCTTCACCGAGGCGGCGAAGGAGAGCAGCAGCTTGGCCGGGGTCAGGGCAGGGGCAATCTCGGCGACGACCGCGGGCACCTGGGTGGGCTTGACGCCCAGCAGGATGACGTCGGCAAAGGTGGCCGCCGCAAGGTTGCTTGTACCTACCTCGACCCCAAACTGCACGGAGAGCGCCTGCGCGCGATCGGGATGCTGCACCGTCGCGACCAGCTGCTCAGGAAGCACCAAGTTGTTCTTGAGAAAAGCCTGTAGCAGAATGCCGCCCATCTTGCCCGCGCCAAGAATGGCGACGCGTAGGTTGGTGAGTACAGGCGCGGCAGGAACTGGGACTTCGTAGGTGTCAGTGCTCATCCCAACAGGCTACCAGAGTGGGTTGTCCAGCCGGGACTTTGAGCCGCCTGACCGGGCTGGCTCCGGACCAGAAGTCCTCCGAGCCGGCACGCAGGTCTTTGCATGGCCGATTGGACACTTCCGTTTTCCGGTGGCCGCCGGAGCGCCGGTGTGTACTGGTCTGGTTCTGTTCCAGTCGGCAATAGCAACGTCTACACCCAGATCGAAATCTCCTACCCCGGCCAGGCCAGACGCTAGCCGGGGCAGCGCAGGCACCGCCGCCGCGGGCTTTCGTCGAACGGTCGCAGGAGGCGCCGAGGTGACCTGCGACACTGACAGAAAGTGACGCCGGAGGCAAACTGCAACTGGGTCCGGCAAGTGTGCTTCCCATCGGCTCAAGGGAGGCATAAGATTCTCCCTTGGATTCGGAGGTTCGTATGTTCAAGCTCCTGTTAGCCCTTCCCCCCGTGCTGCTCTTCGCGCTGTTACCGCAGCAGCCGGCTGCCACACCCGACCAGGGGATGCCCGCGGATGCTGCAACGCTGACCAACCCGGTGAGGCCGACGTCCGAATCCCAGGCGCATGCGAAGCAGATGTACTCGTACGATTGCGCGATCTGCCACGGACAGAACGGCAACGGCAAAGGCGAACTAGTCGCCGACATGAATCTGAAAATGAGGGATTTCACCGATCCTGACACGCTCAGAGGCACGAGCGACGGGGAACTTTTCTACGCGATCAAAAATGGCGATGCGAAGAACAAGATGCCGGCCGAAGCGCCCCGTGCGAAGGGTGACGACGATATCTGGAACCTGGTGATCCTGGTCCGCTCGTTCGCGAAGAAGTAAGCTGGATGAAGCAATGCCTCCCCACCCGATGGGAGGCAGGCTCAGGTGGCTTCGCCGCCAACTGGCCCGATGGGAAGAATCCCCAACAAGGAGTAACCGCCCATGATCGACATCGATCTCCTCGTGCAGGCTCTGCGCAAGCGCGGCCACACCGTGGAAGGGGTCATCCCGGTGCCGGAAAACGCAGGCGACTACGAACTCAACGTGGACGGAAACATCATTCCGCTGGAGGAAGCTCGCCGCCTGCTGGAACGAGACTACGCAAAGTAGTCTCCGGCGGCTGGCGCCGTGGCAACCCGCGGTCAATCACTGCGCAATTGAACCCATGGATTGGCCGCCCGTCCCTCGATCGACCGGCAGCATCTGCTTTGGCGTCGGTCTCAGTTTCTCCAACTCTTCGGCCTCGTAAATGGCGGCGCTCCCATCCGAAAAGCGCACCAGCACATCATTGCCGTGCGAGAAATCCGTCGCAATGATGTGCAAAGGTTTGCGGGTAAAGCCCACCTTTTCTGAAATTGGGGTAGATGAGGTCACAGAACTCTCCAGGCAGTAAACTTTTCAAACTTGCGATCGTAGGCGGTAGGATGCAGGCAATCCCTCGCAAGTAGCCTGACCTCGCCAACCCTGGAGATACATCGCCTCCTCGGGGAAGAGGAAGTGCCGGCCTGGGTGCTCTATTGCGCCTTCGCCGCCGCACTCTGGCTTGCAATCCAGGCGTCGACCTGTTTTTCCAGCACATCCATCGGCAGCGCGCCGGAGTCGATCACCACATCGTGAAAGGCCTTCAGGTCGAACTTCGGTCCCAGCGCCGTCCTGGCGCGATCGCGCAGCTCAAGAATCTTCAACTGGCCCATCTTGTAGCCGAGCGCCTGTGCCGGCCATGCGATGTAGCGGTCCACCTCGGACTGAACGTTGGTCTCATCCAGGCTGGAGTGGTCGTGGAAGTAGTCGACCATCTGCTGGCGCGTCCAGTGCTGCGAGTGAACGCCGGTGTCGACGACCAGGCGGATGGCGCGCCACATGTCATCCTCCAGACGGCCGTAATCGGAGTAGGGGTCCTGGTAGAATCCGATTTCCTTGCCCAGGCGCTCCGAGTACATCGCCCAGCCTTCCGTGTACGCCGTGTAGTAGCCCTGCCGGCGAAACTCAGGCAGGCCGGTAAGCTCCTGTGCGATGGAAATCTGCAGGTGGTGTCCGGGAATGCCTTCGTGGTAGGCCACGGCCTCAACCCCGGCGAGCGAACGGTTCGCCCAGTCGTACAGGTTCACGTCGACGTTGCCGGGACGCTTGCCGTCGGGCGTGCCCTGATCGTAGAAAGCCTCAGGCTGATTGGGAGCCATGTACGCAGGCATCGGGACCACCTCCAGCTTCGCCTTGGGCAGGCGGCCGAAGAGTTCCGGCAGGCGCGGCTGCATCTGCGCGATGTAGCCCTTGTATGCCGCCAGCAGCGCGTCCGCGGAGGCGGGATGATCTTTGGGGTTCGCCTTCAGCGCGGCGGAAAAGCTTTTCAGGTCCGCGAAGCCAAGCTTGTGCACAATGGTCAGCATATCGGCTTCGTCGCGCTTTACCTCGTCCAGGCCAATCTGGTGGATCTCGGCGGGAGTCTTGTCCAGGGTGGTGCTCTGGCGCACCAGGAAGGCATAGTAGGCGTGGCCGTCAGGCAGCGCCCAGATGCCCGGGTCCTTGCGGCAGCCCGGAATATAGGTAACCGACAGAAACTTGGCGAACCGCTGGTACGACGGCAGCACCTGCCGGGCAATCGTGTCCAGAAGCGCCTCTGAGATGCGCTTTCGGTCCTCCGCGGAGACCGCTGCCGGGAATTTTTTCAGCGGCTCGGCGAACGGGCTGTCGGCCGGCTTCTGCGCGGCTATGGCCTGGGTCTGCGCCAGCACCTTCTCCATCAGGTAGGCGGGCGGGGTGCGGTGGTCGTCGATGCCGCTCTGCATGTTGGTCATGATCTGAGTGAACGCCACGGGGACCTTGCCCAGGCGCGCGATGTAGTTGTCGTAATCGTCGGCGTTGTCGAATAGGGTGTGCTCGGGCAGTTGCGGCAGATCGAGCTGGATGCCGTCGTACTGGTTCGCCGGCATCTCCCACTCCTTGAACGGCGCGCCTTCCTGGTCTTCGATCAGCGAGCGCAGCATCAGGTCGGCCGAGAGCTGCTCCTGTTGCGGCAGCCCCGTGGTGTCGATCTTCGAAAGGCGGTCGATAAAGGTGCGGCCGCGCTCCAGCGCCTCGTTGACCGCGCGCGGAGAATAGTCGGTCAGCTCCGCGTCGTAGCGCTTGTCGCCCAGGTAGGTGGCGTATTCGGGCTGGTGCTTCAGCTTGTCCTGCCAGATGTCGTTGAACAGCCGGCTCAGCTCGCGCGAGCGGTCGGCGACGCCCTGGTTCGGGTTCTGCGTCGGCACTGCGGCGCCGGCTGGCGGCAGCGACTGGGCGCGCAGTTGGGCTTTGATGGCGCTCCCCGGAGCAAGAATCAAAACGATGGAGACAATGCACGCAATCCAGAAGAGCTTTCTCATTCCACCTCGACCAAAACCTACTCCTCCAGAGTACAAGGAACTCCGCCGCTGCGACTCCATACCGTCAAGGCCCCGCGACTCGGGTAGTGGGCCAATATCGAGCGAACAACCGAACTTTCCGAAAACGAGACTTCTCAGGAGCTTCGCTGCGCATTACTTGTTCCCAACCTTCCCTATCCACGCGTGTGATGCGGTGTGGAAGCGACTCCTGCCGCTCAAAGCTCTAAGGACGGCAAGCCGGGTGGCGGGCCTATGCTATCGCTCGCCGAGGTAGTTTTTCAGGACAAGCGCACTGTTGCTCTGGAACTTATTGACGACTGCCACGGTGGCGTAGCCCTGGGCGAATACGGCATCCACGGTTCCGGCGAGTTCGTCGCCCACGAGGAACGGGCGCGGCATGGTGTCGCCCTGGACTCGGGTTCCGACGAGGATTACTCCGCTGCCGTCAGCTGCCTGGGTGCAGCCGGTGGCCGTGATGATGTATCCGTTCGCCGCCAAGGTCTCGGCCTGGGCGGTTACGGTGTCGAGCGTCGCGAAGACTACCAGGGCTTCGTATACGGCCGACGGGTCTCCGGTCCATCCGTAGGAGAAGACGGTGGCCTGGGTTCCGTCGTAGGAGACGGCGGTGAGTACGCGGCCGCTGAGACCCTCCTGTGTTGCCAGTGCCTGCAAGCCGGAGGCGGGGACGATGTATTGCGTGCGATCGAACCCGGAAGAGGTGTCGCTATGGATGAATGCAAGAGCAGCCGAATTGTAGGCGGGGAGCAGATTGAGAGAGGTGATTACCGAACCGGGATCGCTTGGGCCGGGAAAGCCGAAGTAAGAAGGCGGCGCGTTTAGTACATCTTGATAACTCTGCGTCGCGACTCCGGAGTAGGCGGTCCCCAGTCCGGTGACTCCGGCGGGCAAGGCGAAGGGGCTGAACTGATCTGAGCAAAGGTTGTTTCCGAGGAAGAAAGCTGTGCCTGTAGCAGCCGGGAATGAAAGGGAAAGCCCTCCGCCTCCAGGCGCCGGGCAGCCGACCACTGTTCCATAGGCCGCACTCGCTACTGTGTACCCGTTGATGGTGGAGGCCGCATCCACTTGCTGGAAGCGCAGATCTCCGGGTTTGGGCGCGCGCGCGGTTACGGTGAGCGAGGCCGGGTTGCTGGTGATGGAACCCGAAGAGTTCGTGATGGCGACGGTGAAGATGGCGCCGCTGTCGCTGAAAGTGGTGGCGGGTGTGGTGTAGGTGGCGGAGGTGGCTCCGGAGATTGGAGAGCCGTTGCGGCTCCACTGATATTGATTCCCTGCACCATAGGCCTGCACGGCGAAGGTGCCTGTGAGGCCCATGGGCACACTCTGATTTGCAGGCTGCGAGACGATGGATGGGGCTGGGACTCCTGAAGGAGTCTCAGGGCTGCTTCCCGAACCACATCCGACCAGACAGAGAAAGATCAGGGGTGATAAGACACTCAGGAAGTTAGATGACGCGCCGTTCAAGCTCTGCCCACTCTCAGGTACATCTTGCGCCAAGCCTATGCGGATTGGGCATGCACATTATAGTGCCGCCAAATCCCGGAAAAACGGGGTTTTCGGTAACTTCAGGCAGCTTCATTTGTCCCGGACATCAAACTGAGACACCACCCGCGGCCCAAATCCCCTTGACACAGGCTGTAGAATTAAAGAAGAGCCAAACAGCGCCCAGCGTCGTGTCCCGCCACACCGGACCGGACTTGGAGCCTGTCGCACCTTCTGGCCGCAGGGTGGGGAAACGAACAATGCATCCGTACATAAAACGTGCGCGCACGCCTCTGGACCCATCCGGCCTTCGATATATCCGATCCGAATCGATTCCGTATCCCGGTTCGAATCTAAGCCATTTCGATGGAATATCTTGGAATCAAATGGCGGGGGGGAGGGGGTACCCGCTCTGGGTTCGTGCTCACAACGCCGAACCGACGACTGCATCCCCCTCTGGCCTCTCCGACCTTCGATATATCCGATTCGAATCGATTCCGTATCCCGGTTCGAATCTAAGCCATTTCGATGGAATATCTTGGAATCAAATGGCGGGGGGGAGGGGGTGCCCCCCTTACTGGGCCAGCAAGCCGGTGCTATGCGCATAACCGTCGAGCAGCGCCGAGAGCGTCTCATCCGAGGCTTCGTTGGTCAGCACATAGTGCCCGGAATCCGTATCGTCAGACCACGTGTCCGCCCCGGTCGCAGCGGCGACCTCGACCGTTCCCGGCTTGCTCAGCATGAAGTAGGTTGTCCCCGCGTAGTCCAGGCCCCGCGCGGCATAGAGCGCCGACAGCACGTCCCACATGGGCCGCTGGGTCACGCCGACGAGTTGCATGCCGTAGGCGTCGGGGTCGACGGCGGGGTCTGCGCTGGCAGGCGGCCCGGCCAGCACGTGCTCGCCGTTCGAATAGCCGTTCAGGTAGACCGGAGGGAAGCCGTGCTGCCGCGTCCACTGCAGAAACAGCGCGTTGTAGCCCGGGGCATCGGAGCGAAAATTCCACTCCGAACCCGATGGATATTGGCCGCCCATGATGGAGAGCAGTTTCGCGCTGCGCTTCACCAGGGCCGCGCCGCTGAGCCGGCTGATGGCGTCGGACCGGCTCTTCAGCAGGCGATTCAGGCAAGTTGCGAACCCCGTCTCCACAATGGACACGCTATGTTCCGGCTGGCTGGCGAGTGCCTTGCGGTAGACGGTGACGCAATCGGGATACGCGGCGCGCGTGTCTCCCGGATCGAAGCGGGCCACCAGTTGCTGGGTCCAGTCGCTGGCGTTGCATTTGTCTTCGGCGCACAGCGCGGTCGCCGGATCATTGCTCTGATTGGCGCCGATGGGCATCTGCGGACGGCCCGCCTGATCGGCGAACACGTGGAAAACGGGCGCCGAATAAGGGTTGGCGGAATCCGCCACCATGGCGAGGATCTCGATCTCTCCGCGGTCCGCGAGCCGATAGAGGATGGGCAGGGTCGCAACGCAGTCGTTATCCTGCGAGCAATCGTCATCGTAGATGATTCGCTGTTGCGCAGTTGCGGGCAGGACGCATCCCGTCGCAAGCAACACAATCAGCGCGAGCCGGGAGACGAACGAGCTCATCGGGTTCTATGCTGTGGTCGTGGCGCAGTAGGTGTCGAAGGCGCGCGCCAGTTCCTCGGCGATGGCCGGCGCGGTCGACGTTTCAATCGCGGAGCGCTGCATCAGGTACACCAACTGCCCATCGCGCAAAATGGCAACGGCCGGCGAGGTCGGGGGGTACCCGGTGAAGTAGCTGCGGGCCTTCTCCGTGGCTTCCTGGTCCTGCCCCGCGAAGACGGTGATGGCTTGGCTCGGCTTGGTGCCATGTTGCAGTGCCAGCCGCACCGCCGGCCGCATCTTGCCCGCCGCGCATCCGCATACCGAGTTGACCACCAGCATGGTGGTGCCCGGCTGGGCCAGTGCCGCGTCTACTTCGGCGGCGGTGCGCGCCTCTTTCAAGCCTGCACGGGTCAGTTCCTCGCGCATCGGAATCAGCATGATCTCTGGGTACATGGAATCCCTCCTGGGAACAGCCGCCAGTACGCGTGCTGCTAACTCTCGATTGTACGGGTGTCTGCGGCGGTACGCCAATGCGCGGGCCTCCCCGTTCGATTTTGAGCGAGTTGCACTACTCTAGAGGCGTGATGATTCTTGAGCAGGTTCCGCTGGCCCAGTACACCACGCTCGGCGTGGGCGGCCCGGCGCGCTGGTTTGTGGAGACGAGCCGCGAGGCGGAGATGCTTGCCGCCGTGCGCTTCGCCCGCCTGCGGCGCGTGCCTTACTTTATCCTCGGCGGCGGAAGCAACCTGCTGGTCAGCGATGAAGGATTTCCCGGCGTCGTCATCCGCATCACCGGGACCGGGTCAGAGTGGTCCGACGAGGGCGCCGGCGACGGCTTTGCCCGCATCACGGTCGATGCGGGCGCCGGCTGGGACTCGGTGGTACGCCTTGCGGTGGAGAGGAACTGCGCCGGCATCGAATGTCTCGCCGGCATCCCCGGCAGCGTCGGTGGCACGCCCGTGCAGAACGTCGGCGCCTATGGGCAGGAGGTCTCGCGAACCATCGTCAGCGTGCGCGCGCTCGATCTGGAGGCGGAAAAAGTGGTGCATTTCTCCGCGGCCGACTGCGGTTTCACCTACCGGCGCAGCATCTTCAACACCACGCACAAAGGCCGCTACGCCATCACGCATGTCCAGTACGAGCTGAAGCTGGACGAGCCGCCGCACCTCGCCTACCGCGACGTGAAGCAATACTTCGTCGAGCGCGGAATCGCGCAACCGACCCTCGCCGAGACAGCCGCCGCAGTCCGCATCATTCGCGCCCGCAAAGGAATGGTGCTTGCAGCAGACGACCCCGACTCGCGCAGCGCCGGTTCGTTCTTCAAGAATCCGGTCGTCGCAGTGGCCACGGTGCCATCACTGGCCGCGATTGCCGGTTGCCGAGTGGACGAGGTCCCGCAGTACCCGCCGGGCGCAGGGTTTGCTCCCGAAGGCGAAAGGGTAAAGATATCTGCGGCGTGGCTGATGGAACTCGCCGGCTTCCGCAAGGGCTCCTCCATGGGTCACCCAGGACTATCCAGCAAGCACGTGCTGGCAATTGTGAATCGCGGTGGCTCAACCGCGGCGGAGATCGTCGCGCTGCGCGACGCGGTCATCCAGGGCGTCTTCGCGCACACCGCGGTCCGGCTGGAGCAGGAGCCGGTTATGCTGGGCTTCGCGCCGATGGATCCCCACTAAATCGGGTGTCCCACATCTCGATTCTGAGATGTGGGATTCCCAAGCTGTCCCAGCAGCCGCCTCCGTTCCTCCGCCAGTACCACCTCCACCGGTCCCTGATCGATCACGCGCCCATCCGCGAGCTCAATCACTTCCGCCCCCAACTGAAACGCCTCGGCCACATCGTGCGTCACCGAGAGCACCGGAGTGCAACGCTTTGCCAGTTTCTCCTGCAGCAGGGGCAGCAGCCGGTCGCGCCGCCGTGCGTCCATGCCGGTAAACGGCTCATCGAACAGCAGCAAGCGAGATCCGGTTGCGGCCACAGCGCGAGCCAGATTCACCCGCTGCGCTTCGCCGCCGGAGAGGCGGTGAGGCAGGCTGCCCGATGCATGCGCCAGGTCGAAATCTTCCAGCACGCCCGGCATGCCATCGATACCGCGTGGTTCGCTGTGCCGGTTGAGCGCAATCGGAGCGCCGTACCAGATATTCTCCAGCACCTTCATGTGCGGAAACAGGCACGGCTGCTGTGGCGCGAGCCGGATGCGGCGCTGGTGCGCAGGAACAAACACTCCGGCATCCGTATCCACCAGCGCGAGCGGCTGTTCGTGCATCGGAATCGGCATGGTGACGACGATCCTACCCTGGTCCGGCCGCAGCAGTCCGGCGATGGCGCGCAGGATGGTGGTCTTGCCCGATCCCGACGGCCCAAACAGAATCGTCCACGGCCTAGTCAGCTTGAAGTCGACATCGATCTCCAGCGTCCCGATGCGATGGCGGAGTTGCACACTGACGTGCGTCTCCACAGGTTGCGCGGCCGCTGCCGCAAGCTGCTCGGACTGTAGGTTTTCAGGCAAGCAGGGACCTCGCATCCACGCTGCGTCGCCAATAGATGAGAAGCAGCGTCACCAGGCTGAACGCCAGCAACAGGGCAGCCGTCCGGTTCGCGGCGGCGTAGTTGAAATCCTGCACCTGGTCGTACAGCACAATCGACAGCGTTTGCGTTGCTCCCGGAATATTGCCGCCGATCATCAGCACCACGCCGAACTCACCCACCGTATGCGTAAACGTCAGCACCGCTGCCGTCACCAGCGACGGCTTCGCCAGTGGCAGCGCAATCGTCCGGAACGCCCGCAGCGGCGAAGCCCCCAGCGTCGCAGCTACCTCCAGCAGCGCCGCATCCACCGCGCGAAACCCAGCCACCAGCGGCTGCACCGCAAACGGCAGGCTGTACAGCACCGAACCCACCACCAGCCCTGAAAACGAGAACGCCAGCGGATGCCCCAGCAGCCGGATGATCAGCCGTCCCGGCGCTGTCAGCGGTCCCAGCGCCACCAGCAGGTAGAATCCCAGCACCGTCGGCGGCAGCACCAGCGGCAGCGCCACCACCGCCTGCACCAGCGCGCGCGCCGCGCCTGTCCCGCTCGCAATCCACCACGCCACCGGCAGCGCAATCAGCAGCAACACCGCGGTGCTACTGAGGGCGAGACGCAGCGTAAGCCATAAGGCTTGCGTATCCATGTCGCTCTAAGTGTATCGGGACTCGCTGCCGTAGGTGTCAGGAGTTTTGAACAAGGTTGCGCCAAATCGAGCGATCCCGCGTCAGTCAGTCCACGGGTTCACGACAGGGATTCTTGCAGCCGCGAACGGGTCCGTGTCCCGCGTCGCCACAGTGAATCCGGTCACCAGTGCAATCGCCGCTATCTGGGCGTCCGCTACCGAAATTGTGTACCCGGCTGCTCGTGTGCGCGCTACGACCGACGGATACGCGATTGCTGCCGGTTGATCGAACGCCAGAACGCGCGAACCGAACAGCCGCTCCAACAGCCTGGTCAGCGACACTGTGAGATTGACCCGCCGCTTTCCTGCGGGGACAAGTTCGATGCCGACCAGCAATTCGGAGAGACTGACAGCCGTTACGTACAACGTCTCGGCCTCCTGATGATCGAGCCAGGCCTGGACAGCGGGGTCCCCCTGCGGCCTCATCGGCTCCGATATCACATTCGTATCAAGAATGATCAATCGAACACCGCTGGTTCTGTCGGCTGGGAATCGCGGACTATCTTCAGGTTATTCCCCAAGGTCTTTCTTCCGAATTTGACCAGTTCCGAACCGATCTTTACGCGGGGACGGACTGCCTCCTCGAGAATCAACCGGATCTCGCCCTCAGTGCTGCTGCCGTGAAGCCGTGCGCGCCGTTTGAGGGCGCGATGAGTTTC
>Ga0182030_10020355_pt1 | contig 12523 bp, 9 predicted proteins | sample 812S3MmetaG_FD_121299 | JGI IMG/M metagenome (GOLD analysis project Ga0182030, IMG submission 121299) | Permafrost microbial communities from Stordalen Mire, Sweden - 812S3M metaG (Illumina Assembly) | ecosystem: Environmental > Terrestrial > Soil > Wetlands > Permafrost | place: Sweden... | reverse complement strand
CGGGGCTTGGCTTCATTGACGGTGAGAGCGCGGCCATCATGTTCCTGGCCGTTCAACGCGGCAATCGCTGCCGCTGCTTCCGCATCGCTTCCCATCTGAACGAAACCGAAGCCCTTGCTGCGGCCGGTTTCGCGGTCGCTGATGACTTCGGCCGACTGCACGGTGCCGTGCTTGCCGAAAAGTTGCTCAAGGTCCGAGCTGTTTGCATTGTAGCTCAGGTTCCCAACGTATAGCTTGCTGCCCATGAATGTCTCCTGTATTGGGCAATTGCACCCTGCATATCTTTCCGGGCGCATCCGAAACGGGCCGACTTCGGCCCTGGTAGGCAAGGCGAGGGAGTTAATGACGGGAACTGAATAAACAGGACTCGTTGTAAACAGACTCGGTCGTCGAACTTACCGGGATCAAGTCTATCCGATAGGGGGGAAAAAGTCCATGATAAGCCGAATTGCGCGGGAGCTGTGGATTCTGGACCTTAAAACGCAACGGAGGATGCAAAGGATGAATGTTGAAGGATGAATGATGAACTGAATTCCGCCGTTCATCATTCATCCTTCAACATTCATCCTTTGCATTTGTTTTTCGAGCCCATTGATCCCCCATAAATGCGCGGTATCTTGTGCCCAGTTTGGCTACCCAGGACATGGAGGTCCTCATCATGCAATTCTTTCTTCGCCGCAGGTTTATCGTTTTTTTCTGTTTTGTGGTCTGGCTCGCCGCGGCCGGTTTGGTCTGCCGGGCATTCTTGCCGTCAAGGCTGGAAACGCAACAGCCTGAAAGGGTCGATCCGTCACAGGTTGTCCAGGCCGACGCGGTTCATCCGGGCGTGACGTTGGCGCAGAGGTGAGTCGCTGAGCGGGGGGACGCCCCGCCTTCCCCAGACATGTGACGTCGAACTCGAGCTTAAGACGCCCCAAACATCGGCCGCCGTAGGCGGGGGTTCTGCTTTCTCGCTGCTCAAGGCAGCCGCGAACGTTGCCGGGCCAGCCAGCGGTGTCCGCAGCGCCGTCGCGTCCGCGGATTCGAGCCGGGGATCCCTGCTCGGCACAAGAGCCGTGACCGACAAAAATCGTTTAACCTTTCAAGCCACGTACGCTTTCGTTCATTGCCGCGCCTTTGTCGGAGGTTCGTTGACATCCCATCCGGTGCGGTCTAGCTTGGACTTATGATTCCGTTGACCCGCCACGGCTGGCGAGAAATGCTCATCGGCTCGGTTTTGCTGGCGGTCATCGCCTGGGGATTAGGAAAATTATACGCGCCGCTGGCGTTGATCGTCATTCCGTTCTGGCTCTGGCTCATCGCTTTTTTTCGGGATCCCAATCGCCCGTTGCCGGCGCAGATCAACGCTCTGGTTTCCCCCGCCGACGGGAAGGTTTCCGACATCACCCAAATCGAGCACGATGAATTGCTCGGCGGGCCGGCCGTGCGCGTGGGGATTTTCCTTTCGGTCTTCAATGTCCATGTCAACCGCGCGCCGTGCGAGGGCAAAGTCGTCTCCGTGCAATACAAAAAGGGGAAATTCATCAACGCGATGAATCACGGCGGCGCGTCCAGCCAGAATGAGTCGAATACGATCGTTTTGGCGGAGCCCAACGGAAGCCGGAACATCGTGGTCGTTAAACAGATCGTCGGGCTGATCGCCAGGCGAATCGTCTGCACCGTATCGCCAGGACAGACCGTCGAGCGCGGAGAGCGGATCGGGATGATCAAGTTCGGCAGCCGAACGGAATTGACCATCGCCAAATGGCTCGAGCCAGATATTCAGGTGGAAGTCGGCCAGTGCGTGCGCGGGGCCGCGGATGTGATCGCCTTGCTGGGAAGTCCTGTGGCGGCGAAGAACCAAGCCTCACCAGCAGAGGCGCGCGTATGAGCAGGCTTGGCGAAATCCCGCCGGAAAGCTCAGAAGGGCTCGAGATTCCCTTTAAACGCCGAAAGCCAAGGCGATCGCGCGAGCAGCGGCGATTGCGTCTTCGCCGGCACGGCCGGCGCGCGTACATCCGCTCAGTTTATTTCCTCCCGAGCCTGGCGACGCTCGGAAACGCCGTCTCGGGGTTCGGAGCGATTTATGTTTCGGCGATGGCTCCGTTCTCGACGGCGCCGGCGCGTGATCCCTGGGCGAACTTTTTCATGGAACGCAGGTTTTCGTCGGCGGCGTACCTTATTTTCCTCGCACTTCTCTTTGACGCCCTGGACGGCCGGCTGGCGCGCTTCGCCCGCCATACCACGGATTTCGGCGGGCAGCTTGATAGCCTCGCCGACGTCATCAGCTTCGGCCTGGCGCCGGCATTTTTGGCGCTGCGGCTATTTCGCTTTGAAGGTCCCGATTGGGATGTGCCGCTGACGCGATTGTTATGGGCGGTCGCGGCCCTGTTCATGTGCTGTGCCGCGATCCGGTTGGCGCGATTCAATGTGAGCAACGAACATGGAGAGCAGCACCATTTCAGTTTCCTCGGATTGCCATCTCCCGGCGCCGCCGGCGCGGTGGCATCTCTGATCATCATGCAGCAGGAATTGGCGAGGCAGTCGTTTACGTTTCTCGCCCAGACTTGCCTGGCGCTGCTGCCGTTTGTTGTGCTGGGGACGGGCTTGCTGATGGTGAGCCATCTGCGGTATCCGCATCTGGTCAACCGCTATTTGCGCGGCCGGCGTTCGATCGGCCGGCTGGTGCTGATTTTGGGTATCGTGCTATTGATGATCGTGGCGCACCAATATGTGCTGGGCATCGGAACGCTTGGATATGCCGCGTGGGGACCGGGAGCGTGGGCGATCACAAGAATCAAACGATGGATGCGGCCGCGGACTCAAATTAAATAACCGCAAAGACGCGAAGAGCGCGAAGGAAAACGCGAAGAAATACATTATTGCCACAGATATAAATCAGATGAACACAGATCATTCAAAATACGTTCTCCCGCATTTCATCTGTGTGCATCTGATTTTCATCTGTGGCCAATTGAATTTTGATTTTCTTCGCGCTCTTCGCGTCTTCGCGGTTATCTTCGATCGAGGAGAATCTCGATGAGTTCGAAGGTCATCACGCGATTTGCCCCGTCGCCCACTGGCTATCTTCATGTCGGCGGAGCAAGAACGGCTTTGTTTAGCTGGCTTCTTTCCCGCCATTCCGGCGGGGAATTTTTGCTTCGCATCGAAGACACCGATCTGGCGCGCAGCACCGAGGAATCGGTCCAGAGCGTGCTGGAAGATCTGCGCTGGCTGGGGCTGAATTGGGATAATTCCGAGCTGGTGTTTCAGTCCAAGCGGGTTGCGATTTACAACCGGATCATTGAAGAACTGATTTCGCGCGGCTTGGCGTACAAGGCGTATGAATCGCCGGAGGAACTGGACGCGCAGCGGAAAATCGCCGAGCGGGCCAAACGGGCTTATGTTTACAAGCGGCCGAGTTTGACCGCCGAGCAGATCTCCAAATTCGAATCCGAGGGGCGCGCTTCGGTTGTTCGCTTTGCGATGCCGGTGAAGGAATATCGATTTGACGATGTGGTGCTCGGCAAGGAAATCGTGCTGGGGGCGAGCCAGGTGCAGGATTTCGTGATCCGCAAAACCGATGGGATGCCAACGTATCATTTCGCGGTGGTCGTGGATGATGCGGAGATGGGCATCACCCACATTCTGCGCGGGCAGGAACATCTGCTGAATACGGTGAACCACATCGCCTTGCAGGAGGCGCTGGGATATGCGCGCCCGATTTACGGGCATCTGCCGGTCATTTTGAACACCGACGGCAGCAAGATGGGCAAACGCGACCGCGATAAAAAAATCCGGCATCACGCCCACCTCTGGCTCAAAAATTCCAAAAAAACCGCGGCGGATTTGGCGTCGCTGGCCGGGGAACGGGTGGAATGGTGGCTGGCGGATGACGGCCGGCAGCTTGACGCAACCGAGCAGAAAAAAGTGATGGAAGTCATCGGCTTGAACGAGATCGATTTGCCCGAGGTCTTGATCCACGATTTCCGCGCCAACGGATATCTCCCCGAGGTGATGCTCAATTTCCTGGCCCTGCTCGGCTGGAGTCCCGGCGGCGACAAAGAGCGGATGAGCGTCAAAGAAATGGTCGAGCTCTTTTCCCTCGACCGCATCGGCCAGGCCAACGCGAAATTCAACCGTGAAAAACTGCTGGCGTTTAATACCGAAGCGTGCGCGGCGGGGCCGGAGGATCGATTGCTTGCTGCGATGCGGGATTATCTGAGCGTCCATCCGCAGTCACCGATGGCCCGGGCGACGGATGAGCAATTGCGGAAGATGCTGCACATGAACGCCGGGATGCGCATTCTGCGCGAGGTGGAGGAGAAGAGCCGATTTTTGTTTCTGGCGGATGATGCCATTGAATATCAAGCCGACGCCTTGGAGAAAGTGCTGAAGAAAAATGAGGGGCAGGGATTGCAGGCATTGGCCGACGTTCGAAAATTGTTGGACGAGGTGACCGACTGGACCGCGCACACGATCGAATCGGCCGTGAAAATTTTTTGCGAAACCAAGGGCCTGGGGTTGGGAAAGGTGGCCCAGCCGATTCGCGCGGCCGTCAGCGGAACGATGGTCAGCCCGCCGATATTCGAGAGCCTGGCTTTTCTGGGAAAAGAACGGTCGTTGCGCCGGATTGATCGATGCCTTGCGCAGTCGGGCAATTAAATTTCACCACCCGCGAGTACGCTCGAGACCGCGGAGAGCGCAGAGAAATTCAATTAAGCCACAGATGCAAATCAGATGCACACGGATGGAAGGCAATTATCTGTGCGCATCTGATTTTTTATCTGTGGCAAGAATGCATTTGAATCGAATTCCATCTCTGCGTTCTCTGCGATCTCTGCGATCTCTAGCGTACTCGCGGGCGGTAAATCTGAATTTTTGCCGGCTAAAACGACAGCGGAATATCCGTAATAATCATCTCAACGCCGAGGTCCGCAAATCGCCGAACCGCTTCGACATCGTTGACCGTCCACACCCCGATCTTTTTGCCCTCGCTCCGCAGCCGCGGAATCGCTCCCCAATCCAGCAGCTTGTAATTGAGGTGAATCCGCGCAATCTCCGTCCGCAAATCGTCCGCCGTATCCGCGAGCACGGCGCACGGCAGACGATGTTCCGTCGCCCGATCCGCCAATTCCACATCCTTCTGATGAAATGAATGCAGCATACCCCCCGCTTCCAGAATCAGACGGGCAATCGAAATGATCTTCTCCCCCAGCGCCGGCTTCGGTTCCACCATCAGCCGCGCATGCTTCGGCTTTTTTTCAAGCGCCTCTTCCAGCAGCGGGATGGAATGTTTCGTCACATTGCAGTCACTGTCGAGCAATTTCAATTTCCCCAGTTCCGCCGCCGTCCATTCCGCCACTCGCCCGCTGCCCGTCGTCGTCCGCTCGAGGGTCTCGTCATGAATGACGACGGGAACTCCATCGGCCGACAGACGAACATCGCACTCGCACCAGACGATCCCCGCGTCCCACGCCGCCCCAAAAGCCTCCAGCGAATTTTCCGGGAACGGCGGGTGCAGCCCGCGATGTGCCACGATGATCCCAAAATTCCCCAGCGCACCCTCTGGCATACCCTCACCTCCGATGCGTCATCGTCACCCGGCGAAGTTCGCGCTCCTGGTCCTTGCGTTTGATCGCCTCGCGCTTGTCGTGGCGTTGTTTGCCGCGGGCGACGCCGAGTTCGACCTTGGCGATGCCGTGTTTGAAATAGATCGCCAGCGGAACCAGCGTGGTGCCGCCCTGCGAGGTTTCCGATTCCAATCTCCGCAGTTCGCGCTTGTGAACCAGCAGCTTTTTCTCGCGCAGCGGATCGTGGTTGAGGACCGCCTTTTCATACGGATCGATATGGCAGCCATGCAATATCAATTGCCCATTTTCGATCCGCGCAAACGATTCGGCCAACTGGCACCGCCCCCAACGAAGCGATTTGACTTCGCTGCCGAGCAGCGCGATGCCGCATTCGATTTTCGCGCTAATGAAATATTCATGCATCGCCCGCCGATTGGCGATGCGTGGTGCGAAATTTTGCGGCGCGCGGTCTTTCATGCTCGATCTATTCTATCGTCTTGACTGGGTATGTGGGTGACTTAAGATTGAATTGCTCATTCGCGGCTGTGGCGAAATTGGCAGACGCGCAAGATTCAGGTTCTTGTGTCGCAAGACGTGGAGGTTCGAGTCCTCTCAGCCGCATTGGTTTTCCAATATGCCCAGGGTGAACCCTGGCTTTCCTGTTTCGGGGTCCATCGCGTAACATCAAAAGCCCATGACGCAACCCAGCGCTGCATCCGTTACGCCTCCCGGCTCGCCCGTTGACAAACCCGCCAGCCTCGATCCCGAAACGAACATCAAGGAAACGATCGAGTCGATCCTGGTCGCCTTCATCCTGGCGTTTATTTTTCGCGCGTTCGTCGTCGAAGCGTTTGTGATCCCAACCGGGTCGATGGCCCCGACGCTGCTGGGGGCGCACATGCGGTATCAGTGCCCGGATTGCGGGTGGGTGTTCGACGTCAATTATTCGCCGCCTCGGGAAGAGGATTCGGACGACATGCGGACACCGCCCGAGGCGTTTCCCCCCACCGATATTTATTGCCCCAATTGCGGATACCACATCGCCGGGCCGCAGGGACCGGCTGCTCCCGTCAATTATGGGGATCGGATTCTGGTTTTGAAATACATCTATTTGCTGCACCCCCCGCAGCGGTGGGATGTCGTGGTCTTCAAAAGCCCTGATGAGCCCCAGCACGAACATTACCAAGTAAACTTCATCAAGCGGCTGGTGGGATTGCCGGGCGAGCAATTGATGGTCCTGGACGGGAACGTATACGTCCGCACCAGCGACACAGCGAAATGGGAGATACCCAAAAAGCCGCGCTCGGCCCAGGAGGCTCTTTGGCGAGTGGTTTACAACAACGATTTTTACCCCCAGGCCGGCCGGCGGCCCAGCGGTCCGCAATTCGTGCAGCCGTGGAAACCCGAGGGAGCCGGCTGGGACCTTTCCGGAAATCGGACATTCAAGTTCGACAGCGCAAATGGCACGGGGAATCTACGATTCAACATGAACGCCAACAGCACGACGCAGACCCTGACCGACTACCTTGTTTACGACGCGGCCAACCCGCTGCGATTTCCGGGAATGGGACGGCGGCCTAGCCCGCTCGGATCTCCCGACGATGAAATCGCCAATCGCGTTTCGGATTTGAAGCTGGTCGCCAACTACACCCGGACTGGCGGGACCGGTCCATTTCGACTGACCCTGACCAAGCCCGTCGATGTGACCCACACTTTTGTAGCCGAGCTCACGCCGGAGGCGGTGCGGCTGATTCATCGCACCAGCACCGGCGAACTGACCACTATTGAAAAAAACTTTACCGAGCTCGGTATCCGTGCCGACAAACCCATTTTTATCGAATTCATGAACGTGGATTACCGGGTAACCCTGCGCCTCAACGGCCAAGAAGTATTCCCGCCTCTGGATTACCAACCAAATGTGGATTGGCTCATCAAGCAATGGCAGGATCATCATAAAGGCTGGTCCGGCGAAGCCGAGATCAGCGCGGAAAATCAGACTTGCATCCTGGATCACATCAGCCTCTGGCGAGATGTCTATTACACCAACCGGGATTCCCAGTCGCAGATGGACCTGCATTCGGCCGGGCCGATGAATCCGGTGAAGCTCGGCCCAGGCGAGTATTTCACTATGGGAGACAATTCCGCTATCAGCAAGGACGCGCGATACTGGACTGACCCGATCAATTTGCCCGATGAAGGCTTGAATATGGCGGAGGGCCGCGTTCCAGAACAGTTTTTGCTTGGCAAAGCCGTCTTTGTCTACTGGCCCGCCGGATACCGGGCGTTCGACACCCGTCTGGCGATCATTCCGAACTTCGGCGATATGCGCTGGATTCATTAGAAATGAGTTGCACGTTACGAGTTGCGGGTTGCGAGTTAAAAGCCCCCCGTATTTGCTCGCAACTCGCAAGTCGCAACCCGCAACTTCCTACTGATTTAACCCCATCCAGCCGATAAACCCCCTGTATTCGCTTCCCGACCCGGCATAAAATATGCTGGTTGGCAGCCGTGTGAATATATGGACTATCGCCCCAACATTGCGATCACAATGGGAGAGCCCGCGGGAATCGGGCCTGAGGTGATCGTCAAAGCCCTCGCCGACCCGGTCCTCCGGCACAAGGCCCATTTCATTATCTATGGAATGAATGAACTGCTGCATTATGCCGCCGACATCGCCGAGTTCGATGTCTTCTGGTGGCGTGAACAGTTCAACGGCCGCCTTCGCAATTACCCGCACGATGTCGTCGTCGTCGATTACGACATGTATTCCATGCTCGGCACCGCCATCCGCGCCCCCAGCAAAATGGGCGGCGAAACCTCCATGCGCTTTTGCCTCGACGCCATTGAAGCCGCCAATCGCAAACTCGTCGATGCCGTCGTCACCGCCCCCATCGCCAAGGAAAGCTGGAAACTCGCCGGATTCAATTTCCCCGGCCACACCGAATTATTTGCCCAGCGCACCGGCTCACGCCGCTACGCGATGATGTTCGCCGGCGGCCCCTTAAAAGTCGTCCTGGCAACCGTCCACGTTCCCCTGATGGGACTCTGGGGCCGCCTGAATATCGGCGCCGTCTTCCAACCCATCGAACTCGTCCACCAGGCCCTCGTCGAATGGTTCGACATCCCCAAACCCCGCATCGCCGTCTGCGGGGTCAACCCCCACGCCAGCGAACACGGCCAATTCGGCGACGAGGAAGAACGCATCATCGAACCCGCCATCCTCATGGCCAAGGACCAGGGCATCGACGTCACCGGCCCCTACCCGCCAGACACAATCTTCCTAAAAGCCCGCGACGGCCATTTCGACGCCGTCGTCGCCATGTACCACGACCAGGGCCTGATCCCCATAAAACTATTAGCCTTCGATCAGGCGGTAAACATCACCATCGGCCTGCCAATCATCCGCACCAGCCCCGACCACGGCACCGCCTTCGACATCGTCGGCCGCAACCGCGCCAACCCCGGCTCCATGCGCGCCGCCATCGAACTAGCCATCAACATGGCCATCAAAAAGCACCAACGCACCGAACTAGCCAGAACAAACCCCACCCGCAACAAAATCTAACCTTCACTTTCCCCATCCCTCAATCCTACTCTTAATCCCAATCCTGCTCTTAATCCTCTTCCTAATCCTAATCCTAATCCTAATCTTACTCTTAATCTCTCTCCGATTTCCCGCCCCATCCTGAGCACCGTCAAAGGACAAAAAAATATTCAAAAAATCTTACCGCCTTCCCCGAATCCACACCCAAAACCTTCACCTCCGGAACCCATATATATGAGCAGGTACATTTTTCTCTTCTGTCGCTGCCCACGCTCTCCCGCTCTAAATGCCCGATCCCCCAGCGAGAATTCATCAAAAACCGGGAAAAACCGGACATTTTCGGGCATTTCCACCCAACAAAAGCCACAGGATTGCCATCCTGTGGGCGCTCTCGAAGCGCCGATCCAATGAAACCCGCACAAATATTTAGCGGCGCGTGCGCAGCACCGCGGGTTACCTCGCGCCACAAGTTATTTTTCTTGCGATTTTGAATCCTTCGAACCAAAATCATGCGGGTTAAGGGTCGCCGGTTCATATCCCCGGAGCATCAACCCCAATGGCAACAAACAAATTCTATTGCGAAGGCTGCCAGCACGAGATGACCTGGAAACAAGAATTCGCCGGCCGACGCATCAAGTGCAAACATTGCGGACAGGCAATGGTCATCCCGCCCCAGCCCGCGTCTGCCAAACCCGCCCCTCCAGAACCGGCAGAAGATGACCTCTATGCCCTGAGCGATTTGGCGTCCGATGCCCGCGCCGCCGCCGCAAACCTGCCCCCGACAATTGTCGAAGCAATAGCGACTCCCGCCCCCTCCCGAAAAATCCAGTCGGCAGCAAAATCCGCGCAGTCCGCCATTCCCCTCGCATACCGGCGAGGAGCCACGGCCCGCGATATCGCGGCCGCCAAAGAAAAATCGCACATCGATCCCAATCGCGATTTGTATGTCCCCCTCGGATTGATCCTCGTCGGAACCATCTTGTATATCAGCTATTACGCCATCCATTACGATCTCGGCTTCAACGCCATGGTCGCCACCAGCATCGGCCTGACCATCATGACGATCCTGGAAACCGCGGTCCTCTTCGGCTTCGCCCTCGTCGTCGCCGGTCCCCTCGGTGTCAGCTTTGGCGGAATCGGCACAGCCCTGCTCAAGCTGGCGGCCATCGCCGTTTTCTGCGACGGATCAATCACCTGGGTCGATGGTCTTTTCTCCAAATATGCCGGAAACATGGGCGGCGGCGGCATCCTCAGCTTCGGCGTCATCGGTTTCCCCGTCGCCCTGGGAGTCTACTGGACCACGCTGATTTATCTTTTCAGCATGGACCCCGGCGATTCCTGGATGGTCGTCGTCATCCTCGCCATATTCTATCGCATTTTGCGAATGGTCCTGCTGCTGCTGCTCCTAAAATTCATCCTGAGTTTCGGCGGCGTCAGCGGAGGCGCGGTCGGCCTCCCCTCCTTCGGAGGCAGCGCCGCAATTGAAAACCCCCTCATTGACGAGATCAATCAAGCCAAGGCTCAGAACGTCCTGCACGAAGCGAAACAGTACGCGACAGATAACGGTCGCCGGGCCGAAATGGGAATGATTGACGCCTGTTATGCCGCCGGCGCCCCCAACGTCTGGTTCCAAACCAGCCGCGACATCAATGGCAAGGGCGATGCCTTCCGGATCGTTGTCGAATTACCAAAAGATGCGACAGCGCGGACCAAATGTTACGACGCCGCCAAAGCCTATTTCAACAACAACGGCGAAACCTACGCCGCTCAAGCGCTCCAGGACAACGGCGATCCCTATTTGATGATCGGTTTGCCCGGAAGAGGCTTTCCGTAGCAGCCCGGGCCCCAGAAAAAAATCCGTCAGATCTTGCACAAAACAGGACATTCGGGGACATCGGATCACAACAACAAAAGCCACAGGATAGCCATCCTGTGCGCCCTCTCCGAACACCGATAAAATGGGAACCCCGCAAATATTTACCCGCGCAAACGCCCTCTCATCTTTTCCCCTCCTCCGGTACGCCGTCCCGTTTTTGATCCCGCATCACAACCATCAAATTAATTCGGAGCTGTCCCGGTTTGACTTTCCGGAACTGTCCCGGTTTGACTTTCCCGCATCGCAACGGTCAAATTAATTTGGAGCTGCCCCGTTTTTGATCCTCAATGCGAATTTAAAAGGGCGGGCTTTGATTGCCCGCCCTTTTCGCTTCTTGTGGAATTGCACAGTCGATCGGTGCATTTCGTCGCGATGCAAAACGATAACCGGCCGTGAACAGATACTTATCTAAGATGTGAAGCCCGTTATCTGCTTTGCCGTATCATCCCACTCCAATTCGGTAGTAGTACCGTTGAAAAACCGAAGGAAAGTGTCGTATACAAGGCGTCGAATCGCCTTTCCGCGAGACGATGTAATTGCGTTTTGGGCGCACTGAAATTCCTCAAGCTTTAACGGGTCGTCACCTGGTTTGCGGATTTCTCGTAGCAGCTTATCCAAAGCTCCGTCGAGAATTTTCATGTTCCCGCGATTGCGAACGTATCCGCAGGCTGCAGCCAAACCAACCAGAAACAATTTGCTGCCAGATAGGACGTACCGATGTCCAGCATGGCCTGCGTAAACTCGCATGATCTCAGAATGCAATTCGGTGCCGATTCGCCGCAGCGTTGAGACTACATCTTTTACATCTCCAAAATGATCGAGTGAGGCTTGGCTATCACCTTCAAGCCAACTTTCTGTCTCATCTGTCGCCGAGACTTGGGGATTGTTGGTGATGAATGCCCGGGCGGCCAATGTTAGATCGGATGCGGCGAATTTATCCTTCGGAACCTGCATGCCCGGAAGTTTGTCGATGTCCCGCAGGAGCGGTATTTTTGCCGTTTTTTCCAATTCGTCGATGAAGGGTCGTTGCATTATCTCTAATTGCACAGGAAGGCTCATGCGGCGCTGTCCGGTATTGAACGTCACCATATAGTGGAGCAATCCCGAAAGGTCGATGTTGAAGAAGACCTCATAGCGAATTAATCGATTTAGCAACTGCTTAGTGGCATCTTGCGCTGTTCCTGTATCACCGACAACGTCGCTGAAATAGACCCACGCCTCTTTTGGAACGAGACCTTGATCTACCAGCTTTTCTCGTTCAAGCACAAGTAAAAGCGCGATGCAATAGCAATATAATCGCTGAAGGCCATCGATGATCGAAAATTGGATGTCGCCGGTGTCGGCCAAGTTCGCCGCTTTACGTGTTTGGCTGCTCTTACTCAGGGCCGCGACTTTTGCCTCCGGCATTAGCGCACCTTTGATGAAGTCGCGAATCAATCGGCGGTAAATTGGATCATTCACATGATCAAATGGGGGACGCTGCGAGAAATTTTCCGTGATGGAAACCCGCTGAATATAGACACCGAGACCCTCTTGCGCCTTGGCAATGTG
>Ga0182030_10020353_pt1 | contig 12523 bp, 15 predicted proteins | sample 812S3MmetaG_FD_121299 | JGI IMG/M metagenome (GOLD analysis project Ga0182030, IMG submission 121299) | Permafrost microbial communities from Stordalen Mire, Sweden - 812S3M metaG (Illumina Assembly) | ecosystem: Environmental > Terrestrial > Soil > Wetlands > Permafrost | place: Sweden... | reverse complement strand
CTGGAAAGTGATCATTGCATATAGCCAGTGCATACAATCATCATGACATTGGCGGAATTTCCGATGCGAACCTGCAATATCTATGTCGTTTAAATGCCATAAGAATATTCAACTGACCGTTTCTGGGACTTCAGAGTTGTAGATCAGGGACTTGTGGTAGGGTTGTCACCACGACTCAAACAAAATCTGGTTCCCACCTTCCATTATGGAAGGAGCCCAGTCAGTGAAGACTCTGCCTGACTTTCTTCCATTCAGCCCAGCGCTGACTTCAAAGTATTAACTCCAATCAAAGAACAGGCGCTAAGGCTGCATGCTTGCTGTGTAGAGCCAAACGCGAGATCCACACACAGAGCCATGAAATAAACATAAACTTTCCACTCGGAATGCAAAATTCATCACACCAAATCCTCAGTCCAATCAAACTTAACCCCTAAATCCTCACCATCCATAATCCCCGACTCCCCAAGAATCTTCGTCTCCACAAACACAGCGCCGGTCCTCTCCCGCGGAAGCAATACCTGCTTGGTTCCCTTAATCAAAGTTGTCTGAAATGCCGAATTATTTCCTTGACAGTGACGGCAGACGGGTCGACAGTCTAGCACGCATCTTTGAGGTTTTCGGAACGGAGATCGAATTTACGGGGCCAGGTAACTTCAAATCCACGACATTTGGAACGACTTTTTGGGGTTGGAAGTGTTTACTGAAGAGATTTGGAATAGAGCTGATGCTGGGACTTTGACTTCGCCGTTACTGTTTGGTTGGTGTAACGCTTGAATGAATCGTGTGCGATCAGCTGCAAAAGAGGTGAGATCTTGGGCTGTGAGAAATGGATCAAGCGGAGACTCTTGATGCTCGAATTCTCCGTCTCCATTTCCTGCATCGTTTCCGTCGATGAAGTGGCGTATCTTGACGTATTCTCCTGGAAAATGGGAAGGAATTTCGAGGTACTAAGTTCTCTGATAGCGGCGTCTTCGTTTTTGGGAAAAGCGGTCAGGATTTTGTCGATGCCCCGAGCCTCCTTGAATACTGTACTCCTCCCTTCAGAGGGAGTATTAACGGGAGAGAACATGGCTCATCAGCAGCTATATCATTTCCAGATAAAGCCCAAAATGTGTCAAGTTGTCTCAAGTATTCCGAAACATAGAAAAGCGCTTGTCCAGATGAATCGTCCTCCATGAGAACCCGCTGTACTGTCTCGTTGAACACGCCCTCCTGTTTGAATCAGCGGCAACATGATTGTGGAACCCTTTCGTAACTTACGTTCAGCGAGTATCCTCTGAAGCCAAATCCATATGTCGGTGTTCTTCCCTGGTATGAATGTAGTTGCGAGTTATTTCGTGCTGGCATTTCAACCACGAAAGTTTGCTAGGCCGACTTGTGCAAGAACTTGGATAAACAAACTCTTTTGATACATCAACAAACTTGCGCGCCTAGAGGTGATCTAAACAACGGTATCATGCATCCCGCCTCCCGAAGCCGAAGACATGGTCTAGCTATATCGACATAAGTGCGATAGCTTTCACACTTGACTGGCCCTAGAAGAATCCAACATCGTCTTCCCTCAAATCTCAATTAATAATCCTACGAACTAGATCTAGATGCTTCTTTCGATCCTTTCCATTCTGGATCCCCGCGTTCTCAGCAATATCATCCTCCACCATCCCCCAAAAACTGTCCCAATGTTCATATATATGAGTCCCATTCAACTCCACGCCCTTCCAAAAATCTACCTCCTTCTCAAGATCCTTCGTCCACATCATGACATCTTCAAACCTCCCCTTAACCCCCTTAAACTCCAACGACGTAATCTCATTATTGGCGCCCTTCTTAGCATACCTAAACTCAAATTTCGGCGTCTGTCCATATATCCACTCCGGATCTTTAAGTTCCTTATATCCAGTAAGAATCTCGGGGATTGCCGCCTCCTCATCAAACAAGACCAGGGGTTCCCTTTCCTCATACATAGCAGAGAATTCCTTGACAACAGCTTTTTCGAAAACCCGGTCCGCGATACCAATATTCGTAACCGGCGACCACACACTCTCCACCCCCTTCGCCGTAATATACGGCTGTGCAGGACTCCTCAAGTATTTCCCGATGGTCTTTATATTCCGCGAATTCAACAAACAAGTCCCATGATGCAACGATCTCAACCTCGTGAGTTTATACGCCGAGCCCGAGACCTTAAATTCCCTCTCCTCGCCCTTAACCAGCTTCTCCAAAACGATATCATGCCGTTCATTAACCCGCGTTTTCTCCACACCTGATTTCTGTAAGGCTCGAACAACCATCTCTGCGTGTTTATCTCGGTCGAATGCTGAGGTTGGGCATATAACGCTGTAATTCATATTCCCCTCATCGTGAAAGACGGTGCCACCGCCCGATCTCCTCCGCACGAGTTGTACTTCGAGCTTATTCCGTTCTGATATGCTCGGATTTTGTTCTGGGGCCTCCCATGACTTGGGCGAATGGCCTCCTAACATGCCTAGATTGACTTCCAGCCACGGATTCTGGTTCCTCCCTATTACTATGCATGGTTTATTCGTGTATAAGAAGAGAATTGTAGATTCGGGAGGGGTTTTCGTGAGAAGGTAGTGCTCGATTGAGAGATTCAGGTACGGATCGAGGGTTCGGGAAATATAAATCTGGGATTTATGCTCAGGGTTCGTTGCAGCTTTTGCCAATTGCGATATGGTTCGCTTGGTGGGTGTGAGTAGAGGAATTGGGTATCGAGCTCGTAATAGAGTACTGAAACCTCTCGAAGGAGCCATAATAGTAGAAAATTTTTGAAAGGGAAAAGTCGTGGTGTTGAAGCGCTTGAAAACTGCAAGGTCCGGCCGCCCGTCAACACCGATCCGAAAACCGGGTGATCGCTAATTGGTCAAAGCTTCGACGAGTCATCAGGCTGAACAAAAAAGTCGCACGACAACACCAGAATTTCAATCTACTACATCTCGACATTTCATACACCAATTGTCAAGATGTCGACCTTCGGAGAGTATTTCAGAGTCACGACGTACGTCCAATGCCCTCAATTACCTCAATTACCTCAATTCCCCAACTAACAACTCCCAGCTACGGCGAGTCACACTGCCGCTCAGTAGGATGCATTGTCGACGGCGTGCCCCCCGGAATGGAACTCACAGAAGATGATATCCAACCGCAGATGACACGGCGTCGACCAGGCCAATCCGCACTCACGACTCCGCGCGACGAAAAAGACAAAGTCGAAATCCAATCCGGCACTGAATTCGGCATCACACTTGGCACACCCATCGCCATGACCGTGCGAAATCAAGACCAACGCCCCCATGACTACGGCAACTCGACCATGGACCTATACCCGCGGCCCTCGCACGCAGATTGGACGTACCTCGAAAAATACGGCGTCAAAGCCAGCTCGGGCGGCGGGCGCAGCAGCGCAAGAGAAACAATTGGTCGAGTAGCAGCAAGTGCAATCGCAGAGAAATATTTGAAACTGGCGCATGGAATCGAGATCGTAGCTTTTGTGTCGAGTGTAGGAAATGTACATATGTTCCCTCCTACATCCACACACCCTACTCCTAGCACAAACCCCGCCTTCCTCTCCCTCATCAACAGCATAACCCGCCCCGGCGTCGATGAATATGTCCCCGTCCGCTGTCCTGACCCCGCTGCGTCAAAAGCAATGGCTGAATACATCGCGGAATTCAGAGATAGAAAAGACAGTATTGGCGGGACCGTCACCTGCGTAATCCGCAACGTCCCCTCCGGACTCGGCGAACCAGTATTCGATAAAATGGAAGCCATGCTCGCACACGCCATGCTCAGCATCCCCGCGTCCAAAGCCTTTGAAATCGGATCCGGATTTGGAGGATGCGAGGTGCCCGGCTCAATCCACAACGACGCATTTATCCTCGCGCCCTCCGTCCCCCCCCTCGAAAGCGGAGCCACGAAGAACGGAATCCCCCGTCCCAAACTCACCACCAAAACCAACAACTCCGGCGGCGTACAAGGCGGCATCACGAACGGCGCACCCATCTACTTCCGCGTCGGCTTCAAACCCCCCGCCACCATCGGCCAAGCACAACAAACCGCCACGTACGACGGCGCCGCCAACGGCGTCTTAGAAGCCAAGGGCCGCCACGACCCATGTGTAGTTCCGCGCGCGGTGCCGATTGTCGAGGCGATGGCGGCGTTGGTGGTAGTTGATGCATTGATGGCGCAGCAAGCAAGACAGCAAACGCGAAGTTTACTCCCCCCGCTCAAACGAACGATTCCAGGAAAGGAGACGGTAGTCGGCGGTACACAGGCTTTGAAAAAACAAGACGTGAATTCGAATGGTGCAAATGGCGTGTAGGATTGGCGTTGGGGAATGAAAAAAAAAATGGATCGGTAGAGAAAATGAATTCAATAAATAATGTTTCTTCAAATGTGTTATGATACATACCCAAGACACATTCTGCACAGCTGGACGTGATCTATGATATGACAATTGTAAGTTCCATTCTCTAGATCTGTATGACAATTTGTAAGGTAAGATCCTGAGTTTCTATCCCATCCCATATCTGGAAAATACGTGCCTTCTGTCTAGGTATCTATACATTCAGATACCTATCTATCTATCTATCTACCTTATCTAAAGGTAGGTGAGGTGAATGGAAAAGCGCGCCAATGTGTGAGAATAAAGATAAGGTAGGCAATGGGAAAGACAGGAGGGAGGAGAAGCCGAGGTGAGGTGAGGTGAGGTGAGGTGTGATTATGATTGCGTGTTACAGTTATGGACAATGAGTGATGAAGTACCTACTACAGAACGAGATTGTGATTGTGTGAGGTAGATAAGGTACTATTAGACGATGAGGGATTGGGAAGTTATGGTTATGGTTATGGTTATGGTTGTGCTGGCAATGGTGATGGTGATGGTGATTGTAATTGCTTCAAACATTTACAGACAATGAAGGTCCATGATACAAAAGACAAAGTCTCGTAGGTGTGGTCGTTTAAACCAGTTACACACATTGAACAGAATACAAGTCCAGAGTTAGATCGACCATTGTGATTGTGGAGGATATTTACAGACAAAATTCGCCCCTTTGGCGGATCTTCGTTCCCACGTTTTCCCGGCCCCTCACCGAATTTCGACAGCACTCGTCCCTCCCCTCAAAATTATAAAAAAAATTACTATCATTTCCTAAAGGTATTCATATAATACTACTAGATCCTCCTTTCTTCAGATATGCAACAATATCCAGCACACCCTAATAGTGATATCAAAAGATCCCATGCTTTGCGTTCTGTAAAAACCCTGGAAAAGCTTATGCTACAAAGTTGCCTCCATCCTACATATGTTCCTCCCTTTGCCTCCCTTCCTTCCTATAGAACGCCGAGATCGAAGTACCTGAACTGCTGAATGCAACGCGAAGATGAACGTGATGATCGTATCCTATCATAGTACTCCGTGTGATCGTGATCCGTGGCGCCGCGCTGCAATTGCGATGATGTGCCCTCCCGTCCTTTCCTTTCCTTCATTTACCACCCGCCCAGCCATCCATACCGACCAGTCCCCATACCCTTGATGGCGAATAAAAATGGAGACAATTGTCGCATTGCAAAAATCGAATGAAGAATAAAAATCCATCCTCCCAATGCATGAGCCGAAGTGCTTTGCTTTTAGGAACAATGAAAAGAAAATAGCTCAAATATCCATAACGACCTTCTTCGCCGTCTCTGTACTCCCAACACTAGCATTCGTACCCCTTCTCGGCATCGTCGCTTTCGGTTGAGGTTTTCTCCTCGTCATCGTAAGACCCTCATCACTATCTGAATCATCGTCTTCGTTATCCACAGTCAAAGTATCGCCGTCCCCGTTATAACCTTCATCATCGACATCGACTGTGATAGCGTCGATGGAATTGGTGGGCGTATCACTGTCTTGAGATTCTTGTTTGGAGAGCATGGGCGGGGTAAGCGTTTCGGGTGTGCCGCCTGAGGATTGGACGATGCCAGGGTGTTGGAGGAAATCGCCTTCGGGATCGGCGCAGACGGATGAGCCGCTTGAGATGAGTGCAGGTAGGGATGGGACGGATGGGAAGACTTGTTCTTGACCACTGAGGTTGACTGAGGAGATAGGTGACGTGAGATCGGATGGTGAGGTTACTTGAGAGATGACACTGTTTGAATTGACCGAGCTTGAAGATTGAGCACGCCTGGATTCTTCTTGCTTCTGGATCTTCTGCATGAAAATGTCATCGTCCGGAGAAGGAGGACAATCCGACACAGGAAGTTCCGTCTGCAAACTCATAGCAGTTGTCTTGCGTAGTTGTTCAGCCTCGGCCTCGAACTTCTTCTTCCGCTCCAGCTGTTCTTGAGCACGTTCAAATGATTCTGTTGTGCTCCGTCCATACACTCGAGGTGCTGGTGTTTTCCCTTCAGGAGTACGATTTGCCGTTGCCGGTCGATCATCTAAATTTGAAGCAGCATAAGTGGCGGTCGTGGGGACATTTGGAGTCGACGAGGACTGTGCGATTTGATGTTGATGGACCATATAAGGTTGAAAGAAGAGTGGCGACGGGAGTGGCCTATCATAGCCTGCAGGCGAATGATTCGGCCCTGCGGAATGAGACGGACTCGGATGATACATTGGAGGGAGCGTATGTTCGAAATGACCTGGAGCAATAGCGTCACTCGTAGCAACGCTTGGAAGAGCATGCTTGTTCTCCGATATAAAAACACTACGATCGACTGATCTCGCTCGCGCAGTACTAGTCCCCTCCTCAATATCAGCCATAAAATCTCGACCTCTCCACATCGAACCCCCAAAAATATTGCCATCGTGATCGGTAAACGGGCCAGGCGTGCTTGGGCCTTCCTCCGAGATGTCGGTTGGTGTGTGTGTCACAGACCTCGAATAGGAATGTCCGCGGTGTACGACCGTTTGAATCGACGCAGCCGCCGAAACGGTCCGATCCGGTGGGCCTGGTCTGGTATCAAAATCTGAAGCTGTGCCTGAACCGACACGCTTTGGGGTAGCTCCTACCGAGGAAGATTGCTGAGCAAAGTCAACAGAAGAGAATGGATCCTCTCCATTGGATGGAATATCTGGGCTTGCAGTGAGGCTTTGGGAAAGGGGATGATGCTCAGTCGTTTCTCGATGTTCGTGAAGACTGCCGACGGAAGCAAAGTATGACTCGTCGCCGCGAAGGCTGGACCGCCGACCCTCGTGGAATAGCGGAGTCATTGGTGTATGGAGGAGGTCCGTTGGGGTAGAGCTCACGCTACTCACAGCCCGTCGGCGAGCTCCTTCACTTCTTGTTTCGCTTCTTGCGACACCAATGACCTTGTTAATCGTCTTCTTCACAGCCGATCGTGCTCGTTCTAAAAATGTGATGGGTACGACAGCATGATCCAATTCCGTTTTGTCGACTTGAATCCTCATACCAGCAGTCTTTCTCGATGGATCTGTGTCATCAATCCAGCCCAAGACATTGTCGATACCATGAATGACCCATGGATGACGTTTGATTTCCCTCAATTTGATTCGCTCAGTCGGGTCTTTGATGAGCATCCTTCGTAGCAGGTCAAATAACTCTGCATCTATATCCTCGAACGCGAGTTCTCCGTCTTCTCTATACGGCCCAGTTGATGGACCTATACGTGTAGTTGTATTTGCTGTTACCGTGCTTGACGGGTCGACAGCCTTGAGGCGTCTTCTAGGGATATATACATCATTCTTGGCGATGCATTTGAATAGTTGATATTCGTCATCAGCCAAGAATGGCAGTCGAGCGTAGATGAGGCAGTAGAGGGTGACACCCAAGGACCAAACATCAATTTGGTCAGTGACCTTTGGTTGCTCGACATCTATATCGGTGTAGCATAATTCGGGAGCGAAAAAGGCTGGAGTTCCAACGGTCTTTGCAAGTTCGAGATCGTCATCGAAATCGGTGGCATCAGCTTCAGAGATATTCTCCTCAGTCTCGCCTTCTCTGATTGGCCGACCGAAATAAGACACTCCGAAATCCGAAATCTTGACTCGGTGATCCTTTGTCCATAGCAGGTTGGCTGGCTTGATGTCTCTGTGAACGATCCCTTCATAATGAAGATATTCCAGTCCTAGCACGGTATCGCGGAAAGCCGACCGAGCTTGATCGATGGTGAAGCAAGGAACGTAGGAATAATCTTCCTCGTGAGGATCATGAGGAATATCGTCAATCGATGACATGTGGGAGATGATGCTGTCAGCCATACTAGGCGAACGGCCACGATAAGGAGGATCATCCATGTATGAGCCATAGTAAGTTCCATCGAGAGCACTAGCAGAACCATGGGCAGAACCGATGGATGGAAGAGGGCCGGGATCTTCATCTTCATTGTCGCTATCGATGGCGGGGATATCATGTTCCGGGAGTGGAGTGTGAGCGCGAGAGCTTGTACGAGAAGGAGCTCGAGAGGTTGCCCTCGAAGCATTCTGGGATCCAGGAAGGGATCGCATGGCTGATTTGTAAGAACTGGATAGGGCTTGGTCGGAATTATGGGTTGTTTGTCCAGACAGAGGTGCTCCGTCGCCATCGAATTCTTCGTTTCCATGCTCCAAGCTCCAGTAATCACTATGTGCTTGGCCTGAGTGTATTTGTGAGAGCTTCGCCCGTTGTGCTTCCTTCCGTTGTCGACGACGCTCCTGAATTCTGAAGAACTTCTCTTCCTCCCCAGTATCTTTCTCGCCTCTCTGTTCCTTCTCGACCCTGCGACGTTCATAGAGACATATCTGTGTGACACCTTTCTTGCGCCATACTATCTCACCTAGCTCCACATGCTCCAACACCATGTATATTTTCTTCAACTCCGGATCGTCGATAACCTCCAGCAGACCGACAACATTAGGATGTCTGATCTTCTTGAGAATAGCAATCTCTCTCTTCGTCTTATCTTCTGGCGAAACCGTGACCCTTCCCAGTCTCCGCTTCTTGGAAAACCGTTGTATGATCTTGATAGCCACATAGTCGCCCGTCTCCAGGCTCCGCGCCAATTTGACCTTGCCATGCACACCTCTACCGATCTCATCGATGATCTCGTATTGATTAATCAGTTTCCGACCAGTGATGAAATCTTGTTCAACTTGAGCTTTGTGGGTTCTATTTTGCACATGTTAGTCTCAATAATGGACGCTATGACGTAGATTCGAACGAGCGGGCAAGGGAATAAACAATTACGACCACCTCAGATCATGATCCCATAAGGTAATTGATGATGGGAAGGGGTCGCACGAAGTAGGAAATATTTGTTGTGAGGGCGGTAGGACGTCAAAAAAGATTGCGCGAAGGGTAGCACAAAGCGAAGAACTCACTCTCGAACTTTATGCATCTGCAACGGATGTAGATAGGGACTTGATTGAGGTGTCCCATCTGAGAGAGGAGGACCTGATCGGAGAGAAGTGTTGATCGGGGGAGGAGAGAAGAGGCCTGGGCTCGAGGAGGGCGTGCTGCCCGCCGTCTTCAATGTTGTTGGATCCATTGTTGAGCAGCGAGGCGAGTATCGACATTCTGGGGAAGAGCGTGGTAGCAGTTCTTTGCGAACAGTTTTCTCGAAACTGTTAGCAATCAGCAGACATGATGATGTATGATTGCAATCATGAACCGAAAATTATTCGTTGTTCGGGATGGGTGGTTGTGTTGTATTCTGGACCTCGATTTTGGTGGGGAGATTCTTTTGGATGGGTGAGGTTGCTCTCTCTCGATACGGATGGGGCTCGGGCGCTGTCAATTTACTAGCGTGGCGCTTTCCCTCGATAATCAAATTTATCTAAGCTTGAGTAGGATTGAGGCGTGAGGCGTGAGGTTTTGGTGGTGAAAGCAGCGACGAGTAATGCGAAAGGCCCGTTACTTGCAGGTTCTGGCCAAGCCAAGCGATGCCTTTCCAGGTGCTGGAGGGATTCGATTAACGAGGGACAGGCGAACGATAGCGGCCAGCCGAGTTCAACAGTTCGCTACCTTTCACCAATTACAGGGGCGGGTCATGCTGATCTGCCTCAAAAATAAATGATGGCTTGGACGGGCTGGATGTTGGATTTGGGATGGGAGGGGATTATCGAACGACCACGACGGCAGGAGGAATCGACAATGAGGTTGAATGTGGAGCTGATGTTGTCTTTATCTGTGCGAGTATGATTGAAAGTGGCAATGATGTAACACCAAGGAGAGAAAACAACGGGAAAAAGAGGGTGTGGAGTGTGGAGTGTGGAGTGTGGAGTGTGGAGTGTGAAGTGTGAAGTGTGAAGTGTGAAGTGTGAAGTGTGAAGTGTGAAGTGTGATGATCCAATATCAAGTATTCAAGTACCGATAGTGAGACCTTGGTCTCCCAGGCCATATCGATGTTGGATTGTTGCACCACGCACGCCCAGTACTCAATATAAAATCCAAAGTGTCCTCATAGTAACCTTCCTCTTGCATATGCTATCTGATGCGATATATGATTGCCACCTCTGGAGGTATTTCCGTAATTCTTTGATAGCCGCAGTAGCCTCCATAAAAACAGTAGAGTACCTTGGTACCGTAAGATTCAGGGTCCATTCAGCAACCCTCATCAATCTAAACTGTCGCGGGACCCATCGTCCATGAGAATGCGGAGAAGCATCAAGCCTCCGTTTGCCTCTATCGCAACACTTCATCCATCCATTCATTTCCTTCAAAACCGGCTCACTCCATGCCATTCCACTCCATCTCAAACAGTTTTCCTTCATGTGAAATATTGGTTCTAAGCGATGGTGGTAGTATGCACAGCGCCTGTTTAGACCAACGAGGCTTGAAGGTCAAACATATTGTGGAGGGGTGCGACACCCTCGCAGAGGGATGCAAGACAGCCAAGACATTCTGACACATACATCCCTACAATCTCTCAACCGTCAAGGATGCTGACCTGCCTATGATCCGAGTTTGATTTTATTTTAAATCGCTCAATCGCGATCATTGGTATATCAAACCCCCCTCGGGAATAAAGTCCATCCTCCGATATTCTCCATAACATCTGCAAGATATGATAATATGATGATATAAAACCAAGATTTGTATGCCGCTGTCTATTCTTCCAGATATTCAGGCTGCGGTGAAGAAGAAAAATTTCTCACGATGCAGTAGTTGAAGCCCACTGACTCGATACATCATATTTTACTTTATTGCAGCGCATGCAGGGCAGTCCGATATCGTCCTCAGTGCATGTCCGAGCGAGCGCGTCGGCGGTAAAAAAACAAGTCAAAATAAAGGGTGAGGAGATGCATTTCTGGTTTTCACGATGCCACATCTTTCCAATCGTGAGGTTCTGCGGTTGGATGGGCAGCAGTGCATTTCCTGCACTGTCGAGCTTTTACATCACTTCTGATGAGCCTGTAGGGGAATGAACATGGTCTGGGTTAGGTCTACTAGTACTTGTTGGATTTTGGGCCCTTAGAATAGGTACACGATTCAGACGTCCATAGGTTGAGCTTCGTCCCCAGCTCAACCCCCCAATACCAAACAGTGTAACATCGCTCCCTTTTCTTTTCAACCTAAGAAAGTAGTATCGGATTTTACTCCGAAACTATCGCCCCAGCGACGGTGATTTGTGAGTTTGCTTTTTGCGCAATGCGCAATGCGCAATACGCAATACAACGCACGGTGCAGCGAAGACAGCGGATCGTCCCGCCCCCGAGGTGTACGATCTTTCGATTTTATGTTTGCTTTTGGGGGATTGTGATAGGGGGGTGGGAGTTAAGATAGGGGCAAAAGAAAGGAAAAGAAGGGACCTCGTGCATAATGCATTAGTATATATGCTTGAATATGCTTGGATATGCCGTGCCTTGCGTGCAAAGGTGGACTTGGGATGGGGATGGGTCTCCGGGGAAGACGGAGAAGAACGTTAGACCCACTGCGAACCAGGTTACTGTTATTGCGACAAAGGGAAAAAATTACTCTTTTGAGGAAGCTGAGAGGGAGATTTAATTTATTAGCAAAGCAGGTCATGATGAGACACGAACGGAACGACATGCACTGTTCCATCGAGACACCCTCTTGTATCCAAGTCTCTGTACATTGAGACAACATTATCCCCGGACTGAAATTCCAAGACATTTTCACATGCCCCCAGCCAGCCAGCCAGACTCCTCAACCTGGTGCACCAGCCTGCGCAATCAACTGATCCGTCGAAACCACACCCTCTCTCTTCACTTCATCCCACTAAACATGCAAGTCAGCCAGCCAAAGGCCGAAATGCCTCATAAAAAAGCACCCCGGAGAACACAAAGTTCTTACAGTAGATCATCTCGTTTCCAAACTCCCAACCCCTATACTAGGGCAATTAAGAGCCCCAGTCAAACTCGCCATCATCGACTCCGAATTATACAAAATTCGGGGTAGATGATGAAGAAGCAAGAGATCTACCGATACACCACCGGTTCAACCTTCGTTCTCGCTGCAAATTATAATTTATATAGGCAAAGACCCCTCATTTTCTGCCAATTTCAAGGGCAGTGCTTCCGATTCTATCCTATCGCATCTGCAAAGCATCCTCAGTACGG
>Ga0182030_10020352_pt1 | contig 12523 bp, 7 predicted proteins | sample 812S3MmetaG_FD_121299 | JGI IMG/M metagenome (GOLD analysis project Ga0182030, IMG submission 121299) | Permafrost microbial communities from Stordalen Mire, Sweden - 812S3M metaG (Illumina Assembly) | ecosystem: Environmental > Terrestrial > Soil > Wetlands > Permafrost | place: Sweden... | reverse complement strand
TTCACGCATACGATGCAATGACTGGGAAGCCGGCGATGCAGATCTCGACGGTAGCCTGGAAAGATGGATGGCCGCAGGTTGGTCTCGAGCGCGAGGATTCAGGGCAAAGGTGAACCTATGTCCGGCCGTCTTGACTGCTCACACTGGTCGGGCTGGAGGGATTCGAACCCCCAACCCTCGGCTCAGAAAACGGAATTGCAATGGTCTTACCCCGTATTACGCCGCTTTACTTTCCGTTACTATTCTATGCCGTAAGTTTATTATGTTCATCACTATATGGCTAGAAAAAGGGCAAGGAAGCAACTTTGCGAGATGGCCACAAGCGTGAATTCGAAGCCTAATTCTTTCAACGGCTTTCGCCAGATCCTCGCTGCTCAAATGGGGTTCGATTGCTATAAAAAGAGCCGAATGTTAGCAAGAAACATGTTCGACCGCTAAGGTTCATAGGGCTCCCAGGCGACTTGCGCGATCAGATCGAGCGTGCGCGCGCCCAACGTGGGATATCGTTCCATCGAACGTCCTCGTTTGATCTATCCGAGTTCGGTGACGGGTAAAGCTCGAAATCCGTTCGGAAATGGAAAGCTGTTCGGGGTGCGGGAGACGACTCCGCCGGCGGTCACCCCTGACTTCCCTATCACATTTTGTACGAATTCCAAATTGACCGTGTCGCCGAGGTCCGGGATTTCCGTCCATTTCGCCTCGAAGAGTTCCAATCGCCCACCGGCATCAACTATGAAATCCACTTCGCGCGTTCGATCCCGCCAGAAGAAGAGGCTGCCTGTGCGTCCGCTGCGGCGTTCGCGGTCCCTTAGTTGGGCGAAGACGAAGGTCTCCCATACCGCGCATGCGGCGGGCGACTGCCGAAGATCTTCCTCGGATCGAATATTTAGCAGAGCGCAAAGCAGGCCGGTATCCGCAATGTAGAGTTTGGGGCTCTTGACGATGGACTTGGTTCGGTTAGAGAACCACGGTTCAAGCAGTACGGCCTGGCCGGAAGCTTCCAACATGGTCAGCCATTGATTCGCCGTGGATGGTGCAATGCCGACATCCCGCGCGAGGTCCGCCTTGTTCAACAAGTTGGCCGAACGGAGAGCGCAAGCGCGAAGAAATCTTTCGAAATCCCGGAGGCTGCCAACGTTGGCCAAGGCACGCACGTCGCGCTCAAGGTACGTCGCAAGGTAGGAATTGTAGAAGGCGACCGAGTCGATGTCTGGGTTGGCATAGAGCTCCGGGAAACCGCCGCGCACGATGGCGGATTCGAGCTCGGTATTCGGCAGCGCTTCGCGAATCTCGGCGAAAGAGAGCGTCTCCAGTTCGACAATGTCGGCCCTGCCTGCCAACGATTCGGACACGTTCTTCATCAGGGCGAATTTCTGCGACCCGGTAAGCAGGAATTGCCCATTGCGCGTGCGTTGGGCATCTACGGCCACCTTGAGATGCCGGAAAAGGCCGGGGGCATATTGCACCTCGTCGATGATGACGGGCGGCGGATGGCGTTGGACGAAGCGCTCCGGCTCCTTCTCGGCCTTCTCGGCCTCGGTGGGAAGATCCAGTGACACGAATCTGTAATCTGGGAAAAGGTACAGGAAGGTTGAGGTCTTGCCAGTCTGCCGGGCACCAGTCAGGACGATCACAGGCCGCGTCTTCGCTGAGCGTTTCAGACGAGCTTCAACATAGCGTGAAATCCACATGTGCAAAATATACGATGCAATCGCATATTTTGCACGCTCAGAATCTCAATAGGTTTCAGATGCCTTCAGGACGAAGGGGCGCGCCGCGTTGAATGAGTATTAAATCTTGTATATTCAATCACTTGTTGCACGGATTCGTACAGGACTAGATGTGCAACATCTCTTAAGCCAAATCGTAGTCGCTGACCTTCATCGATTTGGCGGCGTTTCCGCCTTCCTAACGGACCCCCGTACTCGTTCTGCGATAAAACTCGCGAAGGGACCTGCATCAAGATCGATGCTGGCGCGATCAAGGGCATTCACATATACTCGGTGCGGCTTCAACGCGAATCACGGTCCACGGGTTTTGTGCTTAATTATGTGGTCAATATTTTAACTATTACGTCGTATAATATACATTAAGAGGTAATATATTGACCGTTTATCTCAAGACGGTGCAAGAAGTGCAAACAGGAATCGCAGGGCGGTTTAAGGCACGGCGTCTTGCCATGAACCTGCCGCAGAGAGAACTGGCGGCACGCTCGGGCGTGACCTGGAGTTCTCTGAAGCGATTTGAGCGCGAAGGATTGATCGCGCTGGATTCGCTCCTGAATCTAGCCTTGGTTCTGGATTGCCTTGACGATTTCGACAAGCTGGCCGTGAAAAGTCAGCCAACCCCCGCCGCCCAATCGCTCGACGCGCTGCTGGCCATGCCGGCGTTGCGGCGCAGAGCGACGGGCAGGAAAGAACGCAGCCATGGCATATAGCCCGACAGAGTTGCTGACCGTTTATCTGGACGCGCGAAACCAGCGCCGCAAAGTTGGGCGCCTCACGTTCAAAGATCGGCAGGTCCTTTTCGAGTATGATGCCTCATTCATCGCTTCAGACATTGAGATTTCGCCGATCAAGCTTCCTCTCAGGCTTGGCGTTTCCATTGCCGACACCACGACCTTCGATGGCCTGTTCGGCGTATTCAATGACAGCCTGCCGGACGGATGGGGCCGCCTTCTGCTCGATCGAACGGTGGAAAAATATGAAATCCATCGCGGCCAACTGAATCCGCTTGACCGGCTGGCCTATGTGGGACGGCACGGCATGGGCGCTCTCAGTTACGAGCCGGGACTGGGTCTGCAATACACCGATGATGCTCCGCTGGCGCTCGACAAACTAGCTGAGGAATCAGCCGCCGTGCTGGCCGGAGAAAACGAAGAGGTATTCGAAGAGTTGCTGCGGCTCAATGGCTCCTCTTCGGGTGCCCGGCCTTGTGGATCGCTTGTGCTTTGACCGCTACAAAATCGACTACATTCGGTCATTGCCGGTTTAATGCAGTCGTACGCGTTGACTGAGCTATTTGTCAGCGACCCTCGCATCGGCCTGAAGGCGACAGTTGAACCAAGGGCGACTTGTCCGGAAAGGCGACTATTCGCTCAAGTGGATTGCCGCAGCGAAATGCGCGCAATGGCATTCCTAGACCCTGCGGCGTTTATCGGGACTAATCCGTGAAGGCCAATACTCAAATTGCAAATCATCCACAACTTTCAAGTGGACCGAATCAGAAGATATATTTGTCTCCGATTGGCCGAAGGCACATATCTTCCGGATCAGAAGCCATGCTGGGCCTTAACCTTTCGTTTTGGTCTTGACAGGTGTGAGCAGATTGGACGCGAGAATCATTCCGCCCTCTTGGAGGACATAAAGGCGATTGACTTCGAGGTCGCGGAATTGATCGACCTGGCCGCTGAGCCAGTTCACACGAACAAGATCGACGCGCTTTGCCTGGTCGAGGCCGAAATGGAGGCGCAGATCGTTCTGCGAGAAATAACTTCCGCCACTGCGAAGTTCTTCGGTTTGTACGAGCGGCCGATCCGCATCCGGCACGGTCATTGCCGAGACGGTCACGCGACTGCCGATTCCCGAGCGGTTTGCCTTGGTTCCAACCAGCTTGATCTTGATCCAGTTGCGATTCAGCGTGGAGACGCAGCGCAGCAGTTGCGGCGTCCCGTTTATGCAGTTGACAGCGATATCCATGACGCCATCGTTGTTGTAGTCGCCAAAGGCGCAGCCCCGTGCGGGAGCATTCTCCATGATTCCCGGGCCGCCTTTTTCGGTCACCTCTTCGAACCGTCCGTTGCGCAGGTTGCGATAGAGGTATTTGTGCTCGGCATATTTGAGATCGGTCTTCGACGTATCTACCTCGGGATAGACATGTCCGTTGGACATCAGAATGTCGAGCCAACCGTCGTTGTCCATGTCGAAGAAGCCCACACCCCAGCCCAGCAAGCGCGTGTTGACGCCCAGGCCGCCTGGATAGGTGCGGTCTTCAAAGTTGCCGTCGCCTAGATTGGTGTAGAGCGAGTCCGTGTCGCCGGCGAAGTTGGTCTTGACGATGTCGAACCTTCCATCCCTGAGATAATCGCCAATGGAAACGCCCATGCCGGCCTGCGGCTTGGCCTCGGCCGAGAGCGCGGCGCCGGCCTCGACGGCGATGTCGCGGAAAGTACCGTCTTTCTGGTTCTGGTAAAGCGTGGCAGGCGCAGAGTCGTTGGCCACATAAATGTCGGGCCAGCCGTCGCCGTCCAGATCCGACGCCGCAACGCTCAGGCCGTAGGTGCCGACCGCAGTAAACATGCCGGACTTTTCGCTGACATCGACGAAGGTTCCATCGCCCTGATTGTGATAGAGGATGTTCTTGCCGCCCGGCAATCCCGGCGGCCCGCAGGCAACCAGAATGCCCTTGTAGGTACAGGGGCCGTCTTCGGGCAAGGGCGCGGTCTTCAAATCGAAATCGACATAATTGGCGACAAAGAGATCCAGATAGCCGTCGCGATCGTAGTCGACAAACGTGCAGCCAGTGTTCCAGCGGGTCTTCGGCCCCGACTGAATGAGGCCGGCCGCCTGCGTTACGTCGGTGAACGTGCCGTTCCCGTTATTGCGGTAGAGCGCGTTTTGTCCGTAGTAAGTGACAAACAGGTCGTCGAATCCGTCGTTGTTGTAGTCACCGACGCAACAGGCTTGGCCCCAGCCGGTCTTGTGCTCCAGGCCCGAGCCGATAGAGACATCGGTAAACGTGCCGTCGCGATTGTTCTTGAAGAGCCGGCAGTGAGGCTCCTGGCCTTTGGGGAATCCCTCCAGGCGCCAGCCGTTCACAAGAAACAGGTCTAGCCACCCATCCTGGTCGTAGTCGTAGAAGGCAAGGCCGCAGCCGGTGGTCTCCAGCAGATACTTGTTCTTCAACTCGCCGCCGTAAATGGTCTTGCCGGTGAGTCCCGACTCCGGGGCGACTTCAGCAAAACTCACTCCCAGTGGCGTTCCCTCGATGGGCGACTTCGGTCCAGGCGGAGGCGGCGCGGGTTTAGCGTCGTAGTTGCGCTCCATGGGGCCGATTTTCTGCGGCTGGGCTTCCTGCTGGGTCGGCGCAGCCATGGCAAGAATGTCGGCGAACGGCAGCACCAGCGCTATGCGGCTCAGCGATTGGATGAACCTGCGCCGATTCAGATTGCGAAGTTTCACAACAGTCATCCCTTCGACTTATGGTTGCCCCGCTCCGGCGCTCGGCGTCACTGTCTGCACGTCAGCGTGCAGATGCCACGGAACACTTTCGTTGGAGATTTCTGGATGTTCGCGCAGATAGGAGAGCGAGTAGGTGGGCGCGCCGGGATCGATGCGCTTCGTGGCGTAGAGCGCGGCTTCCTGCTCTGCCTGTTTCTTCAATCCCTTGCGGCGGTAGAGGATGGCCAGGTTGTAATGCGCAGCCAGATCGTCCGGGTCGATGGCTTGGAGCGCCTTGAACTGCTCGATGGCCTCTTCTGGCCGGTGCTGTTGATAATAGCAAATTCCCAGTTCGCGGCGGGCGTCGCGGGATTGAGGGTACTGCGCGACAACCTTTTCCAGGTCCGCGGTCTCTGCTTCGGAATGCCGTGCACGCCGCTCCACGAGCGCCGTATAGTAAAGCGCCCTGGCATCGCCTGGAAGCAGAGCAAGCGCCTTCTCCAACGGCTTGCGAGCTTCGCCGTATTTCTCCCATTCGATGTAAGTCAATCCCACGTTGACATATCCATCCTTGTAATCGGGACGAAGGCGAGTTACCTGCTCAAAGGCGTGAATGGCGTCCGAGTACTGTAACTGGTCAAGATATCCAATGCCCAGGTTATTCCAGCGCATCCAGTCCGGATTGTCCGCCGGATCGGGCGTTTCCAGCTGATTTTCGCCGATCTTCAGCGTACGGCTGCGCGAAGCAATCTCAACCACCGGATAAGCCGGATGGTCCGGGCCAAAGATGTTATTCAGGTAACTTTGGCGCAAATGACGATAGTTCACTTTGGCAGTGATTGTTACTGCCCCACTGACATTGGTGGGTAAACGGAACTGATAACGCACCAGCACCGAGCGGCCGGCCTGTATGGTGTTGTCGTAGGCAACGGAGTGGATCGTCCACACCTTGTGGTTGTCAACAAACTCACCTTCATCGGTTACCGGTCGGTTTGTAAAGCTGTGCGCCCGCGGGTCCAGCATTCCGTCCGGCTTGAGGAACCCGCTGTGGTAAATTTCCTCGCCGCTCGAGCCCTTCACAGTGAACTCGACCCATGCTTCGTAGAGATCGCGAACCTCGGGAATCAGAGAGTGGCCGATGTTCTTATTCTGGATTACAACGAAAGCGTCGACGACTTCGCCGGGGGCCAGGTCAAATATCTCTCTGCCCAGCGGTGCGATCAGTTTCTCACTGTCGGCCTTCTTCAACCCGAATATATCCACGTTGAGAAAATCTCCGGCGCGCAGAAAGGCGATGGTTTTTTGCAATTGTTCGTCGAACCTGTAGTAGAAGGGGACGGCAGTGTTGCCGGCCAGCCAGCGGTGCGAGACAAGGGTTCCGTCCTTCGCGCCGTAGTCGGGAAGAGAGATGGGGTTGCGCTTCATGTGGCAGCCCTGGCAGGTCGTAAAGTCCGCCGAGTAAAAAGTCAGCGGATTGCGTTTGGAGAACTTGGAGTTTTGCCACTCGTCGTAGGCCGTGAAGGCACGAATGAACTTGTAGTCGTTCAGCGGCGCCGGCAAATTGGCTTTGTGGCAAGCGGCGCAGAACTCCGGCTGATGCAGAAAGTCGTGCATCACAGCCTGCGAGTGGCGCTCGGGATGGCGAAGAATCTGTTCGAACGAAACCTGGCCCGGAATGCGATTGCCTTTCTCATCGACGATGACCGCAGGAACGCCCATGACCACACTGGCATTACCGTTTGTGGAGTCGAGCCCTATGACAGAGTGACACGTGGTACAGGTGAGCCCGTCAGAGTCGAACTTGGCGCGGTCAACCTTCGAGTCCTCCGTTAGCGCGCCGCCGAGGACTCCAATCGGGTTGTGACAACTGTCGCAGTGGCGGGCGAACGCAATCCCACGGGTCTGGTCGCGGATGAGGATGTTGACGCTGGTGCGGTAGAACGGGGTGCGGAAGGCATTCGAATGGAGCGCCTGTCGCCACTGGCTGTACGCTTCCTGGTGGCAAGTGCCGCAATACTCCGCGGACGGAAACGCGCCGGGCTGAATGAAGCCTTCGCCCTGAACCTTCACATTGCCGGGCACGTAAGGGTTTCCCTTGCCGTAGTGGAAGTTATAACTTGGCGTTACGACCGCGTTGTACGCGGTGCGCGCCGCCTCAGTCTTTTGCTCGGCATCGGCTTTCAGCTTGGACAGTGCTTCGCGCTGAGCCGGCGTATCGACAAATGGCGGAGCGCCTTTAGGCCGGGGCGTGTAAGCAGGAGGAGGCGCTTGCTGCGCGGCGTCCTGCTGTTGTGCGCCGACGGGAACAGACAAGGAATAAACCAGCGCCAGGTTAGCGATTACAGTGAATGTGCTCGTAATCGTTCTCATAGGACTCCTGCTGGAGCGGGCCGCCAGCTCTCGGTTCTGGGGTCTGGCCAGACGCAGTATAGGTCGCCGGTTGCACCCTTGTACATTAGAGCTTTGCGCAAGCCGCGGGGCCTTGCGGTGCATTTTGCGAGTCAGGCGCCGGACTCTCAATGGCCTTTGCACACGCACGTTGCGCGGCGGCTTCGGCTGCCTTCCCTTGCTTCTCCAGCGCCTCGGCCAGCTCTGCGTGAGCTTCCGCATACTCGGGATCGAAGGAAATAGCGTTGCGAAACTCGACAACAGCATCGTCGACCTTGCCGTCCCTCATCAGCGATTTCCCGGAGTTGGTGGCAACCTCGGCCCGCTGGTAATTCATATGCGCGCGCATCAGATTCGCCGCGGTTTTGCGCTCTTCGGTAGCCTGCACGGCCTGATTTTGTTTCACTAGCACCGCGGCCAATGTCAAATGCGGATCGGCTTGGTCGGGAAGCTGGTTGATTGCTTCGCGCAGCGCGGCGACTGCCTCCGGAAGACGGCCGAGCTTGTTGTAAACGCTGCCCAGCGTCGCCCATCCGTCTCCGTTCTGCGGATGCAGCTTCAAAGACGCTTCGAGGCGCGAGGACGCTTCTTCATAGCGCGCCTCTTGCATATAAAGCACACCCAGAACGTAGTCCGGTTCGTAGCGCTTGGGATCTAGTTTCTCGGCCGTCTCCAGCTCCTGGATGGCATCTGCCGCATCGTCCTGGAGCTTGTACGCGGCGCCGAGGTCGTAGTGCAGTTGCGAGGAATCCGGAGAAAGCTTGAGCGCTGTCTTGAGCTCCACAATCGCGGCGTCGGTTTCGTTCACTTGGGGATAGGCGGCCGCCAGATTCTGATGCGCTGTCGCATTCTCCGGATGCAGCGCAATCGCGCGCTGCAGGAAGGGCAGTGCATCGCGGGCATCATGCGCCTGGCTCAGCGCCAACCCAAGGTTGATCAGGGCGTCGGCGTTGTCAGGCTCGGCCCCAACGACGCTTTTCAAAAGCGGAATCGCCTCCTCCAGTCGGTTCAGCCGCTGCAGAACCAGAGCGAGTTGATATGCGGCCATGGTCGCGTGCGGAGCAAGTTCGTGCGCTCGCTCCAGGATCGGCGCTGCTTGCTCATCCTCACCCGCATCCGCGATGGCTTTTCCTGCAACAAGCGCGACGTGGGCGTCTTCCGGTGCCAGCTTGCATGCCTGCAACCACTCTTGTATCGCGTTTGCCTTCTTCTCAGCCTGCAGCACAAACCCCAGATGGAGATGAGCCACATCGAACTCCGGTTTCAGGCGAATCGCATCGGAAAACTCCTTCTCGGCATGCCCCCAATCCTGTGCCTGCGCATAGAGTGAGCCAAGATCGTCGCGCAGTTGCGGATCGTTGGCTTGCTGGGTTACCGCCTCTTGCATGTGCGCGATGGCCTCCGCCGTGCGGCCGGTTGTCGCCAGCACACGCGCATACGAGGAAAGAACGGCCGGCGGGAGAGACTGCTTTTGCGCCCGAGCGGCCGATTCGGCACTGGCATAGAGCGGCACAGCCTTGGAGAATGCGCCGGTCTGCTCGTAGGCTCCGGCAAGATTCAACATTGCCGCGCTATCGCCGGGCTTGATCGCCAGCGCCTTCTGGAACTCAGCAATCGCGCCTGCCATCTGCCCCTTGCGCTCCAACACGGCTCCCAGTGCGCTATGGCCTTGTTCGGCAGACGGAGCAAGCCGGACAACCTCTGCAAACTTTGCCTGCGCGATCTGCAAATTATTCCGGTTCAGCGCCGCCAGTCCTTCACGGTAATCCGCATCCGCCTGCCTCAGACTGTCGGATGGGCCTTGACCGAGCAGCAGGCCCGCAATTGCCAACCGAGTCAGCGCGGCGAACAACGGCGGCAACGGAAACTTGGGGAAATTGATAAGCATCGCAGCAACCAGAAACTCTCTCACGGCAGCATGGGTGTGAAGATCGCTTGGCCCAGCACAGGCTCGCTCGCCATGATCGTCGAGACCAGTGGAATATTATTCCACGTTAACCGCAGCGTGAACCTGCGGAATCCTCATGTGGCTTTTGCGTCGTGAAGTTCACGAGTTTGCCACGTACTGCATCGCCGCCGCGGGCCGCCCAACTCAACACTAAGTGGAAGTGTTTATCGAGACCTGTGATTCGTTCCTTACGGGTCGGGGAGCCGCTAGTTCTTGTTTCGCAAATTAGCCTCTAGAAATGTGCCGGGATGCTGCGGCAAGATTCACCTGTCCGGGAAGGCGACTTCTCGTCCAAGTGGAAAGTCCCCCATTGGATATCAGTGAACACTTGGACGTTTGGGGGGCTAACCTGCCTTCACGACTCAAACAGTCGGTTTTGCGTGCAGTGAGGCGGAATCTCCAGGCGACGTGCTGCTGTGGGCCTCACAGTCCTGGTCGGGCTATTACTTAACCCGTACTGACGGATTGGCGCTGCTGGTTTTTCCACCATTCGACCGGAATTGCGGGGCCGGCCAGTCCAATGACTCGCCGACAATATTTTGGAAGGTCTCACGAGGCTCGAGGTATATGACCCGAAGGCCGCCGCGAACGGGGTGGATCGCCGCCACCTGTCCGGCGAGACGGCCGCCGATAACGAAAGCATCGGCATCGAGTTTTGCTTTGTCGTCCCGTCGCTCGTCAGCTATAGGTACTTTAACTACCCATGCGCCGCGTGGTAGGCGCAGTCTGTTGTACGGGCAACGGTACAAAAGCAGATTGAAGACGAGCGTCGATCAAAGGTTGAGTTAATGGGTGCCGGTAATGGACTCTTGATATAACAATGTTCTGACGCTTGTGCCAAAAGCCCCTTTGGTGAAGCTGTCCCTCCTTTTCCAAATACCAGTCGTAATACTCGTCACTCTCGCCTGCGGCTGGTTGGCTCGCAAGCTCGGTCAGGGGCGAGTCGTCGGCGAAATCATCGGAGGGATTCTATTAGGGCCTTCAGTTCTAGGCCGTCTCGCACCTGTATTTGCCAATGCGCTTTTTCCGCAATCCTCAATGGCATCGTTCGAGATTCTCTCGACGATAGGGCTCATCCTCTTCCTGTTTCTGATTGGGACACAAGTGAATTTTGAGCACCTTTATCGCCAGCGCGCCTCCGCAGCTTTGTCCAGCGCGATGAGTGTTCTAGTGCCGTTTGGGTTGGGCGCGCTTCTGGCCTCTCCCCTGCGGGCTCGCTTTGCGCCGCCGGGAGTCCGAAGCATCGCCTTCGTCCTGTTTCTGGGAATCGCAATGAGCATCACCGCATTTCCAGTACTCGCGCGGATCCTCGAAGAGCGTGGAATCCGACAAACCAGGTTAGGAACAACGGCCATTCTGTGTGCTGCGGTGGATGACGTGGTTGCATGGGTGATTCTTGCCATCGCGCTGGCATTGGTGGGGAACGGCGGTGGCTCGGCCTCCCTGGTCATCAGGCTCGTCGGCCTATTGATCTATCTGGTAGCCATGATCGGGGTGGTGCGACCGATTGCTGCCCAGCTTCTTCGCTTTCGACGGAACGCGGATCTCTCAGTGGAACTGTTCTGTGGCATGGTGGCTTTCGCATTCGCCTCGGCGGCGGTGACGGATGCGCTCGGTGTTCACCCTCTGTTTGGGGCATTCCTGGCGGGGATATGCTTTCCGCGCGCGAATTCCTGGCAGGAGACCATTCGAGGACGACTGGAGATGCTGATTTCCGCGTTATTGCTACCTCTTTTCTTCGCGCTCACGGGCATGCGCACACGTCTCGATCTACTGAACAAGCCGTCGATGTGGTTTTGGGCTGCACTTGTGTTGGTAGCGGCCACTCTCGGAAAGATCGGCGGAGCGACAATTGCTGCGCGTTGGACCGGCCAATCGTGGCGCGAATCGTTGACCCTTGGCGCACTGTTGAATACGCGCGGACTGGTGGAGTTGATCGTGCTCAACATTGGCTACAATGTCGGTGTATTCTCTCCGACGCTATTCACCATGTTGGTCGTCATGGCTCTGGTGACAACCATGTGCACTACGCCGATTCTGAATTTGCTCGGCGTCCAGAAGGCCAACGTGGAGAAATTGAGCACTGCTCTTGAGCCAGCGCAGCCGCCCGCCCTACTCCCATAAACCCCTCAAATCCTGAAGTTCGCCTCGCTATCGGCGTCCTCACCTCACCTCCACCGATAGTTGGGGATTTCTTGCCACCCGAGGGCTGAGGACAGTAGCTTCCCCTATCTATAAGGTTCTGATCCTCAGCCATATCGAGTGCGATCGGTGCGGTGTGTCTTCCCGAGTTCGTTCCGCACCATGCCGAGCTCGCGGCTGCAAGCCTTGAAAAGTGGGGTCGTTTTGAAAATCAACATCAGTAAGATGAGATTTGCTCTGGTTATAACACTAGCCATGGCGGTGAGCGCGGTGCATGCGCAAGTGCCGACGGGAAGCCTGGAGGGGCGAGTGACTGACCCGAAGGACGCCATCCTGGTCGGCGTTCTTCGCCACCGCGATCTAGGCTTCCGTTGTGCCTCATCTGCATCGTCTGACAGAACATCTCCGGACAGCAACACGACGCACCCATAATGACACTGCTCCAAGAGCCCGCCGGCACGGGAGTGCGCGTATTTCAATTGAGGATTTCAGGCCGAGTCACTCGTTCACGCGTATCGGGTCAATTTTTGCGGATTCCGAGTGGTTAGTGGACAACCCCTCCCCAACCCCAAAAACGAGTAAGGTAAGGGTAGGCGGTTATCCACTCGCAACCGCCCATCATCCGGCAACGTCGAACAAACCCAAAGGGTACAGATCATTTCTCCGTGGCCGTTGAGGCAGATAAAGGACCCAGACTCTGGCACCCGTTTCATACTCGGAACTGCCGCCGACGCTCGCTCAAAATAAGAGCATAGCGCTTAAAGCTATACTTCCCGTTCTACTCCATGCCATCGGTTTATCAGCGACCGTTGACAGTCACACCATCGCTTCAGCAACGGTTACGACCGCTACAAAATCGACTAAATTCAGATTCTTCGTCGGAAAC
>Ga0182030_10020351_pt1 | contig 12523 bp, 8 predicted proteins | sample 812S3MmetaG_FD_121299 | JGI IMG/M metagenome (GOLD analysis project Ga0182030, IMG submission 121299) | Permafrost microbial communities from Stordalen Mire, Sweden - 812S3M metaG (Illumina Assembly) | ecosystem: Environmental > Terrestrial > Soil > Wetlands > Permafrost | place: Sweden... | reverse complement strand
TCGACTGGTGCTGCCCACCCTCCGGCGCCAAGGTCAGCCCCGACGGCGTCGACACCAGCAGGAACCGCGCGTCCTGGTAACAGGCATAGATCAGCGCATCCAGCCCGCGATTGACGAACGGATCATACACCGTCCCCACCGGCAGCAGCCGCGCCCCGGTCATCCCCGGCGCCAAACCCGCGGCGCCCAGCAGCAGAAACAGGTTCTGCTCGGCTATGCCTAGCTCCACGTGCTGGCCCTTGGGCGACATCCCCCACCGCTGCGCGCTCGCCAGCTTCGCATCGCGGAACACGTCGTTGCGCGTGTGCCGGTCGAACACGCCACGCCGGTTGACCCACGGCCCGAGGCTGGTCGACACCGCGACGTCCGGGCTGGTGGTCAGGATGTGCTCGGCCAGCGCCTTGTATTCGCCCTGGCCACGTCCGATCTCCGCCAGCATGTCGCCGAACCCGGCCTGGGTCGACGCCTTGCGCCCCGCAACCTTGGTCACCGGCAATGTCGGCGGTACCGGAACGATCGGTGCGCTCAGCAGCCGCCCTTCTGGCGTCAGCGTCTCGGCAAAGGGACACGACGCCAGCAGGGCCTCCAACTCATCGGCCGCACAGTCCAGCCCCTCGAACTTGTCCCACTCATGGCCGGGGCGGATCCGCATCTCAGTGCGGAATGCCTCCAACTGCTCCTTCGACATCAACCCGGCGTGGTTGTCCTTGTGCCCGGCGAACGGTAGCCCCATCCCCTTGATCGTGTAGGCAATGAAACAGGTCGGCTGATCGCCCTCGGCCGCCGCGGCGCGGAACGTCTCGATCAGCGTCTCGATGTCGTGTCCACCCAGATTGGTCATCAGCGCGCCAAGCTCATCGTCCGACAGCGGATCGATGATCGCGCGCAGCGCCTTCGACCGACCCAGATCGGCCAGCACCGCTTGCCGCCATGCCGCGCCGCCCTGGAAGGTCAGCGCCGAATAGAGCGAGTTCGGACAGTCATCGATCCAGCTGCGCAGCGCCTCGCCGCCCTCGCGCGCGAACGCCGCCTCCAGCTTGCGGCCGTATTTGATGGTGACGACGTTCCACCCCATGTCGCGGAACAGCCCCTCGATGCGACCGAACAGCCGATCGGGCACCACCGAATCCAGGCTCTGGCGGTTGTAGTCGATCACCCACCAGACATTGCGGACGTCGTGCTTCCAACCCTCCAGTAGCGCCTCGTAGATGTTGCCCTCGTCCAGCTCGGCGTCGCCGGCGATGGCGATGTGCCGTCCGGCCGGCAGCCCCTCGCGCGACAGCCCGTGCAGCCGCGCATAATCCGCCATCAGCGCGGCGAACGTCGTCATCGCGACGCCCAGCCCAACCGATCCGGTTGAGAAATCAACCTCCGGGCCGTCCTTCACCCGGCTGGGATAGGGCTGCACGCCGCCCATCTGGCGCAGCCCCGTCATCTTCTCAACCGTTTGTCGACCGAACAGATAGTTCACGGCGTGGAACACCGGGCCGGCATGCGGCTTCACCGCGATGCGGTCTTGCGGCCGCGCAATCTCGAAATACAGCGCCGCCATGATTGAAATGACCGAGGCGCACGACGCCTGGTGCCCACCCACCTTCAGCCCGTCGCGGTTCGGGCGAATGTGATTGGCGTTGTGCACCATCCACGCCGACAGCCACAACAGCTTGCGCTCAAGCTGGTGCAACAGATGCGTGTGCTCGGTCGAGCTGGCGGGGGCCTCGCTGGCGGTCGGCTTGTTGGCAATCACACTGCCTGGCGCATTCATCGCGGTCATATCCCTCAAGTCGGTGGTCGGCATCTCAGGCCACAGTGTCAGCCCATGCCCGGCAACGGCACAGCATACCCCGTCGCCAGGGCCTGCGCCCAGTCCGGCCGCCCAAGCGCCAAGGCCCGCGCGGCGGCGGCGTGGTGATCATACGCCACGGCAATCAGGTCGGCGGCAATCGCCCCATCCGCACGGCTGACCACCGCATAGCGCGCGTGCGGTGAGCCGACCTCCGAGACATGCGGCGGATCACCCGGGTCCTGATACGCCGGGCAGCCGACGCTGCCAGGATTGAGCACCGTTGGTCCATCCGGCAGGCCCACCAGGCGCGCCTGATGGCTGTGTCCGCACAGCACCAGCGCCGGCGCATCACCCAGCCGCGCCGCGATCGCCGCCGGCTGGTCCGGCACCAGCCGCCACGATGCCACCCGCTCCAGCAGATATTGGTTGTCGTCGCCCGGGCAGCCGTGCACCGCCAGAACGCCGGGCAAATTCCGGACCGGCGGCAACCCGCGCAACCAATCAAGCTGGCGGTCGGTCAGCGCCGCACGGGTGAACCGGTCGGTCAACCCCAGTTGCGCGGCCGGCAGCTCCGCCACCCAGCGATCATGATTGCCACGCACCGTCGGAAACCCCAACGCCATGAGGCGATCGCAGGTCTCCGCCGGCCAGAGCGGCCCGGAAACACAATCCCCCAGGTCGATGACCTGCGTGATGCCGCGCGCCGCGATATCGGCCAGCACTGCCTCCAGCGCCGGCAGGTTGCCATGAATGTCGGCGATGACCGCGAACGACTGATCCATCGGTGCCGAGCCCTCCCAGGCGCCGAGCGGATGCGTCGGCGGTTCCGACGGATCGCCCATGTCACGCGCGATGTCCACCGCGCGGCGCGGCCCGGGCTTACACAGAAGCGGTCACCGGGGCGATCGTTTCGCTGTACTGCGGCGTGGCCGGGTCGTTCATCGAATGGTAGTCCACCCGGATCGTTCCACCGTCGCCACCAAGCTGCATTATGGCGTAACCGTGCGCATACAGCCCACCGGCAAGCGCCATCTGTGGTGTCAGCAACGCCGGCGGGGTCGCGGTCAGATCGTTCTGGATGCCATTCGGGTTGTCGGCCTCGGTTGCCGGAATCGCGCCGTGCCCAATGCATCGGCCGGCCGCCAGGTCAAGATACGGGCCGTAAAGCGTCAGGTTGTGCTCGTGACCCCAGAACCAGGCCGCGACCGGCTTGCGTTGCTGGCAGGCCTGAAGGCTACCGAGCAGGTTGGGATTGTATGGCAGCCGCTTGTTGCCGGGTTGGTCGGCCGGTCCGATCGGTGCGTAGCAGGAGAACAGCTGATGATGCGAAAGCAGGATCGTGCTGCCACCGAACGTCGCGATCTTGTCGAGGTGCCAGGCCTGCTCTTGTGGCGTCAACGCGACCCGCACATCGGTAACGTTGTTCGGATCATGATCGCTGTAGCCGGTGTCCATGGCGAGGAATTGCCACGCCCCATCCGCCGTCCGCAGTGCGAAATAGCTCGAGGGCTGGCCGAGCTTGCCAATCATGTCGTAGTAGCCGGCGCCCCCGCTGTACATGTCGTGATTGCCCGACAGACTGACGACCTGCACCGGCGTCGCGCGGCCGGCCTGCAGGATCTGCGCGATCGGCGTGAGAAAATTATCGCTGCATTCCTGCGCGGTCCCGGAATAATACACATCACCGAGATGGATCAGCAGGTCGGGATCCTTCGCGGCAATGCTGCGCAACACATCCAGCGCCGCCGGTGTCCCGGTACCCCAGTCGCCGACGATGGCAATGCGCGCGTTGCTGGCGATCGGCGGCAGGACAAAATCGCCGAGGCTTGCGAATTGTTTGTACCCCGGGATCGCGGCATTCAGGCCGTGGTCCGCGATGAACTTGCCATAGGCGAGGATCGTTTGATACCAGTCCGGATCGCAGGTGCCGAACTTCTCGATGTTCTCCGCCGCCGCGATCGCCGCCGGGTCGCCGCTCAGATGGGCCTTGATCACCGCGAGGCCCAGCGCGGCACAGTGGCCGGCGCCCGCGGCCAGGCCGGTCAGCGCCGGTAGCCGGTCGGTCTGGCCGGTGGCGGTGGCCGCGAGCTGTGCCGCTGCCGCGACCATGATGTGCTGCGTCGGCATCGCCAGTCCCTGCACCGGCAATGCCTGCTTCGCCTTGGCATATTCGTTCGCCGCCGATTGCAGCAGCGACAATCCCACGTCCGGTGACGCGACCACGCCATTCGACATCGCTAATGTCCTGCCTCGATGATGAGCCCGGCCGCGCGTTCCGCGAGGGCCGCGATCGTGCGCGACGGATTGACGCCGAGCGCCTCCGGAACGATCGCGCCGTCAATCACGTAAAGTCCCGGATAGCCGAACACGGCGCCGCGATGGTCGACCACGCCGTCCTCCCGCGTCACCCCCATGCCGCAGCCACCCAGCGGATGCGGCGTGATCAGGTATTTCAGCGCGCTCCAGTTCGGCGGCACGATCGGTGTGCCGCCGGTCGCCGCCGACAGCCGCTTGTGCATCGCAATGATTGCATCGACCAGCGCCTCGGATTGGGTAATGTCCCAGTCCAGGTCAAGCTCATGTTCGCCCGCGATCAGATATTTGCGGCGCAACCGAAGCGTGCCGTTGCCTGCATCGACGCCCTGGGCAAACCACGGCATCACCCGCTGCAGCGGCCCCAGCTGCCCCAGACTATCGCGGATCGCATTCCACACCGGGTTCAGGCCGGGATGCGTCGTCGCCTCCTTGTCCAGGACGTCGCGCAGGAGATTGGGGAAGCCACCATCCTCGATCCAGAACGATTGCCCGGCCTCACTACGGTCGAGAAAATCAATCCGCGAGGTGATTGTCGGGCCCAGCCAGGGCATCGGCTCACGGTCGGCATATACCGCCGGCGTCAGGAAATCCCCATTGCTGCTCCAGTTCTGCCCGAGGAAGTTGCTCAGGTCGGGCAAAGTCTTGGCGACGTCCCGGCAGCGCAACAACAATTCCGTGGAGTTCAGCGACCCAGCGGCCACCACGACAGTTGCGGCGGTGGCGCTGCCCGGTTCGCATTGTCCCTGGTTCAGCCTGTCGAAATGCACGCGGTAGCCACCGTCAGTCGGTTCGATCGCGCGAACCAGATGCAGCGGCCTTATCTCCGTGCCGCATTTTTCCGCGCGTGCCAGGTAGTTGCGGTCCAGCGTGTTGCGCGCATCGACCTCGCAGCCAATGTCGCAATTGCCCAGATGGACACAGTAACCTTGCTCGACCCCTTGCGCATTGACGAAGCGCCTGCTTGCCGCTGGCGTCAGCGATTCCGGCTTGCTGAGGTCCAGCGTGTCGTCGAACGACACCGCCAGATCCAGCGGACGGAAGCGGTCGCCGGCGCCGATCTTTTGCGCCGCCTCCTGCATCAGCTTCATGCGCGGTGGCCATTGCCCCACCGGCACGGGCCGCACCGCCATCATCTCGACGACCTTGGCGTAGCAGGGCTGCAACCCGTCCCAGGTGATCTCGGGCGGCCAGCCGCGGTTGAACACGTCGGGATGCGGCTCGGTTGAGATGTTGGCGTAGATCAGCGAACCACCACCCACCGCCGCGCCCTGCGCCACCGCCATGTGGCGGAAGATGCGCAGGTCGATCCAGCCGTTGTGCACCTCCGGTCGTTCCGGGTCGAACCACCACGCATCGCCGGGCGCGCGCGGGTACGTCTTGCTGTTCCACCGGCGCCCACGCTCCAGCACCAGCACGCGAGATCCCGCCTCCGCCAGGCGACACGCGGTGACCGCGCCGCCGAAGCCGCTGCCGATGACGATCGCATCGAAATCCATGGTGTGCCCCCGTCAACCGGCGCGCAGCAGGTGGCCGCCGTAACTGTCCCACAGCTGGCCCAGGAAGAATCGCCCGAAGCGCGCGATCGCGTCCGCCTGCTGCGCCGTCGACGTGCTGTTGGTCGCGTGCACCGTCCCCAGCATGGCGATCAGGTCCGTCATGCCGAGCGAGAGCACGCCGGCGCCCACCACGGGGCCGGATTTGTCGGTGCCCGCATGCAGCGTCGTGTACAGCGTCGTCGTCTGCCGCCACATCTGGAGCACGGAATCGTTGCGTACATCCTTCTGTCCGGCCAAGTAATAATCCCTGCCACCGTGGCTGAACCCCAGCTCGTAGACCATCAGCTTCAGATCCGGCTGGCCGCTCGGGTTGAACAGGTTAAACACCCCGGTGCTGCCCGTGCAGGTGCCACCAAACGGCGCGAAATCGATCGACCCAGCAAGCCGGCCCGGATGGTCCGGTTCCGCAAGAAACCGATCAAGGTCGTCGATCAGCACGGTGGCATGCAGGGCCAGCTTAGTCCCTGCGGCGGTGCCTTGCGTCACGCCCGCAGCGGGATCCGTTTCGCCGAGGGCAAAACCCCCTGTCATCACCTCGCGGAACGTCAGGCCGAGCGTCTCCTCCTGCATGCTGGTCACTCCTGGGTTCAGGGTTACGCCGTCCGGGTGGCGCGTCGCGAGGTAGCGTTTCGCGTCGCCGTAGCCGAGCGAGATCAACGTCGCGGCATCGATACGTCCGAGCAGGTAGTCGGGATCGAGCGGCAATGGAAAATCCGGCTTGATCATATGCACCACGATCGGACCGGCGCGTCCCGCGATCTCCTCCCCGGCGGCGATCCGCGCATTCAGCGCAGCGATCTGCGCCAGTTCGGCGAACAACGCGCCATTTGCACTCATCTCGATCATATGCACGTATTGCCGGAACGCACCGTCATGGTAACGGCCGGTATTGCCGATGCACCAAACGACCCAGATCTCGTCGGCGCCGCGGGCAACCGCCTCGCTCAGGTTGGCGTCCTTGATCCAGACCGCATCGGTGTACCAGGCACCGTTCTTCCGCACCGCCGGCATGAAGAGCGGCAACGAAATCCCGGCCACCAACAGATCGCGATCCAGCGCCGTGTGCTCCAGCGTCGCCACCGTCTTGCTGGAGAAATTGCACAGATTGAAGGTGCCAACAACGCCGGTCGCGGCGTTGATCGCATCGATATCGATGCCGAGATGCGGAAACACTTTGCCCACCACGCCATCGGCGCTGCCCATCGCCGGCCCGTCGGGCCCCCGCAGATAGTCGTCCAACGGCAGCAGCCCAATGAAACCTTTCGGATCGAGGCTGCGCCATCGCGCTACCATCTCATTCGGGCTCAGTCCCGACATCAGCATCGCCAGATTGATCGTTCCGCCGGAGGTCCCGTCGGCGTGCTGGAACACCAGGCCAGCCTCGCTCAAGGCTTGCAGCACGCCCGCCTGGTAGGCCACGCGCATGCCGCCGCCCGCCAGGACCAGTGACCGTCGCGGCCCGGCATATCCGTCCGGCGCCGCAAAGCAGACCGTCACCGCCGCCCCATGCGGCCCAGATAGGCAAAGATCAACACACCCGAAACGAAATCGAAGCCGGCCACGGCCAGCCCGAGTGGCGAGAAGATGCCGTGCGCGACGCCGATCGCCATGCCGCAGACAGCGCCCACTTTCTGCAGTCCCGACCACAGCACGACGACCGGCGCGTCGCGTGCGCCGAGCAGCGCGTGCAGCAACATGCCGCCGAACAGCGCCATGAACATACCGACGACGCCGAACAGGTGCAGCGTCGCGGCCGTGCGCTCGGCGCCGAGCATGCCAAGCATCGTCCCCGGCCACACGATCAGCACAATGCCGCTCACCAGGGTCAACGCCGCGACCGCCGCGACGAGCCAATACAATGTGCCCCGCTGGCTCATGGCCGCGTCACCCCAGGCACCGGCACGGTCGGCGGCGGCAGCCACTGCTGGCCCTCGCCAAGATTGACCACGCTCTCCAGTCCTTCCGGCGCCGCAGCCGGAGGTTGCGTATAGCTGAGAAACCAATTCTCGAAATGATCGTCCAGCACACCGGTGACCTCCGGCAGGTACATCGTCGCAATCGGATCGGGCGACAGGCCGATCTCCTTCAACACCTGCACGCGCGGCACGTCGCCGATGACCAGCCGCGCCGCCCCCTTGCGGAACAGCGAAACGCCCGCCTTGCCGGAGAAATAGATCGTCGACTTCATCAACATGCCGCGAAACGCACAGTAATTCGCCGCGGCCGTCTTCACCGGCAGCCACGCGGACCGCGGTCGTTGGATTTCGAAATACACGCCGAGCTGTCCGTCCAGGTCATACTGGCTGCTGACGGTTCGTTCGCCCTCGATGAAGTTCAGATTGGCCTGGTGCTTCGGCATGCCCCAGATGCCCTTGCCACCCTTGACCGAGATCTCGGTGCTGACGGGCAAATCGTACACCCACTGTCCGGTACCGTACCACCCTTGCAACAAGGCCGGCAACAATCGCGGCGCGGGATTCCTGCCATGCGTGCAGGCCAGCGCGATGCTGAACTCGATGTATTTGCCGATATTGGTGTTGCGGTAATCCACCACCGTCACCACCAGCAATCCCTTGCTCCACAATACGAACGGATGGATCTCGTTGCCTTGTAGCAGTACCCGGGCCTTCACCGGGTCGACCGGAAACGCAGCGAGGATGGCCGCCGACTTGATCCCCTGCACCGGCATCTGGAACGGGATGTCGTCGACAAGCGCATGACGTCCGGTCTGCTGGGCGATCCGCGCGGGCTGGACCATCGCCATGCATCGCCCCCTTAATTTGGCTTGCCGAGTTCGGCGAGGATCAGCGGGAAGACATCGGCGGCAGCCTGCTTGCCGATGAATACGTCCAGGTGGCCGTAATCCGGCAGCACATGCAGTGTGTGATAGCCGGGCCGATGCTGCTCGAAATAATCGAATGTCTCAGTCTGGCTCTCCGGCAGGAAGCAATGGTTGTGCTGCCCGGCGAGGAACACGAAGCGCGCGGCGGTTTCCGGCGGCTGGACACCGAACGAAGCGGGCAATCCCGGCAACCCGTCGACGGATACCAGATGCCCCGCCAGCACGCAGCGGTAGATCTGCTGGAAGAATGTCACCGGGACCTTGGCGAATTCCTGCTTGATCCAGTCATGCGTTGCATCGTTCAGGTTCGCGTGGCTCCACAATGTCGGGAAACCGACACCGTAGGTGAAGCTGACCAGCCGGCACACGGTGTTGTCGCATTCGTGGTGCGTCGCGCGCACCAACAGCGTGATCAGCTTCGCGAGCAGGTCCGGTGCCTCGACGCCCCAATGCGGATCGAGATAATCCAGCAGCCGCGCCAGCACCGGCAGCGCCAGGCGAAACTTGAGCTGCGTCACTTTCGGAATGCGGGGATGCAACGATACGGCATTGGAGACGATCGTATCCACGCGCGGTACCAGGCCGGCCACCGCCGACATCATGAAGCTGGTCGACCCCTGGCAATGGATGATCGCCTTGATCCGGTCGGCGCCGGTCTCGTTCGCAACCATCTCCACCGCGCGCGGATGATCGTACAGCGCCGCCTGGTCGAGCGTCCATCGATTTGCCGGCAGATCGATGCTGGCGCGCCAATTCTCCAGCCAGACATCATAACCGTCGGCCAGCAATGCATCGACGATCGTCGCCCCGGTCGGCGGGCGGAACAGATTGGCCCGCACGCCAGCCCCGTGCACCAACAGCACCGGCCCCCGCGTCGCCGGAGTCGCGCCGCGCGCATGGATCAGGTTGAGCGCCATGCCGTCGCCCGCGGTGAACGGAATGGTCTCGTAGGTTTGGGCGCTCGGCTGCACTTCACGCGCGACGCTGTTCATCGGCGGAGTCCCCCTCGATGATCGCCACGCGAATAGTGCGAATCTTCACTGAGTTTTGCAATCGAAACTTGATCACGCGCGATGGAGCCTCCCAATAAGGAGTATGGTGAGGTCGCGACGGCGGTGATGTGACTTGCGTCACATCGGGGGCGTTACATTCGGGGTATGGTCGGAGGTTAGGTCAAGCTGATTATGGCCGCCGTCCCGCCGTTCCTCATGTGCACCTCTCCCTCCGGGAGAGGTCGGAAGCGCGTTAGCATTCCGGGCGAGGGACTTGCCGCGAATTCAATCGTTTGTACGTGCCGCTCCACCCTCACCCGCCGCTACGGCGGCGACATGTCCCAGCGGGAGAGGTAAAGGTCGCGGCGTTGCCACCGATACGCACACTGGACGTTATGCGGGCGAACCGTCTAGCCCGCGCCACGCGCCAGCCGGCGCACCGCAGTCGAGGCATTGCGCTTGCCCTCGCCCGCGTACGCCTCGTGGTACTCGTCGATCCGTGCCGGATCGTACAGATAATTCACCATCAGCGTGGCACTTTCCCGCGCGCCCTTCTCCGATGTGTCGGCCTGCAACGTGATCCGCTCGATGCGCGCCCCGTTCGACAAATGGAAATGCGCCACCGGATCAAGCGCCCGCTTGCCCTTTGCCTCGTGCAGCAGGTAGCGCGCGCATAGCCGTTCCAGCACCGGACCGGCGGTCTTGTTCAGCCCCGGCTCGCGCCACCAGCTACGCTTGGCAAGAATCGCCGCCAGCGCCTGCGGCCCATTCTCCGCCGGCATGGCCGACATCAGGCTGCTGCTCTCCTCATCGGTTAGCAGGCCCAGTGCCCCATCGCTCAGCCGTGGATCGAGCCAGGTGCGAAAGCCCGGGATGGGCGACAGGGTGGCGAAGGTGCGCAGGCTGCGAAGCTCGGGTTCCAGCAATTCGACCACGTGCTTGATGAGGAAATTACCGAAGCTGATCCCCGCCAGGCCCTTTTGGCAGTTGCTGATCGAATAGAAGATCGCGGTGTCCGCCTCGCGCGGGTCCAGCACCGGCGCCTTTTCGTCCAGCAGCCGCTGCACCGACCCCGACAAACCCTGAACCAGCGCGACCTCGACGAAGATCAGCGGTTCATCCGGCATGCGCGGGTGGAAGAACGCATAGCAGCGCCGATCGGCATCCAGCCGGTTCTTCAGGTCGCGCCAGCTGCGGATGGCGTGCACCGCCTCGTAATCCACCAGCTTCTCCAGCAGCGCCGCCGGGCTGGACCAGTCGATGCGGCGCAGCTCCAGGAAGCCGATGTCGAACCAGGCGGCGAGCAGACCGTGCAGGTCCGCCTCCAGGGCGGCGAGCAATTTGTCGTCGCGCCGCCAGCCCAGCAGCCTCGCGCGCAGGTCAACCAGGAATTTCGGGCCGTCCGGGATCGTGGTGAACTGGGTCAACAGGCGCAGCCGCGGCGGCTCCAGCGCGTGGCGCAGGGCGGCGGTCGCGACGGCGCGGGCCTCAGGGTCAGCCGCCGTGCGGACCGTTTCGAACGCGGCGTCGACGACGGCGGGATCGCAATCGAAGCCGGCGAGGGTGCGCAGGAAGTCGCGCTTGCCGGCGTCGTCGAGCGATTCGAAGGTTTCCGCCAGCCTGGCCGTGCGGTTGCGCGCACTGACCTCGCCGCCGCGGCCGTTCAGGCAGGCCCGGATCTGCGCCTCGATACTGTCATCGGATTCGCCGCCGACGCTGGCCGCCATGTCGCGCCAGACCAGGCCGATGCGCCGCAAGGCGCGATCGAACAGGCCGGAGGGCGCGGGGATGGGCGGTGCAGACACGGCATCGTTCATCGTGGTCTCCGGCGAGGCTGGGAAGCGCGGTGCGGGGGATTGGCGTGCAGATCGGCATCCGCCAGCACCTCGGCAAGGGCCGGCAACAGATCCTCCACGACCAACGCGGGACCCGCCCGCACCGCGGCGCGTCCATGCAGGAACGCAGCGGCGCAGGCGGCATCCCACGCCGGCATCCCCTGCGCCAGCAGGCCGGCGATTATCCCGGACAGCACGTCGCCGGCGCCGGCCGTGGCGAGCCAGGGGGGCGCCGAGGCGTTGATCGCGAGGCGGCCGTCCGGCGCGGCGATGATGGTGTCGGATCCCTTCAGCAGCACCACCGCGTCCGTGCGTGCGGCGGCCGCGCGGGCCGCGGCGACGCGGTCGACGCCGGGCGGCCCGAACACGCGGCTGAACTCGCCGGAATGGGGTGTCAGCACGGTGGCGCCGCGCAGCGCGTCGGGCGTGTCGGCGAATGCGGTCAGCGCGTCGGCGTCGGCGACGACATGGCGGCCGGCGCGCAGCAGGGCTGGCAGCGCGACCCGCGCTGCCTCCGGACCCAGGCCCGGGCCGCACACCCAGACCAACCGGCGCGCATCGGCGAGCAACGTCGCCAGGGGTGCCTCGCTCACCAGCAGGCCGGGTGGGCCGGCGCGATAGATATCGCCGCGCTCGGGTGCGGCAATCGTCACCAGACCGGCGCCGGCGTGTCGGGCCGCCTCCGCCGCCAGCCGCGCGGCACCGGTCATCACCGCGCCGCCCAGCACGGTGACATGGCCACGGCTGTATTTGTGCCCGTCGTCGCGCAGCCGCGGCAGTGACCATAGGGCGGGCAGGTTGGCAAAGCTGCGGGGTGGCACCTGGTCCAGCACCGCCTCGGGCAGGCCGATGTCGGCGAGGTGCAGCTCGCCGCACAGATCGCGGCCGGGCAGCAGCAGGTGCCCGGGCTTCAGACGGAAGAACGTCACCGTCAAGGCTGCCTGGGGCGCATAGCCACGGACCGCGCCCGTCGCGCCGTCCACGCCGCTCGGCACATCGATGGCGACCAGGCGCTGGGCCGCGCGCAATGTGTCCGCCGCCACGCCGTCGACGTCGCGTGCCAGGCCCGCGCCGAACACGGCGTCAATCACCAAGTCTGCGCGCGCCGCTTCAGCCGGGCTGAACGTCACCATTGGCCCGCGCCATTGAACCGCGGTGCCGGCCGCGTCCGCACCCGCGCGTGGCGACGCCAATGC
>Ga0182030_10020348_pt1 | contig 12524 bp, 14 predicted proteins | sample 812S3MmetaG_FD_121299 | JGI IMG/M metagenome (GOLD analysis project Ga0182030, IMG submission 121299) | Permafrost microbial communities from Stordalen Mire, Sweden - 812S3M metaG (Illumina Assembly) | ecosystem: Environmental > Terrestrial > Soil > Wetlands > Permafrost | place: Sweden... | reverse complement strand
TCAAGCCGCCCGTCGTGGAGGCTATCGCCAAGCAGGCCCACCTGTTTTGCGGCGAGAACAGGCGCTCCAAGGTCGGGCTCCATCGGGACCTCGTAAATGAAGTCAAGGTCTTGAACGCGGCGCTTCCGCCCGGTACGGCGCCGATGAAGTGCCCCACCTACAAGACGTTCTCCAAGCGCGTCGACGAGATCGCCGAGGCAGAGAAAAAGGCTGGACGGGAGGGAAGGAAGAAGGCCGCGGCCCTTTACAGGGCCGACACCGGCGGCATGGAAATCGTCCGACCGGGGCAGTGGGGCGAGATGGACGAGTGGAAGATCCCGCTCTTCAAGCTCGCGGCAGCCGCCGGCGTGACGAGCCTCATCAGCCCGGAACTGCGCCGGGCGCTCGCCAAATCGCGGGCCTGGTTCTCCGTCATCGAGGACGTCGCGTCCCGCAGCGTCATGGGCGTGCGGATCACGACCAATCCCGACGCCAGGACGGCGATCTCGACGCTCCGCATGTCGCTGTCCGACAAGCGCAAGCTCGCCGAAGCCGTCTCGGCCTCGTTGCCCTAGGATATGGTCTGCGGATGGGAGACCATCGCGACCGACCAAGCCTCCTGGTACGTCGGCGAAGAGGTGCACGCTGCGATCCTCGGCATCGGCGCCACGCCCGTTCACCCGCCCGCGGGGCTCGCCAGCATGCGCGGGCACCTCGAACGGCTGTTCGGCACGTTCCATACCCAGTTCATCGAGCGTTTCTCGGGACGCACTTTCGCCAACGTGAAGGTTCTGGGCGACTACCTGCCGCAACTGCGCAGGAGCATGACGGTCGACGAGTTCTGCTGGGCGTTCGTCCGTTATCTGGTCGACTTCTACCACAACTGGTCGCACTCGGGACTTGACCAGGATACGCCGCGAAACCGATTCCATCGGCTCGCGGACAAGTACGGGATCGTGCCGCCCCCCGGCGCGGAGTGCTTGCGCAACGTCTTCGGGCGCCCGGGCAAGGCTACGCTCGATCCACGCGGCATCCGGTCCAACAACCTCTGGTATCGGTCCGAACGCCTGCACGGGATGCTGATGCAGCACGGTCCGCGAGAAGTCCACACCAAGTGGGACCAGGAGAATCTCGGTTGCATCTCCGTGTCGCTGGACGGCAAGGGCTGGCTGAGCGTGCCCTGCGCGCGCCCGGGCTTCGACCACGTCGACATCCGCGTTTGGAAGGCCACGCAGGAGGAACTGCACCGGCACTACGGCGACGAGGCGTCGATCACCGAGGACGCCGCGTACCGCGCGATGGCCGAAATTCAGAAGCTGTCCGACGCCGCGGTGCGGCGCGCCGGCATCTCGATGCTGCTGACCGACGAGGAGGTCTCCGGCTTCCGCAAGCGCCTCAACATCGCTTGGCGGATCAATGGCGTCGAACGTCCAGATGAGGTCGCCGATCCGTTCGCCGGCCTCATTCCGATCGCGTCCGCGCCGGCCCTGTCGTCGCCGAAATCGACCGCTCCGACGGCGAATTCAGATGCCGCGAAACGCAAGCGCGGCGACGGGAATGGCGCTCCCGCTCCCGTCGCCAAGAAACCCTCGACCAAATGGAAGCTGGAGGACTGAACATGGCCGACGAAATCCACGACAAGGTCGACTTCCTCGATCGGTTGCGCGCCTGCCTCGACGAGGGGCAGCGCGCCAAGATCGAGCGCATGGACCAAGTGCGATCGAAATATCTGCGCACCGAGCGCGACGATCAGATCGACAAGGCGCTCGCGTTCCTGGTCGATCGGGGAGCGTCGTCGCTCGCCATGAACGAGGGGAGGTCACTCGTCGTGCTGGGCGAGAGCGGCGCCGGCAAGACCACCATGTTGGATCGCGCGCTGCGCCGCCATCCCGCCTTCGAGGGCTACGGAGTGCGGGGATCTGGCTGCCCCCTCGTCAGCGTCGACGTCCCCTCGCCCTGCACGCTCAAGCAACTCGGGCGCGAAACCCTGAGGGTGCTCGGCTATCCGTTGAAGGCGGACCGTTCCGAGCACGTCACTTGGGAACTCGTCCGCGAGAAGCTGGAATTGCTCGATGTCCGTTTCCTCCATTTCGACGAGGCGCACAACGTCGCGAGATCGGTGAACGTCGCCGAGGCGGAGCGGGTCCGCAATACGTTGAAGAGCCTGCTCAACGCGCGCAGCCGTCCGGTTTCGCTCATCCTGTCCGGCATCCCGGAGTTGGCGCGGTTCCTCGGGGAGATGGCGGAGAACCGCCGGCGGTCTCGGTTCCTGCCCCTGCGCAGCCTGCACGGCGGGGACGTCCCGCAGATCGCCGAGATGGTGACCGACCTGGCGAAGGTTGCCGGGCTGGAGGTCGACAACCCCGAGGACCAGCCCCTCGCGCTCCGGCTGATCCACGCCGCGTTGGGTCAACTCGGCGCCGCGATCGAGTTGACGCATGAGGCCATCTACGTCGCGCTTCGCGAGGAGGCGACGGCGCTGCGCATCGAGCACTACGCGGAGACGTTCGTCGACCGTACCGGCAATTCCGCGGCGATGAATCCGTTCGTCTCGCCGACGTGGGCCGATATCGATGGCGCGAGCGTTCTGGCCGACGGGCCGGAAATCGATGAGGAGGCCGCCGCCGAGCCGGCCACGCCCAAGGCCCGCGCTCGCAGCGAGATCAAGGCCGCGAAAAATGAGGGCAGGGGAGGCTTCTGATGACGTGCCTGTTCCCGACCCTCGCGCCGCACGCCGATGAGACGCCGGCGTCGTTCCTGACGCGCCTCGCGGGCCTTCACGGCCGCGAGACGGCGCCGTTCTGCTCCGACCTCGGCTTCGACCTGCGCGCCGTTGCCAACGGCGAGCCCGAGGCGATCGAGCGGCTCGCCGACGTCTCAGGCGCGTCGCCCGACGCGCTCGCGGCCAACGCGTGGCGCCTCGACGACGATGCATGGCGGCTGCGTGGCGAGCGCGTGCTGAGGACGTCGCGCCGCCGCGACCGCCTCTACGCCTGCCCGGCCTGCCTCGCCGAGGATGTCACCGGCTCCGCGCTGCCGCCGCGGGCGGCGGCGTGGGGTCGCGTCCACTGGCAGCTGACGCATTTTCGCACCTGCGCAAGGCACGGGCTGGCGCTGGTCGAAATCGGCGCCGAGGCGAATCGCGAGCGTGTCCACGATTTCGGCGGGCGCATCGCCTCCGCGCTGGAGCGGATCGACGAGGCCGTAGCCGCCGCGCCGCCGCGCGAGGCGTCGCCGCTCGAAGCCTATCTGGACGCTCGCCTGGACGGACGCCAAGGCCTGTCGCCGTGGCTCGACGGCCTGGAGTTCTCCGTCGCCGCCACCGCCTGCGAAATGCTCGGAGCCGTCACGCCGGATGAGCGGCGTTCGCGCTTGACCGAGTTCTCCGACGACGACTGGCGCGCCGCGGGCGCACGCGGCTTCGCCATCGCCGTCGGCGGGGAGCCGGCGATCTTGGTTTGGCTGGACGAGATGCGCCGCTCCTATCCGCGCAAGATCGGCGGCAAGGAGGAACTGCGCGGCTTCTACGGCAAGCTCTACGATTGGCTCAACCGCGCCGCTCAGGACGCCGCCTACGATACCGTCCGCGAGATCGTCCGACGCGACGCGCTGGAGTGGTTGCCGCTCGGCCCCGAGGACGAGGTTTTCGGCCAGCCCGTCGGGCGGCGCAAGCTCCACTCGATCTATTCCGCGTCCGTCGAATACGGGCTGCACGCCGGCACGGTTCGCAAGGTGCTCGCCGCGCGCGGCCTGCTGTCGGCGGGACACGAAGACCAGACGCCGAACCTCGTCCACTTCGACGCCGAGGCGGCCGACGCAGTGCTGGCGACCGCGAGGGACGGCGTTTCGCTGATCGAAGCGCGGGAATACCTCAACGCCGACCGCGTGCAGACAAACCTGCTGCACAAGCACGGCTTCATCAAGCCGGCCATCGCGGCAGTCTCGAAAACCGCCGGTGGACGAAGGGGCCACGTCTTCCGAACCGAAGACCTCGACGACTTCCTCGCGCGGTTGGCTCGCGGCGCCGTTGAGGTCGACGCCGCACCGGATGGCGCCGTCGGCATTCCCCGCGCCGCCAAGCTCGCCAACTGCGGCGCCCATGAGATCGTCACGCTCATCTTGGACGGGCGGCTGGCCTGGGTCGGCAGGCTGCGCGACGTGCGCGGCTATTCCGGTGTGCTCGTGCTCGCCGCCGAGGTGAAGCGCCTTGTCCGGGGAACGGCCTTCGACGGCATGTCGCTGATCGAAGTGGAGCGCGAAATGCGGACGTCCTACTACGTCGTGAAGGCGCTCATCAGGGAGCACCTGCCGGTCAAGACCGTCATCAACCCGGAGACCCGCCACGCCGCGCAGATCGTCGATCGCGCAGACTTCGACAGGTTCAACGCCAGATACGTCTCACTCGCCGCGCTCGCCGATTGGCGCGGCGTCCATATGCGCAAGCTGTTCGTGAGGCTGCGCGAGGCCGGCATCCACCCGGCGCTGCCGGAAGACGAATTCCACGCTCGCTTCTATCTGCGTAAGGTCGCCGAGGAGGCGGCGCGGCGGTTGGAGTTCGATTGACTCAGATCCGCCGCAATGGAGTGCGGAACCATGATTGGACTCGCTCGGGCTCCCGCGCGAGGTCGCTCGGGGGCGTATATGCGGCCAACCTTGTTGCGTATATCACGGCGACGTCGTATCGCCGTTGGCCTGATGTGCATCGTAATTCTTGCTGTTGGGGGCGGCGTTGGATTTTCCAAGCTTATCAGAAGCGAGCGGTGTCTTATAAGCGACGAGAAATACAATGTAGTACAATTGTATATATGGGGCGAAGCTTTCGTGCAGGATGCTGATGTGATCTATTCGCATATTAATTGGAGGTGGAATAATTTAGAGATTTGTGTTGAAGATACATGTTTTAAAAAAATGTCCAATGGCAAATACAGAGTCGTACAATACGCAACCAAAGAAAAATTTTCCCTAATGGAGCGAAACTCTGATTGGATTTTACTGGAAGGCGTCGACATGAGTCAGGGGTGTCCGGCTGGGAATTTCTGATTCTAGTACCGGCACGCGCATTTCATGCAAGGCGGCTTCCCTTGTCGAAAGGACGCATCAGTGACCTGGTCCGTCGATGCTTCCGGACATCTGACGAGCCTTAGCGGCGGCACATGGGTGACGTGCCTATGATCGAGCACCGTGTCAGGCGAACGTGTCGCGCGGCTACAGCGATTTGCCTCGCATTGTCGCTCGGCGCCTGCGGGCGTCACTGGTACTCCGACGTGGTGGGGGTGGGACCGACCCCCGCTCATAGCGTATCCGCCAAGGTCGCCCGGTCGCCTGCCGATCTTCGAGTGGCGCTCGCGGAATGCGCCGCGAAATCAAGCCGGAGGCAACCGGTTGCCCTCGACAGCCTTTCCGATGACGAGTTGACGGCGACATTCGCGGTCGGGGAGAGCCGCGAGTTCAACGAGTGCATGAGGGACAAGGGCTGGGTGACCATTCCAGATGTCACGTTCGTGCCGTGAGGCCGGGCATCGGGAATCAGTGTCCAAATATTCGCGGTCAGACCGCTTCAATCCTTTGGTTCACAAATGCCGTTTCGGACGTCAAAAGAGGTCCCGAAAGCGGGCTGGAAAACGCGATATCCGCGCCGCTTTTATGGTTCCGGCCACACCGTCAAGGAGATCATCCGCCGGCTTGAGGCCGACGGATGGCGTCTGCTGGCGACGAAAGGCAGCCATCGCCAGTTCACCCACGCGACAAAAAAAGGCCGCGTCACCGTGCCCGGCAAGCTCAGCGCGGATTGCAACCGGGCACGCTGAAGAGCATCTTGCGGCAAGCGGGGCTGAAGGATTGAGCCGATGCGTTACGCTGTGGTGATCGAGAAGGGCGAGAACAACTACTCGGCCTATGTGCCGGACTTGCCGGGTTGCGTGTCGGTCGGCGACACGCTTGACGAGGTCAAGGCCGAAATCCGCGAAGCGATTGCGTTTCACCTCGAAGGGATGCGGGAGGACGGGGTGGAGATCCCGCAGCCGTCAAGCCGGGCGGAGTACGTCGAGGTGGGCGAGAGGGCGGCGTGACCGTTTCGGCTAAATCCGTCCGCTTCGACGCGGATTCCATTTGGGTGGAACTGTCCGACGGCCGCACGCTCGGCGTCCCGCTGGCGTGGTTCCCCCGCCTGCTCGATGCAAGGCCTGACCAGCGCGAGGCCCTCGAAATGGGCGGTCTGGGGCTGCATTGGGAGGCGCTCGACGAGGACATCAGCATCGTGGGTTTGCTGGCGGGGCGGGGCGATCGGACGCGCCGAGGTAGAGCGGCGGGGGAGCGCAAGCCGACTTAGGCGGGAGGGCCGATGCGCTCTGCGGCGGATGAACTACTCGAAAAGATGCGCGCCAACCCGGCGGCGGGATGGCGGCTCGCGAATGTCGAGACGGTCTGCCGCGCCTACGGCGTCGCCTGCGATCCGCCGTCCGGAGGCGGCTCGCACTACAAGATTTCGCACGCTTCGCAACGCAACATTCTCACGTTGCCTTTCCGGCGTCCGATCAAGCCTATATATGTTCGCAAGCTCGTGCAGTTTATCGACCATGTGAGGTCCGCCGATGAGCGCGGCTGATTACGCTATAATCATCGAGTCGCTGTCCGCCGAAGACGGCGGCGGCTTTTTGGCGACGGTTCCCGATCTGCCCGGCTGCATGTCCGACGGCGAGACGCGTGAGGAGGCGGCGCGGAACGTCGAGGACGCTATTGCCTGCTGGCTCGATCAGGCGCGGGAAATGGGGCGAGCGATCCCGCAGCCGACCAAGGCGCAGAGAATAGCGTGAACTGTCAGGCCGGCGCGTAGTCGGCGCCGCCCCCCGCATCACGCCACCCGCCGCATCGGTTCGATCAGCGCGTGCAGCTTGTCCCTCGGGACCGCCTTCGAGTACAGGAACCCCTGCACCTCGCGACACCCGTGCGCCAGCAGCATCGAGGCCTGCTCTAGGCTCTCGACGCCCTCCGCGTTGGTCGAAATGCCGAGCGCGTCGCTGAGGCCAACCACCGCGCGCACGATCGCCTCCGCGTTGGGATCGCTGCCGAGATTCTGCACGAACGAGCGGTCGATCTTGATCTTGTCGAAGCGGAATTTGCGTAAATAGCCGAGGCTGGCGTAGCCGGTGCCGAAATCGTCCATCGCCAGCCGCACCCCGATGGCGCGCAACTCGGCCAGCACCGCTAGCGTCTCCTCGGTGTCGTGGATCAGGATTCCTTCCGTCACCTCCAGTTCGAGCCGGCGGGGGTTGAGGCTCGATTGCGCCAGCGCGTCGCGCACGGTGGCGAGGAAACCCGCGAAACGGAACTGCAGCGGCGAGACGTTCACCGCCACGCGCATTCCGGCCGGCCAGGTCGCGGCCTCGCGGCAGGCCTCGCGAAGCAACCAGGCGCCTATCGGGACGATCAGCCCGGTCTCCTCGGCGATAGGAATGAACGCCCCCGGCGGAACCGCCCCGTGGCCGGGACGGGTCCAGCGCATCAGCGCCTCGGCGCCGATCATCTCGCCGGTCGCGAGGTCGATCTGCGGCTGGTAGTGCAGTTCCAACTCATTGCGCTCCATCGCGATGCGCAGGTCGTTTTCGATCGACTTGCGCAACAGCATGTTGGCGTTCATCTCCGGCGCGAAGAAGCAATAGCCGCCGCGTCCCGCCGCCTTGGCCTGGTAGAGCGCGATGTCGGCCTGCTTGGTAAGCTCCGCGGCGTCCAGATCCGGCGCGCTCAGGGCGATGCCGATGCTCAAGCCGACGAACACGCGCTGATCGTCGATCGTCACGGGTTCGCGCGCGGTCGCGATCAGCCGCGTCGCCAGCGCCTCGGCCTCGCGCGGCTCTCGGATCGCCGTCGCGATCACCGCGAACTCGTCGCCGCCGAGCCGAGCCAGCGTATCCCGCTCGCGCAGGCAGTTGCGCAACCGGACCGCCACCGTGCGCAACAGCGCATCGCCGGCGGCATGGCCGAGCGTGTCGTTGACCTCCTTGAAGTGGTCGAGATCGAGGCAAAGCATCGCGACCGGCGACCCATCGGGGCGGGCCGCCGCCTTCAGCGCGTGTTCGAGTCGTTCGGCCGCCAGCGTCCGGTTCGGCAGGCTGGTTAGTTGGTCATGCGCCGACAGGAACGATGCGCGCTCCAGCGCCTCATGCATCAGCCGAAGTGGGATCACGCGCAATCCCAGCAGCAGCAGCAGCCCCAGGGCGAACGAGCCCGCGGCGACCGCCGAGGTCGTTATCAGCTGCGGCCGCATGGAGCGCGTGATCTTCACGTCGCCGATACGATGGCCGTTCTGCAGCACCGGCGCGCTCGACGAAAACGCCGGCCATGCAATCGGGCGCGCCGCGGCGACGTCGAGCAGCTGGTGGCCGTCGGCGGCGAAGACCTGCCGCCGCTCGGCCGGGAGATCGATCGACGGATCGTCCGGCTCGGCAATGGCCAGGCCTTCGAGATTGACGCCGGCGCTGCCGAGACAGGCGTTATAGAGTTCGGGGCTTGCCGCTGCGGCGTCCGAGACGGATTCCGCGTAATGCTGCACCCGCACCTCCAGGACGCCGGTCAGACGGTCCAACGCCGAAGTGAGGTAGGCGACCGGAAACGCCAGCGCGACCGCCAGGGCCGCAAGACTGGCGAGCCAAGTTACCGCGGCGGCGAGGCGTTCGCTTCCCGGCAGACCGCGCGGCGCCACCATTTCGTTGCGGCCTTGTCGGCGAAACAGTCTGAACATCACCATCGCTTCGGTTGGCCTCGCGCCGGAACTTGCCTCCGCGCGCGAGAGAGCGTCCCAACTGCAACCTGTGCGTGAGGTGTTAGAAATGGCTTAAATCTACCGCGATGCGCCTGCGCTGCAGATCAATTTCCCACGGGGTGCGCATATAATTGAAATATCATAAATATACGCCCCTGCGCCGGCTCCCGATGTCGGACTGAAAGGCGGCGCTCGACCGACTTGACGTACAACTGGGACGCGAATTTTAACAGTCCCCAAATCCTTTCCGGCTATCGATGCCGGGCGATACAACTGCAGAGGCTTTGCATGAATTTTCGTCGGACAGCCCTTGCTGCGGTCGCCGCCTTCGCCACTTTGATCGGCGTCGGCGCGGCTCAGGCGGTCACGGTCGGATTCGCTCAGGTCGGGTCCGAAAGCGATTGGCGAACGGCTTTCTCGGCGGACATGAAGGCCGAGGCCGCGCGCCGCGGCATCAATCTCTCGTTCGCCGACGCCGACAACGACGCAGCGCGCCAGCGCGCCCAGGTTGTCGGGTTCATCGACGCCCATGTCGACGCCATCGTGATAGCCCCCGTCGTCGTCACAGGCTGGACGGAGACGCTGCAGAAGGCCCGCGCCGCCGGCGTTCCGGTATTCCTCGCCGACCGCGCGGTGGACGCCGACCCCTCGCTGTTCGTCGCCCGCATCGCGGCCGACTTTAACCTCGAAGGCCGTCTGGCCGGCGCCTGGCTGGCGCAGGCCACTCGCGGCTCCTGCGGAATTCTGGAGTTGGAGGGTTCCGCCGGATCGGCCCCGGCGATACAGCGCCACAAGGGCTTCCTCGCCGTCATATCGCAGTTTCCGTATATGCGCATTCTGCGCTCGGCCGGCGGCGACTTCACCAACGAGGGCGGCCGCAAGGCGATGGAGGGTTTCATCCGCGACGACAACGGTCTAAAGGATGTCTGCGCCGTCTGGTCGCACAACGACAATATGCTGCTGGGCGCCATCGCGGCCATGCATGCGGCCGGGCTTCATCCCGGGCGCGGCCAGATCATGGTTTCGGTCGACGGCGTCCCCGGCATCTTCAAGGCCATGCTGGCGGGCGACGCCAATATGTCGGTGGAGCTGAAGTCGGACATCGGAAAATATATCTTCGACGTCGTCGAGGGTTATCTCGGCGGCCGGCGCGATTACCCGAAATGGGTGCTGATCCCGAGCGCGCTGCATACTCCCGAAGACGCGGCGGCGGTGATCGCCAGCCACGGCCCCTGATCGCATACCGAGCGGCGGCCTCCGGAGCCGCCGCCGAACTTATAGATAATACCAAGTCGCAGAGAGAATGACTCATCTGCGCGTCGGGTTCGTCATGCCCGGGCTTGTCCCGGGCATCCACGTCGTCAAGTCGAGGCGCCGGTGGAGACTACGAAACAGCAGATGCCGCAACGGCTTTGCGAACTATTCGAGCGTCGCATCGCGGCCCGACATGGATGGCCGGGACAAGCCCGGCCATGACCGCAAGCCGTCGAATAGGTCCTCATTATCGCGACTTGGTATAAGGCGGCGCAGAGATTGCCGATGCGGCGCGCGACTGTGAAAATCTATGTGCACGGCGGACTGTACAGCGCCCTCGCCGGCGTCATATGTTCGGCGGCATGATAATTGGGCTCATCGCCGCGTCGATAAACTTCAGCGGCTCTCTCAACGGCGCCGGGATCGTGATTCCAGGCGGGGCTCTGTGGTTCGCCATTGTGATGCAGGGGGCGCCGGTAGGGTCGCTTACGGCGCCATAGAGCCGTGAAAGCAGCCACAAAGCCCGCGACGCGAGTCGAGCCGGCGCGTTCGCCCGCCGGGCGGTCCGCAGTCGAGCGCAATCTCTCCGATCAGGTCGCCGCGATGCTCGGACGCGAGATCGTGCGCGGCTTGCATCCGCCGGGCGCCCAATTGCCCAATGCCGAGGAGATGTGCGTTCGCTTCAAGGTCTCGCGCACCGCCTTGCGCGAGGCCTATAGTCTGCTCAGCGCCAAGTCGCTGATCGTCGCGCGCCCGAAGACGGGTACGCGCGTGCGGTCGCGCGACGAGTGGAACCTGTTCGACCCCGAAGTGCTGGCCTGGCACATGCAGTCCGAGCCGACGGCCGCTTTCATTGGCGATCTCTTCGTGTTGCGACAGATGGTCGAGCCGGCCGCCGCGGCGCTCGCGGCGCAGTCGAAGTCGAAAGCGACCGTCGATCGGATCGCTTCGGCCTTCGCGCGCATGGAGCGGTTCAAGGACGGCGCGAACGAACTCATCGACGCCGATCTCGATTTTCACATGAGCATCCTGGGCGCTACCGACAATCCGTTCCTGACCGCGCTTGGCGGGCTGATCCACGCCTCGCTGCAATGCGCTTTCCGCTACAGCTGGGAGGGCGCGGCGCGCATCCACGATTCCCGGCTTCGCCAGCACGGCGCCATTTTGGAAGCGATCCGCGCCGGCGCCCCGGACGCCGCGCGCGAAAACATGCGGACGCTGCTTTCAGATTCGCTGGAGGACGTGAAAACGTTCCTCGGTCAGAGCCGGGCGCCGCGCAAGGCGCGCTGAGCGTCAGAAGGCGTTCGCGGGCGCCTGTTCGCTCCGGCGCAGCGACGACATCAGCGTAATTCTCGCTGTCGTCATGTGGGCGTTGCACGCATCGGCGACGGCGCCCGCGTCCCGGCTCTGCAACGCGTCGATGTATCTGAGGTGCTCGTGCAACGCGACGATGTTGCGCTCGCGTTCGTCGCGTTTGCTCCATTGATAGTGATAGTGAAAGATCATCGAGATGACCTCATAAAACTCGGCGATGAAACGGTTGCGCGAGGCGTCGTTGATGCAGCGGTGAAAACGTTCGTCGAGCGCGGAGAAGTCGGTGAAGCGCGTGTCCGCTTCGGCGAGCAGCGCAAGATGATCGTTCTTGATGCGCGCAAGCTCCGCCCAGGCGGGATCGATCTCCGGCAAATGGGTGAAACGGATCGCCGAGCGAAGCTCGAACATCGACCGCACTTCGCAGAGTTCCTCGGCAAACTCCTTGGTGAAGCCCTTCAGCACCCAGGCGCCGTTCGGGCGGCGCTCCAACAGGCCGAATTGCCGGAGCCGGTTGAGATAATCCCGCACCGCAGGCGCCGAGACGCCGAACTGGCGCGAAAGCTCAAGCACGTTGATCGCCTGTCCCGGCCGGCAATCGCCTTGCAGAATCCATTGCATGAAGCGCTTTTCAACGACCGCGCCGACCTGCTCGGTTTCGACTTGCGGGAAGAAATCGGCGGCGACTGGATGGCGGACGAGCGCCTTGCGCCGCTTGTCGTGGACAATCAGCCCGTTCTCGGCGAATCGCGCCAGCATGGCGCGCACCGTCGTGCGGCTCACCTCCAGCGCCGCGGCCCAGGAGGGCTCCGATCCCAGATCGGCGGCGAGCGCAAATGACCTGAGACGCACGAGGCCGCGATTATACGCCCGCTTGAACAGCGTGTTGGGTTTCATGCGACCTTCGCCTGTACCTTTGCTTTGCAGCGACGGTGGAAAAAACAGATTGACCTGAGCGGGAATCGGTCTTTTATACATAATATACAAGGTCACGGGGAGGCAAAATGCGCGCTCTGCTCTGCGTCGAGCCTGGACGGCTTGAGCTTGTAGAGCGTCCGCGCCCGTCGCCGGGGCCGAACGAAGCGCTGGTGCGCATTCGCCGCGCCGGCGTCTGCGGCACCGATTTCCACATCTTCGAGGGTTCGCACCCCTTTCTCAACTATCCCCGCGTGATCGGCCATGAGCTGTCGGGCGAAATCGAGGAGACGGGGCCGGGTTGCGG
>Ga0182030_10020347_pt1 | contig 12524 bp, 11 predicted proteins | sample 812S3MmetaG_FD_121299 | JGI IMG/M metagenome (GOLD analysis project Ga0182030, IMG submission 121299) | Permafrost microbial communities from Stordalen Mire, Sweden - 812S3M metaG (Illumina Assembly) | ecosystem: Environmental > Terrestrial > Soil > Wetlands > Permafrost | place: Sweden... | reverse complement strand
AACGCCATGCGCACGTAATAATTCCACGAATTCATCGATCGATCGGGTGGAATGACCGACCGTAAACATGCATGGTTTTTTCACACTGACACCTATTGCTAGACAGAAGGTCGTTTAGATACAAGTGAACCGCACCCTTCACGCCTAACGCTCTGGCTATTCGTGCTCGCAACGACGACGCGCTTCAGAAACTCCCCAGGTCTCGTAATCCCAAATTTCTCTTCTGCAAGCGAGCCTGTTGCCCTGAAGAAATCGGACCGCGCCGTGTATTGGATTGGTTCTAATTTGGCGGTCGCGTCCTTTTCGGAGTGACTGCACACGGTACCCATCAGCGCACCAGGTTGGTCTTGGCGAGGTCGATGATTTCATTTCCGCGTCCATCGAGAACGGCTTTGATCATGAACAAGCTAAAGCCCTTGATTTGGTCGATCGTAATGGTCGGAGGCATGGAGAGTTCCTGCCGACTGACAATTGCTTCAACCAGAGCCGGCCCGTCATGACGAAGTGCTTGCTCGATCATCGGCCTGACTTGATCCGATGTCTCGGCCCTGAGCCCAAGGACACCCGCCGCCTCGGACATCTTTGCGAAATCAGGGTTCTGAAGATTGGTTCCAAATTCGAGAATCCCCGCGGCCTTCATTTCCAACTCAACAAAGGCCAACGAACTGTTATTGAAAACGATCAACTTCACAGGTAGCTGCAACTGACGAAGCGAGAGCAGATCGCCCATAAGCATGGCTAGCCCACCGTCTCCGGACAGAGAGATCACCTGCCGGCCAGGATAACTGACCTGCGCTCCAATCGCCTGCGGGAGCGCATTCGCCATGGAGCCATGCGTGAAAGAGCCGAGCAATCGGCGCTTGCCATTCATATGAAGATAGCGGGCGGCCCAAATAGTAGGCGTGCCGACGTCGCAGGTAAACACTGCATCCTCTGCCGCCAGTTCATCTAGAATCTTTGCGACGTATTGGGGATGGATCGGCTTTCTTCCCGACTGTCCCGTTGCCAAATCGTCAAGTCCCTTGCGGGCATCGTCATAGTGGCTGAGCGAGGCACTTAAATGAGACTCATCCGGGTTAGCACGGAGTTGGGTGATGAGCGCGGCGATGGTGGCCCTCACATCGCCGATCAGACCCAAATCGACTTTGGTGCGTCGGCCAATCTGCTCACCCCGAATGTCGACTTGGATGATCGTTGCGTCTGGAGGGTAAAACTGTTGGTACGGGAAGTCCGTTCCTAGCATTAGGAGCGTGTCGCAATTCATCATTGCGTAATAGCCCGAGGAAAAGCCTAGAAGTCCAGTCATCCCGACGCTGAAAGGATTGTCGTACTCGATAAACTCTTTTCCCCGCAGGGCGTGCACGATGGGGGTTTTCAACTTGCCCGCGAGCTCGATCAATTCTTTGTGTGCTCCGGCGCATCCGGCTCCTGCAAGGATCGTCGTCTTCTTCGATTTATTCAATATCGTTGCCATATCCGCGATCTCGTCCCCTGACGGGCACACGGTGGGTTTCGGCTCATGAAGATGAAGGCGAGGCCCGGGTTCGATAGCATCACGCAAGGCTACGTCCCCTGGCAGCGTAATTACGGCAACGCCACGCCGTGAGATCGCAGTTTGAATGGCGATCTCAAGCACGCGGGGCATCTGTTCGGGTTGCGACACCAGTTCGCAATAGTGGCTGCACTGTGAGAAAAGATGTTCCGGATGTGTCTCCTGGAAGTATCCGCTTCCTATTTCATTGCTGGGGATCTGCGCCGCGATGGCGAGGACGGGCACCCGATTGCGATGACAGTCGTAGAGTCCGTTGATCAAGTGCAGATTTCCCGGACCGCAACTTCCGGCACAAACAGCCAGCCTTCCGGTGAGATGGGCTTCTGCGCCCGCAGCAAATGCTGCCGTTTCTTCATGGCGTAGATGGATCCACTCCATTTTTTTGGATGCTCGAATCGAGTCGGTGATGCCATTGAGCGAATCACCAGAAACTCCAAAAATCCGCCGAACTCCAGCTTCTGCCAGAACATCCACCAATAGGTCCGCTACTCTTTTCTTCGCCATAATGTCCTCCTCTTTCGAGAATGTTGAGGGACTCTTCTATGATCCGCTAACTCTGTTCGGATGGCGCGATTCCCTCGGGCTTGTACTTGCTCCAAACAGGGTACGGTATACCAGCAAGCCGGTTAATTGCGAAGGCCTGCCCCGTAAGCAGAATCACGGCGACCTCGATAATGACAAGCTCCTTGGGTTGAGAGATGATGCCGAGCGAAACGATGAGAGTCGTCGCCCCCGCGGGCGGATGACTAACCCGCAAGAGTGCCATGAGCGCTCCAGTAGCCGAGAGCGAGAGCGCGGCGGCCAGCAGCCTCGGGCCATGGACACCGGGGTTCAGGCCAAAAGGCGGGCTTGAGGCGACTGCAAGCGCGAAGGCGGCGTATCCACAAATCAGTCCAATTGCGTGCCCCAGGATGGTATTACGCGGGCTGGAGACTTCAGCCAATGGGGAAAAGAAAAAAAGATATGCAGTGGGGCCGAGGGATGGAAAGACAAACGGGCTTCCAGTAAGAAGGGCGAGCAAGCCGAGCAGTCCAATAGTGATGAAGCCGTTCACACAGACGTAGACTGCCCACACAAAACGTGGAGGGAAGTGCTGCAAGAGCCATTCCATCCGCATGTGCGTAAGGAGGACCCCGACATGCTCGAATCCGTTTTGCTCAGCGCGCGCATCGTGATGTTCATTTACTAGTGTCATCAGATGTTGGGGAGCAGATCGAAGTATTCATCGTCTTCGTTCTTGCCGCCCTCTCCGAGGCCAACAGTCTTTTCCGATTCGATGAACTCAATTCGCTCAATCCACTTGACCATCTTGTAGCCGAGTTGGTTCTCGACGCGCAGCCGCAGCGGAGCCCCGTAGACCTCGGTGAGCGGCTTCCCATTCATCTCCGTTGCAAGCAGGCATTGGGCCTTGAGGACATTTTCAAGGCTCTGCGTATCGTAGTAGGCGCCCCCGTAGAGCGAGCCACCAAAGGAGAAGAACGCCACGACTTTGGCGTTTGGCCTGGGCCGGACGAGTTCGACCAGAGACTTCATGGGTAGTCCACCCCATTTGGCAATGCCGGTCCAGCCCTGGATGCAGTGATGCATGGTGATTTCCTCGGCTTTGGATAAGCGCTCGATGTCCGCGAGAGAAAGTTCAACCGGGTTTTCCACGAGTCCGCTCACCTTCAGTTTGTAATCCAGAAATCCATCCCTGGCCATGAGCTTCCAATCGTCGCGTTCGGGCATTTTGCCATTGGGCCAAAAGCGTGGTGAGATATCCGCCTCCGTGTAATGCTCGCTCGGAGAAAGGCGGTTGAGTGTGGTCAGCATCAAGGGGTAGGTGATGAACTTCTGCACATGCTGCAGAATGCGCGGATATATCCACGAGATGTAATGCGCGGCGACCCACGAGAGCGCGACAACACCAATGCCAACGAAGCCTAGGATCATTCCCCGGTGGTTCAGATCGTCGGTGCCCAACACGATGTGATTCATGTTGCGAACAAAGCCGGTCATTACGATCAACGTCACATGCACGACGATGAAGGCAAAGAAACTGAGCATGGTGAGGAAGTGTATGGAGCGCGCTGATTGCCTTCCGCCGAACAGCTTCGCGTACCAGTGAAAGCGATTTACCGCAGCGGGCGACATGGCGATACCGGTGAGGATTGCAGTTGGACCAAAAACAAATACAACAGAGAAATAGGCGATCTGCTGCAGCGCGTTGTAGCCGTAAAATCCATTGAGCTCAGTCGGCAGGTGGAATGTCGCATAGTGTACCCAGGTATTCCAGGCCTGCAGCAGCACCAACGGCGATTGGGGTACGAGGCGCCGCCACTGCTCCGTATCGAAGAGCATGATGACAAAGAAGAATCCCGTAATAATAAAGCCGTAGACGTTGAGAAAGTGCCAGCATCGGGCCAGGCCGATCGTATGCCGGTATCCGGGCGTGGCAACGAGTGGCGAAACGTAGCGCGCATCGTCCTTCGCAGTCCAGATCCGATCAGTCGGAACCGTGATCGGCGTCAAACGAATCCATTCGCTACCCGGGGTGCAGTGATTGTTGAAGTAGAGACGAGGATGATCGGCAAGAATCGACAGGCCGCTTCGGATCAGCATCGTAACAAAAAGGAAGTTGAAAAAGTGACAATACCGCACCCACACCGGAAAACCATGCGGACCGGCGAAGTTGTTGGGAAATATCTGTGGGACAGGCGGAATATGAGGGAGACCCACAAGAAGAAACTCGATCCAGGCAGCAAGCACAGGCACAGCCACCAACATCGCTGTGGCAATGAGGATCGAGGGCCGTATCCAAATGCGAAACCGCCGATCAGGTGGGTAATGAACGGCAGCATGTGCCGCGTCGAACGTAATCATTGAGCGGCTCCTGAGAAACGTCCATGAGTCCCAGCCTGTAACGATGGTTAGGTGCCGTAGCCACGATGCGGCATGGCGAGCAATTCCTGATTATCTGGCCAGGAGATGGTCAGGAGAAATCCCGATTCAGCGACTGCTTCAACGTCGTGCTTGATCGAAGCGCCAAGAGCGAGGAGACTTCCAGTCTGCAGGTCATATATTTGCCCTTGTGTCTTGTAACGGAGCGCGCCCTTCAACACCTGGACCGAGCTTGTGCCGTCTGCATGGTGTTCTTCTATTCGGGCGTCCGCTTCCATACAAATCAGAACAACCCGAAAGTCCTTCTTTTTGAAAAGAGTCTTGGCGTGAATCCCTTTGGGCCACGGTTTGTGACGCTCGAACTCGGCCATTTCATGTGCCAGGTCAAATTGCGCAAGATCGGCTATCATCGTCCCGTCGTCTGCTACAAGTGGAGTCATCATGCTCCCGCCTTCCTTTTGAAGAGAGTTCGAAGTAAGACCGCTTCATTGTGTACTGTATCTTTCGCTGCGTAGATCAAAGTGATTGCGGAATACTTCTGTGCAGCCTGCACGGTGTCGGCAATTGCCGTTTTCGCCTTTGGGTTCTTTAGCTCCACTCTGTACCGCTTGCAAAATTCCAGCCAGCGCTTCGGATCGTGATTGAACCATTTTCTTAGCTCGGTGCTTGGCGCAAGATCTTTCGCCCAGGCATCCAGACGCAAATCGGCTTTCTTTTTCCCACGTGGCCACAGCCGGTCAACGAGAATGCGAAAACCATCCGTGCTGGCTGGCTCTTCGTACGCTCTCTTGAGAAAGACTTCCATCTGTCGCGTCCACTCCTATACCTTGCAATCGCGAGAGTTGCGCCGTTCGTCGAGGATTGCCGATCTCTCATTGGGATGAAGTTTAGCCAGCGCAGGATTCGTGCGCCGGTCAAAAGCGACCACATGGGCGAATCCAGTCATGTGCGGCTCGTCAGAATCGCCTGGCTCCAACGCGAGCAAGAGCTTCACGGTTAGGAAGCGTGTTGCAACTCCCTGCCCTTAGTCTCGATTGCACCGAGCAGGTTTTGCCAAGATTCATCGAAAGACTTGGCGCCCTGCGATTGCAGGTCGGCCGCCAACTGTTCGAGATCGATTCCCGCTTTTCGAAAGTTGTCCAGAACCGTTTCGCAGTCTCCTCCATCGCGCGAAAGGGTTCCGGTCAATTTGCCATGATCCGCAAAGGCCAGAAGAGTCTTTTCAGGTATGGTGTCGATCGTGTTTGGCGCGGCAAGAGCGGCGATATAGAGAACGTCAGAAGCCTTCGGGTCCTTGGTACCGGTGCTGGCAAACAAGAGCCTTTGGGGCCGCGCACCAAAGTTGGCCAAACGCTGCCAGCGATCGGAGGCCAAGACATCGCGGTAGGCCTTGTAGGTCTGCTGACCAATGGCGATGCCGAGCTTGTCCCGCAGTTGGTCGGAGACTTTATCCATCGTCGCACCATCCCATCGACTCAGGAAGACCGAGGCTACCGAACGAACATCGGGACTGAGGCCCGCTGCAACACGCCGTTCGAGCCCACGCATGTACGCCTCTGCCGACGCCAGGTAGTGCTCACGAGAAAAGAGAAGCGTTACGTTGATGGCCACACCACCTGCGATTGCTTCTTCGATTGCGGGATTTCCTTCCTTCGTGCCCGGAATCTTGATGAAAAGATTCGGACGATTGGCTTTATTGTGCAACGTAGTTGCTGCAGCCATCGAGCCCTTTGTGTCGTAGGCAAGAAGAGGCGACACTTCTAGCGAAACGAAGCCATCATTTCCTGCCGTACGTTCGTGAACCTGGGCGAAAAGGTCGGCAGCACGAGTCAGGTCTTGCAGAGCTAGTTCAAAGAACAACTCCTCGCCTGAAACACCTCTAGACAAAAGGCGACCGATCTCTGCGTCATAGGATTTGCTCTTCGAGATGGCGTGCTCGAAGATGGTTGGGTTCGATGTAAGTCCTGTGACTGAAAGCTCCTCGATATAGCGCTTGAGCGTGCCGTTGTCCAGTAAATCCCGTGTGATGTTGTCGAGCCACAAGCTTTGCCCGAGATCATGGAGTTCCTGTGTCGCCTTCATCGCTCCTCCTGGCCACTTTGTTGCCTTGCCACTGCTTACAACCCAATTCTCCTCCCTCTTCCCCCGATTCGTCTTCTACCCGGCGGCCCCAAACCGAGCCTATGGATTCCCAAAAGTTCCTGAGAATACCGTGACAGGGCACTGGGAAGCCGTAACTTGCAGAAAACAAGCGTAACGGATGGCTCCCTTTTGGTGCATACGGGAACGAACAGTAGCCGTTATTGTGTCCTTAACGTACCCGCGACCTCTGCCCAGCCCTTTGCACGAGGCGGCCGATTTTTCGAATTGGTGTTGTCGGAGAATACCGAAGAGATCTGTGTCGCTAGTCTTGGCGAGATCGGATGGAGTGATCTGGGAGACCCGAGGAGGCTTACCACCTTGCTTGAGACCGAAATGGAGAGTCCCTGGGTCTCATCGGGATTCTGCAACCAATGTGGCGCGAGCTTTGCCTAGCGTTGACATTCTTTTGAGAATCCGGTGCCAAGCGACTGAAGTCGCTGCCACCCAGCTAAAGTAATGCTAACTTTCAGATAGAGGTCTGGACTGATGAGCAAGCTGCCGGGAAAAATAGGGATCGTGGGTGCGGGCAGCGTTGGGGCGACGATTGCCTACGCTTGCATGGTGCGCGGAGTGGGCAAGCACATCAGCCTGTTTGACGTTGCAAAAACAAAAGTCGAGGCCGAGGTACTGGACCTGAACCACGGTCTGATGTTTGTGCCTATGGCGAAGGTAGACGGGTCGGATGACTTGAACGTGCTGGAGCGTTCCGACGTGATCGTTGTGACGGCAGGCGCAAAGCAGAAACCTGGGCAGACGCGCGTTGAACTGGCCGAGACGAATACCGGAATCTGCCGCAAGTTGATACCGGAACTGCTGCGCGTCGCGCCGCAGGCGACGTTGCTGATGGTAACCAACCCCGTGGACGTGCTCACTTACGTCGCTCTGAAACTGAGCGGATTGGAGAGTCGGCGGGTTTTGGGTAGCGGAACAGTGTTGGATAGCTCTCGCTTTCGATTCCTCATTGCGCAGCGCTGTGCAGTGGCGGTGCAGAACGTGCACGCATACATCGCGGGTGAACATGGCGACAGCGAGATTCCGTTGTGGTCGAGCGCGAGCATCGGCAATGTCCCTGTGCAGGGCTGGCACATGCCCGGGCACGGAGTGCTCAGCACGCTGGAGGAGCAAGAGATCTTCGAGAGCGTGCGCACGGCGGCTTACAAGATCATTCAAGGCAAGGGCGCGACGAACTACGCGGTGGGCTTGGCGGTGGCAGCGATTCTTGAGGCGATCCTATGGAACGAGGGACGCGTGCTACCGGTGAGCTCCCTGCTGACTGACTATCGAGGCATTAGCAACGTGTGTCTGTCGGTGCCGTCGATTGTGGGCCTCCGGGGCGTGGAGGGTTTGCTGCCGGTACCAATGAATGCGTTTGAGGAGGCTGGCTTGCGTGCGAGTGCTGAGGCCATCCAGCACGTGCTACATACGCTGGGCTTCTAAGGACTGCAAGGAATCAGTTAAGCGCCAGTTTTCGGTGCCCGATTCAACCGATTCATCAACCTGTTCTGGTAGGTGCGAGCACATTTGTATTACTCGTCAAGAGTACGAACGCGGACGCGTTGCCACAGCGACTTTAGTTACGGATCCAAGAAAGTTTGAATATTCGGATCGAATCGATGAGCGCCACTGGTTTTCGACCAATTGACACTCTCAGGTTTGATTCGGCGGTCTTCGACAGATGGAAACGCAGAAAGTCTGCAGGCCTTCCGGGGACTATCGCCTTGACAAAGAACCAATTACGACGGCTCCTTCATCTGAACCAACAACATGCGAAGTCCTGTCTTTGCAGAGATCCCGTGAGACAGCATTGGAGGCATGTATACGAAGGAACCGGCCTCGGCTTGGACTTTGTCCGTTCCTAACTGCAGTTCTGCTTCGCCCTCCAGAAAATAGAGAACAGCAGACGTTGGGGCTGAATGTGCTGAGAGTTCTTCGTTCGCCGCGAAGCCGAACAAGGTCACGTTGACCTTTTCGTCTTTGTGCAGGACGCGGCTCAGAATGCCCTTTTCTGGAAGTGCGAACTCCTGTTGCAGATTCGCGAAAAATTTATAGTCCATGTGCTACTCCTTGGTTTCATTTGTTTTTTGCGACAGTTCCCCACGGCGTCCTTGTGGTGGTTGATCCATCAAAGACGCCGCATGGATGTTGACATATCGCTCAGCGACCTGCGAGTGCCACGGTGCGTTCTTCATTACTGTCGTGCAACGAAACGTCCGTTCCGCCCTGCACTTTCTTACTGTACGAGTGCCCGGTGAGCAATCCAAGTACGAACCAGGCGAACAACGCTGCTCCAATCGAGAACAGGATGTCTCCAGGGACTCTCATCCAACGCAGAGTCTGCATGGAACCTGACTGCATGAACTCTGCGGAACGCGCGTACCAGGTACCGTGTTCAATCGATGCCCATGCCTGCAGCAGTCCCACCGGAAGCATGCTGAAGATCACCATGAAGATCAAGCCAAAGTTCAGGCACCAGAAGGAGAGTTTCAGCGGAGTCTCGTTCCACTTGCGACCGGGTATCAGCGCGCGGAGGCAAAACAGAGTGAGACCGAGACCGAGCATTCCGTAGACGCCGAAGAGAGCCGTGTGACCGTGGACCGGCGTCAGGTTAAGTCCCTGCACGTAATAGAGAGAGATTGGCGGGTTGATGAGGAAGCCGAAAAGACCTGCTCCCACGAGATTCCAAAATGCAACTGCGACGAAGAAGTAGATGGGCCACTTGTAATTGGTGATCCACGGGGACTTCTTTGTCGGTTGCGCAAGGCGAATGTTTTCCCAGGCTTCGTAGCCAATCAGCGTGAGCGGCACAACTTCAAATGCGCTGAAGATTGCTCCCAGGCCGATGACTGCAGGCGTGGCACCGGCGAAGTAGAGGTGATGGAAGGTGCCGATGATTCCGCCGGACAGGAAAATGGTGGTCGAGAAGAGCGCAGCCTTGGTTGCGGTGCGAATCTCTATCAGCTTGAGTCGCGTGAAAAGGAAGCCAATCACGACAGTAGCGAACACTTCAAAGAAGCCTTCAACCCAGAGATGAACTACCCACCAGCGCCAGTATTCAGCGGTAACGAGGTGGCTGCGTTGTCCGTACATCAGTCCAGCGGAGTAGAAGAGCGGGATAGCAATGCTGGAGATGAGGAACAGGATGAGAAGCGAGCGGTCTTCGCTTTTGCGAACAAGCGCCGGCTTCAAAGCTGCGACCATAAGGACAAGCCAGAGAACCAGCCCGATGAACAAAAGTATTTGCCAGAAACGGCCGAGGTCGACGTATTCATAACCCTGGCTGCCGAACCAGAACCACATATTGCCAAGCCGCTGCTGAATGCCCATCCACTCGCCCGCGAGTGAACCGCCGACAACGAGGATAAGCGCCCCGAAGAGTGCGTTGACGCCAAGCCGCTGATACTTTGGCTCGTGACCGCTGACGGCGGGGCCAACATAAAGGCCTGTGGCCAACCATGATGTTGCGATCCAGAAAATGGCTAGCTGCAGATGCCAAGTGCGTGTGACAGCGTAGGGCAAATATTTAGCGAGCGGGAATCCGAAGAAGGACAGCCCCTCAACGCCGTAGTGAGCGGTCAAGACGCCCATCAAGATTTGAACGCCCCAGAGGATGATCACCACATAGAAATACTTCAACGTCGCGCGTTGCGATGGGGTGGGTTTGAAGGCCAGGAAGGGGTCTTTTTCCGGGTAGGGCCCATGAACAAGTTCCTTCTCCTGCGACGCGTACCACCAGACAAGGCCGCCTATTCCCGCTAACAAGCCGACGAAACTCAACACGCTCCAGAGGACTGCGCCGGACGTTGGTTGGTTGCCAATCAGGGGCTCATGCGGCCAATTATTGGTGTATGTCGTCTCGGATCCAGGTCGATCCGTGCTGCAAGCCCACGAGGTCCACCAGAAGAATGCGGCAAGTTGATGCTGCTTTGCTGCGTTGGTCAATGCACCGCTCGGGATGGCATACGCCGACCTGCCGGTCGCAAAGACATCGGTATAGTAGGCCCGAAGCTGCTGAAATGCCGCTGCGCGGTCGGCACTCAGCGTAACACGATTGCGCGAGGCGTCGTAGGTGTTGGTCCTCATCTCGCGAATAAGGCGAGCTTTGAAGATGGCCTGTTGGTCGGACCCGAGAGACTCGAAATTCGCCGCCCCAGTTTTGACAGCCCATGTGTTCAGCAGAATCTCCGATTCCCGGTGCAGCCAATCCGCGCTCCAATCGGGTGCAACATAAGCACCGTGACCCCAGACGGTACCGATTTCCTGTCCGCCAATTGACTGCCAGACCCCTTGACCATCGGTGATGGAACTCCCGGTGAAGAGAAGCTGCCCGTCCGTGTTGTACACGTCGGGGATGGGGGGAGCTTCGCTGATCATCTTCCTGCCGACTCCCCCGAGCACGGCGAAAGATCCAATGATGACGATGGCCAGTGCCACCCAATAACGCTTATAGGACATGATTCTCCCTCACTTGATTAAGACGAAAATGGTGCGTAATGCTCCAGAAGGCGCCGATATCCGGTCAGGTAACCCTCGTTAACCGAAGATGGGATGCTGCAAAGGTCATTGAAAGTCCCTGTTGAAGCAGTTGCACTGAGGCAACAGTAGCGTTCAATGAATAGGGAAAGCAGGGACTTAGGTCACTATCCGACGGAATTAGTTCAAAAATACCGAGACTCATCATCCCAGCAGGAAGCAAGTCACGGCGTGATTTAAATCACACCGTGACTTGCAGGACCGTTCGTCCCATCCGGGATTTCATGTGGGTTTGTGCATTGGGCTGCTAGCTCTCCGTCGCGAAGGCGTTGCGGCCCAGTAAGAAGGTGAGCATGAGGTTCGAAGCAAACAGAAGCACTCCACCCAATTCCAACATCCCTGAGACAGGCAGCACCTTCCATGCGAATGAGAGCAGACCCTCATATGCGAGGGGCTCTGAAGAAACGCGTAACAGGCATCCCGTCTGGAGACATAGCAGGCTAAGAAGCATCAGACGTTTGCTGAAGATCGCCTGAATACCGGAGAAGTGCGGCAGGATGCGTGGCCCAATTGCGAACACCATCGTCGCTGCAAATCCCACAGTAAGCGCATGACGCGAGGCGCCCCAAATGCCGCCGTGCACATCGGAAAATGCAGCCCATACACTCATCAATCCAGCCACGATCAGCCAGGCATAAGCCAGGCGGATGAAGGTCGGAAAGCTTGGATGAATGCCCTGAGTTTTTGCGTACCCATGGGGCTGGTCAGCAAAGTGCAGTGCAAATCCGACCGTGACTGCGCTCAAGGAGAATAGGATCGTTGCGGGCTTGGGCCATCCCGCCACGCCGACAAGAACGCCCGCCAAATCCATGCATAATGCTGCCCGAAACCAACGAACATTGGGCTTCGAGATCGCAAGAAAGGTCGGCAGCCATCGCGCCGAGAATCCCCAAACTACCGGCACGACAAATCCCCATCCAAGTAGTACGAGATATTTCTGATCGAGCGAGTGCGGAAAGGACCGAAGTCCGCCCTGCATAGACAATCGAACGCACTCGACAAAATTGAAAGTCACGGCGGACGCGAGCCCCGCAGTCCCGATCAGGACGGAAACCATCCACAGTTCCATGGGAGGCTTTACTCTGTTTCCCTGAGTTGATGCAGGCAGCTTATGGTGCGAGGCGGCGTAGAGAAAAAGTATGACCGCCATGAGCTCAAATCCCGCGGAGACCGGGAGGAGCGCACGCCAATGCCATCCATAAATGTTTGCGAACCACCGCATCCCTACACCGGAGGTCCAAAGCACGTAGCAGGAGAGAGGCACACGAAGGACCGACCGCCCATGCGCGGGTTGTGAATAGAATCCAATGCCAAGAATGAAGCTACCGATCCAGCCAAACATTTGAGCGTGGCCGTGTCCTTCAATCCATGCGGCCGGTAGTGTGCCCAGACCGTGGTGCGCACTGATCGCCATCAGGTT
>Ga0182030_10020345_pt1 | contig 12525 bp, 12 predicted proteins | sample 812S3MmetaG_FD_121299 | JGI IMG/M metagenome (GOLD analysis project Ga0182030, IMG submission 121299) | Permafrost microbial communities from Stordalen Mire, Sweden - 812S3M metaG (Illumina Assembly) | ecosystem: Environmental > Terrestrial > Soil > Wetlands > Permafrost | place: Sweden... | reverse complement strand
CATCACCGGCGCACAGAAGATGACCATTGCCTGCAAGGACTCCTTCGACTGGCCGGTATTTCCCACCAGCGGATTGTTCGCGCTGCTGTATCAGATTGAAAATCAGAACCCTTCGTTCGGGCAGGGTATGAAAGGCTATGCGCAGCGTTTCGCGACCGCCTATGGCGACCAGATGATCGGCAACATGATGACCGAAGGGCTGATTCCCTGGGTGACGCATGAGGATCCACGCTATTTCCGTCATGGGAAGGGGTCGATAGGCGGGCGCACCTGGTACGCTCTGAGGCAAATCCTCGTGGTCCGCACAGACTCGGGGCATCGCACGTTCAACTTCTCGGAGTGGGGCGGAAATGCCGCGGCGGTCTCCGTCTCCAACGCGTATTATCCCGACACGCGCACCGCCTCGGACAACCTGCAAAGGCTGTTGATCGCCTGCGGCGCCGATGCCTTCGACAACGTGCTCAAGGAATTCTGGCCGGATGTCAAGAAAAAGCTGCACAACCACAAGCAGTAGGGAGACCGTCTTGCCGGGCCGGCTCGGAATTGAGTTCGCCTGTTTGCCGTAACTTGCCGGGCCGCGACGGTACTCGCGCTTTGGCGAGCCAGGGAGCGGTCGCCGGAGACGTTTTCCCCTCATCGGCTAAGCACCCGGCCGTCAGCGCCGGCGGTTGAACCGCAGCAGAATGTTTAGAATCGCCACGAACACGTTAAACAGGCCCGCGAACAACATCAGCGCGCCGGGAATCGGGCTGTCGGCCTGCGGATTGTGGAGCACCTCGCTGGTGGCGTATACCAGGATGCACACGCCCAAAATACCGATTCCGGCGGCAATCAGCATCCCCAACACACCGATGTTCAAAAACGCGTTGAGCACCATGGCGGCCACGATGCTGACCGCGATCCCCAGCATCAATCCCCGCGGCGCCGAAAACGTCCGGCCCGATGTCATCACGAACAGCGTGACTGCGCCAAAAACCACCAGCGTCATGAGCATCGCAACCCCGGTGGTGCCCGGCGAGTAGCGGCTCGCGAGCCGCAGAATGGGCGCCAGCACCACGCCCGAGACGAAGCCATCCACCAGCAGCGCGGTGACGCCCAACACCGGATTGTGGCGCGCCGCCATGGCCACCCGCGGGATGAGATTGAGCAACAACATCGCCAGGATCCAGCCGATCCAGCCCGTGAAAAGGTCGGCCAAGGCGTCCGATTGCGCGCCCAGGTATCCGCCGCAGAGCGCGCCCGCCACGGCGAGGCCGAGCAGCATGTACGTCTTGCGGATGGTGTCGGCGCGGGTCGCGGTCAGCGGCGTGCTGGCGAACAGATTGTCGATTGCGTTCATGAAATGAAGGATAGCACTTGCGCGGAAAGCACGCGGCCGGACCAATTTGGTCCGGCGCTTCCATTAACCCCTTTATTTTCAATATTGTTCGGATCGCTTCGGACCAATTTGGTCCGTGCCAGAAGCCCGTGCGTCGCCGTCAGTTGCCGGCGGCAGGCAGAAATGGGGCCGCGATCTGCTGCGTCCACGCCGCTCCGCTGGCGTCCCGTCCGCTGAATACCATCGTCACCATCGACGGCGCCGGAACGTTGCCCGCCTTCAAATTCGCCGATAGCGTGCCGTGCGCCGGCAGGCTGGCGCTGCCGAAAAGCGCCGCGATCGAGCCCGCGTAGCTCACCCCGTCGAAGGTGAAGCCGGTCACGGTCGTGGCCACACCCGCGGTTTCCCGCAATTGGACGGTGAAAAAGAACGTGGCGCCATTGCCATTGGGCGCCTGCTGGTAGACCGGATTCGGCGTCTCCGACAATGCCACCGCGGAGGTCGCGGCCGGCGCGCCCACGTTCAGCGTGGCGCTTGCCGATGAGGGACTGAATAAGGGACTGCCCGCGTAGTAAACCTCGAGCGGGTTGCTCGCCGCCGGCAACTGGCTGCCGAAAACCGTAATCGAGGCGGTCGCGGTTCCGCCCGACCCCGAGAGCGCCGCCGCGCCCAGCGAATTGTCCCCCGCCGTGAAGGTGACCGGCCCGGCCGGCGACCGTGCGCCGCTGGTTGCCTGCACTGTCGCGGTCAGCACCGCGGAACCGTTCGGCAGAATCGTGGAAGGGCTGACGTTCAGCGCCGTGATGGTAGCGGCAACCGGAATGCCCGCCCAGGCGGTGACCAGGTTGTAGGCGTCCACCGAGCCCAGGCCCGTTACCAGGTCGTAACCCGGACCGGCGGAGTATCCAAATTGACCTGTGGAGCAGTCCGGCGTCCCCAGCGTGCACGGCGCCATGTTATTCCCCATGGTCACGTCGTGAAAAACGCCGGAAGCGCCCGCCGCCGCCATGCCATACAGCTTGGGGTTGATGTTGCCCAAGCCGGCTTGGGCTTGTACCTGGTTCTGCACCAGGTACTGGTTGAGCACGGCGACCATCCCGGCGAACGAAGGCGCCGCGGCCGACGTGCCGCCCACGCCGAATAATCCGCCCTCCGAAAAGATGAGGTAGGGGTCGTGGACGTTGGATGCGGCCAGCGCGACGTCCGGAACGTCGCGCGCGCCGTCGTTGGGAACTCCCGGCCCGGCTTGCCACGCGGGCTTCTGGTAGACCGAACTTACTCCGCCGCCGCTAACTGCCAGGCTCCCGCTGGCCGCGGTGTCGTTCCAAGCCATCTCGGGAATATAGGAAAGCGCCGAGCCGCCGTAGGGGCCGTTGCTGCCGCTCCAGTAGTCCAGCGCGCCTTCGTTGAATTCCGTGCCGCCTACCGCGGTAACCTCGGGAATGCTGGCCGGAAGGCTGACTCCCAGGCCCTGCGTCGCGGCGACGGCTTGGTAGTCGCACCCGGCCGCGCCGGAATCGCCCGACGAAACCAGCCAGGTGATCCCCAGCGCACTGCCTTTCTGCGCCTCCACCCGGTAGTTATAAAGGGCCATGTGGTTGGAGGCCACCACGTACTCGCACAGCCCGAAACTTTCGCTGATCACCGGCGCCAGGTCGTTGTCAATCGCATAGTAAGCCGAGTAGTCCGCGTCCTCGCTGTAAACGTAGATCAGGTTCGCGGTTCGGGCCACCGCGCCGGCCCACTCCAGGTCCAGGTCCGCCTCTACCTCGTCGCTGCTTATGCCCGGATAAGTGCCCGCGGGAACCATCTGGATATTAGTTGGGGGCAGGCCATAAAGGCTGCGGAACGTGGCGACGTCGCCGGGATCGATGTCGCTCTGTCCCATGATCGCGATGCTCTGTCCCTCGCCCGTATATCCGTACTTATAAAGGGAAGCCAGATCGTAGATAGCCGCCAGATCGTCCGGCGCCAGGTAGTTGCTGCCGCCGCCGGCGGTATAGTCCGGCGGGGCTTGCTTCCGCGGGGCCGCAGGGTGAAAGTCGTTGAGCCCCAGCACGCCGGCCACTATGGGCGCGATGGCCGCCGGCAGCGACAGGTCCGTGGCGTTGGCGAAATGAGTTTCCGCGCCAATGCGGTAGCGATGGATTTCCGTGTGCAGCGCCGCCTGCACCTGGCTGGCGGCGCCGCTAAAGCTGATAAAGTCGCGGCCGCGCGCCGTATACTGCACGGCGAAACCCTGGGAGCGCAGCCAGACGGCGATCTTTTCCAGGTCCGCCGCGCTGGCGCCGAAGCGGGCGGCGTAGTCCTCCGGAGTCAACCAGTGGTGGTAGTTGGGCGAGGCGGGGTCCTGCTGTTCCGCCAGCAATTGTTCCAGCGCGGCCTGCTGGGCGGCCGAGGGCCGCAGCAGCAGAGTGATGTTGCCCAGCCGGAAGTCCGGTTCCACCGCCCCGCGATCGAATCGCGCCTGCGCCTGAACGGGGACACTGCCCCGCATGGCGACCGGGTTACGGGTATCGATGGCGGTTTGGATGCGATCCTGCTGGGCCGGTAACACCGGGGCGAACAGGCAGAGAACCAGTGCGGCGCGGACACCGGGGCACGATACCATGGCTTCTTATACCGCCCCGTGCTAAGTGGTGTCCATTACCAAAAAGGTTTACAGGCGGATATAACGGAAGTTAGCGGCCAGACAAAAATAACTTCTCAGTCACCGATGTGGTCCTCGGGACGCGTTTTTCGAGCACGCCCGGCAGGCACCCCAGGCGCGAGTGGGCGCGAGTGCCCGCACGCTGCGTCGAATCACGAAACATCGTACGGTTCCCGAACCCATCTGGTTTCGGTCACGGAATGCGGCGCTGCTTCTACCATCCCGGTATGGAATTGCTCCAGGAAGAGGATTTCCTCTTCGATCTTCTCCAACTCCGAGCGAAGCTCCGAAAGGATTCCGGTCACATCCATTATGCTGCCTTTCGATAAACGGTTCAGATCAATCTTCCCTTGGCTGTTCAAACGTGAACTCGTTGTCGGCGCGCCCATCGCCATCGGCTTCCGGGATTAAGGTCGAATGCCCGTTGGGGCGCAAAAGCGCCGGCAGTGGAACGGGAGCGGCCAGGATCGCCCGCACTCTCGCTTTGAGAGTCTGTCCGTCGAACGGCTTGGGCAGGAATAGCAAATTCGCATTTTGGCGGACGATTTCCCTTATGTCCGCTCCCGACATCACCAAAACCTTAATTCCTGGCCGCTCTTCGAGCAGGTGACCGCAAAGATCGGTGCCGTTCATCCGCGGCATTTGCACGTCCGTGATGAGCAAGTCGATTGTGCCGGGATATTGGCGCGATAGTTCCAACCCCTCACGGCCATCGGCCGCAGAAAGAACGAAATACCCCTCGTGTTGCAAGAGCAGAGTGACCAGATTGCGAATTAAGGCTTCGTCATCGGCAACCAGGATGACGGGCCGGTGCGCGCCTAAAGATGCGAGGTCGGGGAGATCGACTGGTTGACTAGCCGCGCCAACCTTCTGCCTGCCGGTGTTCTCCAGATTCTCTGGCATCGTCGTGCGTCAACCGTTATTATCATTCGCGACCCCGAAGCGTGGGCGTGCGTCCGTTTCTTGCTCCCAAGAGTCAGGGACCACGCCCAAGCGGGATCGGGCAAAACCACTTCCCTTGCCCCGAAGTGACGGTACACGAACTGATCCGCTGCTCTAGTCCGCTCCGTTCACTGGTGCTGTGTTGGTTTGCAATCCTCACGGTAGCACAGCTAAAGGCTTATCGTATGTTCAAAACGACACACCCGGTGCCAGTCGATGGAGCATGGAAGTATTGGCTTCGGTGCTTGCAATAGCCGTTCAACCACGCTATTTTCCTTAATGGAAGGCATCGGGTACGACATGGTACGCAAAACTACGCAGAAACCGCCCTTCGATCTGACAGTCTTTTTGACCAAGGCCAACGGGGGAAGGACGAACGCCGAGTACCTCACCAACGAGAGCATCTTTGTCCAAGGCGACCCGGCAGAGGCTATCTTCTACATCAAAGCAGGCAAGGTCAAGCTCTCCGTCGTCTCCAAACAGGGGAGGGAGGCCGTCGTCGCCATTCTGAAAGATGGCGATTTCTTTGGGGAAGGATGCCTCGCGGGCCAACAATTGCGAATGGCAACCGCCGCGGCCATTACGGAGTGCTCGGTCATGAAACTGGAGAAGGCGGCCGTCATTCGCCTCCTCCGCGAAGAACCGTCGTTCGCGGAACTCTTCATGAGCCATCTTCTCTCCCGGAACATCAAGATCGAGGAAGACCTGGTGGACCAATTGTTCAATTCCAGCGAGAAAAGGCTGGCGCGGGTGCTGCTGCTGCTGGCTAATTTCGGCAAGGAAGGCACGCCGCAAACGGTCATTCCGAAGATTAGTCAGGAAACGCTGGCCGAAATCGTGGGGACCACGCGCTCCCGCGTGAACTTCTTCATGAACCGATTCCGCAAGCTCGGATTCATTGACTACAATGGTAGCCTGAAAATCCACAGTTCATTGTTGAACGTCGTTCTGCACGACTAATCTGCCCGGGCGCCGGGATGGTGGGCTATGCGCCCGGCATGCCGCCGCCGGGCGGAAAAGAAAAAGCGCGCGCCAAGGTATGGCGCAGGTAGTCCTCGGGATTGGTGTGGTGGCTGGAAACTGCGGGCCGCCCAGCCGGAGGATATAAATCGAAGGTTTTGGGAGGCGGCCTATGCGTATTTTGATCGCGTTCCTGCTCTGTGTTCCGGCGGCAGCCCGGCAGTCTCCGCCGCCAGCCATCGAAGTTCACGGACTGGTGACGGAGGTGGGCGCCAATTCGCCGGTAGGCGACGCCGAGATAACTGTGGAAGCCGTACCGGATCACCCGGTACCCACTGGCGATCTGAAGCAAGTCGCCAAGACCACCAGCGACTTGCAGGGCGCGTTTCGGACGGTCCTGGACAAGCCGGGAACTTACTTCGTGCGGGCTCGCAAGGCGGGCTATACGGACGATGGCAGGGACCCCGCGGGGGAAAACGCCAGCGACTCGCGCCGCGTGACGCTGGACAAGGACCACCCGTCCGCGGAGGTGCGATTCCGGCTGGCGCGCCCCGGAGAACTTCGCGGGCTAGTGGTGGATGACGACACCGGCAAACCCATCGCCAATTTTCATGTGTTCCCGATCGGCCTGCTTTACTACCATGGCGGGACCAGTCAGATAGGCGGCCATAACTCGGTCACGAATAGCGAAGGGCGGTTTGTCACTACCGGCTTGCGGCCGGGAAGGTACGTGGTGGAAATCGGGCCTCAAAACTTGGGCAAGGAAGAATTCCTCACCCACTTTACGGAAGCAGACCTGCAAGCGAGCGACCGCGATTACCAACGCTCCTACTGGCCGGGCGGAGGCGGACTGGATCTCGTCTTGCCGGTCCAGGTCCTGTCCGGCGGCGTTGTGGACGTGGGCACGATTCAAGCGCGCAAAGTGCCGTATTACCGGATTCATGTCAAGCTTCCCGCGGGCGGATGTAAGGAAGGAGAAAAGGTCTTCCTCGACACTCAGACGCGGGAGTTCATCGGTGGCGGGGCCGGCGGCGAGGCAGTTTGCGGCAAGGATTATCTGTTGCGCAACTACCAGCCCGGTTCTTACGAACTGTATGCGATGGCGGGCAACTCGGCGGAGGACCGGATGCGGGCCATCGTCCCGGTGTATGTGGCCGACAAGAACGTCGAGGTCACGATTCCGCTGGGACGCGGCGTCGACATCGACGGCCGCGTGGTAATAGCCGACGGTTCGGCCAAACCGCCGATGGACGCCATCAAAGTCCACATGTGGAGCACGGGGAATATCCAATTCGCGGATGAACGCGAGCCCGCCATGCCGGATGCGGAAGGCAATTTTCGTTTTCCGAACCGGCCGCTGGTGCGAGTGCGGGTCTGGGTCACGGGACTCGGGAGCGGATTCGTGGTTCGCGAGTTGCGCTACAACGGCAGCCATGTGGCGGACAATATTTTCGCGCTCAACCCCAACGCCCCGCAGAATACGCTCGAGATGGTGGTGGACGATAAGCCGGCTTCGCTGACCGGCACGGTGACCGGCAGCGACACGCCCATCGCCCGGCCGCACGTGGTGCTGATTCGATGGCCGGCTCCGCCGGGGGATGTCTTCCTATCGGCAAAGATCATCGATGGCGGCGACGGCGGGCAGTTCCAATATACGGGACTCGCTCCTGGGGAATATCGGATTCTGGCGGTATCGCCCGACACGGCTGATAAGCTGGACGAACCGCATGTGCTGGAGCGATTGCTGAGTTCCGCCGAACGGGTGGAGTTGACTGCGGGCGGATCGCAGACGCTAGCGCTGAAAGTGACAGATCCTTCGCGGTGAGCTACGAGATTGTCCCGAACCATCCTCGCATGGGCTCGATACGAGGCTCACGGCGATGCGATGAGGCGCCCAATGCAGCGCTCGCACGCCGGAGGTGAGTCTAAGCGACCACGCAGAAATAGCTTCACATTTGGCTGCCTGGGCCATGTGGCGCGGGCACTCGGTGGGTCAACATCATCTCACTTTTATGGCGTCAAAGGCTCGATTTCTGAAAAGGGATTAAAGTCGCCGGTGTTGAAAGTGTAGATGCGCGAGACGGCGTTGAGCTTCATCGTGGCGACAATCTGCAAATCGAATATTTCGCCTCCGGTGACGGGGCGGCGACGAAGCAACGCCATCACTTCATCGATAGCAGTGACGGGAACCGGCAACACGCGGAGGAAACCGAGCATGTCGGAAATCGCGGCCAGCGCGTCTGCGGAAGAACGCGGCTTGAGAACACGTCGCGCATTGGTAACGATGGAATAAAACTCGCACAGCACTTGTAATGTGACATAAAGCGTCGTCGTGCCTGTCCGGCCTGCATCCAGCAAAGTGCGCGAGGCTACATGCTGCGGAGCCTTCGTATCGAAGGCATAAACCAGAACATTCGCGTCTCCAATTCCGGGTTCAACGGGCATCGTCGTAAAGGTCGCGCCGATGCAAGGAGCCTATGGCTCCGAGGTCCCACACCGGCAATTCGGGGGCACAGGGGCGGACGTAGCTTTCAGCCTGAATGAGGCGCAGAACCGTATGTTTCACCAATTGCTCGGCATCGGTACCAGCTTTGGTGGCGATCTGCGCAAGCTGCGCTTCCTGCTCGGGCGTGAAACGTACTTCCATTTTTCCAGACTACGAAAAGAACGGCTCCGGGGCAATACTCTACTCTATATTTTCGAGCGCCTGACGGTCGTAGTACCGCACGACCACGTGCTCGGCCTCAACTTCAGGAAGAACAATTCTCTCGGAATCAAGGTGTCGTACTGGAGTCGAACCATTCCCCGCAGGATCGAAACCGGCGGGCACGACTCTGATTTTACATTCACTCGTTGTAAATCCTGAGCCCGCTCATGACGCCACACTGGCGTCGCCTGTCATGCTCGATGGGTACGGAAACCGGCGCCGGCGCTGCGGGTCAAGGGACCGGCCAGGGTCCACAGGATCAGCGCACAGACCAGCGGCATGATGCCGAAGCCGATGAATACCGGCACGTACGAATAGTGGTCCACCACCCAGCCGGTGATCAGCGTGAACAGCATTCCTCCAAAACCCGACCCCATGCTGGCCAGCCCGTAAACGGAAGCCACAGCGCCGCCGGGGAAGACATCCGCGGGCATGGATAGCATGTTGGCCAGGCTACCGGTATAGCCGAACATGGCGATTGAGACCATCGCGATGGAGACCCACGCATCCCGCGCCAGTACCGCTGGAATCGCCGAGAGCATCAGCGCGGCAAAGAGCGTCACCGATGCCTTCCTCACGACAGTGACCGAAAGCCCTCGCCGCAGCAGGATTCCCGCCACGAACCCGCCGGCGAAATTGCCCAGCCCGGCTACCGCAAATGGGATCCACGAGTAGGCCCCGATGGCGGCCATATCGAATTGCCGGGCCCGCTTCAGGTATTCCGGGAACCAGAAAATGTAGAAATACCAAACCGGGTCGAGAAAAATCTTGGAAAACGTGAACGCCAGAACGAACCGCGAGCGCAGCAGTTGCGCCACCGGCACGAGCCCGGAATCCGCACCGGCTCCCCCCGCAACTCGCCCCGCCGGGGTGTGGTAGACCGGCCACCAGACTGCCAGCCACACGAATCCCGTGAGCCCCACGATGGCAAAAGCGGCTGGCCAACCCAGCTTCGCAATGATATACACCACGATGGGCGGCGCCAGGATCGCTCCCACGGCGGAACCGCTGTTGAAGATGCCGCAGGCTAGCGCGCGCTCCTTTTCGGGGAACCACTCGGCAACTACTTTCACGCCGCCCGGCCAGTTGCCGGCCTCGCCGATTCCCAGCAGAAAGCGAAACACTCCCAGGCTCATCGCCCCACGGGCGAACGTATGCAGGAACGCCGCCGCCGACCACCAGGCGATACATAACCCGTATCCCAGGCGCGTTCCCAGCCGGTCGATCAGCGGCCCGGAGATGCCGTTCATGATGGTGTAAGCCAGCATAAAAGCGAACAGCACGCGCGCATACTCCGTGTTGCTCATGTGGAACTGATCGCGCACGACGGGCGCCGCCACCGAAAGCGTTTGCCGGTCGAGGTAATTGATCGCCGTCGCCCAGAAGGCCAGCGAGATCATGAGCCACCGGCGGCCCGAAACTATCGCGGGCGCCTGGCTCACGCCAACTCCACTCGCACCGCTTCGTGGATCCACACCCGCGGAACGGCCACGTCCAGCCCGTCGTCGCGGACCGCTGCCGGCAGGCTCGCGCCCGGCCGCGGAGGACCAGCGTCTCGATTCAATTCCGAATGAAGCGGCATTTCCGGCACGAAACAAGCAAAGAGGATCGCCCGATTGCTCTTCTGCATACCAGCCACGGACATCGTAGCATTTGGCTTGTCAATGGGTGGCCTTATCGTCCATTCGGAAAGCGCAGGCCGGAAGGTCCGGCAGAGCACAAGCGCCGCTATTCGCCAATATCGGTAGCAACTCCCCCGCTAGCTGCGCTAGCTGCTTTTTCCGAGCCGCCGGCGATCCGCCCGGAGCACTACTACCCACCCAGATAAGCCCCTGACCTGTTACCTGGAGGCCTTTCCGGGATTAGCGGCGACATGCTGGTTGGCGCGCTGGCCGATGCCGGCGCCGGCCAGAACACCATCGCCGAGGCCGTTGCCGCGCTCGCCATCGGCGCCACTGTCTCCTTCGAGAAGGTCCAGCGCCGCGGCATCGGAGGCTCGCGGTGGCTCGCGGTTCCGTCGAAAACGCGCAGAGTCCCGTTACTCTCCTTTCCGGGTGAGCAATTCTCTCAGATGCGTCCCGGCCTCCGTCGACACATTGTCTAGCGCCAAATCGGAGTCGACCTGGAATCTGTGGAGTGCGTAATCATGCGCTTCGTGCGAGGACTTTGAGAGATGCGAGTGTCCATTAAGAATCACGCCGACTCTGCGGATCTGGACACCGGCGTCAGCGGCTGCCCGGCTGTAGTTCCAATAGGTCCGCGCCACATCATCCGCCCTACTGATGGCAGCCGTTGCGGTCGACTGGTTCAAGTCCACACCGTCGATCAGTGTCCACCCACGGTCACTTGGAATCGCGATGGCGACAGCCTTCGTGCCCGGCAGCTTGCGCCCCACAATTTCCCGCGCGCCGACACCCGTTCTGAACTGAATGTCCGGCCCGGCATTGTTCCGGACAAATGTCGCGATCTCCTCGCCAACCTTATCTTTCTGCTCTTTGCGCGCCCTTTTTCCCTTTGCGAGATAGACGTACCTTGCGAGCAGCATTTCGATCACCTGCTCGGAAACGGGGGAAACTATCCGGCGAGCATTCGAGGCTGAGATTTGCGGCCCGTACGAATTCAGAGTGGCCTCAACCTGATCCGATGACCTCAGGTCGGTTCGCAGCGTTTCCAGGCAGTATTTCAGACCATCTGTGTCCAGATCGGAATAGAGCTTCCGTGCCTTAGAGAAATCAGGATCGTACTCGACGACCGGTCGATCGGTCTTGTCGTAAAAAACCAATGCGATTGCTACCCGTTCGCCCGCTTCAGGGAGCGGCTGCAAAAACAGAACCCAATATTTGCCGATTCCGCGGCTCAGTTCGTCTCCCATACGGCCTCCACCAGCCTGTCAATATTCTGCGCTCTTCTGAACAGCACTTCAACGCTACTATCCTGCCACCCGATAAACGGCAATTCCGCGGCCACTGGCAGAATGAGTTCGCTGATCTGCCGTTGCGAGACCCCCCTGATTCTATCAAGGACGGCCGCTGGAGTTGTCGCCGGCCGAATCCGCCGAAGGATACCTCCAAGCTCATCGCGGGGCCAAAGTCGCCTCGGCTCAACGTTCCCCGACCCCATAAACGGGTTCTCGGCGAGCGTCCGAGACTTTTCAAAATCGATCATGAAAACGTCGATTCTCCCGTCACCCAACGAACTGCCAACGAGGTTGCCCATGTTTCGATCGTCGTTGGCGAGCCACGTATCGACCGCAATCACGGAGAACAGATCGGCTGAATTGTTGATACGCTGCAGGTCGCGGAGCCACGGACGAATATTGCGCTGTGCTTTTGGTACGCTTTCGACTCCCGCATAGAGATCATCCCCAAGCGAACAAATCGACGCCGCCGGTACGCGCAATCCCATCGCCGCCGCCAACTTGCAGCCAGCTACCTCGGAGAACGCCGTTGGCCCATTTCGTCCTTTTATGTAGCACGTCTTGCCGTCCTCACCAATAGCAACCTCGGGGCCTGTGCTGAACACCTTGCCAGGCTCACCGATTACTGCCGCTTCAATTGTCGCAAGCCGGATCAACGTAGGATGGTATCAACGGTAAGCTGGTGTGTCAAAGAGCACTATCCAGCTTTCGATGTCCGCGGGCTCTGCGCCCCTATTTCACCAACTCCATAAGCTTCGCGTAGCCTCGCACAGCACCTGTAAAGTGACGTAAAGCGTCGTCGTGCCTGTCCGGCCTACATAAAGCAAAGTGCGCGAGGCTACATGCTGCGGAGCCTTCTTATCGAAGGCATAAACCAGAACATTCGCGTCTGCAATTCCGGGTTCAACGGGCATCGTCGTAAAGGTCGCGCCGACGCAATGAGCCTGTGGCTCCGATGTCCCACACCGGCAATTCGGGGGCACAGGGGCGGACGTAGCTTTCAGCCTGAATGAGGCGCAGAACCGTTTGCT
>Ga0182030_10020343_pt1 | contig 12526 bp, 10 predicted proteins | sample 812S3MmetaG_FD_121299 | JGI IMG/M metagenome (GOLD analysis project Ga0182030, IMG submission 121299) | Permafrost microbial communities from Stordalen Mire, Sweden - 812S3M metaG (Illumina Assembly) | ecosystem: Environmental > Terrestrial > Soil > Wetlands > Permafrost | place: Sweden... | reverse complement strand
TGCGTCGGTCTTGTGCGGGTGCGCCGCTCCGATTAAGTACATCGGGATATTGGAATCGACGAAGATCAACCTTGGTACCCTCGCTCGATCTCGCTGAGCATCTGCTCAAGGTCGGCGGTGGGGAACGAGTACTGGGCGCCACGCCGAACCGCCTTCAACTTAGTTTCGGGGTCAATCACCGGTCGGCTCGCTCGCGCGTCCCGAAGCACCCGCCGTACCCACTCCCCCACTGTCAAATGTTCACGCTTGGCCAGACGCTGGATGTCCGCCATTTCGGGGTCTGGAAGCACAACCTGAAGCCGCTTACTCATAGTGTGAGTATAGCGTAATCATGGACGGAGTGTCTGGTCAAACACCGGAGAGGCGGTTGGAAACCACGCTTTCCGGGGAGCCAGATCGATTCAGATTTCAAACCGTGTTGACAAGACGATCCGGGAACGAGTTTAGTCCAGATCCATCGCGGCCTTGAGCCCCAGTTCCACTTGTCTCAAGACCTCAGAAGGCAATGTTCCGATCCTTTTGGTCAGCTTTGCGCGATCCAGTGTCGTCACTTGGTGACACACGGCAAAGCTTTCCTTCGGAAGACCGCCGGCGCCAGCCGGAATCTCGACCACCGTGGGCCCTCGCCTGCTCTGAGATGCGGAGGTTGAAATCGGGGCTACGATAATCGATTTCCAGCCCGGAGTTTGATTGAAGCCATCGTGAGAGATGACGATCACGGGACGGCGTCCCGTTTGCTCGGAACCCGATCGCGGCGCCAGATCCGCCCAATGGACCTCGCCCCTCTTCACTTCGTCGCCTTTGTGGCCCTGGCCAGATGCTCGATGCCCGCTGCCTCCAAATCATCGTCGAGGTCGAGAGATGTACCCGCAGCGTCCGCTGCGAAAGCAGCGATCTCATCGTGGCGGGCTTTACGCATTTGCTGCCGCAACCAGAAATCGATTGCCTCACGCGCCAGAGCCGTTGCGGGTACTTTGGAGCGCGCAGCCGCAATCCTGAGATGGTCATAAGTCTCTTCTGGAAGAGGCACGTGGAAGTTCTTCATAAGGCTACTGCCTGCCCTTGATTATGCCACAGTATTGTGGCATGAACTTGTGCCATAGACCTACCGGACCTACCAAGTCTCGATCGCGCGGAGTTCGGCCACCGGCTGGTGGCGCGACCGTTCGCGGACGCGTTTTTTGCTGCAACGGGGTGGTTCACCGGATTATCCTGGGGAAGATGCCGAGCGCCGACAGTCTCCGGCCGAACCCGGAAGAGTTGCTGCGAAAGGTCCAGGCCGATGAGCGCCGGGAACGCCGCGGCCGCCTGAAGATTTTCCTGGGCTACGCCTCGCGCGTCGGCAAATCGTTCCGTATGTTCGACGAGGGCCGCCGCCGCAAGGAGCGCGGGCAGGATGTGGTGGTGGGCGCGCTGCAGAGCGGCGTCACGCCCGACATTCAGGAAATCCTGAAGCACATCGAAGTGATTCCCTCCATCCACACCCGGCACGCCGGCCGCAACTATGACGTCATCGACATGTCGGCGCTCTTCCGCAGGCACCCGCAGGTCTGCCTCATCGACGGGCTGGCTTACGACAACCCTCCCGGTAGCCGAAATCCGCAACGCTGGCAGGATGTCAGCGAACTGCTCGACCGCGGCATCGCCATCATCACCGCCGTGAACCTGCAGCACATTTGCGAGCAGCAGGACCAGGTGGAGCGCATCACCGGAAAGCGGGCGGCCAATAACGTCCCCGAAGCGTTTCTCCACGAGGCCGACGAAATCGAAGTGATCGACGCTCCGCCCGACGCCCTCCTCGACCGCACCGGCGCCAAAATGATTGCCGATCCGCGCAGTCTGGCCGAGCTCCGCGAGATGGCGCTGCTGCTGGCGGCCGACGTGGTGGACCGCCAGTTGCAAGAGTATCTCGATTCCCACGGCGTGGCGGCGCGCTGGGGCGCCCAGGAGCGCATCCTGGTGTGCCTGACGCCGCGCAGCAACGCCGCCGAAATGCTGCACAGCGGGCAGCGCAATAAGCTGCGCTTCCACGGCGCGCTGCTGGCGGCGTACGTGGAACAGCCCGGCCTGCGTCAGCACGAGCGCGAACTGCTCGACAAACACCTGGCCCTGGCGCGCCAATTGGGCGCCGAAATCCATGCTCTCAAAGGCAGCGACTTTGTCGACGCCATCCTGGCATTCGCCCACGAACAACGCATCACGCAACTGTTTCTGGGCCACACCGGCCGCCCCGGCCGCTCCTGGCTGGTGCGCAGCCCCATTGACCGCCTGATTGACGGCGCCGAAGGCTTCGACGTCCGCCTCTTCCCGCACGAGGGCGCCTTGTGAGCGCGCCCGCCAAAGGGAAACTCAAGGTCTACCTGGGATACGCCGCCGGCGTAGGCAAGACCTACCGCATGCTGGAAGAGGCGCAGGAGCTACGCCAAAAGGGCGTGGATATTGTCATCGGCTACTTCGAGCCCCACGGCCGCAAGGAGACCATCGCCAAAACCGAAGGCCTGGAGGCGGTTCCGCGGCGCCCCCTGACCTACGCCGGGTCGCAGTTCGAAGAGATGGATACCGCTGCCATCCTGCGCCGCAAACCGGCGGTGGCCGTGGTGGACGAGTTCGCCCACACCAACGTGCCGGGAGCGGAACGCGTCAAACGCTGGGAGGACGTGCACGTCCTCCTGGAAGCGGGCATCGACGTCCTCACCACCATGAACGTGCAACACCTGGAAAGTCTCAACGACCAGGTATTCCATTCGACTGGCATCCGCGTGCGGGAGACCGTTCCCGATTGGGTGGTGGACGAGGCCGACGAGCTGGTTTTCGTGGACCTCACCCCGCGCGCCCTGCGCAACCGCCTGGAGCGGGGCGTGGTTTATTCGCCCGAAAAGGCCCACCGCGCCATGGAGAATTTCTTCACCGAAACCAATCTCACGGCCCTGCGGGAAATGGCCCTGCGCCACACCGCCCACGAAGTGGAAGAGAAACTGGACGCGGACGCGGCGGCGACCCTGGCCGAATCGCCGGGAGAGCCGCCGGCCGCATCCCCGCCCGCGGGCCGCGCGGAACGCATTCTGATCTGCCTCACCGGACGGCCCTCCTCCGCCATCCTGATTCGCCGCGGCAAGCGCGTGGCCGATTACATCCATGCCGATTGTCTGGCGCTCCACGTGGGCGGCGATTCCCACAATCGCGAGGCCGTGGAGCGTCACATGAGCTTTGCGCGCAACCTGCGCATCGCCACCCACGTCATACCAGGGAAGGATGTATCGGGCGCCGTTGCCGGCTTCGCCCGCGCTCACGGAGTGACGCAAATCTTCATGGGACGTTCCGCCCCGTTGCCCTGGTGGAAGCGATATCGTGAGACCATAGTGCAACGGCTGGTCCGCCAGGCGCGCGATATGCAGATCACCATCGTGGCCGAGCGGCGGCGGTAAGAATCAATAATAATGACGGAAATCACCCGCTTTTCCGCGGCGAACGCACGCATGCCGGCCGCGCAGAGACTCCTCCCGGCTGTCATCCTTCTCTGCCTGTGCCTTCCCGCGCGGGCGGCGGAACCGGCCACCATCGACGATGCCCTGCGCTCTCTCTACAATTTCGATTTCCCGGCGGCCCACGCAACCCTGAACGGCTATATCGCCGCCCATCCCCAGGAAGCGCTGCCTTATGCCTTCCGCGGCGCGGCCTACCTATTCTATGAGCTCGACCGCCTGGGCGCGCTCGAAAGCGAATTTCTCACCGACGACGACCGCCTGGTGGAGAAAACCCGTCCCCAACCCGACCCCACCATCCGCAAACAGTTCCTGCAGGCCGTGAACGATGCGCAAACCCGCGCCGAATCGGCCCTGAAAGCCAATCGCAACGACCGCGACGCCTTATTCGCCATGTGCGTGGTCTCGGGCATCTCCACCGACTACATGGCGCTGGTGGAAAAGCGGCAGATGGGAAGCCTGTCTTCCGCGCGGCGGGCGAACGCCTACGCGCAGCGCCTGCTGCAGCTCGATCCGAAGTTCTACGACGCCTATCTGACCGCCGGTTTCTCCGAATACATGGTCGGCAGCCTGCCGTTTTTCGTCCGCTGGTTCGTTCACTTCGACAATGTCGGCGGCGACAAGCAGCGCGGCGTGCGGAATCTCGAACTGGTGGCCCGCGAAGGACGTTACTTGGGACCGCTGGCCAAGGTGTTCCTGGGGATCATCGATCTGCGCGAGAAAAAGCCGCAGGAAGCCCGCCGGCTGCTGGCCGAACTGGTGCGCGACTATCCCCGCAATCCGCTCTATCGCAAGGAACTGGATAAGCTGAATCTGGAACTGGCGGCTGTTCCCGCGGACTGAGCGCGGCGGGGCAATCCCTTTGCTCCGGGTGCGGCCCAGATCGAATTCCAGTTCGGCGATTGAAGCAAACCGGTCGCCATCAGCCGGCGAATGAAATCGCGACGCTTACAGGGTGTCCACCGGCTCATGAACCGGTTCCCGGTTGAGATCGATGCCGGCGATCACTGGCAGCGGGTGGGAGAGTTTCATCCCGAGGAGGACCCAATCTTCCAAAGTGGAACGTAGATTCTCGGAACACTCGCTCAGAGACGTCGCAAATGCGACCACGCCGGGACAGGTTGGAATTCGTCCACCGTAAGTGCCATCATCGAGCTTGTCATATACCGCCTGGGCCATCGCCCGGTCCAGGTATTCGGTCAGAATGTACATCGCGAATTCGCTTCGTCATTACTGAGTATATCCCAACGTGCAAAACTCCAGTTCGTGCGATGGGCAGCAAAGCCAGCGTTACCGCTGCCGGCCATCCCCCCGGCCCCCCCGTTGACCCCCGCCATCTCCCCCGCCAATGCAATTTTACGCAATTCAGGTCTTATTTACTTGAAATTAGGACCGTTTCCCGTCAAACTGGACGGAAATGGGCATCAATCTCGGTTTGGACATCGGCGCCATCAGTTTGAAGCTCGCCGCCCTCGGTAAATCCGCGGATCGGCCGACCCTCGCGGCCCTCTGCGAAACCCACCCGCAGTTCCGCCTCAGCGACCTCGCCGGCCAGCCCCTGGCGCTCTCCGATTACCGCCGCATCTCCGGCAGCCCCATACAATCCACCTACGACCTGCTGCGCGAGTTCTACGAAGTGGTTCCCGAGAACCGCGTCGAAGGCATCCGCGTCACCGGTTCCGGCAGCCGCACCATCGCCAAGGTGCTGGGGCTGTTCTTCGAGAACGAATTCAAAGCCATCGCCCGCATGATCGGCGCGGTCTACCCGCAGGTGCGCACGGTCTTCGAAATCGGCGGCGAAAGCTCCAAATACATTCGTCTGGATGGCGGCAGCATCGTGGATTACGACCGCTCGGGCGAATGCGCCGCCGGCACCGGGTCGTTCCTCGACCAGCAGGCGCTGCGCATGCAGTACTCCGTGGAGGAAGTGGGCTGCGTGGTCTCCGGCGCCAGTTGCGCCGCGCGCATCGCCGGCCGCTGCTCGGTGTTCGCCAAGAGCGACATGATCCACGCCCAGCAGAAAGGCTATTCGCCGGCCGAAATTCTGCGCGGTTTGTGCGACGCGGTGGCGCGCAATTTCAAAAGCTCCATCGTCAAGGGCCGCCCGGTGGAAGCGCCGGTGGCGCTCATCGGCGCGGTCTCGCAGAATGCCGGCGTCACGGGCGCATTGCGCGAGGCCTTCTCGCTCTCCGCGGAGGCGCTCCTGGTGCCGGAGCATTATGCCTGGTGTTCGGCCATCGGCACCGCCATGCTGGAGGCGGAAGAGCCGCACAAGCGCTCCATCCTGGAGATTCATCGCCTGCGCCAGCACGATGCCGAGGAAAGCCTGCAGGATACCCAGCCGCTGTCGACCGAAAACGTGGTGCAACTGCGCGACCGCGTGGGCGCCTATGTCGCGCCTTCGGGCGACGGCCCGATTCCCGCATACCTCGGCCTGGATATCGGGTCGGTGTCGACCAACGTGGTGGCCATCGACGAATTCGGATCGGTGATCCACGATGTGTACCTGCGCACCGCCGGGCGCCCCATAGAGGCGGTGCAGCAGGGTCTGGCGGAAGTCGCCGAGCGGTGGGGCAGGCGGCTGCAGATTTGTGGCGTGGGAACCACCGGCTCGGGCCGCGAGCTGATTGCCGAGTTCGTGGGCGCGGACGTGGTGAACGACGAAATCACCGCCCACAAGACCGGCGCGGTGCACATCAGCAGCACACTTGGCGGGGAGCCGGTCGACACCATTTTCGAGATCGGCGGGCAGGATTCCAAGTTCATCTCCATCGAGCGCGGCGTGGTGGTGGATTTCGCCATGAACGAAGCCTGCGCCGCCGGCACCGGATCGTTCCTGGAGGAACAGGCCGAGAAGTTGGGCATCGGCATCAAGGGCGAATTCGCCAGGCTGGCCCTGGACGCGCCCGGCCCCTCGCGCCTGGGCGAACGCTGCACGGTATTCATGGAACGCGACGTCACCGGGTGGCTGCACAAGGGGGAAACCGTCCCCAACCTGGTGGCCGGCTTGGCGTATTCCATAGCGCTCAACTACCTCAACCGCGTGGTGCGCGGACGCAAGATCGGCAAGGTGATCTATTTCCAGGGTGGCACTGCTTACAACGACGCCGTCACCGCGGCCTTCGCCAGCCTGCTCGGCAAGAAAATCACCGTTCCGCCCTACAACGGCGTGATGGGCGCCATCGGGATGGCGCTGATCGCGCGGCAGTGGCGCCAGGCGACGCGCGGGACGTCGCGCTTCCGTGGGTACGACCTGCATAAGCTGCACCTCACCACCCGCGATTTCGTCTGCAAAGCCTGCACCAACCTCTGCGACATGAAGGAATTCGTCATCGAGGGCCAGAAAAGCTATTGGGGCGACAAGTGCTCCGACAAATTCCGTAAGCCTTCCACTACCGGGCGCAAGCCGGTCATCGACGACCTCTTCGCCTATCGCGAAAAACTGCTGGAGCAGTTGCCGGCAGCCGCCGGCGCCCGCCTCCGCGTAGGCCTGCCGCGCGCCATGAGCATGATCGACCATCTCCCCTTCTGGCGCGCCTATTTCGCCGGACTGGGCATCGAAACCGTGCTCTCCGGCGTCACCGACGCGCACATCTCCGCGGCCGGAATCGACATGGCGGTGGCGCAACCCTGCTACCCCGTGCAGGTAGCCCACGGCCACGTGCAGGCGCTGCTGGAAGCCGGGGTGGACTACGTTCTGGTGCCCAACATGGCCGATGCCGAAGCCGCCGCCGAATCCTGCGGCTCGCACTACTGCCCGTGGAACCAGACGCTGCCGTGGGTATTGCGCTCGGCGCCGGCGCTCGAGCCGCAGCAGCACAAATTCCTCATCCCCACGCTGCATTTCCAGCTCGGTCCGATGCAGGTGAAGAAGGGCCTGGCGGAAGCCATGCAGCGCCTCGGGGTGACGCGCCGCGCGAGCGACCGCGCTTGCGAAGCCGCCTACTCCGCGCAGCGCGAGTTCCAGGACAAGCTGCTGGCCGCCGGCCGCCAGGCGCTCGACACCCTGGAACGCACCGGAGAACCGGGCCTGGTGCTGGCCGGACGCGGATACAACATCTACGACCGCGGGGTGAACTGCGACATTCCCCGCAAACTCCGCCAACGCTACGGCGCCAACGTCATCCCGCTGGATTTTCTGGTGACCGGCCGCGAAGCGCTCGATCCCAGCACCAACATGTACTGGGTATCCGGCCGCAAAATTCTGGAGGCCGCGCGCATTGCCGCGGCGAAGCCCAACCTCCACATGGTGTACATCACCAATTTCAAGTGCGGGCCCGATTCTTACATCAAGCATTTCGCCCGCGAGGCCGCCGGCGCGCCGCTCCTGATCCTGCAATTCGACGGGCACGGCAACGACGCCGGCTACATGACGCGCTGCGAAGCCTATCTCGACAGTAAAGGAATTCTGCGATGCTATCAACCGCCGAAAGAGCCGCTCCCCACAGCCAGGGCGGCAGCCATCCACTAACCGGCAAGCGGATTTACATTCCGCCCATGGCGTGGGGCAGCGCGCGCGCGTTCGCGTCGGCCTTTCGCGCTGTCGGGCTGGAGGCCGAGCCCACGCCGCCTTCCGACCATCGCACCCGCGAACTGGGCGCCCGCTACACCTCGGGCGACGAATGCTACCCCGCCAAAGTGACCGTGGGCGATTTCATGAAAGTGCTGGAACGGCCCGGCATCGACACTTCGCGGGTGGCGTTCTTCATGCCCACCGCCGAAGGCCCCTGCCGTTTCGGCCAGTATGCCCCGTATTTGCGCCAGATTCTGAATGCCAACGGGCTGGCGGCCGTGGAGATTCTCTCGCCCACCAGCCGCAACGCCTACGATGGCCTGGGCACGCTCGCCAAGCCCTTCGTGCGCACCGCCTGGCGCGCCCTCTTCTGCGCCGACATGCTACAGAAACTGCTGCTGATTCAGCGTCCCTACGAAGAGCGGCGCGGCGATACCGAAGCGGTCTACGAGGAGTCGCTGGCCGACCTGTGCGCCACCCTCGAGCGGTCGCCCGTGGAGCCCGGCGTCCAGCTTCTGTCGTTGCGCGATTCGCTGGTGCGCGGGCGCGACCGCTTCCGCGCGGTGGCGCCGCACCAGACCCGCAGCCTGCCGCTGATCGGCATTGTGGGCGAGATATTCTGCCGCCTGAACACGTTTTCCAACGAGGACCTGGTCCGCTGCCTGGAAGCCTACGGCGCGGAAGCCTGGGTGTCGGACCTGGTGGAGTGGATCTGGTACACCAATTCCGAGCATTTCCGCAAGCTCAAGCTGGCCGGCCGCATCTGGACCGCGGAGGCATTGGGCGCCTGGGTGCGCAAGCGCGTGCAGAAGCGCGACGAGCATGTGCTGCTGGCGCCTTTCGCCGACGATTTCGCCGGCCGCGAAGAGCCCGATATATACGAGATTCTGGAAGCGGCGCGCCCCTATCTGCCCCGCGAGGGAGCATTCGGTGAGATGGTCCTGAACGTCGGGAAAGCGGTCTGCCTGGCCCGCAAGGGCGCCGCCGGGATCATCGACATCAGCCCGTTCACGTGCATGAACGGTATTGTGTGCGAGGCGATCTACCCGCGCATCAGCCGCGACCACGGCGGCATCCCGATCCGTAACTTCTATTTCGACGGCACGCAGTCCGATCTCGACCGCGATTTGGGTGTGTATATGGAACTGGCGCGCAGCTACCGGAAAAAGCGGGCGTAGCCGCTCCACAGAGCGCCTGCTCGATGGTGTACAGCGGGTTGAATTCGGGAGCGCCGGCATCGCGTCCGGCAATCCAACGTTACGGGCAGGACCGGCAGAGCACGGATGGCGCCGGCTGCGTCAAAGTGCCGATCCATATCGGCTACTGCAAGAACTTAGGGTCTGTCACGAAATAACCACTCCAACCGCTCCCTCACGGTCGCGGCTCAGAACCCGATTCCGAGCCGCGACCGTAAGGGAGCGGTCCTGGTGAAAGGGTACGGTTGTTTCTTGACGGGCACTTAGGGCGAAGGACAAGCTGCACATTGGCTTCGCCGAATCGGCTCCTTGGTAGAGTTACCGGCGCAGTGTGGAGAAGCTGGCCCGAGGTTGCCGTTTGCTGTTTCGGGATCCGGTGCTTCTGCGAGTCTCACTGAATCGAGCGGGGGCGGTGGCTAGCCGGTCTCTTCGCGATACGACGGGGCGAAGCGCCCGGGCGCGCGGTTCGTTGCGCGGGAACTCGGCCCTGGGCACGCTCCATCCGGACCATGTGCTCCAGCGCGAGGATGGCTTCATCGATGCTGTCCAATTCCCCGCCGAGGCAGACGATCAGAGCGTCAATATCAGTCAGGTCCAGCAGGTTATTCTCCGCCGCGAAAGGCCGCATTTGTGAGGACCGTCCCGGAAAAATACACTCTTAGAATGCCGAAATTAATTACATTAAGAACCGTAAGCCAATTCTATCTCCAGGTCAAGAGAATATTAGTGTTTTCGGCCTGATTCGCTGGGCTTACAGAATTGAGAACTTCCGCCCCGCCGGCGCACTAATTACGGACATGTCACGCAAACGGCTAGTCCTGGTAGTCCTGTTACTTAAAATCGCTTGGGCGCAGGCTCCTGCTTATACCGCCAATGAAATCGTGAACGCGTCGGACTATGCGCCCGGCCCGTTCGCGCCCAATTCCGTGCTGAGTATTTTCGGAACCAACCTGTCCTGGTACACCGCTGGAGTGACTCCCGACGCCGTCAAAGCCGCTGTTTTGCCCAGTACGCTGGGCGGCGCGGAGGTATACGTGGACAACTGGGCGGCGCCGCTGTTATATGTGTCGCCATCGCAGATCAATTTCATCGTACCGGACAATGAAATCTCCGGGCCCATTACGGTTTCCGTGGTGAGGCAAGGCGTTGTGGGTCCCACGGTGACCGTCACGTTGGTGGAGGCGGCGCCCGCACTGTTCGGGACCGGCACGGGATATGCCATCGCTACGCACGCCGATGGCGCCTTGCTCACGGCGGACTCCCCGGCCCAGGGGGGCGAAACCATCGTACTCTATGCGACCGGTCTGGGGCCCACTCAACCCAATCCGGACCCCGGAGCGATTCCGCCTCGCGCCGCGACTATGCTGTACCTCAGCAGTCTGAGCGTCTCGCTGGATGGCGTGGCGCTGCCTTCTTTTCGCATCAAGTATGCCGGGCTTACGCCGCTTTCGGCGGGGCTGTATCAAATCAATATCGAGCTGCCCCCGGACGTGGGGACCGATCCCGCGATCCAGGTGACTGTGGGGACGCAGTCGGACTCGGACGGGCTGAAAATCGCGGTGCAGTAGATCCGGCGCAACTATTTGGGCACGGGGCGCGTTCCTCGACATAGGGTAGAATCGGTTCAGGAGACTGCGCATGTTGCTGCGGCCTATTGTTGCATTGACGTTTCTGGCAGGCGGCCTGGCGGCGCAAGACCCGCAGGCTGCCGCTTCGCCGCCCGCGGCTTCCAGCGCCGGCGTTTACACCCTCGACTCCGGTACGCGGGTTGCTCTGAACCTGATCAACAGCATCAGCACCAAGCACTCGCAGCAGGGCGACCGCGTGTACCTGGAAACCGCGTTTCCCGTCCTCGCCAATGGGCGCATCGTCATTCCGGTGGGCAGTTGGGTGGCTGGAACGGTGACGGAGGTGAAGAAGCCCGGGCGCGTCAAGGGCCGCGGCGAGTTGTATATCCGCTTCGACACGCTCACGCTGCCCAACGGCGTGCAGCGCGATCTCCGGTCGCGGATGGACGGCATGGACGCGAGCTCTACCGGCGAACTCGACCGCTCCGAAGGCAAAGTCAAGAGCGAAGGCAACAAGGCGGGCGACCTCAAGACCGTCGCGGAGACCACGGGAGCGGGCGCGTCGGTGGGCGCCATCGCCGGCAACGCCGCGGGACATGGCATGATGGGGCTGGGCGTGGGAGCCGCGGCGGGCGTGGCCGGCGGGTTGATTTACACGCTGATTGCGCGCGGTCCGGACGCAGTCGTCGCCAAGGGTTCGACGGTCGAGATGGTGCTCGACCGCCCCGTCGTCTTCAACGGGAACGACGTGAACTTCATCAATGCGCCGCCGCGTCCGGCCCCGCTGCCATCCGCGGACAAGTAGGAGAGTGCCGCGCGGGGGTTTTCCGCCGGCCCCCCAGGAGGACGTCGCGCAGCCCGAACACATTTTGGCTCACCAGGAGCTGGTTTTCCGTTAAATTAAGACAAATATAGCTTAATATAATGATTATGGCTGCATCTACAGGAGAGGCCCTGCCGGGCATTGGTGGCGGAGAAGACCAGGCACGCCGGCCCCAACGTGCGGCCGCCACACCATTTACGACACTATGAGCGCTGAACTGACCCCGCTGCGGTGGCCGGGCCGCTGGAAGAACGCTTCCGCCCTCGCCTTGTTGAACGATTCCCCCATCAACTGCCTGGTGGCGGATCCGGGCGTCATGCCGGAGTCTGTCGCCGCACAGGCCAGACAAAAAGGGCTGACCATCGCCAATCCGGCAGCACCCCCGGCTGGGGTCTTCCTGACGAAAGGAACGTGGCCGGGCGTGCAGGCCCTCCAGGCGAGTGCCAGCGCCGGTCCAACGGGGAATCCCTGGGTCGACTCCAACGGTTGGAACGTCCGCCTGGAGTCGGTTCGCCATCCCGGCGCCCGGGTGTGGGTCGATGCCAAGCCTGCCGGACAGGTTCCTCCCGATTCCTATACCCTCGCGCTGGCCGACGCGGCAGCCTACGGCGGCCGCTGGATCATCTCGCTCGACGACCAGTTCGCGGCGGACGTGGCGCTGGGCAAAACCGGCGCCGTAGCTTCCTGGAGAAAGTTAGCGGCTGCCGCCAGGTTTTTCGAGGATCGAAAAGCCTATGCCGCCTATACTCCGGAAGCCGTAGTAGGCATCGTTTCCGATTTCACCGGGGATAACGACTACATGGGTGGGGAATTGCTGAACCTGGTCGCCAGAACCAACCAGCAGTACCGCATCCTCCTGAAAAATAAGCTTTCGCCCGCCTCGTTCGCCAACCTCAAGGGCGTCATCTATGCCGACGCCACGGCTCCCACTCCGGCCGTGAAGA
>Ga0182030_10020342_pt1 | contig 12527 bp, 15 predicted proteins | sample 812S3MmetaG_FD_121299 | JGI IMG/M metagenome (GOLD analysis project Ga0182030, IMG submission 121299) | Permafrost microbial communities from Stordalen Mire, Sweden - 812S3M metaG (Illumina Assembly) | ecosystem: Environmental > Terrestrial > Soil > Wetlands > Permafrost | place: Sweden... | reverse complement strand
GGCCATTGACGCCTGCGGTGAGCACCGTGCGGACAGCCGGGACAGCCGGGACAGCCGGGACAGCCGGGACAGCCGGGACAGCCGGGACAGCGGGGACAGCGGGGAGGGCCTGGGGGTCCATGCTGTGGCCCACATCACCGGCGGCGGTTTCGAGGGCAACGTGCCCCGGGCTCTGCCTGAGGGTCTGCGGGCGGTGCTTGAGAGGGGAACCTGGGAGGTGCCGCGCATCTTCGGGGAGATCCGCCGCCTCGGTCGGGTTACCGACGCCGAAATGAGCCGGGTGTTCAACCTCGGGCTCGGCATGGTGATGATGGTCGACCCCGGGTGCGTCGACGACGCCCTGGACGCTCTCGGAGCCGAGGGTGTGGAGGCCAGGGTGGTGGGCCGGGTGGAAGAGGGGCTCCGCGGGGTGGAGCTGGTCGGGCCGGAGCTCTGGTCTTCGTGAGCAGCTCCGACAGCCTGCCGCCCACCGAGTTCGAGGCGCTCCGCCGTCACCTGTTGGAGCACTCGGTCAAGCGGGGTGACTTCGTTCTCAAATCAGGCCGTCGGAGCAGCTGGTTCATCGACTCCAAGCAGACGGTGTGTCGTCCTGAGGCCATGGTGCTGGTGGCCGATGGCGTGCTGTCGGTGACCCCGGCCGATGCCGACGCCATCGGCGGCCTGACCATGGGAGCGGACCCGGTGGCCTTCATCACCGCCGGCGTGGCTGCGGCCCGCGGTCGGAACCTGAAGGCCTTCAGCGTGCGCAAGGAAGCCAAGGACCACGGCGGTGGAGGCCGGATCGCCGGCGCCCTCGATCCGGGCGACCGGGTCGTGGTGACCGAGGACACTGTCACCCGGGGCACGTCCCTGCTCGAGGCGGCCCATGCCGTGATCGACGCAGGGGCGGTACCGGTGCTGCTGGTGGCGGTGGTGGACCGGGGTGGCACGGTGGCGGCCATGGCCGAGGCCGAGGGCCTCCCGTTCCGCGCTTTGTTGACCGCGCCCGATCTGGGCTTCGAGTACGAGGGCGGCTGAGCTCAGGTACCGGGCGGCGGCTCAGCTACCGGGCCGGGGCCCGCGGCGCTGGCGAACTCCCGGTCACGGGTGGCGATGAGCAGGACCGTGCACAGTGCGCTGTCGGTGATGTCCACCATCTCCGAGGCGGACCACAGCGCCGAGAAGATCTCATCGGTCACCCGCAGGGCCTGGTCCCGTCCGTAGAGCCGGGTGGCCAGCTGATGGACGCAGCCCCGGTGTCGTTCAAAGAGCTGAGCCCGGGCCCCTCGGTCTCCCCGGGCCACCGAGTTGATGAGCTCGGCGTCTGCGGAGCTGTCCCGACCATGGTGGTGGGCCCGCGTCCGGTCCCCCTGGACCGGGGTGGCGGTGCTCAGCACGATGTCGGTCATCAGCTGTTTGGGGCTAAGCACCGTGGACGTCCTCACCGTAGGGCACCGGGTGGTTTCCCCCCAGCTCCACGAACCGCTCGTTCAGGGCGTGGGCGATGATGTCATGGTCGTGGGGGCTGGCCAGGAGGGCGCCGTAGAGGATGGCCTCGAGCTGTAGGGCGGTGCTCATGCCGCCCAGCTCGAAGTAGCGCAGCCATAGCTCGCTCCGTGACAGGTCAGCGTCCTGACGGAATTGGTTGAGGGTGTCAGACCCCTGTTCACCCATTCGGATCGCCCGTCGTTCCGGTGCCGCGGTCCCGCTGTGGTCGCCGGAGGGAAGCGATGATCTCTTGAGCCCGCTCGAACAGAGGCTGGCCGGTCAGCTGCGAGTGCGTGCGGAGCAGGGTGAAGGCGTCGTCTCCGGAGATCCCCTCCCGCCCCATGAGGACACCTTGGGCCTGGGCGATGGTCTCACGCACCAGGAGGGCCGATTGGAAGCGGGTCGCCCGGTCCTCGGCGGACACGTCGACCCTGGCCTCGGTCAGAATGATCGACGCCTCGATGGCGAATACCGACGCCAGCTTCTGATCGTCGGATGCGAACGCCGAGGGCTGGCGTGAGTAGATGTTGAGGGCTCCCACGGGCTGCTTCGAGGCCCGGAGGGGCGACGACAGGATGGCGTTGATACCCAGGGCGTGGGCGCTCGGCGTGAACGCCGGCCAGCGACGCTCGTCGATCAGCGACTGGGTCTGGAAGGCGCGGCCCTCGATGGAAGCGTCGAGGCACGGTCCTTCGCCGGTGGCGTACTGGTAGGTGTCCATGTCCAAGATGGTCTGATCGGTGGCGGCCACCGTGGCCAGGCGCCCGTTGCGCCGGAGGGAGACGCTGACGCCGTCGGCGGGGGCGATGGTGGCCTGGGCCAGCGCCACCACCATGCGGAGGGCTCCGTCGACCACGTCCTCCTCGGAGGGGAACTCCGAGCCCATCTGGAGCTTGGCCAGCTGCCCGTGTGACCCGACCTTGACGGGTGGGCGCGGCAGGACCTGGGAGTCCGACGGGGACGGGCCTCCGAAGTTCGATCCGAACGTATCCCCGAACACCAGGTCCTTGAGCCCGCTGACATCCAGGAGCCGAGCGATCCGGGCCGAGGGCGAACGGATGACGAACCGACGGTCCAGAGCGGCCAGGCGCTCGGCCGAGTGGGCCATCAGCGCCAGGCACTCGCTGGTGATCGAGTCCAACCCGCTGACATCGACGATGACGGTGGCGAAGGTTCCGGCTACGACCATGTCGAACAGGGCGCTCAGCGCCGGGACGGCGATGATGTCGAGCTGGCCGCGCACGGTGAGCACGGCGGCCTGATCGGACAGATCGGTCCCGATGGTGAACTGCTCCTGGTGGCTCTGGTCGAGGCTCATGGCCGTTTCCGGGCGTTCGGGGCCACGGCGACTGAAGGTGGGCGATCGAGGTTGGCCGACCAGGGACCCGAACGGCCAGCCGGGTTGGTCGGGCGGTCCTCCGGAGGTGCAAAACCAGGCACGAAGCCGTCGTCTCTCTGTTGGACGACCCTCGCTGTCGAAGGCCCTTTCAGCGTACCAGCCCCGCCCAGCCCGGCCTTGGGGCGGTACGCTATGCCCCGGGGGTGTGCGAAGCTGGCCCGGAAGACTTCAGGGAGGCGGGCGAGAACGATATGGGTGAGCTCGGTAGCCAGGATCTCCCAACGGCCGGGTTGGATCCGCACTCCGACCTGGCCGGGAGCATGGCCGGGACGGTGGCGGCCCTGTTCTCGGCCGGCAGCGTGGGGGAGACCCTGGCCCAGTTGGTCGCACTGGCGGTATCCACCATCGACGGTTGTGACTATGCCGGCATCTTCTTGATCGAAGGTGGCCGGATCAGCACGCCCTACTCCACCGATGCCATGGTGATCGAGCTCGACGCCATCCAGCACCGCACCAACGAGGGCCCGTGTCTCGACGCCATCAACCAGCGTGTCGCCTCCTATGCCGAGGATCTGGAGGACGACCCCCGTTGGCCGGTCTTCGGGCCTGCCGCGGCGCAAGCCGGCGTGCGGAGCCTGCTGGCTCTACCGGTGCAGGTCAATGAGGATCCCGGCGCTCTCAATCTCTATGCCCGCTACCCCCAGGCCTTCGGTGTCATCGACCGGGGTAAGGGGATGCTCTTGGCTGCCATGGCCGGGATGGCCTTCTCCACCGCCCGCCTTCACGAGGACGAAGAGCGTAGGGCGGCCAACTTCCAGGCCGCTCTGGCCACCCGCGAGATGATCGGTCAGGCCCAGGGCATCCTCATGGAGCGCGAACGCATCACCCCGGACGAGGCCTTCGACATCCTGCGACGGGCGTCCCAGCATCTCAACATCAAGCTGCGGGACATCGCCCAGAACGTCGTCGACACCGGGGAGCGGCCCGACACCGGTTTTCAGCCGTAGCTGCTTGGCCACAGCCGGCCGGAGGTCGGGGCAGGCCGCGGTGGGCGGCAGTGGGCCGTTCTCGGGGTGCTTTGGCAGTGAGCGCAGCGAGCGGCTGCGGGACTCGGCGGCAGACGGCGCCAGGGACTCTGCTACAAACGGGGCATGGATCTGGTGGTGCTGGATCACCAGTCAGCGGTCGCACCATTCGAACAGGTTCGGGCTCAGCTCGCTGCGGCTATCGAGAGCGGTGTGCTCCAGCCGGCTGACCGGCTTCCCACGGTCAGGGCGCTGGCCGCCGACCTGGGGCTGGCCGTCAACACCGTCGCCCGCTCCTACCGGGAGCTGGAGCTGGTGGGACTGGTCGAGACCAACGGACGCCACGGCACCTTCGTGGCCAGCGATACCTCGGTAGCGCGGCGTCAGGCAGTCATCGAAGCCCGGGCCTTTGTCGCCCGGATGCGCGAGCTGGGAATGGGCGAGGCCGAGATGATGGCCATCCTCCGTCGCGAGGCCGCCGGCGGTATCCGTGAGTCTTGACGAAGCCCCTCCCGGGGATGGACGGGCGCCGCGCCGCCAGCATGGTGTCGTGACGGCAGGACAGTTCGAGGAAGGCGTGCGCCGAGTGCTCGAAGGCATACCGCCCGGAACCGTGTTGACCTACGGCGAGGTGGCCCTGGAGGCCGGGCATCCCGGCGCGGCCCGGGCGGTGGGCACGCTCCTGGCCCGCGGGTCGACCGGACTTCCGTGGTGGCGCGTGGTGACCAGCACCGGACGGTTGGTGCCCGGGATCGAGCGTCGCCACTCCCGGCTACTCCGGGACGAAGGGGTGCGGGTGGTCGACGACCGGGTGGTCATGCCGAGGCGCACCCGGCGCTCCGATCGGAAGACGGGGTAGCGGAGCGGACCGCCCGGCAGCCGGCCCGGTAACTTCTGCCCCATGCGACTGAGCACGGTCCTCCTCCCCATCTACGAGTGGGAGGAGGGCCGCACCATCTGGGCCCGGGCTGAAGAGCTCGGGCTCCATGCCGCCTACACCTACGACCACCTCACCTGGCAGAGCTTCCGGGATCGTCCCTGGTTCGACTCCATGACCACGCTGGCCGCGGCGGCCACCGCCACCGAGCGGCTGCGCATCGGCACGCTGGTCACGTCGCCGAACTTCCGCCATCCGGTGACGTTGGCCAAGGAGCTGTTGTCGTTGGACCACCTGGCCCAAGGCCGCTTGACCGTCGGCATCGGGTCCGGGGGCACCGGGTTCGATGCCACCGCTCTGGGCCAGGACCCGTGGAGCCCGGGGGAACGGGCCGATCGCTTCGAGGAGTGGATCCGACTCCTCGACCAGGTCTTGACCCAGTCGTCGACGACGGCGCGGGGCCGCTACTACTCAGCCATCGAGGCCCGGACCGTGCCGGCGTGCCTGCAGCAGCCCCGGGTGCCGTTCGTGGTGGCCGCCACCGGCCGACGCGGGCTCCGTCTGGCCGCGCAGTTCGGGCAGGGATGGGTCACCTACGGCGACCCCGACGGCCCCGGACGCGCCGACCCGTCGGGCGCCGTCGATGTGGTCCGGGCTCAGCTGGAGCGACTGGCCGCCGCCTGTAGCGACACCGGCCGTGCGTACGACTCGATCGACAAGATCCTCCTCCAGGGGCTGACCTCGGAACGGCCGCTGGAGTCGGTCGACGCCTTCGTCGAGTGGGCCGGGCGCTACCAGGCCCTGGGCCTCGACGAGCTGGTGCTTCACTGGCCGGTGCCCGACTCCGTCTTCGCCTGCGACGCCGGGGTGTTCGAGCGGATCGTGACCGAAGGCCCGGCGCAACTGCACTGACCTGGACGACCGGCTTCGGCTAGCCGCAATCTGGTGGTCGGGACCGGCGTCGATCCGGTGACCTCACGCTTTTCAGGCGCGCGCTCTACCAACTGAGCTACCCGACCTCGCCTCGGCGGACCGAGGTGGCGGACCTGACGGGATTTGAACCCGCGACCTCCGGCTTGACAGGCCGGCGTGCACTCCAAACTGCACCACAGGTCCCCAACCAGCACAGACGCTGGGGTGTGAAGCACCCCCAACGGGATTCGAACCCGTGTTACCGCCTTGAAAGGGCGGCGTCCTAGGCCGCTAGACGATGGGGGCTCCAACCCGATCAGGGCTTTTGGAGATTAGCAGGTGGATCACAGGGCCCCCTCCGGGCGACCCTCGTCGGGGAACTGGGCCGAAAGCACCTCGATCATCAGGTACTGGAGCTGGCCGAGTAGTTCGTAGAGGGCGTACTCGGGAGCGGTGGGGTCGCTCGGGTCCGGCGGGTCCATGTCCTCGCTCACATCGAGGCGGGTGCCGAGCACCAGGCGCATCGAACCCACCGCCGAGAGCCAGGTGTTGAGCTCGGCTTCGCTCAGGGTATCGGCCTCGGCGGTCTCGGCCACGATGGCGAAGGCCTGGCGGTGGTGGTTGATCAGTGCGCTGTCCACCAGGTTCCGGTATTCGAGCTCTGCGCCCCGTGCAGCCTGCTCCGGGTAGGCCGGTGGGAACAGGCGACGGGTCATCGGGTCGTCGGGGCTCACCACCGGGGAGAGCTGTTGGGACATGGTGGCGAGCACGGCCCGTACTCCCGGATCCAGCTTGATGGCGTACCGGCCATCGCGCCGGCGCCGGATGGGCGCGCTCACGTGGACTGTTCCATGGTGGCCCACAACCCGTGCTCATGGAGGCGGTACACGTCCAGCTCGGCACGTTCCCGGGTCCCCGACGACACCACGGCCCGGCCCTTGTGGTGCACGTCGAGCATCAGCTTGGTGGCCTTCTCCTTTGAGTAGCCGAAGAGCTTCTGGAACACGAAGGTCACGAAGGACATGAGGTTGATGGGGTCGTTCCACACGATCACCAGCCAGGGCCGATCGGAGTTCGGTGTCTCCTTGAGGTCGGTCTCCTCGGCTTCGACCGGCATGGTCTCCGCCTGACGGGACTCCACCCGACGGGCTTCCACTTGGCGGGCTTCCACCCGACGGGCCAGCCCGGAGCCGGCAGCCGCAGGGATGGATGTGGTCATCACGCCGGCTGCCTGGCGGGAAGATGATCGGGCCCCTCGGGTGCGGGTGCCTCCTCCCGGTCCGGGCCGGTCAACCCGTCCGGACCTGCGACCACCTCGGGCCGGTGATCGGACAGGCGGTGGTGGAACCACAGTGCGGTGGACCAGACCATCGACGCCCCGAACACGTGGATCCCGACCAGCACCACCGGGAGGTGGGTGAAGAACTGGGTGTAGCCCACGATCCCCTGGGCCACCATCACCGCCAAGAGAACCCGGCCGGCATCCTGGACGCGGGCCGGAGCATTGGTACGCCAGAGCACCCACAACAGCACCAGCAGAAGCACCCCCGCGGTCAGCACGATCTCGGCGTGGATCCGGGTCATGTCCTCGAGCCCGATGGGCACCCGCTTGGCCCCGACCCCTCCGGCGTGCGGCCCGGCTCCGGTAGTGGCGGTCCCGGCGGCCAGCACGATCACGATGAGGGCGATCAGCCCCCGGGTCAGCCACAACGCCCCTCTGGTCACGACCAGTGTTCCCCGTCCGGGCCCGTGGCTGGCCTCCAGGGTCAGGATCACGGCCACGGCCAGAAGGGCCATGCCCACCATGAAGTGGGTCATGACCACGTAGGCGTTGAGCTTGGAGTAGACGACGAAGGCGCCTATCACCGCCTCGCCCAGGATCCCCATGATGAGGCCGGCCGAGAGCCAGCGCAGGTCCCGCCGGGCCGGCCGGCGGAGGAAGGCGGCCACCACGGTCACGGCGCAGACGATCACCAGCACGGTGACCACTATCCGGTTGGCGAACTCGATGACCGGGTGCAGGCTGAGCGGTGGAGTCAGGTGGTGTTGCGAGCAGGTGGGCCAGTCGGGACAGCCCAGGCCGGAATCGGACAACCGGACCGCGGCGCCGGTCATCACGTTGAGGACCACCATGGCCAGGGTGGCCCAGCAGAGGATGAGGAAGCGGCGGGGGCTGACACGCAGGGTGGACACCGTCCGCTCATGGTATCGGCACCATCGGGACCCCTGCCTGGGCCCCCGGCCAGCTGAAAGGCCCCCGGCCAGCTGAAAGCACGGGTTCCGGCGTTCGAACTATTGTGTCGCCCGTGACGCTCCCTGCGGTGGTTCTACCCCGGCGTCTGTCGGTCAAGGCGAAAGTTGGCGCCTACGTGGCGCTGACCAAGCCCCGCATCATCGAGCTGCTGCTCATCACCACGCTGCCCACCATGATCGTGGCCAAGCGCGGCCTTCCCCCGGTGGGGCTGATGCTGGCCACCCTGCTCGGGGGAGCCCTGGCCGCCGGGGGGGCCAACGCCATAAACATGGTGGTCGACCGTGACATCGACAAGCTGATGCACCGCACCCGCAACCGCCCGCTGGCCACCGGGGTCATCTCGCCCCGCGGGGCCCTGATCTTCGCCATCTCCCTCGAGGTGCTGGCCTTCGTCGAGCTGTGGGGGTGGGTCAACCTGCTCTCGGCGGCCCTGGCCGTGTCGGCCACCCTGTTCTACGTCTTCGTGTACACCCTGTGGCTGAAGCGGACCAGCAGCCAGAACATCGTGATCGGCGGCGCGGCCGGAGCGGTGCCGGTCCTGGTGGGCTGGGCTGCAGTGACCGGATCCCTGTCGTGGACGCCGGTGGTGCTGTTCGCCATCATCTTCGTGTGGACGCCGCCCCACTTCTGGGCGCTGGCCGTCAAGTACAAGGACGACTACCAGGCCGCCAGCGTTCCCATGCTGCCGGCGGTGGCGACGTTCAAGCGGACCGCCCGGGAGATCCTCCTCTACAGCGTGGTCCTGGTGGGGATATCGCTGCTGCTGGCCACCGTGGCCAAGCTCGGTGCGATCTACATCGTGTCGGCGTCGGTGCTGGGCGTGATCTTCGTCGCTCTGGCTCTCCGGCTGTGGCACCGGGCCACCCCCAAGGCCGCCATGCAGCTGTTCAGCTACTCCATCACCTACCTGACCCTCCTCTTCGTGTTGATGGCGGTCGACATCTTCACCAAGCATTGAGCGAGACGCCCGGCGACGGTGCCCCGGGCGGTGTCGATGGTGCGGACCCCGTGCCCCCAGCCGTAGCGGCTCCCGGCCCCGGCCCCGGCCCCGGGAGCGGACCTCGTCGGCTCCGATCCCTACTGATCGGCTCGGTCATCGCCCTGGTCCTGGCGGTTGGGCTCTTCGTCGGGCTCCGGCCGGGCTCAGGTTCGGGCTCCGGATCGGATTCGGGCCCGGTGGTGGGTGTGGGCAGCCAGGCCCCGACGTTCACCCTCCCCTCGCTCACCGGCGGTGCGGCGGTGGACCTCGACGCTCTGGGCAAGGACCGACACCGACCGGTGGTACTCAACTTCTTCGCCTCGTGGTGCGGGCCCTGCGAGCTGGAGACGCCCATGGTGGCCCGGACCGCCGCCGCCGAGCAGGCCAAAGGATCGCCGATCCAGTTCATTGGGGTGGACAGCCTCGACGAGCACTCGGCGGCCCTGGCCTTCGCCAAGAAGGCCGGGATCACCTATCCGGTGGGATCGGACAACGGCCAGGTGAGTAGTGGCCTCTACGCCCTCGAGGGCTTTCCCCAGACCTTCTTCATCAGCCCCGACGGGACGGTTCTCGGTGAGGTGCGGGGCAAGTTGAACCAGGCACAGCTGCAGAGTTGGGTCCAACGGCTGAATCGGACCTCCCGGTGAACGGCACTAACCGGTCGACAGAGCCACTGAGGCCATGAGCCTCACTCCCACCTGAAGGTCAGCCCGGCGGCCACCGGTGCCGCCACCGCCCAGGCCACCAGCACGATCCAGTCCCGGGCCGTCACCGGCGTGCCGTGGCCGAGGGTTCCGTGCAGGGCGTCTGCCAGAGCCGACGCCGGCAGGACCCGGGCGGTGTCGGCCAGCCAGGTCGGAAGCCGGTCCAGGGGAACGAGCATCCCACCGAGTAGCAGCAACACCACGAAGAGGCCGTTGAGCACGGCCAGGTTGACCAGCGGTTTGAGCATGCCGGCCAGCAGCAGCCCGATCCCTCCGAAGGCGACCGTCCCGAGGATCATGGCCCCGATGGCCGCCCCGACCAGTGCACCGGCGCCTCCCGGTCCCCCCGGATTCCATCCGAGGGCGAATCCCACGGCCACCAGCACGGCTGCCTGGACCAACTCGACGGCGGCGACGGAGATGATCTTGGCCGCCAGCAGGCGTGGGCGACCGAGCGGGGTCGACCCGAGCCGCTTCAGCACCCCGTAACCGCGCTCGAATCCGGTGCCGATACCCAGGGCGGTCATCGACGTCGACATGACGGCCAGGGCCAGGATCCCCGGGACCAGGAAGTCGACCGGATGCTTGGTGCCGGTCGGGAGCACGTGGACCCCGGTGAAGAACAGCAGGAACACCACCGGGATGCCGAGCGTCAGGAAGACCGTCTCGCCGTTGGTGAAGATCATGGTCACCTCGGCCCGGATCTGGGCCCGGAGAGCCCTCACCGGTCCCCTCGACCGCCGGATCGGCCGGATCGGCCGGATCGGCCGGACGGCCTCGAGCGGCTGGAGGCTCTGTTCCGGGTGGAACGTCCGGTCCGTGCTGCCCGACCGCCCGACGACCCCGGGCCATCCGGGGACTCGGGGCTGTCCGAGGCCCTGGGGTCCGACGGATCGTCCTCGCCGCGGGACCCGGTGATGGCCAGATAGGCCTCTTCGAGGGAGCCCGCGGCGCGCAGATCGCCCAGGGACAGGTCGTGGCCGGCTAGCCAGCCGGTGAGGGCGGCGATCACCGGCGGCACCGGTGCCTCCGCCGGCGGGCTCAGCCGGTACGAGCCGGGCCGTTCCTCTTCGACCTCGACGCCACCACCGAAGTCGGCCTTCAAAGCCCGGGCCAGGTCGCCGGTGTCGATGCCCGGGGCGGTGGTGAAGCGGATGGAGCCGTCGGCCATCCCCGAGGCCAGGTCCGACGGCGAGCCCGAGGCCAGCATCCGGCCCCGGTCGATGATGACCACGTGGTCGGCCAGGCGTTCGGCCTCGGTCAGCTCGTGGGTGGTCAGGATCACGCAGATGCCCCGGTCCCGTTGGTCGGCGATGATCGACCGGACGGCGATGCGGCCCTCGGGGTCGATGCCGGCGGTGGGCTCATCGAGGAAGAGCACCTCGGGCCGACCCACCAGGGCCAACGCCAGCGCCAGCCGTTGCTGCTCACCACCCGACAGGCGGCGCCACGGGGTTCTGGCCACATGGGCCAGGCCCACCAGGTCGAGCAACCGATCGGGGTCTTCGGGGTCGTCGTAGTAGCGGGAGAAGAGCCGGAGGACCTGGGCCGAGCCGAGCGTCGGGTACACCCCGCCCTGTTGGAGCATGACCCCGATCCGGGGGACCAGGGCGGCGTGCTCCCGGCCGGGGTCGAGCCCCAGGACCCGGACCACTCCGCTTTCGATGCGCCGGTATCCCTCGAGGGATTCGACCGTGCTGGTCTTGCCGGCACCGTTCGGGCCGAGGAGCGCCACCACCTGGCCGGCATCGGCCGTGAAAGACAGCCGGTCGACGGCCACGATGTCGCCGTACCGGATCACCACGTCCTCACAGATCACGGCCGGGCCGAGGCGGTCACCTGGACCACCCGGATCAGAGTGGTGGGCCGGAGCCGCCGGACCACCCGGATCAGAATGGTGGGCCGGGTCCTTTGGTCCCGACAGCCCGGTGGGACCGCCCGGATCGGTCCGGTCTCCCGGGGAGAGCGCGTCGTTCACGGGGGGTCACGCTACCGTTGTCCCCGTCATGATCGATATCCGTGCAGTGCGAGACGACAGTGCTTCGGTGAAGGCCGCCCTCGGTCGCCGGGGGATAGACGGTGCCGACATCGACCGCCTGGTGGAGTTGGACGCCATCGCCCGCACCGCGGTCGGGGACCGGGACGAGCTCCGGGCCCAGATCAAGGTGCTCTCCAAACAGGTCGGGGAGGCCCGCCGCTCGGCTGATGCGTCCGAGGCCGATGAGCTGACTGCTCGCAGCCGGGCCCTCGGGGACGAGGAGCGCGCTCTCGGTGTCGCCGCCGATGAGGCTCAGGAAGCCGTCCGGGAGACGCTTCTGTACCTGCCCAATCTGCCCTCGGCGGACGCCCCCGATGGAGCCGGTCCCGAGGACAACGTGATCGTCCGGACCTGGCCCGAGCAGGCCCCCGGCTACGGCGATGCCCAGCGGGTGCCGCACTGGGAGGTCGGAAGCGCGCTCGGCCTCTTGGATATGGAGCGGGGGGCCAAGCTGTCGGGATCGATGTTCCCGCTCTACCGGGGGGCCGGGGCCCGGCTGTTGCGGGCGCTGACATCGTTCGCCCTGGACAGTCATGCCGACGAGTTCGAGGAGATTCGGCCCCCCACCATGGTGCTCACCGAGACGATGGTGTCGACCGGCCACCTCCCAAAGTTCGAGGAGGACGCCTATCACATCGAGCGGGACGATCTGTGGGCCATCCCCACCGCCGAGGTGCCGCTCACCTCGATGTGGCGGGGCGACATCCTCGACGAGGAGGAGCTGCCCCTCCGGCTGACCGCGGCCACGTCGTGCTTCCGGCGAGAGGCCGGTTCGGCCGGCCGTGACACCAGAGGGCTGTTGCGGGTCCACGAGTTCGACAAGGTGGAGTTGTTCGCCTACTCGACGCCGGACCAGGCCCCCGCACTCCTCGAGTCGATGGTGGCCCGCGCCGAGGCGCTCCTGCGCCAGCTCGGACTGCAGTATCGGGTGC
>Ga0182030_10020341_pt1 | contig 12527 bp, 13 predicted proteins | sample 812S3MmetaG_FD_121299 | JGI IMG/M metagenome (GOLD analysis project Ga0182030, IMG submission 121299) | Permafrost microbial communities from Stordalen Mire, Sweden - 812S3M metaG (Illumina Assembly) | ecosystem: Environmental > Terrestrial > Soil > Wetlands > Permafrost | place: Sweden... | reverse complement strand
CTGTTCATGCTGCTGTGGCTGGGCGGCTGGCTGTTTCCGCGCCGCCCGCTGCGCGCCGCGGCGCCCGCGGCGCCCGCGGCCTCAAGGATCATGAGCCAGCCGGTCGTGTTGTAATTCCAGCTCCAACGCCGCCATTCCATGATGCGCCAGTCCCTGCAGCTCGCCAGCAACTCCGAGAAGCTCTGACATCCCGACCTGCAACTGCTTTTCGCGTCGCGCCCATCGCTGCAGCGTGCTGTTGCGTTCGCTTTCGAGCTCCTCGCGCATCTTGTTAAAAGCCTCATAGACGGCCTTGAGCTTTTGAGCGAACTGCGGCGACGTCAGGTAGTCATAGACCGCCTCCATGTGTTCGCCCTTGCCAGCAGAAATAGCCCTCTGCTTGCAGATATCAACCAATGCAGCCCGAAGCGCCGTCGCCAGTTGCAGCGCGGGCGTCCAAAGCGTGACCCACACGTCTTCATGCAGTGCAAACAGCTGCCCTGCCTGCCACTCTTTCGGAATGGCCGTCGGCATCGTGATTAACACGCCGACTTCCGCACCGCAGCCGCGCATGTCTTCCCTGAGCTTGGTGATCCACTGTGGACTCCAGTCCCTGGCGCGCTTGGTTTCCCAGAGGATGATCCCTGCGGCCTGACCAGTACGGGTCATGACGTGCTGTAGTACATCCCCGCCTCGCTGTCCCTTCTTGACCTCTTCAATCGTATCCAGAGGAAATTCACGTCGCAGCCCCTCTTCGATGGCGAGCTCAAGCACCTCCCCCTGCAACTGTTGGGAGCCCTGGCTCGCCTTGGCCTGCGCTTCCGCAAGCTTGCCAGCCATATCATCAATCTTCTTCTGCAGCTCTGCCTTCTCCAGCGTCGACTTTTCCTGCTCCTGCACACGCACAATCGTATCGCGCTCTGCCACTCGTGCATCGACCTGGCGTTGTACGTCCAGGGCCATGGCGGCCTTTTCGTCCTGCAATCGCTGGCGCTCTTCCCTTAGGCTCAACTGCTCCGCCTGGAACGCCTGCAACCTGTGGTCCTGCTCGGCGATCCGCTTCTCGTAGCCCTGGCGCTCGTTCGCCACCAGCGTGGCTTCACGCGCATCCATGTCCGCGATCTTTGCCTGGCTCGCCGTCAGCTGTGCCTTGAGCGCATCGATTTGCGGCGCCAACGACTGGACCGTCAGCGCGCGCACCTCGGTCAGGGCCTGGGCATGAGCGGCATCGCGCTCCGCCGCAATCTTCTGAGCGTGTCGATCGGCGCCCAGGCGCTCCTGTTCACGAATCGTAGCGAGGGTCGTGGCGCTCGCCTGCTCCACGCCTTCAAGGGCTTTGCGCGCGAATCCGTCTGCCAGTGCGAACTCTCGTTCACAATGTGGACAGGTCAGTCGCGTCTCCGGCGTGAGTAGCAAGTGAGCTGAGGATGGGCTCATGACAGGTCTGCCGTTACCGTGGGGGCCACATACGGCTTTCGTTCCTCGCGAACCTGTACTCCGGGGAATGGATCACTAGCCACTTTCGGTAGGCTCGTTTCCGCTTTTTGCTGTTTGAGCCATTCGCCAGCGATGTAGAATCGTCCTCGCTTCTCGCCCCGTGCCAACAGCAATCCGGCACTCAACAGTATTCCCAGATCGCGGCTTGCCACAGCATCAGATACGTCCGCGGCCTTCCTATACGTCGCGTTCCGGACGCGGTAACCAAACGCGGCATCGTGGAGTGCAAGCATCATGCGTTCCTGCAGTCCACGCCGCTTGACCTCGCTTTCCAGCTCCGACCAGAGACGCGCAGCTTCCTGGGAACGCCGCAGCAATGTTTCGGCCTGACGGTAGTGGGCCGTCAGGCAGAACTTCACCCACGGCAACGGGTCGCGCCCCGCCTGCCAGGACCCCTGCCCGACTTCCGCGAGCACCTGGTAGTAATCAGGCGTATTGCGTCCAAGGTATTCCTCAATGCTGGAAAAGTGAGGATCCAGAATGCCCTCGCGGGCGAGCACCAATGTCTGCAGCGCGCGCGCCATGCGTCCGTTGCCATCGGAAAACGGATGGATCATGACGAGGTTCAGGTGCGCAAGTGCCGCACGCACCATGATCGGCAATGGGCTCGCTGCATTGAGCGAAGCCACCAATTCATCCATTAATCCTGGAACCAGCGCCGCGTCCGGGCCTTCGTAGACGATCTGTCTGCTCGGGTCGCGGCGCACGTAGATGACCCCCGGTCGCCATCGACCCGGATGCTTGCCGAGATCGTAACTGAGCATCATGTAGTGAAGGCTTCGGAGCATTGCCTCGTGGTGCGCGAAATGGGCGTCGCCGGCGAGCTGCAGGACGTAGGTCATCGCCTCCCGATAGCCACGCACAGCAAGCCATGGCTCCGTGCGTTCATCGATCAGGGGCTCCTCATCCTCCACCGCGGCAACCGCATCATCCAGGGTGACGTGATAGCCCTCGATGCTGTTGGATCCCTGGATGGCACGAGCGAATTCCGAACGCCGCAACAGTCCGGTCCATCGCCGTGGTTGCTGCAGCAACAGGAACTTGAGCCGAAGGCGCATTTCGTCAATGCGCTCCACGACCCGTAGATAGTCATCGGGTAATCGCTTCACATTGAATAGCATATGCAATTACTATCTATCATAAAGATAGATAATAACCAATAAATTAGTAGTTACCATGCAACTCGCCTTCGAGGCTGCCCGGTTCTCACACCCGGCGGCGCTGGCGAAAACTGCTGTAAGCCGCAAGCACCGCCTGATCGAGCTCGGCCGGTGCGGCCGATACCGCCGCCACGCCCAGCGCGCGCAAACTGGCAACGTTCGCTGCCTGCGCCTGGCAGTACTCCTGGGCGGCCAGTGAGCGGTACACATCCAGCGTGTCCTGCGCCGCAGCGTTCGCCAGCGCAGCGGTGCGTTCACTGCTCACAGACGCAATGAACGGCAGGTGTTTCGGCAGCAGCAACCGCACCGCGGCGCGCAGCTGCCCGCTGGCAGCGCCATCGTCAAGATCGGTCAGCATCACCACCAGGCTGCGCTGGCGCACCAGTGTGCGCACACGCAGCGCGGCCAGTTCTGGATTGGAATCGCCCGGCTGCACCGCGATCTCTGCCAGGCAGGCGCGCAGCCTGCTGAGCGCGGCGACACCACGGCCGGGCGCCAGCGCCGCCAGCGGCCGATCGGCATAGATCAGCAGTCCGACCCGGTCATCCAGCAGTGTCGCGCGCTGCGCCAGCCGCGCAGCCACGTTGGCATACAGCGCCAGCCGATCGCTGTCGCCGGCCGCCAGGCCACTGGCACGGCCCGCATCCAGCGCGATCAGGATCTCCAGGTGCTGGTCTTCGGAAAAATCCCGGCTAATCAGCCGCCGCCGCCGGGCGGTCGCCTTCCAGTCGATCGCGCGTGGCGCATCGCCAGGCTGGTACTCGCGCAGCTGCAGCACCTCGCTGCCCGAGCCGATGCGCTGCATCGGCTGCGCACCGCGCGTCAGCGCGCCGATGGATCGTTCGTTGTCGCGCAGGATATCGGGCAGCACCTGTATCTGGCCGCCGCCGGAAGGCTGGCCGTTCCACCAGGCCAGCCCGAGCACGCCGCCGATGCGCGTGCGGCTTTGCGGCCAGGGAAAGCGCCCCAGGCGCCGGGCGGTGGCGGTCAGCATCCAGCGACCGCTCGCCCCCGCCGGCACCGACACCGTTGCCAGCGCGCGATCGAGCGTCACTTCGGGCGGCGCTGCGGGTGCCAGCTCAAAGCGCAGCAGCCGCGGCAATGCATGCCTGAGTTCGAACGCCACCGGAGCTGCACGGCCGAGGTACCAGCGCGGCGGCAGCTGCAGCTCCAGCCGGCTCGCCGCACGACTGACCGTCCAGGCTTCATACGCGAGACCCAGCAGCAGCAATGCTGCCGGCAGGCACCAGTAGCGAGTCAGTGGCGCATGCCGGCTCCAGTCGCCGGCGATCGCCGTCAGGGCGGTCAGCAACAGCAGCAGCAAAGCGTTTTGCCGTAATGCCACGCCGCGGCTACCGGTCAGCGCGGAACCGGGACCTGGTCGAGAAGGCGCTGCGTCACCGCCAGCTCGGTAGTGCCTTCCAGCAGAGCCTCGCTGGCGAGCATCAGGCGGTGCGGCATCACCAGCGGCGCCGCGACCTTCACATCATCCGGACTCACGAACTCGGCGCCGCGCAGTCCGGCACATACCCGCGCCGCGCGCAGCAGCGCCAGCGCACCACGGGTCGACAAGCCGAGTGTCAGCTGGGTCTGCTCACGCGACGCCTTGGCGATATCGAGCACGTACGCTGCCAGCGTCGGCGCCACATGCACCGCATCGGCCGCGCGCCGGGCCGCCGCCAGCAGCTCAGGCGTGACGACCGCGCCGGTCGTGGTGACTGGCGGCAATGGGGCTGGCAGCGGCGTGGCCGGCGGCGCCGTCGCTGACGTCGCTGACGTCGCCGCCGACGCGCCCCCGACCGCGATGTCTCCGTAGCGCTGCAGTACCTGCAACTCGTGCTCGCGCGTCGGATAGGTCAGGTCGATACGCAGCATGAAGCGATCCAGCTGCGATTCCGGCAGCGGATAGGTGCCCTCGAAGTCGCGCGGATTCTGGGTCGCGATCACCAGGAAGCCGGCCGGCAACGGATAATTCCTGCGCTCCACCGATACCTGCCGCTCTTCCATCGCCTCGAGCAGCGCCGACTGGGTCTTCGGTCCGGCGCGATTGATCTCATCGAACAGCAGCACGTCGGCGAATAGCGGCCCGGGCCGGAATACGAAGGCGCTGCGCGCAGTGTCGAACACGTGCACGCCAATGATGTCGGAGGGCATGAGGTCCGCGGTGCCCTGGATGCGCTTGAAGCTGCCGCCCAGCGCGACCGCCAGCGTCTTGCTGAGCAAGGTCTTGCCAAGGCCAGGCGCACCCTGGATCAGCACGTGACCGCGAGCGACAATCGCGATCGTCAGCGCATGGATCGCGCTATCCATCCCGATCACCGTGTCGGCCAGGGCACGCTGCAGGCTGTGCTCGAGATCCTCCAAGGCGCTACTCATGCCAGTTTTCCCTGAAGTGCCGACAGCAGGTTATGCAATTGCTTGAGTTCGATGCGCTCGCCGCCGTACACGCGCGCGTACTGGGCCTGCAACTGCGATCGTTCACGACTCGAGATGACTGCCTGCGCCTCCAGCCAGTCCCACAGCGGCGCACCGCTGGTGGGCAGCCCGAGGCGGGCGCGCAATACATTGAAGAAATTCTCGAACAGTCGCCGGGCTGCGGCGCGTGGCGCCACCGTTGCCGAATAGAACCGGCCGCTGGCGTCGATCAGCACGGTCTCATCCACCGGCTGCCACGCACTGTAGGCGCTGCGAAGACGCAGCGGACCCAGCACGAAGGCAAGCCACAGCACTACGATCCACCACAGCGTTCGATGCAGCCGCGGGTCATGGAAGAAGGCCTGCGGATCATAGAAATCGACCAGCCCCTGGTGTGCGTCATCGAAGATCACGCGCCCCTGCGGGCCGCGCGACCAGCCGATGATATTCGACAGCAATTGGGCATTGTTCGACAGTGCGATCTGGCGATTGGTGAACGGGGTTGCCAGCGCACACACGATGAGCTGACCCTCCCCCTCGCGCATCAGCCACAGCACGGGGTCGAAATTGTCCGAGCGCTGCGCCAGTGTGAAAGGGACTGCGCCATCGATCGCCTGGGCGCGCCAGCGCGATGCCGGCAGATCCGATATCGCCGCCAGGTGTGGCACCTGCGCCAGCAATGGATGCTCGCCGCGGGGAATGATGGGTATCGGAGTGGGTCCCAGCAGTGCGCTGATCTGGTCGGCAGAAGGCGTGGCCGCCGCCTTGGTATTGACCAGAAATGTCATGTGCGTCGTCCGCTGCAGCTCGGCCAGCATTGTCGGCTCAGCGGCCAGGGTCCATCGCGGCGTGTCATCCAGCGCCGCCATGACCAGTAGCGTATTGCCTCGCCTGATCCATTGAGCCAGCGCCTGCCATTCATCCGCGCGTGCCGCCAGCCGGTGCGGCATCACCGTGATCAGCAGGTTGCCGGTCGCCGCGCCGCCGATAGCCTGCGAGCTCAGGCGATCGTAGCGCTGGCGCAGGCTGAGTACCGGCACGTGCTCGGCCTGCAGCCAGCGCCACACGGCCAGCTGTCCGTCCTGGCCGCTGTCGGTACTCCACGGCAGCGAATCCGGTTGCAGCGCGGGTATCGGCTTGGGAAACAACAGCGCATAGAAGAGTCCCAGCGCGGCCAGCGCCAGCAACGCGGTCACGGCCCGCTGCTTCATGGCGCCCGGGCTGCCCGGCCGATCCACTGCGCATACAGCCCCCGGCCATCCGCCAGCGCCTGATCGAGCTGCGCGCGGGCACCACCCTCGGTCGCGGCTGCGGAGGTGGCGGCGGCGGCGGTTGGTCCATACAGCAGCCGTTCCGCCAGCAGCGAGATCCGAACAAATCGGTCGTGCTGTTCGGAATCGTCGAAGCCGCTGCGTACGCCGAGTTCGCGGTGCGTCAGGGCGCGATCGTTGCTGAGCCGGCCCGATTGCAGCAGCGCCTGCACCAGCAGCCGCAACAGCAGCGCCGGCTGCTCGGCGAGCGGCGCGCGCTCGATCTCATCGAGGCTAAGCCGCGGCACATCCGCCGGCAGCGGCGATGACCGGCTCACCTCACCCGACCCGCTCCGCGCGCCGGCGCGCGCCAGCCTGAGCTCGCGCCACACGATCCACAGCGTGGCGATGAGGATCCCGGTGATCAGGATGTACAGCAGCGATTGCATCAGCAGTTGCGGCAGCGAGACGCGCGACAGCCAGCGGTTCAGCCACGAAGGATCGGCACTCTCGGGCGCCGACAGCCACTGCCGCAACCAGTCCTTGAAGTCCTGCCACCAGCCATGCGGCGGCACGGCCGCGTTGAGCGTGCGAGCGACCTGATACAGCGCCGGCACGCCGGGCGCGGCGCTCGGCTGCGTCGACTGATAGCGCCTCAGCAGCCGGCTAAGATCCTCGATACTGCTGCGGTCGAGCCACTGCTGCCAGCGATCGGGCAGCTGGCTGCTCAAGCCGCCATCGATGATCGCCTGTTCGATATCGGGGCACAGCGGCCGAAGCTCCTCGACGCCCGCCGGCGCCGGCAACGGTTGCAAGCCGCGCGCCGTCTGCGATAGCTGTGCCGCCCGCGATGCTTCGGGCGCGAGCCTCGCGAGGCAGTCGTCCAGGCTCCTGAGGGTCGATGTGGTGTCGGCCCATAGCGGACCAACCCACAGTGCGCACGCGGCCAACGCGATTGCTGGCAGCAGCGACCGCACAGGTCACCCAATCTGAAGCGACTTGGCCCGCGCCGCCAGATCCCCGCCCTCGTGCCGTAGCTTGAAGTCGTAGTACATCGCAACCAGCAGCGCCGGGATCATCGAGGTCACGAACACCCGTTCCACGGCGCTCACCAGCGAATTGCCGATCAGCACCGACATGGGGTCGAGCCGGAACATCACCAGCACCAGCCCACCGGCGAAGCTGAAGACCAGCGAGATGATCAGCACGATGATGATCCCGACTGTCAGGATAATTCCGGCGCGCCACCAATGTCCGCGCACCAGTGTCCAGCTGATTCCCATGGCTCGCAACGTTCCCACCGGTTCGGCAAACAGCGCCACGGTCCAAAGTTGCAGCATGCCCCAGAGGTAGATCGCAAAGATCAGCCATGCCACCACACCAAGAAGCTTCACCGGTACCGGCACCGGCGCCACCACCAGCACGCCTACCGCGCCGAAGTACAGCAGCCACAACACGATCGCAAGCAGCTGCCAGTGCAGTCGCGCAAACGCCGCAGCCAGCGCCTGCCCGACAGTCAGCGCGCCGCTGCCTGCTGCCAGCGCGTTCTGGGACGCAATGATTCCGTTCAGCAGTACCAGCGAGGCGAGGCTCAGGACCAGGTACCAGCTCCATACCGACGGCGATTGCAGCAGCCCCCATAGCTGCGCCGGATCGCGCACCGACGCTATCGCCGGAAAGCGGCTGAACAGGTAGACCACGGTGGCACCGCTGACCAGCGACCCGATCAGCGCCAGCAGCCAGCAGGTCCGGAACGATGCCCGGTACAGCTTGATGGCATCGTCGATGACGCCGCCGATGTCGCGCGGTGAGGTAGGCTGAATGTACATACCAGCGTCGCTCCTGCAAAGTCAGGCCCGTGCCGCAATCAAAGGTAGCAGAAATCACGCCGCCCCTTCGATACGGCATGCGGCTGGACGAAGTCCTAGATGAATTCGACCGCGCCACCGTAAGCCGCAAGCGTTCGGTCCGCCGTCACGAACCGTAGAGGTTCCGTGAATGCCTGGGCTAGAAGCAGGCGATCAAAGGCGTCGGTATGATGCCGCGGCAGTTTTGCCACGGCCGCGGAGTGCGCTGCGCTCACCGGCAGCTCATGGAATCCACTCGCCTGGACCGCGGTGACAAGGTCATCCGGATCGCCGTCGATCTTTCCGAGTTGCGATTTGATTGCAATCTCCCAGATCGACGCCGCCGACACATACACCGCCTGCGCCGACGAAATGTAAACACGAGCTTTAGCTTTCAGCTGACGACTGTCAGTCACCGACCAGAGAAAGACGTGAGTGTCCAGCAGCAGACGCATCAGCGCCCTTCGAACTGCCGGAGCGTCTCATCCGGAAGTGACGCATCGAAATCCCGGGCGATCTTCACCTTGCCCTTGAGTAGCCCAAACTGTATTTTCCTCGGCGGCGCCTGCAGCTTCGTCAGGCGCGCGACCGGCTTGCCACTACGGGCAATGAAGACGTCCTCGCCACTGGCGGCCTGTTCGACCAGCTTCGAAAGCTGAGTCTTCGCTTCGTAAATGTTGACCGCGCTCATTGAACGCACCTTCATTTCAAAATTGCTCTTGGTCTAGTCTAGTCGGTTTCGATTATATACCGAAGCGCCCGCAGCGCGTATCCGGCGCAGGGTTTCACCGGGTAGGTGGGGTAGTTGCCATCGTGGTTGATTCGTGGTTTGTATTTGGGCGAAAAGTGGTTTTCAGGTACCAAGACACCACTGCCGGCTGGTCGATACGATCTTCGGAACCGGCGCCACGATCGATGCCTGTCGACCACGAGGAGTTTGCTGATGACAGATGCGCGGCTCGAATCAATCCACATCGGGCAGATTGCACCACTCGGGCCGGACGGCGTGCCAAGCGCCTTTATCAAACATCCCGTGCCGACCCCGGTTCAGGTCACGAGTCTCGGCCTGGCGGGCGACCATCAGGCGGACCTGCGCGTGCATGGCGGGCCGGAAAAGGCTGTGTACGGCTATGCGCTGGCGAACTATGCGAGTTGGCGAGCCGAATACCCACAGCACAGCGCTCTTCTGGTGCCAGGCGGCTTTGGCGAGAATCTCGCCATCGGCGGAATCAGGGAATCCGAGCTGTGCGTGGGTGACGTCCATGCGATCGGCAGCGCACTGTTACAGGTCTGCCAGCCACGTCAACCCTGTTTTAAATTCGCATTGCGCTTTGACGACACCAGGCTGCCGAAGGCGATGGTGCGTAACGGCCGCTCGGGTTGGTATTACCGGGTACTCAGAAACGGCATCATCAGCGTCGGCGATGCCATCGCGCTACACGATAGGCCAAACCCGGACTTTCCGTTCGCACGCCTGGTCGAAATCGTGGGGCGTGCCAAGGCAACGCGGTCGGAACTGGAGCGGATGGTTGCCATGCCAGGCCTCGCCAGCGCCTGGCAGGACTCTGCGCGCCGGATGTTGCGCAACTTCCGTTGATAAGGAAACGAGAGGTGAGGATATGGTCATGCACAGCGCAAGGATTCCGGCGGCGGGCGTACTGGCTGCTCGAACGCGTTTTCGGGCACGGGCACCTCCACACTGAGTCCCGGCGCCAGTGGTACGTTCAACGGAGCAATGGCGACGCTGCAAAGCCAGAGCATCTCTGGAACGGTCACCGCTGCGGGGCAGAAGGTGTCGTACAGCTCTACTGTCGTGAACGCCTATGACCCCGCGAGCGGTGCAATCCTGGGAGAATCCCAGAGCAATGAATTCGATGTTGCCCAGGCGCCCATCGGCATTCCCGCGACGGTGGGCATGACCAGCGTGATGCTGGGAACACTGAGTCGGTACTCCGACAGCACCCTGAGCGTTGCGCTGGGCACGGTGCAGGTGAGCGTCGCGGTCACGTCGATTCCCGTTGACCCTGGCAGCCCGGAAGTCGTGCAGTTCACCTACCAGGTGTTCGACACGAACCAGGTGCTGGTGGAAACCGATACGTTCAGTTACAACCTGACCGAAGACAACGTGCTGTCATTGAACTCGGCGGCAGCCCAGAGCGCCGCCGGGACATTGAGCATAACGCCGCAACCGCCATAGAGTCGGCGCCACCGGCTGACCGTGCCGCGCCGATTATCAGGACCGGAACAGCCGCGTGTACTGCGACTCATGCAGTGCACTCGCCAGCGCCTGCGATACCGTGCCGACGCCGATCGCCTCATCATCCAGCGCCTGAGCGCGCTCGACGATCGCCGGCATCGCAGCGGTCAGCCGATGCAGCAACCGCTGGCCGGCCGATTGTCCCAGCGGCACCAGCTTGACCGCGGCCAGCACCTGGTTCTCGCTCCAGGCCCACAGGTACCCGCGCAGCGTATCGCCGCTGTCGATGCGCCAGCGCACCGCCGCCAGGCTGAACAGCGTCGCGAACGCCGGCGCCGCCTGCTGCCAATCGCCAGCCTCGCTGATTTCCAGCTCCACCAGCACGCGCGCCAGCGCCGCCCCCAGATGCAGTTCCTCCGCGCGCAGCTCCGCGCTCTCGCGCGCCGCAACCAGCTGTGCGTTCCAGCGCCGCACCGCGGCCCCATCGTCCGAACTCCAGGCGGCATGCAACCGCAGCAGTATCGGCAGATCCAGCGTGCCGACGCCGGCGGCTGACAGCCCCTGCAACCACTCGAGCGTGCTCGCCTCATCGTGCACCCAGCCGGCATGCACCGCGTACTCCAGCCCCTGCGAATACGCGTAGGCGCCCACCGGCAGCGCAGGACTCACCAGGTGACACAGCCGCAGCAGCGCGTGCGGGTCGCGCTCAGTGCTCGTGGTCGTGACCGTCGCTGTGACCGGCATCGCCGCCGCTGTGGTAGGCGCCGGCTTCCGGTTCAAACTTCGACTGCTCGACGCTGACGGTAACGCCCAGGCCATGCAGCATCTCGTCGAGCACATGGTCGTGAATGTACCTGAGCCATCCCTCGCCGATCTGTAGCGCCACGTGCCGGTTACCGAGGTGATAGGCGGCGCGCGCAAGCTGACGCGCATCGGCGCTACGCGCGGTTGACACGGTTTCGGCAGCGGCGCCGATCTCGATGACCCGCCCATCGGAGGCCAGCAGCAGATCCCCGCCGCGCAGGATCTGTCCGCGCGCGAGCATTACGCCGACTTCCTCGCCATCGGCGAGCCGGGCGCGAAAGCGGCTGCGGCTGCGCATCTGGAACGGCAGCACCAGCCGGGCATCGGGTGCGCGCGGCTGCTGCAGGCGCTGCGAGATGGTCAGCATGGCGCTCGTCAGAACAGGAAGTAGCGCTGCGCCAGCGGCAGCACGCTGGCCGGCTCGCAGGTCAGCAGCTGGCCGTCGGCGCGCACCTCGTAGGTCTGCGGGTCGACCTCGATGCGCGGCAGGTAGTCGTTCAGGATCATGTCGCTCTTGCGCAGTGCGCGGGTGCGCATCACTGGTACCAGCCGCTTGCGCAGCCCCAGGCGCCGCCCCAGGTCGCTTTGCAGCCCGGCCTGCGACACGAAGCTCACCGACGTGGCCGCACGCGCCCCGCCGAGCGCGCCGAACATGCGCCGGTAATGCACCGGCTGCGGTGTCGGAATCGATGCGTTCGGATCGCCCATGGGCGCGGCGACAATCATGCCGCCCTTGATGATCAGTGCCGGCTTCACGCCAAAGAATGCCGGCCGCCACAGCACCAGGTCCGCCAGCTTGCCGACCTCCACCGATCCCACTTCGTGCGCGATACCGTGCGTGATCGCCGGATTGATCGTGTACTTGGCGACGTAGCGTCGCGCGCGAAAGTTATCGTTCCGATCACTATCCTGCAGCAGCGCGCCGCGCTGCAACTTCATCTTGTGGGCCGTCTGCCAGCTGCGCGTGATGACCTCGCCGACGCGGCCCATCGCCTGGGAGTCGGACGAGATCATCGAGAACGCGCCCAGGTCATGCAGGATGTCCTCGGCGGCGATGGTCTCGCGACGGATGCGTGATTCGGCGAACGCCACGTCTTCCGGGATGCCCGGATCCAGGTGGTGGCACACCATCAGCATGTCCAGGTGCTCATCGATGGTATTGACGGTGTAGGGTCGGGTCGGATTGGTCGATGACGGCAGCACGTGCGCCACGCCGCAGGCCTTGATGATGTCGGGCGCGTGCCCGCCGCCGGCGCCTTCGGTGTGATAGGTGTGGATCGTGCGGCCCTTGAAGGCCGCAATCGAGTCGTCGACGTAGCCCGACTCGTTGAGCGTGTCGGTGTGGATGGTGACCTGGACGTCGTGCTCATCGGCCGCG
>Ga0182030_10020340_pt1 | contig 12527 bp, 11 predicted proteins | sample 812S3MmetaG_FD_121299 | JGI IMG/M metagenome (GOLD analysis project Ga0182030, IMG submission 121299) | Permafrost microbial communities from Stordalen Mire, Sweden - 812S3M metaG (Illumina Assembly) | ecosystem: Environmental > Terrestrial > Soil > Wetlands > Permafrost | place: Sweden... | reverse complement strand
GTGCGCGTGGGCGCTCGTCGCGTGCATCGGGGCCACGGCCACGAGCGTGGGGGCGCCGCGCGCGGCGTGGGCCGACGAGACGAGCCCGGCCAATGTCGCCGCCGCGCGCAGGCACTTCGAACGCGCCCGCGCGTACTATGCGCAGGGCTCCTACCGCGAGGCCATCGGCGAGCTGGAGGCGGCGCACACCCTCGATCCGAACGCGAAGGACCTGGTGTTCAACCTCGGGGTCGTGCACGAAAAGCTGGGCGATATCGTCGAGGCGCTCACGTGGTTCCGCCTGTACACGACCATGAACCTGACGGCGACCGAGCGGGAGCGGGCCGACGCGTACGTCCATCGCCTGGAAGGCGCGAAGAAGGAGCTGGACGACAAACAGGCCGCCGCCGCAGCGGCCGGAGTGACTCACACCCCCACCCCTCCCCCGCCGCCTCCTCCCAAGGAACGGACGGCCCCGGGCCGGATCGACGCGCTGACCATCGGCGCGGCGAGCGTGTCGGTCGCGGCGCTCGTGTTCGGCATCGTGATGGGCGCCAAGGCGGAGGAGGACCGACCGCCCAGCCCCTTCATCACGGGTCGCAACGGCACCTACGCCGATTTGGTCGACCGCCAGGCCAATGCCCACCAGGAGGCCATCATGGCCGACGTCGGATTCGGGGTGGCCGCCGTGGCCGCCGCCGGCGCCGCGGTTCTCTTCTTCACGCGGACGCACACGGTCGGACCGGCGACCGGTTCGACGAGTTCAACTAGCGTCTCGGCCGCACCTCTCACGGGCGGAGGCGCCGTCTTCGTGCAAGGATCGTTCTGATGACTCGGGCGCATCCGCGCAGGGGGATGGCTGCGACCGCGCTGCTCGCGTCGGTGCTGGCGACCCTCGTCGGCGCGGGCGGCGGCTGCGAGATCGGCATCGGTGGGGATGTCCCGGCGTTCGAGTGCGTCCAGGGGCCGGCGGTGTGTCCGGGCAATCAGGTCTGCGATCCGTCCTCGCACCAGTGCGTGGCCCCCTGCTCGGTGACCAATTGCAGCTCGGGGCTCGAGTGCGACACCAACACGAACCTCTGCGTCGTCGCCGATGCAGGGGACGACGAAGCGTCGACCGTCGATTCGTCGATGCCCGACGCGGACGCGGCGAATGCTCCCGAGGAGGCCGCGCCGCCCGTGGACACGGGGACCGCCAACGAGACGGGGCCGTGCCGCGGCTTGCTCTGCCCGTGCAGCGGAGGCGCGGCATGCGACAGCACGATCTGCGCCGACTCGTCCGTCGTCCCCACCAACCTCTGGAACGCCGCGGGCCAGGTGAGCTTCTGCACCCAGCCGTGCTGTACCTCGGCCGACTGCGGGGCCGGCACCGTGTGCTACGCCGCGGGCGGCAGCCCGGCCGCCGCGGGGAACTACTGCATCAACCCGCTCTGGGTCGGTCGCTCGGCGGCGCTCGGAGCGCAACCTGGCGGCGGCTCTTGCACGACGGGACGCGACTGCCACTCCGGCCTCTGCGTCGGGTCGTCGTGCGCGGATCCCTGCTGCACGACAGCCGGCACGAACGAGCCCAACGAGTGCGCCTCCGGGACGACGTGCCGCTTCGCGAAGTTCCCGGGGGCGACGGCCGCCGACACGAACTTCGTCGCCTGGTGCGGACAGGGGGGCAGCGGCCAGAACGGCTCCACCTGCAACAACGACTCGAGCTGCGCGAGCGAGCTTTGCAACGGCAGCGCCGGGTGCGCCGACGCGTGCCGCAACACCGCCGACTGCAGCGCAGGAGAGTCGTGCGCGTACGTCAATCCGCCCGCGCCGAACGACAGCGCCGTCGTCGCCGCGTGCTTCAGCGGAGCCGGCAACGCCGCGCAGGGGAGCTCGTGCACGACCGACGGCGACTGCCGCAGCCAGTTCTGCGACACGACGATCACGCACGAATGCAGCGACGTCTGCTTTTCCAATGGCGACTGCAAGACCGGCTGGCGCTGCCGTCCGGCGACTCTGGTGGTCGGCGGGGGGAACTTCTCCGTCCTCGCGTGCGGCCCGTGATTCGCTAGTCTCCCGGGCAGCATGGCCCGATACCGCGCTGTCTTCCGCTGCTTCTCCGGCTGCGGCGGCGAGTACCCGCTCACCCAGCCCATCTATCGCTGCCCCGTGTGCGACGGGCTGCTCGAGGTCGCCCACGACATCGAGGCGCTGCGCGACCGGAGCGCGGCGGCCTGGATGAAGCTCTTCGACGACCGCTGGATGCGCACGCAGTGGCCGTTCGGCTCGGGCGTGTGGGGCAAGCGCGAATGGGTGGCCCCCGAGATGCCGGACGACTGCATCGTCTCGACGGGTGAAGGCGGGTCGAACATGTTCTGGGCGGACCGGCTAGGACGCGAGATCGGCCTGCCGGATCTGTGGCTCAAGCTCTGCGGCAACTCGCACACCGGGAGCTTCAAGGACCTCGGCATGACGGTGCTGGTCAGCGTCGTACGCCAGGCATTGAAGGAGGGCGCGCCCACCGTACCGCGCGTCCTCTGCTGCGCCAGCACGGGCGACACCAGCGCCGCACTCGCGGCCTACGGAGCGGCTGCGGGCCTCCCCGTGGCGGTCCTCCTGCCCCGGGGCATGGTGTCGGCCGCGCAGCTCGTGCAGCCCCTGGCGCACGGGGCGCGTGTCTTCGCCCTCGAGACGGACTTCGACGGGTGCATGGCCGTCGTGAAAGAGCTCGCCCGGCGCGGGCTCGTCTACCTGGCCAACTCGATGAATCCGCTGCGCATCGAGGGCCAGAAGACGGTGTCGCTCGAGATCGTCCAGCAGTTCGACTGGGAGTCGCCCGACTGGATCGTCCTTCCGAGCGGCAACCTGGGCAACGCGGCGGCGCTCTATGCCGGCTTCAAGACGATGCTCGACCTCGGCCTCGTCGCGCGGATGCCTCGCCTCTGCATCGCGCAGGCGGAGCACGCCAACCCGGTCTATCGGGCCTTCGCGGCCGGCAAGGACGTGGTCGAGCCGATCCACGCCGAGGCGACCCTGGCGAGCGCCATCCAGATCGGCAACCCCGTGAGCGCGCCACGCGCCATGGTCGCGCTCCGCGCCATGAACGGCGTCGTCGAGCAGGCCACCGAGGAGGAGCTCGCGGACGCCTGCGCCCGCGCGGATCGCACGGGCCTCTACACGTGCCCGCACACCGGCGTGGCCCTGGCGTGTCTCTTCAAGCTGCGCGAGCGCGGGCTCATCGAGCCGGGGCATCGCGTGGTCGTCGTGTCCACCGCCAACGGCCTGAAGTTCACCGAGTTCAAGCTCGCGTACCACGAGCGACGGCTCCCGGGGATCGACGCGCGACGCGCCAATCAGCCGGTCGTGATGCCGCCGGATGTCGAGCGCGTCGCTGCGGCGATCGCCGCGATGGGAAAGACCCATAGGTGACGAGTGGCTCACTCGAACTCAGAGAACTCAGAGGGAACGCATCTGCGCCTCGAACCGTTCGGCTTCCGGAGCGACCGGTGGTCTTCCCCTGTCGCCGGGACAGCGTGACCATGCCGCAATTGCTCCGGTCTGCGATCTCAATCAAACCCGATCGTGCTCTGCTCCACTGTCGTAGCAGTCGCCCGTGCGGCTCATGGTGGCAACGATCCCGCGGTCGACGATTGCCCTGCGACTCGTGGCATCGGGAGTGCCCCCGGTCGGGTACTTCACAAAGGACACTCTCCTGTGGGATCGAAATACGTCAGGATGACGAGCCCTGCGTTCCCGCCACCATGGTACGTGCTCGGGGCGGCACCGGCTGCTGTTGGGAGCGTCGCGGCTTGCGTCCAGTTCCCCGCTCCCATGCCACCAAGGTCCCCGATGTTGACCCCGTTCGCGCCGTTGCTGCCGCTGCCGCCACCATTGCCGCTATCGTAGCCGCCACCGCCACCGCCGAAACCGCCGCCACCGCCTCCACCGGCGCTGCCGCCTGCACCTCCGCTGCCGGTGGCACACACCCCGGCGCGGCAAACCCCTCCGCTTCCGCACTTGGTCCCGTCGGTCAGGTCGCTCCAGGCGGACGTGTTCGCAGTGGGTTGACAGTCCTGGCACGCATCCGTCGGGTTGGCGGTACCGCTCGCATAGGTCGCCCCGTCGATGACGCAGCCGGCTCCCGAATCAGTCGGCTCGGCATCGAATGATCCGGCGTCACTCCCACTGTCTCCATCGGTACCACTGTCGGACAACAACACGTCTTTGCTGACGTCGGTCGGGGTGCCGTCCAGCGAATCGCCGCTGTCGGGGCCGATGACCACGATGATGCCTTCGTCGGTCGCGTCGTTGGCACGACTCGCGTCGGGCGCGTCGTGACTGACGGCATAACCGCCAGAGCAAGCCGCGAATGCCGCCGGCGCGATCGAGAGAAGCAACAAATGAACGGAACGCATGAATGACCCCTCATCCTTCCCTTGCTTCAGCCGCGGGCGGTGTAGCAGCGCTTGAGGACCGCGCCTTCATTTACCCATCGGCCGGGGTACGGAGAGTGTTGCGTGCGATCGACACTATCTTGCTTGGGGCCGCCCGGGCACGTTGCAACACCGTCCAAGATGGCCCCCTGTTGCCGGGTCGCGCGTCGCCTCAGGGCGGTTCGCGCGCGCCTACGTTCCAATACGACGCCGGCTGTTGCCGCGTACGACCGCAGTGAAGACGTGCCGACCTACCAGGTCATGGTGGAACCCAGCGTCGAGCGTGTCGCCGGTTGACGGACCAGCTTGGGTGCCGCTCCGCGCAACGCTAGTTGCACGTTCCCGGCGTGCCGCCGGTACACATGCCGTTCGTGCATTCGAAGTTGTTGTTGCAGGCCGTGTTCATGGCGCCGGTGGCGACGCAGGCGGGCGTCGCGTTGCACCAGAAGCCGGTCGCGCAGCCGACGCTCGTCGCCGTCGGCGCCGTCCCGGTGACGCTGCACGTGGTCGCGCAGGCCGTGCTGCTGGTGCACGCGAAGTTGTTCGCGCACGCCGCGGCCGAGCCGCCGGGGGTGCAAGTGCCCGTCCCGCTGCAGTTGCCCGCGGGGGTGAGCGAGCTGACCGTGCACGAGGCCGGGCAGGTCGACGTCGACGCCGTCTCCGCGCAGACGCCGCCTGTCGCGCAGCTGCCGGTGAATCCGCACGGAGGGGCCGCGGTGCACTGACCCGCGGGAGCCGCCGTACCGGCGGTGATCGTGGAGCACGTACCGCTCGTACCGCCCGTCAGCGCGGCGGAGCAAGCCATGCACGTGCCGGTGCACGCCACGTTGCAGCAGAAGCCGTTCGCGCAGAAGCCGCTCCCGCACGTCGTGCCCGTGCTGCACGTCGCGCCGTTGGAGCCGCCTTCGACCGCAGCCTCCGCGGCGCTGTCAGGGCCGGTCTCGGCACCGGACTCGGCCGCCGCTTCGACCGGTGTCGACGAGTCCGTGGACGACTCTTGCGCCGAGTCCGCCGTCGACCCTTCGACCGGCGAGTCCGTCGTCCCCGTATCGCCCGTGCCCGCCTCGTTCACGTCCGCCGTCGAGGTGTCTCCCCCGGTCGACGTGTCCCCGCCGCTGCTGGTGTCCTGCGTCGCGTCGTTGCCGGACGGCGAGTCCTGCTCCGTCGTCCCGTCGAGGCCACCCTCCTCGGGGATCTTGCTCCGGTCGAAGTCGACGAGCAGCTCGCAACCGGGCATCGCCGCCACGGCCACGGTCGCCGCCGCGACCACCAGGCTCCACTTGATCGAGCGCTTCGTTCTCATCGGTGTCCTCGTAATCAAAGCCATGGGCGCCTCAGAACCGGAGCGTGAAGCCGGCGCCGGTCGAATGCGCGCCGACGACGGGGGTGGGCGTCACTGTGATGCGATTGCGCTTCCGGTCGGCTTCCGCCTTGGCGGTCGTCGTCTTCGGGGTCGCCGAAGAGGCGGCCGGCGCCTCGTCGCGCGTGAGGAAGAGCACCGCGCTGGTCACGCCGAAGGTGAGCGCGACGCCGAAGGACATGTCCGCGATGAGCGCGTGCGTGTCGCCGTTGTCCGCCGTCTGGGTGGTCGGGTTCTTGTCGAAGTCGCTCTTGTCGCTGAGCGCCATGATGCCGAACACCGTTCCCACACCGGCCGCGACGATGGCGAGGCCGCCCGTCACGTACGCAGGCAGCTGGCTGCGCGGCTCGACCGGCCCGGGAGGAGGAGCGGGCGTAGGCGGAGGCGGCACGGCCGCCGCGACCGGAGGCGGCGGAGGCGGAGGCGCCGAGGGCTCGAGATCGAGATCCGCCGAGACCGTCTGCCGGGACGCAAACGCGACGTCGATGGCCTTCTGGGTGGGGAGCCGCCCGGGCGCTGTCAGCTTGATGGTGTGCGGCCCGGGGGCGAGGTCGACGTCCATGGGCGTGGGCGCGGCCTGCGGCCGATCGTCGACCGCGACGCTCGCGGCGGGCGGATTCGATTCGATGTGCACCTTGCCCGGGATCGCCTTGATCTCGGCTTCGCGCTTGCGAATCTCCTCGCCCTGGTCGGCCATCCTCTCCGGAACGTGGGCGAGAAAGCGGTCGAACCAGTCGACGGCGATCTGCAGGTGGCCCTGGTGGTCCTCGCACAGCCCGATGAAGCGCTCGGTCTGCGGCGCGGCCTTGATGTCGTTGGCCGCCTTGAACTCCAGCTCGGCGCCCGCGTAGTCGCCCGCCTTGTACTTCTTGTCGCCCTCGCCGTAGTGCCTCTTGGCGGCGGCGAGATCGGCTTTCGACGCCGGCGGCGCCGGCCTCGGTTGCGCCCACGCGCTGGGCACCTGGGCGAGCACGAGCGCGCCCGCCACGCAGCCTGCGAGGATCTTGGTCCCCAGTCCCATCGGTCGTCGTTTCAAGGCCCGGCCTCCTGTGCGAGAAAGCACGATCGCAAGGATACTTGAGGGAGACGGCGATGGGCTACATCCTTTCAGGGCCCGTGTCCGGGCCGGTCCCCGCGTCCCCGCACGCGCGGTTGGCCGGAAGGGCCTCGGCGATCTTGGCCGGCGCGGGGAGGTCGAGAGCCGCCATGAGCTCGATGAACTCGGGCCGCGTCCGGGCCCCTCCGAGGCGCGGGTTGTGGCGCTTCTCTTCCCCGATGGTGGACACGCTCATCCCCTTGTAGTCGTGCGCCGGGTAGACCCGCGTCGCGTCCGGCAGCGTGAAGAGCCGGGTGTGCACGCTGTCCCAGAGTGTGCCCGCGTCCCCTTCCTGGAAGTCGGTCCGCCCGCAGCCCCGGACGAGGAGCGCGTCCCCCGTCAGGACGCGATCGGCCGCGGCGTCGCCCCACGACACGAGGTAGCTCACGCAGCCGCTCGTGTGACCGGGTGTCGCCAGCACGTGCAGCGCGATCTCCCCCACCCGCACGACGTCCCCGTCGCCGAGGGGCACGTCCGCGCACGGAGCGCCGCCGAGGCGCGGGACATGGCAGGTCGCCCCGGTGCGGCGTCGCAGCTCGCCCGCCCCGGTCACATGATCGGCGTGGACGTGCGTCTCCAGCACGGCGCCGAGCTTCAGCCCGAGCTCCTCGAGGAGCCCGAGATCGCGGCCCACGTGCTCGCGCACCGTGTCGACCAGCGCCGCTCGACCGACCGACGGATCGCCGAGGAGGTAGGTGTACGTGCAGGACTCGCGGTCGAAGAGCTGGCGGAAGATCACGGCCGCCTCGTCGCGGGGGCTTCGTCGTCGTGGTCCGGCTCGACGAGCTCGACGAGCACGCCGCCCGTCGCCCTGGGATGCACGAAGGCCACCTTGTGACCACGTGCGCCCTTTCGCGGGGTCTCGTCGATCATCGGGATCCCGAGCCCCTTGAGGAGCAGGATGGCGTCCTCGATCCCCTCGACCTCGACCGCGATGTGATGCAGCCCGGGGCCGCGCTTCTCGAGGAACTTCGTCAGCCCGTCGTTGCCGCGCGGGGAGATGAGCTCGATCGAGGCCTCGCTGTCGCCGAGCGGCAAGAGCATCGCCTCTGTCTTCTGGGACGCGACGAGCTCGCGCTCCCGTGGCTCGAGGCCGAACGCCGACCGCCACCGCGCCGCCGCCTCGTCGATGTCGGCCACGCACACGGCGACGTGGTCGAGCCTCTTGATCTTGAGCATGACCCTGCCCTCTCTATAGCGCGATACGAAGAGGTCGCGGTCGCGGCGCGAGAGCGCGAGGTCCGGACGCGACTTCTCGCGGTGGGCACGCGACTCCTCGCGGTGAGCACGCGACTCCTCGCGGTGCTTGGCGGCCGGCGCCTCGTGGGAACGCGATCCGCGGGCGAGGAGGGCGGCCTCCACCGCGAGCCTGGCGGGGAGGACGACGAGGAGTCGGCCGATGAGGACGACACGGGCGGACACGCGGAGGTCATCACCGCCACCCACGTCGTCATTGGCGGACTTGTGGTCCTGCTCACCGCCAGGCTCGTCGTCATTGGCGGACCCGTAGTCGTCATCGCCGCCATGCTCCCCGTACTTGGCGGACTTATGGTCCTCATCGCCGCCAAGGTCGGCCTCATTGGCGTACCGGTAGTCATGCTTGCCGCCGAGCTCGTCGTCATTGGCGGACTTGTGGGCCTGCTAGCCGCCGGGCTCGCCCTCCTTGGCGGACTCGTGGTCGTGCTCGCCGCCAAGATCGCCCTCCTTGGCGGACTCGTGGTCGTGCTCCCCGGTCTTCACCGCAGCAGGGCCGCCACCCTCCGCGCGTCCGGCACTCCGACCATCGTGGTCGCGCCTTTCCTCCTCACCGACACCGCAATGTCCCCCGCCCTCACGCGCACTCCGACGATGTCCGCGCGACTCGCCGTCCAGATGCCCTCCGCGTCGAACACGAGCGCGCGCCGGTCCGTCACGGCGTAGAACATCGTCTTCATCGCGCTCCATGCCCCGAGCGGTCCGTGGAAGAGCGGCAGCCCGAACGTGAGGAGCGGAACCGCGGCGAGTGACAGCCGCCCCGAGCACATGGCCACCAGCGCCACGACGAACCCGTTGTAGAGGAGCGGAAGCCACAGCTCGGCCAGCACGCGCCTCAGCAGCGCGAGCCTCCGCGGGACTCCCGTCCACACCACCCGCTCCCCCGGCTCGAGCTCCAGGGCGAGCTCGGTCGCGAAGCGCGCGGAGAGCGTGCATGCCGTCATGCCCGGGGCTCGATAAGGGTCCAGGACGAAGACCTCTCCTCTCTCGTAGCAGGTGCCGGCGCTTCCGGGCCCCGAACGACAAGCACACGTTATCGGATATAGTGAGAAGCTCATGGAGGCTCACTCGATGACTTCTTCCTCTTCTGTCGCCGCCGTCGCGGTCGGTCTCTTCGCCCTCGTCGGCGCCACGACCGGCTGTCAGGAGACGCTCACACCCCCCTTCAACCAGATGAAGGGCGCGCAGATGACCGTCTATCGCCTCCAGAACTTCGTCCCGCCGGTTCCTCCGCCGGCTGCGCCCGCCCTCGGTGGGATGCAGCTGCCTCCGCAGATCCAGCAGTGGATCTCGGCCGGCGCCTCGCTCATCCCGCCGGGGCTCCTGCCGCCGGGGCTCCTGCCGGGCACCTCGGCCGCGCCGGTCCAGGGAGACACGCAGCGTTTCCCGCCGGGACCGCAGGGGTTTCCCATCCTCGGCTACCAGCAGGTGACCGATCCCGCGCTCGCCAACGACATCCTCGACACGCTCGGCCACGCGTCGAACTACCAGCCGCCCGCGCAGAGCTGCATGTACGCCGAGCTCGGCATCGCCATCGCGCAAGCCGGCAACCCGCAGCCGGCCGACTTCCTCGTGTCGCTCTCGTGCATGCAGATCCAGGCGTCCAACATGCAGTGGCCGTATCAGAACACCGGCCTCAACCAGGAGAGCGAGAAGCGGTTCGCGCAGATCCTGCAGCGGGCGTTCGGCGGCCACTGATCTTCCCGGACCCCCGGCGGAGGCCATCGAGGTGAGCGACCGTCCGCTGGTCTCGTACGAGCCCAACCCCCTCCTCGCCTGGATCTACAGCCGCTTCTTCGAGAGCATCGAGGTCGACGACGCCTGGGTGCGCGCCGTCCGCGAGGCGGATGCGCGCGGGACGGTGGTCTACGTCCTCCGCAACCTGTCGTTCGTCGACTTCCTCGCGCTCGACTACCTGACCAAGCGCTACCACCTGCCGCAGATCCGCTTCGCGAACGACTTCGGGCTCTGGATGCTCGAGCCGATGGGACGCGGGTGGCTGAACGCCCTCCGGCGGCGCACTCCCGAGAGCGACGCAGCGGACATCGAGCGCGCCGTGTCGACCGGCGGCAGCGCGGCGCTCTTTCTCAAGCGACCCAAGCATCTCCTCGAGGGACGGGCGCGCGGCAAGATCGAGGGCGACCACCTCATTCGCGCGCTCCTCGAGGCCCAGCCGCGGAGCGGGCGACGCATCCTGCTCGTGCCGCAGGTGCTCGTCTGGTCGCGCAGCGCGGGGACGCGGCAGGCCAACGTGGTCGACGCGCTCTTCGGCTCGAGCGAGTGGCCCGGGCAGATGCGGTCGACGGCGCAGTTCCTCGCCAACTGGCGGCACGCGACGCTGCGCTCGGGCGAGCCGGTGGACGTGGGCGAGTTTCTCGCGCGCGAGAGCGACGGGGCGGGCGACGACGTGCTCGTGCGGCGCCTCACGTACACGCTTCTCCGCCGTCTGGAACGCGAGCGACGCGCCATCGTCGGTCGCGCGAAGAAGCCGGCAGACCGCCTGCGCGAGGAGGTCGTGCGCAGCCCCAAGCTCCAGAAGGTCATCGCCGACATGGCCGGCGAAGGCGCGAACGAGCGCGAGGTGATCACGGCCCGCGCCTTCGGAATGCTGCGAGAGATGGAGGCGGCGCTCGACATGAACGCCATCGCCGCGCTCGATCCGGTGTTCGCTCGGGGCACGTCGCGCATGTTCTCGGCCATCGAGGTCGACGAGCCGGGCATCGAGCGGCTGCGCGAGCTCGCGAAGGAGGGGACCATCGTATTTCTCCCTTCGCACAAGTCGCACATGGACTACCTCGCGCTCGCGTGGGTCCTCTACCGGCACAAGCTGCCGCTCCCGCTCATCGCCGCGGGGGACAACCTCAACTTCTTCCCCGTCGGGCCCATCTTCCGGCGCGCGGGGGCATTCTTCATCCGTCGCAGCTTCTCGGGCGACCGACTGTACGGCGCCGTCGTCGACGCGTACGTGCGGCGTCTCATCAAGGAGGGCTCCGCGCTGGAGTTCTTCCTCGAGGGCGGACGCTCCCGCACGGGCAAGCTCCTGTCGCCCAAGGTGGGGCTCCTCTCCATCGTGGTCGACGCCGCACTCGGCGTCCCCACGCGCACGACCTGGTTCTGCCCCGTCTCGATTGGCTACGAGCGCTTCATCGAGGAGAAGGCGTTCGTGGCCGAAGTCTCCGGCGGCGAGAAGGAGAAGGAAGACGTGCGGGGCCTCGTCAGGGCCATCGACGTCATGGTGGGACGGTACGGGCGGCTCAGCGTGCAGTTCGGCAAGGCGATGACGCTCGCGGACATCCTCCGCGAGGTCGATCCGAAGGCTACGCCCGACGATCTCGCGACGATGACCCCGCCGCGTCGCCGCGCCGTCATCACCCGCCTCGCGTGGCGAGTGATGCACGAGATCAACGCCGTGACCGCGGTCACCCCCGGTTCGCTCGTCGCGACGGCCCTCCTCGCTCACGACCGCCGCGGCATCGCCCAGGCCGACCTCTTCGACGCGTGCGACCGCCTCGCGCGGACGCTGCGGCGTGCGGGCGCGCGCTTCAGCCCGTCGCTCGGCGCCCTCGGTCAGCAGAAGTCGGGGCTACGCGAGGCGCTGGATCTCTTCGCGCGCGCGGGCCACGTCGAGGCGCACACCGTCGGCGGCGACGTCATCTACGTCGTCCCTCCCGAGGCGCGCATGTCGCTCGATCTGGCGAAGAACGTCATCATGCACTTCTTCGTGGCGCGCGCGCTCATCGCGACGGCGCTCCTCGCCCCCGGCACGCCCGTGAAGGCGGACACGGTGCGCGAGCGCGTGCTCGCCCTGTCACGCCTCTTCAAGCACGAGTTCACGTTCCGCGCGGACGCCCGGTTCGAGACCATCTTCGACGAGGAGGTGGCCGCGATGGAGAGCGACGGCGAGCTCGAGGCGGGGGAAGTCGCAGGGGGTCTCGTCCCGAAGGGAGACGACGGCCGCGCCCAGATCGAGCTCTACGCCCGCCTGGTAGAGAACTTCGTCGACGGGTACCGCATCGCCGCGCGCGGGCTCGGGGCGCTTCTCAAGGGACCACTCGCCCTGAAGGACGTGGTCAAGCGCGCCATCCCGACGGGAGAGCGGATGTTCCTCGCCGGCGAGATCGCGCGGAGAGAGGCCGTGAGCCGGCCGCTGCTCGAGAACGCCTACGCGAGCTTCGTCGACCAGGGATACCTGTCGCGAAACAGCGGAAAGCTGGCGCTGACCGAGAGCTACGCCACACAGAGCGCCGTCGGCACCATCGAGGCGAGGATTGCCGCGATGGGCGCCCGGACGGCGGGCTGAGAGAAAGGGACGAGGGACCCGCTCGGGGCCCCTCCTCCACCTCGTCGGGCCTCCGCTACGAAGCGACCCGAACGTTCTCCGCCTGCAGGCCCTTGGGGCCCTGCTTCACGTCGAACTCGACCTTCT
>Ga0182030_10020339_pt1 | contig 12528 bp, 15 predicted proteins | sample 812S3MmetaG_FD_121299 | JGI IMG/M metagenome (GOLD analysis project Ga0182030, IMG submission 121299) | Permafrost microbial communities from Stordalen Mire, Sweden - 812S3M metaG (Illumina Assembly) | ecosystem: Environmental > Terrestrial > Soil > Wetlands > Permafrost | place: Sweden... | reverse complement strand
TCCGGCGGGCGAAACGGCAACGAAACAGGTCATGTCTGCGTGTATTTCGAGCGCGGCGAGCCATGCCGATCAAAACCGGAGGTAGGCCACTTGTAACTCGGCATTGTTCAGAGGTTCCTTAGACTCACCGCCGTGTTTGGGACGTAGAGTCCAGCTTCAATGGCGTGAATCGTCTGGCGGCTGATGCCGGCTTCTGCGGCCAAACTCGCCGCGGAAATACTCATTTTTCCCTCAATTGCGCGAGATTCGATAGTACTTCGATTGATTGCATTCGTGCCTCGTGGCAAAATAGCCTGTACTCTATACGCGACTCATGATACGGATACGAGAGAAAATGCACAAGAAGGAATGGCGGACTCGCAATAAGAGTGCAGCAATAGCACCCATCGGCCTGATTCACACGCCCTTCAAACATGCTGACGGAACACCGATTCAGGGCATAGCTGGCAAGCGCGCAGAGGGTGTCGTCGAGGTGCTTCCAGATCTGATCGAAGGGCTGCGTGCCCTAGAAGGTTTCGACCGGCTGTGGTTGATTTACCAGTTCGATCGCGCCTCAGACGTGCGGTTGGTTGTTCGCCCGTATCTGGACACGACCATGCGAGGCGTCTTCGCTACACGTTCTCCAGCCAGGCCAAATCAAATTGGCATCTCTGTCGTGCGCCTTCTAATGGTCGAAGAGAACCGTTTGCATGTCGCTGACGTGGATATGCTGGACGGAACTCCGCTGCTAGACATCAAGCCTTATGTTCCGGCTTTCGATTCTTTTGAGCAATCTCGTGCCGGCTGGTTGAATGTCAAGTCGGCATCGGAAGTGGTTGCCGATTGCCGCTTCGAAGCGGGAAATGGGGACACTGAGTAAGCGGGCCAATCCTGTGCAGTTCATACGGTGTATCCTACTGTTAATTCCACTAGCGGCAGCCCATTGCTCTGAGCTGCCAAACCGGCAATCGACTGGAGGAGACAGATGAAGATCAGTGCGAGAAATATGTTTGAGGCTAAGGTGCAGAACGTCACCAAGGGAGCGGTCAACGCCGAGGTCACTCTTGCCTTGATGGGTGGGGAGCACATCATCTCCGTCATTACGAACTCCAGCATTGATTCATTGGGCCTAGTGGAGGGCAAGACAGCCTACGCGATCATCAAAACCAACGAGGTGATTGTCGGCAAAGGCGTAGACGGCTCCAGGTTGAGCGCTCGAAATGTGCTGGCAGGCGAAGTGATCAGTTCCCATGACGGAGCCGTCAACAGCGAGGTCGCTATCAAACTGGCCGGCGGCGCTACCGTCATTGCGTCGATCACCAAGGAGAGCGTCCATGCACTCGGGCTGATGCAAGGGGACAAAGTCAGCGCAATTGTGAAGGCGTCCAACGTGATGATTGGTGTTTGAAGTGCGTTTCGATCCACGCAAGAGAGTGCGGGCGCCTCGAATTGTCAAAGGTCCCTGAGCGGCGCGATTCATCTTCGTATTTGGACAGCGAAGCCTTGGGTTTCGATTCCTGTCATCGGCCTCAAATTCAATGCATTCCCGCTACATTTACACTGATAGTCCGTTCTTTGTTTGCAACAGTCTTGCATACACGATATTGTCGTGTATAGTCGTATAAATCGTGGCCGGTCGCTCAGCTCCATTCATTTTTTGGTATGCTTGCATCGCGTGCGGCGATGCAAGGCGGCGAAGCTCTATCAACTCGAACACGAAGAAGCAATTCCTTGGAGGAAAAAATGAAAAAAGCCATTGTCATCTTCTTTTTGTGAGCCTTGGAATGATCGGAACAACGGCTTCGCTTTTTGGTCAGGCATCGACGCTTATCAGGGATTATCAGGCGCGGGTCAGCGCGGCGCAGTCCGAGCAGCCACATTGGGTCACTCCGCTGGTTACGGTAACGCCCCGGCTAGAACAAGAGGTTCGCAGCGACTTCGTTCATCAATACAACACCAAGGGCTTCACCATCTGGAACTACGGGAATGGCAAAGCGCTGGAACTGATTCCCGAACGGCACACTGAGCTCATCTTCAATGTTCCGCCATTCTTCAATCGTTCCAATGGTGCATCGGACGGTTTTGGCGACGCCTCCTTTCTGGCGAAGTACCGGTTCTACTCTCGCAACGAGGAGCATGGCAATGCGATTATGACCGCGTTTGTGGCTGGCTCGATTCCAACGGGCAAGAACGCAAACGGAAGCTGCTGTGCCATTGTTACTCCCACGCTTGCAGTCGGAAAGGGCTTCGGTCAGCTCGCTCTCACTTCGACGGCGGGAGGCTCGCTTCCCGCCAGCAATGCGAAAGGTCTGGGGCACACCATTACCTGGAATAGCACCGTTCAATATTGCGTTGCAAAGACGGGGTTGGCCCGATTCTTCTGGCCTGAAGCCGAGATCAATTCCAGCTTCTACAAAGGCGGATTGAACGACGGGAAGATCGCGACCTTTGTTACGCCCGGCCTGATCGTTGGCAGGATTCCGCTCACTCATGACGCATCAGGCAAGCCCGGGGCGATTGGGCCTGACTTTTGGAGCGGGTCAGCAGATCGCGCTAACGCACTTCCACACTTACAATCACGCAACCGTTATTATGGTGCACCTACCGTTCTAGGCGATCGCATTCTGGCACGGCCCGAATGGAGTTACCGGGCCGTGCTACACGCGAAGACAATATGGCGGTTGAATAGATTGTCAGGGATTTGCTGGCTTCTTCGAAGCTGAATATCTGACAGGGGGAGATCGTGAGTTCTGAGAACCAAGCTAGCAGAGGGTGTCGGTTGCGTTGCTGCACTGCAACGATCATTGCATTAGTGGCCTTGCTCGGCAGTTATTGCTGTCAGGCACAGACAACCTTGACTGTCTCGGCGGCTGCGAGCCTGACGGATGCGATTGTCGAGACAGAATCCGCCTACAAGCGAGCCCACGCGGAAATCGTCTTTGCCAATAGCTTCGGTTCCTCTGGGATCCTGGCCGCGCAAATCGATCAGGGCGCTCCAGTGGACATCTCCGTCCCCGCTGCAACCAAGCCTATGGACGATCTGGTAGCCAAGGGACTGATCGTCGCAGGCACGCGCTGTAATCTGTTGAGGAATAAGCTTGTGCTCATTGCGCCGCTGGACTCGACGCTCCATAACTTTCAGGGGCTCACGGACAAATCAATTCGGGCGATTGCACTCGGCGACCCTGCCAGCGTTCCGGCCGGACTATATGGCAAGCAGACGCTCCTATCGCTTCACCTCTGGGATCAACTCAACGCAAAGCTTGTACTCGGAAAGGATGTCCGCCAGGCTTTGACATATGTAGAAACCGGCAACGCCGATGCGGGCCTGGTCTATGCAACGGACGCGATGACGACCAGCAAAGTTCGCGTGATCGCCTCAGCTCCGGAATCGACTTGCGAACCCATCGTCTATCCAGCTGCGGTGGTGAAGGGAAGACAAAGCAATACAGCGGCGCGCATGTTCATCGATTATCTCGCCAGCCCAGCTGCGCAAGCTATCTTCTAAAGACACGGGTTTACAATAGCCGCACCGTGACACTGCCCATCGATTATTCGCCGCCGTGGATCTCGCTGGCCACTACCTGCGTGGCAACAGTGGAGACGTTCTTTCTGGGAATACTGGCTGCAAGGTTGATGTCAGGCGTGCGCGGAAGCCTTCGCGCGTAGGTCGACGGCCTTCTGACGCTTCCGTTGGTTCTGCCTCCCACGGTCGTCGGTTTCTTTCTTCTCCTGCTACTCGGGAGGCGCAACTTCATCGGCCACGTACAGGAGCAGATCGGCATCGTTATCGTTTTTTCGGGGCCGGCAACAGTGATCGCAGCGACCGTCGTGGCCTTTCCGCTGATGTATCGCACCACGTTCGGCGCATTCGAGCAAGTGAATCCCAATCTTCTCGATGCCGCGCGGCCCCTTGGAGCTTCGGAGTAGCGGATCTTTCGCAGAGTGCTTCTGCCGATGGACGCGCCCGGCGTGCTGGCCGGCACGGTTCTCTCGTTCGCGCGCGCGATGGGTGAGTTTGGCGCTACGCTGATGCTGGCAGGCAACATTCCCGGACGCACTCAGACGATGCCGATCGCTATCTTCTCCGCAGCCGAGGGTGGCGACATGCGCGTGGCTTTTCTGTGGGTGGGTCTGATCGTTCTTCTGTCGCTGGCCATCATTCGCTTGCTTCACTGGGAGAGAAAGACTCGAAGGGCAACTCCGAATCAGAAGGCTCTAACGTTGGCCCCAGCCTCTGTTCCGCAAACGCAGTTCTCACGCAATCTGGATGAGACTGCAGCTTCCACTTTGCTTGAGATAAGCGTTGAGAAGGCCCTTGAGTGCTTCAATCTTGAGGTTGGTTTCCGCGCCGGCCAGGGAGCCCTTGGATTGCTGGGAGCCTCCGGCGCGGGGAAATCCATGACGCTGCGCATGATTGCGGGCATCGTCGCGCCCGATCTGGGGCGCATCGTTCTCGACGGCCGCGTCCTCTACGACAGCGCAACAGGTGAGAAGATCTCTGCTGCCGAGCGAAAGATCGGCATGGTCTTTCAAGACTATGCGTCGTTTCCGCAGATGACGGTCGCTGAGAATGTTGGCTTTGGGCTGAATGATCTACCGGAGCGGGAGCGACAGGCGCGCATCCTGCAGCAGTTCGAGCGGATGCACATCACTGAGCTGGCTGATCGCTATCCTCACGAGATCTCAGGCGGGCAACGGCAGCGCGTGGCAATCGCTCGATGCATGGCCATCGAGCCCGATGCGCTGCTCCTCGATGTGCCGTTTGCTGCGCTCGACCCGCACCTGCGCCGACAGACGGAAGAGCAGCTTCGTGAGTCACTGGCCAGTTACAACGGTGCGGTAGTCTTTGTGACGCACGACATGGAAGAGGCCTTCCGCTTTTGCAGCGAGCTGTTGGTGCTCGACAGCGGAAAAGTGATTGCCATTGGCCCCAAGCATCAGCTCTTCGAACGTCCCCGGAGCGTTGAGGCGGCGCGGCTGACCGGATGCAAGAACATCGCTCCGGCCCGCAGCGTGGCTGCCGATCGTATCGCCGTAGATGCGTGGAACCGTGAACTGCCAACTCCGTCCCGATGCTTTGACCCATGCCGGAATCCGATCGCATCAGATCGCGTTCCAACCCGCGTTGGAGGACGAAAAGACCTTTGCCTGCTGGCTGGTTGCAACCAGTGAAGCGCCGCACGAATTGACGCTTTACCTGCGCTTGCACGGAGCGCCTACGGCAGGCGAGCCGCCTCATTTTCAGGCCGATGTACCCAAGGATCTTTGGCTCGCGCTCATCGCCCACCCTCAACCGTGGCGAGTGAGGCTCGATCCCGCAAGGCTCTTGCTGCTGGAAGGTTGGAGGCCCGCGGCATGGCATAAATGACTTGAGAATGGAACAACTTAGAGGTTGACTGCTCCGGATTTCAAAGCTTTCCTTATGCGGTCTTCATTGACCAAGCATCAAATCTCTGCCAAAATATGCCTACGAACCGGAGCGTTGCAAACGTACTGGCATCTGGCACGCAAAGCCAAAGCGGGTGGACGATTCTCTGATTCCCGTGTTTCTGCAATCCAGCTCCGTATTGCAGATTCAGTCAGCCATCTTTTTGCCTTCTCAGAAAGGAGGCGAGACGTGTCGAGCCAGGACGAAATCACCAGTCACGAGCGTGCGATGCAATCGAGCAGTCGTGCAAATTCCGCGTTAATGGGAATTTACGAGATCTCGAAGCTGCTCACACGTCCAGCACGATTGGAGATGGCACTCTCCAGGGTCATCAATCTGCTAGCCAGTTTTTTAGATATGAACAATGGCCTGATCGCGCTGCTTGATGAAGAGGATCGGACCTCAATGGTCGTCGGCGCAGGGTGGAGCGAGGCGACAGCGAGGGAGCATTTTGAGCGGGTTCCAGAACAGGCTGTGGGGCAGATCGTTGTCTCAGGGATGCCACTGGTCGTGCGTAATATTGCTGAGAGTCCGCTCTTCGCGGATTGGGGCGAGTTGAACTCGGGCGATCCTTCCATTCCGAGATCGTTTGTGGGCGTTCCGATTAAGGGAGACAACCGCACGGTTGGCACCATCATGATTGAGAGGCTTGACGGAAACTCCTCTCCGCATACGCTTGACGAAGATGTACGTTTTCTGACCATGGTGGCCAACCTGGTGGGTCAGTCCGTTGCTCTGCAAACGCTAGTAGCCAGAGACCGCGAGCGGCTGATGACGGATCGTCACCGGCTTGAAAAAGAGTTGGAGCAACGCACCGAGTCGAAGCACGACGGAATCGACTGGATCATCGGCGAAAGCGCGGCCATTCGCGAAGTAGTTGAGAAGATACAGCAAGTTGCGCGATGCAATCTGCCAGTTCTTCTCTGCGGGGAATCTGGTACGGGCAAAGAACTGTTTGCACGCGCCATTCACGAGTATTCCCCACGCAGCCAAAAGCCTTACATTCGACTGAATTGCGCGGCGCTCTCTGAAACGGTTCTGGAGTCGGAGTTGTTCGGCCACGAGCGTGGTGCCTTTACAGGCGCTATCGGATTGCGCAAGGGCCGCTTCGAGTTGGCTGACGGAGGGACTCTCTTTCTTGATGAGATCGGAGAGATTTCGGGTGCGTTTCAAGCCAAGCTGCTGCGAGTGCTACAAGAGGGCGAGTTTGAGCGCGTGGGTGGCAGCCGCACTATCAAGGTTGATGTGCGGCTGGTGGCGGCAACCAACCGGAACCTGGAAGCAGCGGTGCTGGCAGGTCAATTCCGCTCTGACCTCTACTATCGCATCAGTGTGGTGCCCATTTTTCTTCCGCCATTGCGAGAGAGGCGCGAGGATGTGGGGATGTTGGCTAAGGAGTTTTTGCGCCGTTTCAATGAGGAACATGGTGTGTCGCTCACTCTCTCAAAACGCGCAATGGAGGTGCTGTGCGCCTGCGATTTCCCTGGCAATGTGCGGGAGTTGGAAAGTTGCGTACGGCGCACTGCGGCGCTGGCAAAAGACTCTTTGATCGTGGTGGAAGACTTTGCTTGCAGCAATGAAAGCTGTCTTTCGCTCGTGATGGGCAAGTCCATGAACAAGATGCAGCAACAGCAGGCAGGCTATGTACCACTCCCTGTCTTCTCGCCTAAGCAGGAGCGGTCTTGGCCGGTGCACAGAATTGCTGAGCGTTCGAGCGTTGCTGCCGATCACGTCATCGAGAAAGCCAAGCCTTTGGAAAGTTCGAGCAGCACGCAAGATGACGCTACTGAGCGCCAGCGCCTGGTCGATGCCATGGAGAGATCCGGTTGGGTTCAAGCCAAAGCGGCACGGATACTAGGTTTGACGGCCCGCCAGATGGGCTACGCACTGCGAAAGCACAGCGTCGAGATCAAGCGATTCTGATCATTCTCTGCGCTTTCGACGATTCACCTGGCATAAAACTCCATTCCTCGTTGGCATTGAAATTCTGCTTTACTGTATTTGTCGCTGTGGTCTGTTTGCGACAAAATCAGGACGATTTTCCTTTTTTGTCACAATTGCGACACAGGCAACATACCCATAAGTTGAGCACCATCTGCAAGATCCATTTTGGTGGTTGAGTTGCAATAGACCCTTGCAACACCCGCAGTCCGGGGCACTCCAACACAATGGGGGACGCAATGGATCTTGGCACTCAAAAGGCCGTCGCACAGTTGCTCGTGATGCAGCCAGCTCTTCCTGAGGGCGGACAAAAAGGCTGCGGTTCGAAGGGCGGAAGCGGCAAGTCCAGTTGCGGCTCGGCTGCGGGGCAAGGCGACCTGTCGCCGGAGATATGGGAAAAGGTAAAGAACCACCCCTGCTACAGCGAAGAAGCGCATCACCACTATGCGCGCATGCACGTGGCCGTGGCGCCAGCCTGCAACATCCAATGCAACTACTGCAACCGCAAATACGATTGCTCGAATGAATCCCGGCCAGGTGTGGTGAGTGAACGGCTGACTCCGGAACAGGCGGCCCGGAAGGTGCTTGCTGTGGCTTCGAATATCCCACAGATGACCGTCCTCGGCATTGCTGGTCCCGGCGACCCGTTAGCTAATCCCGAGAAGACTTTTAAGACCTTCGAGCTTGTGACCAAGACGGCTCCGGACATCAAGCTATGTCTTTCGACCAACGGGCTAATGCTCCCCGAATACGTCGATAGAATCCATGCGCTCAACATCGATCATGTGACGATCACCATAAACATGATTGATCCAGAGATTGGCGCAAAGATTTACCCCTGGATCTATTACAACAAGAAACGGTACCAGGGGGTGGAAGCGGCCAGGATTCTGAGTGAGCGACAATTGCTGGGCCTGGAGATGCTGACCGAGCGCGGCATTCTCTGCAAGGTGAATTCGGTGATGATTCCCGGCATTAACGATCATCATCTGGCGGAAGTCAATAAGGCAGTCAAGTCGCGCGGCGCCTTCCTGCATAACATCATGCCCTTGATCTCCGCGCCCGAACATGGCACGGTCTTCGGACTCAACGGAACACGCGGACCGACCGCACAAGAGCTAAAGGCCTTGCAGGATTCGTGCGAGGGCGAGATGAACATGATGCGCCATTGCCGTCAGTGCCGCGCGGATGCTGTGGGTCTGCTCGGCGAGGACCGCAGCAATGAGTTCACGACTGAAAAAGTCATGGAGATGGACGTTCACTACGATCTGGAGATCCGTCAAGCGTATCAGGAGGATGTAGAGAGGCAACGCGCAGCTGTGGTTGCGGCTAGAAATGAAGAGCTGAAGGCGCTCGCAGGCAACGATAGTGACATCTCCATTCTGATTGCTGTTGCGACCAAAGGAGGAGGCCGCATCAACCAGCACTTCGGTCACGCCAAAGAGTTCCAGGTGTACGAGGTCAGCACTTCGGGAGCCAAGTTTGTAGGGCATCGGAGAGTGGATAACTACTGTCAGGGCGGGTTCGGCGAAGAAGAAGGCCTGGAAACCGTGGTTCGTGCCATCAACGACTGTGCTGCTGTATTCATTTCTAGGATTGGCAACTGCCCCCGTGAAGGGTTGCTGAAGGCGGGCATCGAGTCGGTGGATAGATTTGCGTTGGAGTACATCGAGCAGTCTGCACTTGCTTATTTCAGAGAGTATTTGGAGCGAGTGCAGAGCGGAGAGATCGAACATAAACAGCGTGGCGACGCCGATATACGGCAAGGCGCGCTGATTGCAACCTAATCGTGCAGAAAAGGGAGGTCCGTATGGCATACATGATCAAGGAGTCAAACTGCACGGGATGCTCGGCGTGTCAAAGCGAATGTCCCAATGATGCAATCGTCGAGAAAGACTTTGCCTTCTTCATTGACTCAACAAAGTGCACCGAATGCATTGGCTTCTTTGACGAGCCGCAGTGTGCTGCAATTTGCCCGATGCCCAAGACATGCATCATCAACCCGGATGTACCTCGATTTGCGGCGGCTGTGTAGATGAGCGAGGCAGAGCAAGTATCCATGGAGTTGACACCGGCGGCAGAGAAGTTTATTCGCCGCATGATGCGGTGTGGCACGGGTTCAATCTCGGGCTTCAGACTCAAGGTCCGGCCGGGCGGGTGCTCCGGTCTTGCCGTCGAGTTCGATCTCGCTGCTGAGCCAGGAGTCAACGAGGTTGTTTGGACTCATTCGGCACTGCGTATCTTTCTCGACAGGGCGAGCTGTCTTTTACTGAATGGAGCGATCGTGGATTTTATTGACAGCCGGTCACTCACAGGATTTGTTATTACAACGCCAGGGGGAACCGCACAAACATGTGCACCGGCCTCAACGCTGGTGCCGGTGGATGCACTCGTCAGGCGCTGAGGCATTCGAGAGGAGGGACGCATGTTTCTGCGCAAACCGGAAAAAGCGTTGGACTGGCAGGGACGCGAAGTGTGCTGCACTGGCTGCGTTCACCGCGAACTGATTCACGAAGACCGCTGCCGGCAAAAGCACGTCTGTGTCCAGGATCGTTCTCCCTCACGCATCGAGGAGTTCTTCAAGACCAACCCTGGCCTGGCCAACGATTTTCTCTCCCATCCCTACTTTGAGGTGCGCGCGGCAGCGGCCAAGTATGCCGATGTCTTCCGACTGACCGCCTTGCTCAACGATGATGATGAATCCGTGCGCTGGAATGCAGCCCTGCGGCTTCCTCGCCGCTTTCTGTTGCGGTTGCGCGACGATCCCCATCGCGAGGTGCGGATTCGCATTGCCTCGCATCTTGAGGGCGAATATCTGATGCCAATGATGTCGGACCCAGACTACTTTGTGCGCCAGATCGTTGCGCAGCGCATTGGAGTGCCGCACCTGAAACACATGATGGACGATCCCGACCCTGAGGTGAGGCGCGTGGTTGCGCAGCGGATCTCTGGCGAGTGGCTGTTGGAGTTAGTGGACGATTCCGACCCGTCGGTTTGTCTTGCGGTTGCCGAACGGCTGACTCCTACGCAGTTATTGCCTCTGCGCTTTCATCCCGACATTCGCGTTCGTTACGAGGCAGCCGGACGGGTTCTTGTCAGTGCCCTCGATGCTATGCGCAAGGATGGAGACCCGCTGGTGCGCGAGCGCGCTGAGGAAAGACTGACTGAAGCTCGGAATCTTCTCGAAGACGCCCACTCTGTTATCCAGATGAAATCGACGAACTGTGAAGATAGGAGGCGCTGATATGTCAAAGATCGTGCGCGATGGCTGGGTTATGGAGTTGGATGGAGCTCCGCAGTTTGAGTACGGACAAAAGGTCCGATCCAAATCCATGATACGCAACGACGGCACATTTCCGGGAAAGGAAATAGGCGAGGTTCTCGTCAAGAAAGGCGAGGAAGGGTATGTCATCTCGATCGGAACTTTTCTTCAGCAATACTATATCTACGGTGTCGAGTTTCTGGGAAGCGGCTTCCGTGTGGGCATGAAGCGAAAAGAGCTTGAGCCGGTAGAATTTCTTGTTGCCAGAGGAAGAGCATGATGGAAATGAGTGCACCGCACTATGAATGGGGCCAGCGCGTCCAGGCGGCCGCTGACCTGTTCAACGACGGATCATACCCAGAGAAGCCATCTGAGGCTCTGCTGGTTCAAAACGGTGAAGCAGGAGAGGTTGTGCAAGTTGGCCGTCATACTGACTCGGGAACAGTTGTCTACATGGTTGAGTTCGAGCGCAATCGAATCGTGGGATGCGTTGAGCAGGAACTGGAGCCTTGGCAATCGAATGGAGGAGCGCAATGAAGGTCATGATCCGCAGAAATAACTCTGGTGTGCTTTCAGCTTATGTAGCCAAAAAAGACCTGGAAGAGCCCATCGTTGAAGTCGAAAAACCGGAAATGTGGGGAGGCCTGGTCACACTCGCCAATGGGTGGCGGCTGGAACTGCCGGCAATGGATGTAGCAACAACATTGCCAATCACAGTAGAAGCACGGAAGATGTTGGAAGATGAGGTGCCGGCTTGAATGTCAACCCGCTGGACTCGATTGCAGAAGCATTCGACGGCGGCAATGCGATTCCCTTTCTTGGCCCGGGAGTATTGTCCTTTGACAAGGAAGGGGGACGATTACCTGATTCACATAAGGCTCTTGTCGGACATTTGACATCGAAGAGCAGTGTGCCCCACAAAGTCAGAAACAATCTGGGCGCCGCGGCGCAATTCATTGAGAACTTCAAGCATCGAAGCACCGTGACCAACGCGATGACTGAAGCATTCAGTGCAGACGCGCAGCCCACCTCGCTGCACGAACTGCTGATGAGTCTGCCCGCGCTGCCTTTGGTTGTTCATGCCTGGTACGACGATCTTCCGCAAAAGGCGCTGCGTTCGCGCTCCGGTTGGGGCATGGCGCAAGGTGTAAGCCAGTCGGAACATTTCGGCGACTGGATCTACTATTACAACTCAGATGGCACGTACGCTGGAGTGGAAACTGACCGAGGTTATGTTGACTGGAAGACTCTGCTCTACCAGCCTCTAGGCTCGGTATGGCCGGCTCACAATTATTTAGTCTCCGACTCCGACTTTGTTGAAGTGTTGACAGAGATCGACATACAGACTCCGATCCCAGATTCCGTGCAGGAGATAAGGAAGGGGAGAAGTTTTCTCTTCCTGGGCTACAGGTTTTCAACGCAACTGGAGCGCCTCTTTGCGCACCAGATCATCAAGCGCTCATCCGAGAAGCATTGGGCCATCCTGCCAGAAGATCCTACGCGCAACGAAGCGCGCTTTCTTGAAGAGCACTACATAGAACGCATTTCGATGAGCCTGGATGAATTCGTCACTGAACTGTCGAAGAAGCAGCATTTCGAGTGAAGACATTCGTCGCTGATCCGTCGCATTCACTACAAAGAAACTCTCGATTGTCGCATTCGACACAGAAAGACAATGACAATTAAAGCACTGAAGATGCACGGCTTAGTTAGTTACTTGGTTTGGCACGGGGATTGCTTATAGATAAGCGTACACCGGAGCGCAAGGATGCACATCGACATTCAGCATCCCTGATCCGAGAGTCATCTGGTCGCTGCTTTGCGGTAAGCAGATGAAGACGCAGATGAAAGTTTTTAAGAATCAGGAACGAATCACAGAACCGAGGAGGGTACGATGGCTAAACTGCGGCAGATT
>Ga0182030_10020338_pt1 | contig 12528 bp, 10 predicted proteins | sample 812S3MmetaG_FD_121299 | JGI IMG/M metagenome (GOLD analysis project Ga0182030, IMG submission 121299) | Permafrost microbial communities from Stordalen Mire, Sweden - 812S3M metaG (Illumina Assembly) | ecosystem: Environmental > Terrestrial > Soil > Wetlands > Permafrost | place: Sweden... | reverse complement strand
TTGGAAGGATTGAATCCGTGCTCGGGCGCGCGCAGGGCTTTTTCGATCTCCTTGAGCAACCCCGCATCCCACGGCTGCACGATGATCATGCTGGCCTCGGGCGTGGTCACCTGGGCGATCTGGGTCAGCGGCGTGGGTGTGCCGTAATAATCCACGCGGACCTGGTCAAGCAACTGCACGTTGGCGCGCCCGGTGCGCAGGGATACGAGATGTGTCTGGAAATCCGTGACGGCCTTGTCCATGCGCCGTTTCAAATCGCTGTGCAGTTCCTTCAGAACCGCATTGGTAGCCATATACGAAGGTGCCATTCCGTTCCTCTTCCCTGTGCGATCTTGTCCCGCGTCCCACCTAGCTGGACGGGTTCGCACAAATGCCAGACCCATTCTATCGAATCCGGCGACCAAAGAGGTTCTAGGGAAAGCGAAGGTCGGAGAATGAAATCCATGCTATGGGGATTTCGTTTGGCTATGCTCCCGCCTCACCTACGTGGCCCTCTCCGCACCGTTGCTGAATCGGACCTCTGATATTCTTGGCTGGATGGCGGGTACGATTTTGGCGCGGGATGATCGAACGACAGTTCGCGGAACACAGCTTTCCGTGGGCGTGATGGTGTTGAATTACAACACCTGGGATATTGCGATTCGAGCCATGAATGCCTCGGTGGAACTGAGTTATCCGACTGTTATGGAGTTTGTTCTTTTCGACGACGGCTCGCCCACGCCGCCGCCCGAGAACATCGACCCTCGCATCCGGGTTGTGCTGGGGGGAATCAATCGCGGCTTTGCAAGGGCGCTCGTCGCTTCCTTTGCTCAGATGAAGAGCGACATCGTGGTGGTCTTCGATTCCGACGCATATCCACTGGTGCCCTTTGCGGAAGAAGTTCGCAGGCGCTTTGAAGACGATGAGCAGTTGGGACAGATCGGCTTTCAGGCGCTCGATGAAAATGGCGTGCCCACCGAATCGTTCTGGAAAGAACCGACGCAGTGGAGCCTGATCCTGGGCCAGGGTTTGTATGCGCGTCTGCCGCACCAGCCCGTCGGTCCAACGAATCTATGCGCGATGGCCGGCTGCATGGCGCTGCGCATGACAACCTACGCGCAAGTGGGCGGGATCGATGAGAATTTTGACATGCTCGACCTTGATCTTGACTACAGCATGCGGGTGCGTCGCAATGGATGGAAGGTGATTCCCGATACATCGCTCACCGTCTTTCACGTGGGCGGAGGAACACCGCAGTTGACACGCAAGCGCATCCTGCGCTGGTATAAGTGCCGCTGGTATCTGCTGCGCAAGCACGGCCTGATCGGGTCGCCGACGCTGGCCCGGGCTTTCATCCTGGCCCGGCTGCATATGGAGAAGCTGCTGTTACAGACATTCGGGAGATTTCTTTATAAAAATCCCGAAGTATTTGCGGACAAGGTCATCGGTCGCCAGGATCTGATCGACTATTGCCGGGATAACTACCGATGACTTCAACTTAGGGTCAGGATAGCTGATTTCTTTTCAGTTTGGCCAGCGGAAGATCATTCTTGTTCGCTCGCGCTGTATTGCCGGCAAAAGTGTCGGCAAGCGAGAATGCCCACGATCAGGGAGCAAACAAGACCGCAACTGAACCCAATTTCGAAGCAGGGTTCAACGAGTGATTCGGGACCGCTGAATTTCATAAAGATAAGCGCGTAGCTAATTGCAAAGCTCACGAAAGAAATACAGCAAGCATCGCGAAAGCTATGCCCACGAGGCGAAAGGCGAATTTGTAAGCGTCAGCCATGTGAGCTATGCAAGTACGCGCAATCCAGTGGACGCGGCCTGTTCGTGAGCGTGATAGCTCGAACGAACCAGCGGCCCCGATTCCACATGGCGAAAGCCCATCTTCAACGCCTCGGTCTTGAGGTCGGCGAACTCCTTCGGCGTGTAGAGTCGCGCCATGGGCAGATGATCCTTCGAAGGGCGCAGGTACTGGCCGATGGTGAGGATGTCGCAGTTGACTTTGGCCAGGTCCCGAAAGACTTCGAGCAGCTCGACTGTTTCTTCGCCGAGACCTACCATCACTCCTGACTTGGTAATGCCTTTCGGGTTCAGTTCCTTGGCATACTCCAGCAGGCGCAAAGTGCGCTCGTAGCGGGCGCCGGAGCGCACCACGCGATAGAGGCGCGGCACCGATTCCGTATTATGGTTGAGCACTTCAGGCGCGGCGTCGACCACGATTTTGATTGCTTCAGAATTGCCCTGGAAGTCGGGAATGAGCACCTCGACGTGGCAGTCGGGAGCCTGGCTGCGGATCTCGTCAATGACCATGGCGAAGGCGCGAGCGCCTCCAACCAGATCGTCGTCGCGATTCACGCTGGTGATGACGGCGTGCTTCAGGCCGAGGACAGCGACGGCTTCAGCCACGCGGCGGGGCTCGTCAAAATCAATCGCATCGGGACGGCCCTTGGGCACGGCGCAAAATCCGCAGCGGCGCGTGCAGGTGTTACCCAGCATCATGAAGGTCGCGGTCTTGTGCTGCCAGCATTCGCCGATGTTGGGGCAGTGCGCGCTTTCGCAAACGGTGTGCAGACCGAGAGAACGAGCCAGGCGCTTAAGGTCGTGATAATTTTCGCCGCCAGGGGCGCGAGCCTTCAGCCACTCGGGCTTGGGAGCCGGAGCTTTGCGGGCCGGTTCGATCTGGATGAGGTCCATCACTTCTCCATTTTACGCGGAGAGTCCGAAAACTGTATCGACGGCTGAGTTCAGCCCCGTCCGAGTGCGGCAGTAACCCGGTCATAGAGCCGCTTGACGAGAGTTGTGTTTTCCTGCGATGAACCTTGGGCGATGGGGTAGAGTTTGATGATCCTTACACCTCGTTTTACTGGAGTTCGCCATGGCAGAGGAAGCGCAATCCAACACACCACCGACAAAGAGGATCATGGGCTGGGTAGGCACGGCGTCGGCCTTGATTGGCTTGGGCGCCAGTATCCTGGGAGGGGTGCGCTGGTATGAAAACCGCCGCGAACAACAGGTGGAACTGGCTGCGGAGATGGCGGTCGCGCAAAAACAAGCAAGCGAAGGCGACTACCTTGCCTCGATTCGCAGTTATGATGCGATTCTGAAAGAACACCCGCTCAACCCGGCCGCACTGCCACAGCAGTTGGACGCGACCATGACGTGGGTTGACAACTTTGGGGTAACGGGTGCCGACAATCAGAGCATCGACGCGACCGCTGCGTCTGAGTTGGACCAGATCTTCCAGATTCTTGATGCCGGATTGACCCGGACCAAAGGCGTGGAAGCTGCGGACGTGCAAGCCCATCTGGGTTGGGCACATTGGCTCAACCAGCACATCGCCAAGCGCGAATTTGGCCATGCTGCCGAACAGAACCTTCGCGCAGCGCTACAGGTCGATCCATCGAACGTGTATGCAAATGCCATGCTGGGCAACTGGATGCTGCAGAACGGCGGCGATTCAGTAGAAGCCATCAACCACTTCCATACGGCGGTGGCTTCGGGAAAAGCGCGGCCCTTCGTGAGGCGCTTTGAAATCGGTGGGCTTGCGGCCGACAACGCGCCACTGCTGCCGGAGTTATTCCGGACAGCCAACGACATGCGTAAAGGCGGCGAACCCCTGGAGGGCCGAAGTCGCGACCAAATTCTTTATTTCTCTCTTGACCCGCCGTCTATACCGGATGACGTGCTGGAGAAAGTGCTAACTGCGGTGCCGGAAGATGAGGCGTGGAAGACCTATCAATGGCTGGTTCCCGGCCCCGAGCCAGGCAGGCCGCAAACGACCAGCGACTACATCCATGCGACGCTTCTCAGGGTTTCCGGACACAAGAGCGAAGCGCTCGCGCTCTACCGCACTTTAGAGCACAATGACAACTCGTACGGCGGCATTGCAGAGCTGTCCGGCAAAGCAGTTGCCGACCTCTCTAAGAACTAAGCCGTCTTCTGCGCGTTGAATGAGGCTCCTATTTCGCCGCGACAGTCGCTGTTTTCGCAGGTTCGGTCGCAGGAATGGGTGTCGGCGGCGTCGATTTGCCCATGACGTAGTGGTCGTACCAGGCCAGCCAGCGCTCGTAGCGATCGCGAATGAAGCTCGGCCGGGTGAAGCCGTGGAACTGGCCCGGGTAGACGATGAGTTCGGTCGGAATGTGCAGCGACTTGAGTGCCTGGTACATCTGCTCGCCGCCGATGATGGGCACGTTGAAGTCGTTGGTGCCCCCCATGTAGAGCGTCGGCGTATGCATGCGCTTGTCGGCCTCGAGCAAGGGGTAGCTGAGCTTGAGATACAGATCGCGGGCTTTCCAGGGCACGCCGAGTTCGTTGTCATACTGCAGGATGTACTGGTCCGCTCCGTAATACGAAAGGGGAGCTGCACTGCCGGCTCCGCTGATAGCGGCTTTGAAGCGAGTGTCAGAGGCCGTGGTGTAGTCGGTGAGGATACCGCCGTAGCTCCATCCGCCGATGCCCAGCCTGTTCTGGTCGGCAACGCCCATCTTGACCACTTCGTCGACGGCGCCGAGCAGGTCCACGACCTCGAGATGGCCCCAGTCGGCGAAGATGGACTTGGCGTAGTCCTGTCCGCGACCGGAGCTGCCTCGATAGTTCACGTTGATTTCGGCATACCCGTGCGCCGCGAACCATTGGCGTTCAAAGGCGAAGCTGTGTCCATCTTGTCCGTTTGGGCCACCGTGGATAAAGAGGATGGTTGGAACCTTGTCGCCCTGCTTGTAGCCGATGGGCATGGTGAGCAGGCCGTGAACTTCCGTGTCATCCTTGCTGCGGGAGGTGAAGTCCTCCGTAGGTACGAGGATCAGCTCGGAAAGCAGCGCGTCGTTGACGCCGGTGATCTTGCGCAGCGAGTCACCTTCGAGGGCATATATCTCACTGGTGTGGGTGTCATCCTGATACGTCATGGCGACTTTGCCGCCCTCACAGACGAGCGAAAAACTCATGCCTTTGGCGGCAACCAGCCTCCGGGCGCCATCCCCGGCAAGCTCGACTTCCGCAGGATATTGCGAACGGTCGTCGGCGACGATGTATAGCAATTTGCCATCGGGCAGAAAGCAAGGGTCAAAGGCTCCCCGGTCCAGCTTGGCTGCCGGATAGCTGACTTTGCCGTCGAGGGTCACCATGGCTGGTTTGGGCTGACTGTAGGCACTCAACTCCGGCTTGGCGCCCTGGGTGTAGGCAATCCTCTTCGAGTCCGGCGACCAGGCCAGTTGGCCGCCGTCAGGACCAGCCCAGGCGGTCAGTCTTTTCGCCGTGGAACCAGCTTTGGCGGCAATCACAAAGACATCGTCGTTGTCGGTGCGATCAGGATCCTCATCGTGATTGCTCACGAAAGCCACCCACTGGCCATCGGGTGACCACTTTGCGTTGCCTTCGTCTACGTTCTTGTCGGTGGTGAGCTTTTCGATCTTCTTTGTCGCGATTTCGTAGAGGTAGAGTTGGTCGCGCTCATCATTGCGAAGGTAGCCCTCCACATCCTGTTTGAAATGATAGCGGTCGATCACGATGGGCTTGGGCGCGGCGGGAGGCTTGCCTTCCTCAACCTCCTCCTCTGCCCTGGGCTGCAGTGTGATCAGGAGTCGTTTTGAATCCGGCGACCAGGCGTAGTCCTGAATCTCCGTACCGGGTGCTGCAGCCGGAGCCGCTCCCTGGGTCGGCGCCTTATCCGCTGGCTGACCTGGAGGCGAAACGGGGGCAGGTGCGTTTGCCGAGGCAGGCGCCAATCCGTTGATCGCGGTGAACTGCTCGGCCTCGCCGCCCAACCGGTTCAGCACCCATACCTGCGTCCCCTTGGCTTTGCCGGGGCGGGAGGAAAGGAAGGAAATGTACTTGCCGTCGGGACTAAACTCGGGCTTCGAAGCCCCTTCCTTGCCAAAGGTAAGCTGCATCGCTCCACTGCCATCCCAGCGCTGCATCCAGAGGTCGGAGTGGTTCTTGTCTTCCTTGGTGTCGGCGCGAGAAACGGAATAGATCAGCCACGCACCATCGGGAGACAGGATGGGGCCGCCAACGCGCGCGATCTTGGCCAGGTCGTCCAGCGAAATGGCTCGTTTGGAGGGAGTTTCTGCCACGCCACTGATGGCAATGAGCACTAGGGCGGTAAGGAGAAAAACTGGGGACGGAGACGGGAGGCAGCGTGAGGCAGGGGAAAAGCTCGAGGGGCGCATTTCGCGAGCTTAGCATCGGCTCCCCGCGAGTGGAGCATGAAATTTGACCCGACGGCCTCCCAACCCCAACAGAAACGCCGGCCGGCTGTTCGATCCTGCAATAATGACAGAGGGAAAGGTGGTTTCCGTTGCAATTTGTTTCCGTTCGCATGGCATTGTTCGCCGCTGTTCTGGGGCTTTCTATCACGGTTGGCTGCAAGGCGCAGGACGCCGGATCGAAGAACGTGCAGGATCCAGCCCTGACGCGCAAAATTGATGTGCTGGTACGCGGGAAATTCAACATACCTGCCGAATACAACGTGACGCTGGGTAGTCGCAAGCCGAGCAACATCCCTGGCTATGATGCGTTGCAGGTGACGGTGTCGCGCGAAGGACACTCTACCCCGATCGACTTTCTCATCTCAACGGACAACAAGTCGCTGGCGCGGCTGGAAACCTTTGACCTCACAAACCTGCCGGCTCAACATATCTCGATCGTGAATCGTCCTATTCGAGGAAATCCTGAAGCCAAGGTAACGGTGATCAACTTCGACGACCTGGAGTGCCCATACTGCGCGCGCATGCACCAGGAGTTGTTTCCCCGAACGCTCGAGCGATACAAAGACACGGTTCGCTTCGTCTACAAGGACGACCCTTTGACCGAGATCCATCCCTGGGCTTTGCATGCTGCGGTCGATTCTGGGTGTCTTGCCGACCAGAACGGCAGCGCGTACTGGGGTTATGTGGATTACCTGCACGCGCACGGGCAGGAAGTGACGGGCGAGGATCGGAATACTCAGAAAAGCTATGCCGTGCTGGATAAGATTGCCAAAGAGCAGGGCAAGATTTTCTCGCTGGATGGTCCGAAGCTCGATGCCTGCCTGACGAAACAGGATGATGTAGCTGTCCGCGCGTCGATGAAGGATGCCGATGCCCTGGGGATTGAAGGCACACCGTTCCTGTTTGTGGACGGCGAAAAGATCAATGGCGCGCTGCCTGCGGAACAGGTCTGGCTGGTGATCGATCGCGCGCTGCGAGCCGCAGGCGTTCAGCCTCCGCCGCCGCCCGCGGCGCCGATGCCAACTCCGACCTTAAACAATTAGCAAATGGCAAGGTTCCGTTCAGTCCCGTCAAGCTCGACGAGTTATCCTGATAGCTTAGGGTTGCGTCGAGTTGCCGGCCAGCCAGGAGATCTAAGGTTGTTTTGTACTCATCGAATTGTGATCCGTGTTCGGCATACCCGTGTGCTCAAGCTGTCCACGATATTGCTCAGCGCGGGCTTATTGTCGTCCGTTGTCATCGGCTGTCACCAGGCGCCCTCGCCGGAAGTGATGGCGACGGTGAATGGCAAGCAGATCCTGCAGGCCGACTTAGATCGTATTTACAAGCAAAGCCTCGGAGACAGCGCACAGGCGCCTTCGAAGGAAGAAGCAGAGCTGCAGCGGTTGAACATCCTTCACCAGATGATCCAGGAAGAAATCGAACAGCAGCGCGCAGCCAAGCTGAACCTGGTGGCAACCGATGAAGAAGTCGACGCCAAGCTGACCGACATGAAGGTTCCGCTGACGCAGGAAGAATTTGACCGTCAGTTAAAAGAGAAGAACCTCACCCTCGATGATCTGCGCAAGGAGATTCGCAGGACGCTAACCAGGAACAAGCTAGTCAACAAAGAGATTGAATCCAAGATCAACATCACCGACGCGGAGATCAGCAACTACTACAACGCTCACAAGAGCGGCTTCAATCTGATCGAGCCCGACTATCACCTGGAGCGGATCATCGTTACCAACGAGCCCGCGCAGCAGACCACAAACCTGCAAAACAACAAGGCGACCAACGACGCGGACGCCAAAAAGAAAATGCAGATGCTGCGCAATCGCCTGGACAGCGGCGAAGACTTCAGTTCCGTAGCTGCACGATTTTCAGAGGATCCCAACAGCAGCAGCAACGGAGGCGATTTAGGATTTGTTCCCGACTCAAATCTGCGGGTGGACTCCCTGGTCTACGACGCGATAACGAAGCTGAAGGCGGGCCAGACCACGGACACACTGCCGATATACCGGGTAGAAGGTTCGAGCAAGAAAGTTGTCGGTTATCAGATCTTTCTTCTGCTGGAGAAGCGCCCGGCGGGGCAGCGCGAATTGAATGATCCCCGGGTGCAGAACGGAATCCGACAGCAATTGAGGAACAGTCATGCCCAACTGCTGGAAAATGCCTACTCGGAAATGCTTTACAATGAAGCGAAAATTCATAACTATCTGGCGGAGCAGGTCCTGCACGACGGAGGCAAGTAACCGGCAGCGACACATCTGGTGGCTCAAATCGATTCCGGTGATACGCAATGAAGAAAAGCCCAGGCCAAATGTGTCTTGGGTTTTTCGTGTTTTATCCGTGGCGTGGCAAAAATGGCAGTGTGCATCCAGACAATACCTGCTTGGCGGCTACACCTGCGTCGAAGCCGATGCAGGATGGGACCGCATTGACCCTGTCGGGCCGTGAATCAAGTCCAGCTTAGAGCAACGGCGAAAGACTGAGTCCAGGCACAGAAAAGCCTCCCCGCAGAGTCTGTTACGAAACTCTTCTGGTTTGCCTGAATAGATGAGAAGATGCCCTTGCGAGAGCGAGGGCATCTTCGTTTATGGGATATATCCGAGGGGATGGGCGCAGTCAGGGAACACTATTTCCGGTGGTGCTGGATGATCTTGTTCCGCCCGATCATCTGTGTCGTGTGATTGACGCGTTTGTGGAAGGTCTTGCGATGGGTGAGCTGGGCTTCGAGCGATCCGAAGCCGCGGAGACGGGCCGTCCAGGTTATGACCCACGCGACCTGCTGAAGCTGTATCTGTATGGCTATTTACACACGATCCGGTCCTCGCGAAGGTTGGAAGCCGAGTGCCGCCGTAATGTGGAGTTGATGTGGCTGCTGGGGCGGCTCTATCCGGATCACAAGTCGATTGCCGAGTTTCGGCGGATGCATCGAGAGGCGGTTACGGCTGCCGGAGCGCAGTTGGTGCGGTTTGCGCAGAGCTGCGGCCTGATTCGCGGGGAGTGGGTTGCCATCGATGGCACGAAGTTCCGCGCTGTTTCCAGTGCGGACAGTGTGCGTGAGCGACAGGCGTTGGAGCGCTATCTGGACAGCATGGAACAGGCCGACGAAGAGCAGCTGGCTGCTATCGATCCCTCCGCTGTGCAGGTTGCGCTGGAGAAGCTGAAGCGGCATCGCGAACCGGAGGCGCGCTTCATGCCTGTGGCCCGGACCAATGCCCCAGCCTACAACGTGCAGACCGCAGTTGATGCCGAGCATGCACTGATCGTCACCCATGCCGTTACGCTGGAGGCAGGAGACAACGTGCAGCTGCAGCCCATGGCAGAAGCAGCGAAGAAGGCGCTCGGCGCAGAGAGATTGCAGGTCGTGGCCGACGCTGGCTACGCCAACGGCGAGCATGCGGCACGCTGCGAGGCAGCCGGCATCCTGCCACATGTGCCTGTCAAGCGTGCCGTCAACAATCAGGGCAACGGCACGTTGTTTGGCCGTGAGCATTTTCGCTATCATCCCGGGACCGACACCTATCTCTGCCCGGCGAACAAGATTATCCGGCGCAAGCAACTTCAACGCAAAAACAAGGCTGTCGTATATCGCGCCGATGCCGCTGACTGCGGTAGCTGCGCGATGAAGGCCCGTTGCACACAGACCTCAGCTCGCATCCTGACCCGGCTGCTGGATGAGGATGCGCTCAACCGCATGCACCAGCGCGCTACCCCGGAAGCGATGAGGCTCAGACGATCCACTGTCGAGCTTCCCTTCGCGGTTCTTAAGTACCGCATCTTCGGTCACCCCCGCCTGTTGCTGCGCGGCACTGGCGGCGCACAGACCGAAATCAGCCTCGCAGTCATGGCTTACAACCTCAAACGGATGATCAAAGTCCTCGGGGCGGTGAAGTTCACCCGCCAACTCAACCCGGCCTGATCCAATCCAACCCCCAAAAACAAAGAACGCTCCCCGAAGGGAGCGCTCTTTTAAAAAGGACCCCGGAGTTTCGTAACAGACTCCGTAGTAAGGCCTTTCTGACACTGATAGAAACATTGACTACTTCATTTGGCCATTCGAATCCATGGTGATGCCGCCCGGGCCCTTGTCCTTCTTGGCTTCATTTTCCTTGCGGGTACCCATTGCCTTGGTGGTCCATTCGCCGGCCTTGGCTACATCATCCTTGCGGGCCTGCTCGTTGCCGCAGTCGATGTCCGCCTTCTTGCGATAGGTCAGGTTGAGGTACTGCATGGCGTCGTCGTAGCTGGGACGATTGTCAATAGCCATGGTCAGGTATTTCAACCCTTCCTCCACCATGGGACCGTTTTCTTCCTGTATCTGGCTACAAACCTTCTTGGTCAGGATTTTGACGTTACCTGCGCCATCATCGTTAGCTCCAAGAGGATTGAGAACCTTGAGCAGGTTGTCGTGAGCCTTGGTCCAATCGATGACGCCCACGGTATAGGCAGCTTCCGCATCCTTGGGATCAATCGCAAGCACTTTCTTCTGCCAATCCTTCGCTTCGTCAAACTTCTTGGTGTTGTAGTAGAGGCTGGCGATGCCCTTCATGCTATTCACATCGTTGGGATCCTGGGCCAGCGTTTCCTGAAAGATGTCGATCGCTTGTTGGGCGGTCTTCAGATTGTCCGGAGTGGTCAGGCCGGGGACGACATTCTGCGACAAAGCAGTGCCCAGGTAAGACTTGGCCATGGGGAGCGACGGATCATACTTGGTCGCGTCCTGGAAGTGACGTATTGCTTCTTCGTACTTGCCGGCCTTGTATGCTTCTACTCCCTTATTGAGCTGATCGCGGGCTTTGAGGCGGTTGCAACCGGTCGTTGAAGCCATCATTGCAACCAAGACAGCCGCTAGCACCGGCAGACGTGCGAGTCGATTCATATTCTTATCCTTCTCCTTCGAGTCGTCGCCAGGTCTATCGCGCCCGGTGTCATCCGCGTCGCTGGAAGCAGTGGGAAGTCCCGCGTTCCGGCCAATAACTAGTACTGCTGCATCATACTGCGTTCAGGCCCGTTTAGACCGCGAACATTGTCACGCAGGGAGAAAAAAAACGAGTCCCGCGGATGAACGGGGCTCTTTTATTGTCCTGCAAGAATTTTGGGAGTCATCAATCCGACGTGGTCCACGCCCGCTGCGTGGCCGATATCAATGACGTCCGCGACCTGGGCGAAGTTCACGTCGTCGTCGCCTTTCACGAACATGATGCGTTCCGCGCGGTTAGCGTAAATCTGAGTGAGGCGCGCCAGAAGATCTGTTTTGGCTACATCATCCTGGTTAATCTTGTAGGCTGCATTCGGACCGTTCGTATGGAGGACCGAAACCACGATGGTGCGCTGATCCGGCTCCTGCTGATGCTGAGGATCCTTGGGCGGCTGGGGAACCAGCGCATCCAGGCCCTTAGGCACGACCGGCACGATCACCATGAAGATGATCAGCAGCACCAGGAGCACATCGATCAAAGGGGTTACGTTGATGTCGGAGGAAAGGCCCCCAGGACCACCACTTGTCATTGCCATGTTTTCAGCTCCTCAATTACTCAAATCTTTGCCGGCGGAAAGTGCGTCGGCCTCTTGGTATTTGCCGCCAGGCTACTGCCCTGCGAGAATCTTGGGCGTCATGACCCCGACGCTATCCACTCCAGCCGAATGGGCGATATCGATCACCTGGGCTACTTGCGAAAAGCTCACGTCATCATCGCCCTTGATAAACATGATGCGCCGCGCGCGATTTGCGTAAATGGAGGTCAGCCGCGGAAGCAATTCAGCCTGTGCAACATCTGTGGAATTGATGCGGTAAGCCAGACTACTGCCCACCGTGTGAAGGACGGAGACTACGACGGTATCGCGCCCCTGCGGCATGTCGCCTCGCGGCGGCTGAGGGACCAACGCCTCCATCCCGCGAGGAACGACCGGAACTATGACCATGAAGATGATCAGGAGAACCAGCAGCACATCGATAAGAGGGGTTACGTTGATGTCAGAGGACATGCCCTTCGAACCGTTACTTGTCATTGCCATGTCGCGTCTCCAGAGGATTCAGCGGCTGTGCTGACCTATTCGCCTAAGAGCCCGGAAGCTGCCGCTTTTCTGTCAACAATCCAACAGAATCAACGCCCGCTGTACGGACATCGTCGATCGCATTCTCCACATCCAGATACTTGGCGCGAGCATCGGCACGGATGAATATCTGCTTACCTGGTTTGTCGGTGAGCATATCGCGGACTTTGGCTCCCAACTCCGCTGGTGCGATTTTATCCTTCCCCAGGTAGACATTGACGTCGCGCGTCACTGCGACCACGATGGCGTCTTCTTTATCGTCGCCGGACATGGGGGTAGGGTTATCGGTCTT
>Ga0182030_10020337_pt1 | contig 12529 bp, 12 predicted proteins | sample 812S3MmetaG_FD_121299 | JGI IMG/M metagenome (GOLD analysis project Ga0182030, IMG submission 121299) | Permafrost microbial communities from Stordalen Mire, Sweden - 812S3M metaG (Illumina Assembly) | ecosystem: Environmental > Terrestrial > Soil > Wetlands > Permafrost | place: Sweden... | reverse complement strand
TCAGGTCGGTGATCTCGAGCTCCCCGCGTGCGGAAGGCTTGAGCGCTTTCGCGAGCGCGGAAGCGCGCGAATCGTAGAAGTAGATGCCGGTGATCGCATAGTTGGACGGCGGCCGGGCGGGCTTCTCGAGCAAGTCCTTCACTTTGCCCTGGCCGTCGAACTCGACTACGCCGTAGCGCTCAGGATCTTGCACGTAGTATCCGAACACCGTGGCGCCCTCGCGGCGCGCGGAAGCGGACTGCAGCAGCGGCGAGAGGTTGGCTCCGTAAAAGATGTTGTCACCGAGGATGAGCGCCGCCGGCCCTCCGGCGAGGAACGCTTCAGCAATGATGAGTGCCTGCGCAATCCCGTTTGGTTGCGCTTGCACGGCGTATTCGAAGCTCACGCCCCACTGCGCGCCGTCGCCGAGAAGGCCGCGGAACGACTCCTGGTCGCGTGGGGTGGTGATGACGAGGAACTCCCGGATCCCCGCGGACATCAAGGTCGCGAGCGGGTAGTAGATCATGGGCTTGTCGTACACCGGCAAGAGCTGCTTGCTCTGCGACAGCGTGATCGGGTGCAGCCGGGTACCAGCGCCTCCGGCGAGAATGATGCCTTTGCGGCGTGAATTTGACAAAATCTTGAGGCCCGTGCTGGAAGGACCGGGATTATAATCGATTGCGCGCGACCAAAACGGTGACGAGCACGCTCACAAGGTCCGCCACACCGTCTTACCGTCCGATGCCTTGTCGAGCAGAGCGAGCAGCCGCTCGTGCGCGACGAGTTCCTCCTCGCCCGCTTCGATCACCACGATCTTGGCGGCCGCAAGCTCGGGATTCGGCATCTCGAGCCGCGAGCGGATGCGCACGGGATCGGCCTCGGCGCTCAAGATGAGCGTCGCCTGGCCGCCGGTCATCGCCAGATAGACCTCGGCGAGGAGCCGCGCGTCGAGCAGCGCCCCGTGGTAGTCGCGACGCGAATTGTCGACCGAATAGCGCTTGCAGAGCGCATCGAGGCTGTTGCGCTGTCCGGGATGCATCTGGCGCGCGAGCGGCAAGGTATCCAGGATTCTGCAGATATCGGCGATGCCGGGCACGCCGTCGATCCGCGCGAGCTCGGCGTTCAAGAACGCCACGTCGAAGGGAGCATTGTGGATGACGAGCTCCGCGTCGCGCACGAATTCCAGAAGCTCCGCATGGATGTCCGCGAACTTCGGCTCCTTGGCGAGCTGCTCGCGGCTCAAACCGTGCACTTCGAGGGCACCCTCGTCGATGTCGCGCTCCGGATTCAAGTAGCGGTGGAACGAGCGCCCGGTGAGCCGGCGATTCACCAGCTCGACGCAGCCGATCTCGATGATGCGGTGTTGCTGTTCCACCTCGAGACCCGTGGTCTCCGTATCGAGAACGACTTGGCGCATCAGTGCTCAGCTCCCGGCCAGAAGCCGGTCGATCGCGCGGTTCGCGAGCGCGTCCACGTAGTCGTTGCCTTCATGGCCCGAATGCCCCTTGACCCAATGCCACTGGATATCTTGCGCCGCAGCGGCCGCATCGAGGTTCTCCCATAAGTCTTGATTCTTGACAGGTTCGCGCGCCGCCGTACGCCAACCGCGCGCCTTCCATTGGGGCAGCCATTCGGTGATCCCCTGCAGGACATATTTCGAATCGGTATAGAGGAGCACTTTGCAGCGGCGCTTCAAGGCGCCGAGACCCTCGATGGCGGCCTTGAGCTCCATGCGGTTGTTGGTGGTCAGAGCCTCGGCCCCCGACACCTCCTTGCGCTGCCCGCCCGCGACCAGCAGGGCCGCCCAACCGCCCGGACCCGGATTGCCGCGACAGGCCCCGTCCGTATAGATCAACACCTCGGTCATGGGCCAACTTTGCTGGTCGGCTCCGAGACCGGCACGAGAACGCGCTTCATTGCCCTGCGCCTCGGCCGGACCAAGGTGAGGGTCTGTACCCGCTTGCGGGCCTTCAAGAGATAGCCGCCGGCGGCGAGCGCGCTGCGGCTCCGATATTCGCTGGAGCCGTCGGGGCGCCGGCGGCCGGCCATCGGCATGTTGCCGAGATATCCATAGACGTTCGAGACCTCGAAATCGAGCAAGGCCATCCAGTCACGCAGGCGGCGCTCGGCGAGCACACGCCGCGTCCCAGGCGGGAACGCCGGGCGTCGAAACAGGCGCGCGAACAGGCGCCGAGCGCCCCATCCGCTCCAGGGATTGAAGCCGCAGATCATGAGGCACCCCTCGGCGCACAGCACCCGCTCGGCCTCGCGCAGAACCGCGTACGGGTCCTCGACCAACTCGAGCGTGTGGGGCAGAAAGATCGCATCGATCGAGTCGGAGGCGAATGGTAGCGAGGTCAAGGGCGCGCAAAGGGTTACGCCGGGGCTGCGTTCGGGGGCGAGCAGGCTCGTGTGCTGGGTCCTTGCCCCGTCCAGGAGGTGACGGGCCGGTCCCCAGGCGCCAACCTGCAGGAGCTCGAAGCCGAACACATCGTCCAGCGCCAGCCGGGCGAGCGCCGTCTCCTCGCGCACGACGCGGGCTCCCAGGGGGCCTTCGAACCATCCTAAGACCGCATTTTCGGGCGTCGCTTTCAATACCGGTCCTTTGCAAAAAAACTAGCTAACTTCGTATGTTACAGGTTAAATACGGCGCAAAATGTCAAACCAAACCATCACGGTACGACCCGTCGGCGCGTTCACCGACAACTACATCTGGCTCATCGAGGCGCCGCGTCGGCCGGGTGCGGTGGTAGCCGTCGACCCCGGCGAGGCGGGACCGGTACAAGCCGAGCTCGAGCGCAGCGGACATTCCTTGGCCGCCATTTTACTCACTCATCACCATCCCGATCACATCGGCGGAGTGCGCGAGCTCCTTGATTGGGCTGGCGCGCCCCGGGCTGGCGCGCCCCGGACTGACGCACCCCGGGCGAGCGTGCCGGTCATCGGCCCCGACGATCCGCGCGTTTCGGTCCGAACCCTGACCGCGCGCGACGGGGAGCGCTGCGAATTGCCGGACTTGGGACTTGGCTTCGATATTTTGCACGTTCCTGGACATACCTTAAGCCATATTGCGTTTTGGGGTCACGGTGCGCTGTTTTGCGGGGATACCCTGTTCAGCGCGGGCTGCGGCCGGATGTTCGAAGGTACACCAGTGCAAATGATCGCCTCGTTGAATCGACTGCGTTCGCTGCCGCAGGAAACGAAAGTTTATTGCGGGCATGAATATACCGCTGCCAACCTGCGCTTTGCGCTCACCGTGGAGCCTGAGAACCCCGCCGCGCTTGAATACCAAGAGAGCGTGGCGCAGCTGCGAGCCCGGGGTGCACCTTCGCTCCCGTCGCGTATGTCGCTCGAGATCCGCGTGAATCCCTTTTTGCGCTGCGAGGTGCCCGCCGTGCGCGCGGCGGCTTCGACGCGCGCCGGCCGTGCGCTCGAGGAGGCCGCCGACGTCTTCGGGGTCCTGCGCGCATGGAAGGACCAATTTCGCTAGCGCACCGTCGGGGGGCAGCTCAATCGTGACTCAATTGCCGTTGCGAATTCCTTTGTCGTTACGAATTCTGTGCCTTGCCGGCACGGCGCTTGCCTTAAGCGCCTGTGCCCATCAAGCGCCGGTAGTGCATGAGCCGATCGTCGTATCGCCTCCCCCGACCAGCGCCATGCCCCCGAGCGAATCCGCCGCCGAGGCCACCCCGTCCTTGGTCATGCCGCGCGAGTGGCAGCACCACAACGGCGAGGACTATGACGACCTGTTCGATCGGATGCGTGCCGGATTCGCGTTCGATGAGGTGCAGGAGCCCGCGATCGATCAACAGCTCGCCTGGTTCCAGCACAATCCGGATTATCTCGAACGGGTGTTTCAGCGCGCGCAGCGCTACCTGTACCACGTCGTGACCGAGGTCGAGGCCCGCGGCATGCCGCTCGAGTTCGCGCTCTTGCCGGTGGTCGAGAGCGCCTACGAGCCCTTCGCCTATTCGGTGAGCCAGGCCTCCGGGCTATGGCAATTCATCCCGGGCACGGGCTCGCGTTTCGGATTGAAACAGGACTGGTGGTACGACGGGCGCCGCGACGTCATCGAGTCGACGCGCGCGGCGCTCGATTATTTGCAAGCACTGCATGATCAATTCGACGGCGACTGGCTGCTCGCGATCGCCGCCTACAACGTCGGCGAGATGGCGGTACAGCGCGCCATCGATTACAACCGCGCGCTCGGGCGTCCGACGGATTTCTGGCATTTGAACCTACCGGCCGAGACGCGGGCCTACGTGCCGAAGCTCCTCGCCATGAAGCGGCTCATGGCCGAGCCCGAACGCTATGGTCTCGACTTCGCGGCGATTCCGAACGAGCCCTACTTCGCCGTCATCGACACCGAGTCCCAGCTTCAGCTGACTGTGGCGGCGCAGCTCGCGGGCACGAGCTACGATGAGCTCGCGGCGCTCAACCCGGGATTCTGCCGCTGGGCGACCGATCCGGACGGACCGCATCGGATGCTGGTACCCATCGACAACGCCGATGCGTTCGAGGCGGCGCTCAAGACGCTGCCGCCGGAGGACCGCATGCACTACGAGGTGCACGTAGTCGGGAGTCGCGAGACCCTGGCATCGATCGCCCGGCAGTACGACATCTCCGCGTCGGTCCTCGCCCGGATCAACGAGTTGCCAGCGGGCCGGGTGAGTGCGGGCGAGACTTTGAAGATTCCGGCGGTGAACGTCCGCTTGCCGGACAAGGTATTGCTCGCGGCGGCGCGCGTCGACAGGCCAGAGCCCGAGCGCCGCACCCGGCAGATCGTCTACCGCGTACGCACGGGCGAGACGCTCAACAGCATCGCGCGGCGTCACGGTATGCCCGTGAGCACACTCGCGCGGCTCAACAATCTCGGCGCAGGCGATCCTTTGATCAAGGGGCAGCGGCTCGTGATCAAGGCGAGCGCGCGGCGTTTTCGGGACGAGGGCTTGAATAGCGGCCGGCGCACGCTGTATACCGTCCGTCAGGGCGACACGGTCTATAGCATTTCGCTCAAGTTCCAGGTGTCGGTCACCCAGCTCAAGAGCTGGAATGGTCTCAACAAGCATCATCAGATCAGAGCTGGACAGCATCTGGTCATGTACGTCGATCCTGCTCATCAGCAGGGCTAGCGGTGCGCTGCCGCGCAACCGCGGCAGCAAATAGAACTAAGGGTTCGAGGGGACTATGGGCTTTCTGAACGGAAAACGCGCGCTCATCGTGGGTCTCGCGACGGATCGGTCCATCGCGTGGGGCATTGCCCAAGCCATGCATCGGGAAGGTGCGTCGCTCGCCTTTTCGCATATCGAGCGGATGGCCGATCGGGTCGAGCCGCTCGCCAAGTCTCTCGGGTCCGACATCACGTTTCCCATGGACGTCGCGAGCGACGCGGAGATCGAGCGCGGCTTCCAGTATCTGAAGTCGCATTGGGACGGCTTCGATATCCTGGTGCACGCGGTGGCCTTCGCGCCGCGCGAGGCGCTCACGGGCACGTTCATCGAGGCCACCACGCGCGAGAGCTTTCGCGTGGCGCACGACATCTCGAGCTACAGCCTGACCGCGCTCGCCCGCGCAGCCTTGCCGTTCATGCAAGGACGGGCGGGCGCAATCGTGACGCTAAGCTATCTGGGCGCCATGCGCTCGCTCCCGGGCTACAACGTGATGGGACTCGCGAAGGCGAGCCTCGAGGCGAACGTGCGGTTTCTTGCCGCGGACTTGGGAGAGCGAGGCATCCGGGTCAACGCGGTGTCGGCAGGCCCGATCAAGACGCTCTCGGCCGCCGGAATTCCGGGGTTGCGCAAGATGCTCGCCCACGTGGCGGCCGCGTCGCCGATCAAGCGCAACGTGACGATCGAGGATGTCGGCAACACGGCCGCATTTCTGTGCTCGGACCTCGCCGCCGGAATCACCGGAGAGGTAACCTATGTGGACGGCGGCTTCAACTCCGTCGCCATGAGTTTCCCGGAAGAAACTGCGGGCTCTTGAACTAGCCCAACTTTTGTTGGAGTTGTGCTAGAACGAGTCAACGCGCAACACACATCTGCGTTACTCGTGTGTTGTGGTTTTGATGACTCGGCGCAGCACGTCTTCGGAGGTTGGGTTTATGTCAAGATTTGCAAATATTTGTTTCGTAATCTCGGGTGCCGCAGTCGCGCTCGGCGGGTGCACGACGCTGCGCGTCACGACCGATGTCAATCCGAATTTTTCCGTCGCGACTTGCCACAGCTACTCGTTCACACGAGAGCACGTCGCCAATGCCGATCAGCCGGCAGCCTTCGGCAATCCCCTGAACGCCGACCGGCTGCGCTCCGCGATCGAGGCGAACATGGCGGCGAAAGGCGTTACCCGCATCGAAGACGGCACCGCCGATTGCATGGTCGGCTATGCGCTCGGCACCCGCCAGGTGTTCAACGACTACTACGCCGGTTGGGGCGTGGGCTTCGGATACGGCTGGGGGCGGCGCGGCTACGGCTATTGGGGATATGACGGTCCCTGGGTAGAGAACGAGACGCGCATCGCCGTGGACGTGTTCGATGCGCGGTCACGCAAACCCATTTGGCACGGCGCGGTCAGCGAGTCCATGGCCGATCTGACCGGCCCGAACGCCGAGGCGAAGATCAATGCCGGCACTGCCGCGATCTTCAGCAAGATGCCGATCGGCGCCGGCCCACCGATGGCGCCGCCACCAGCCGCTGCAGCGCCGCCGTCGGCGCCTGCGACTCCGGCCGCGCAAGCGGGACTCTTCATGTATCCGAAGAACGGACAGAGCGCGCAGCAGCAGGCCACGGACCAGAGCGAATGCGAGCAGTGGGCTACACAGCAAGCGCATGGCACGACCACCGGCACGGATTTCCGGCGCGCCATGGTCGCCTGTATTCAAGGACGAGGTTACAGCGTGAATTGATGTTTCGCGGCACTGGCGGGCCGCCAAACTTTGCTCGATGATCTAGGAACTCACGGAGGATTTCACCCGACGGCTTCATAACCAAGAGAGGTATTTATGCGCGCTGCGAATATCACTCGAGCATTGACCACCACAATCTTCCTTTGCCCTGCCTCGCCCCTGGTCCACGGTCAGGACACGCAAACATTCCCGGTCCACGGGATTCCGAGAAGCTGCAGCGCGATCACGCAGTTGGACAGCGCACTCTCGGAGAACAGTCAGCAATTTTTTGCCGGATGGGATGAGAAGGACTATGCCGACGCGGCGGCATGGTCAGAGGCCTGCGCCGACTATGGATGGCATGTCCCGGGGCGCCCGCGTACCACGCTGCTGCAGACGCAGCACGACAAGGCCCTGGGGGCCCAGAGTCAATCAGCGTCCGCTGCTACTGCCGCTGCTACTGGCGCCGCTACTGCCGACGCATCGACGATTCCCGCTGGGCAGGTCGCCGTCGCGCCGCAATCGGCGCCGAGCGGAGCTCCCGTGCCCGCGGGAGCGCCCGCGTCGGGCGCTCCGGTCCGAGCCGACATCGCGGCAGCGCCGGCGGCCCCCGTCATTGGAGCCGCACCCGTTGCAACGTCCGCGGCTTCCGTACCGGACATTGCGGGTCAAGCACGCGCCGCGGCGCAAGAGCCGCTCCTCGCGAGCGCCGCGCCGGGGATTCCGCTGACAACACCTGCCGCCCAAACCAACGTCGCGGCGCAGGCTGTTCCTGTCGCCGCGGTGGGGACGGCGAGTCGGGGAGGCGGCGCATTCGATCCTGAAGAGGACAATCTCGTCACCGATGAATACTTCAGGAAGCACTTTCACCAAGAGTCATTGTGGGTCGCCAATCGAGCGCATTTGGACATCGGCGAGGACCGCGGACCGTCGAGCTGGACGACCGGCGCCACGTCGGCGGAGCTCAAGAACCGAATTACCGCGGACAGGATGGTGTTGTACTGCGCCAGGAAAACCAACGCCACGGAATCGAACAGCCGGCAGCCGACGGAAGCGAGCAATCGGCCGCTTCTTTGGGATTGGCGCTGGTGCGAATCCGAGGAGGCGGCTGCCTACAACAGGTTGGTGTCCGGCAATGAATTTCCCTCGGCCGGACGCGGCGTCGTCCTGGGCTGCGCAGGCGCGGACAGTTACATCTATACGGAGAGATGCATCGAGACGCTTATCGAGTCGGCGAAGAACTGAGCGGAACCGCGGACTCGCTATCTATTGCACTCGATAAGGCGCAAACTGTGTGGATGACGAGTCCATGGCCTTTCGTTCCTTATTCGCCTCCGCCCGCCGCACCCGGCGAAAGTATCGTCGACTACCGCTCGCGTGTGGCGGCCGAGAAATTGCAGGCGGTCGAGCGCAAGCGCCGCGAGCTCGCGGACCAATTGTCGGTCGGCAACGCGCCCGCGGCGCGCATTCGTGCCTGGGAGACGGCCTACGGACTGCGCTTACCCCGCGATGGATCGCATCCCATTCTCAACGTGATCGCGAGCGTCGCGCGGTTATCCTTGGATGAAGTTCGCGAGGAACAGCGCCGGCGCGCAGCGCCCCCCTGAGGCGCGGCGCCCTCCTAAACGGCGTTACTTCTTCTCCTCGACGCCGTTCTTCTCGCCGACACCGTTCGCGGTGAGATGCAGATACTTCATCACCATGCTGAGATCCCTGCGCATTTTGTTCAGTCGGCCGATGTTCACCGCAGTCTTCAGCGCCTCGTTCATCGGCTGCAGCGGATAGCCTCCGTAGCGCCCGGATTCGGTCACATCATTGGTCACGGACGATCTGCCTGCCAGCACGACATTGTCCGCGAGCGTTAGATGGGCGGAGACGACCGAATTGCCGCCGGTCACGAATTGACGGCCTATTTTGGTGGACCCCGCCATCATGAAACCAGCGGTGAACAACCCGTTCTCGCCGAGCTCACAGTTGTGAGCAATGTGGCAGATGTTGTCGAGCTTGGTTCCGGATCGGATATACGTTGAGGTCAGCGTCGCACGGTCGATTGCACAGTTGCTCCCGATCTCGACCTCATCCCCGATAACCACGTTGCCGAGCTGCGGGATCTTGTGTTGCTTGCCCTTCGAGCAAGTCGAGTAACCGAAGCCGTCGCTGCCGATGCTGGTATGCGGGTGAATCTCGCAATCGTGGCCGATCACGCACGCCGATCCCACGAACACGTGTGGATGTAGAACGGTTCGCGGGCCGATCTCTGCCAGATACTCGATGACGGTGTGAGCACCGATCAGGCAACCATCGCCGATACGCGCTTGCGCTCCGATGACGCAAAACGGCCCGAGCACCACGTTCTCGCCGAGGATGGCGCTCTCGTGCACCACTGCCGTCGGATGACGCGCGCCCCACTGCGTGAATCGATCGGCTTTTCTGTCGAAGTACTGCAGCAATATCGCCATGGACATGGGAATCGAGGCGACCGCAAAGACGCAGGATCTCATCTCGGGCAAGGATGCGGCGTGCGCCATCAAGCTGCGATGGATAATCAGTATGGCCGCGTCATTGTGGACCGCGGTGTCGAGCTGCGTAGAATCCGTCGCGAAGGCGAGACTGCAAGCCGTGGCGTCGCAGGGGGTGCGACAATCTGCAGCGCTCGCCTCAAGATCGCCGCTCACGAATTGGAATTGATCCGCGTGCCGGAAAGTGATCGTCTCACCAGTGAGCATACATCCCCGTATATCGAGAGCGCTTCCAGCGGACAGCACGCGCCGCTATGATTTCACATTTTTGCAGAGCGCGCTTGAGAGTCGTGGAGCCGTCCCCTCACGGACTCAAGCGCCTGATATCGTGCGTTGTCCCCGATGGCGCCGCAGCAGAAGTTCGCTCCGTACTTTGACATCCAAAGCTCGAGAACTTAACAGTAGCCGCGGTCGCGCGACTATCGCGGCGTTTTCTGCCGCGTGATGGCGCGGTGCACGAAGACGTAGTACAGCATTGCGAGAACAGCGATCACCGCGATCACCAGAAGCGCAAAGCGATGCAGCGATCCCTTGAGGAGTTCCGGGTGGCTCCCGACCGTCGTCCCGAGCCAGGCGAGCACGGAGCACCACAAGAGCGAGCCCGCTAACGTGGCTGCCGAATACCAGCGAAAGTCCCACCTGAGGACGCCGGCGGGAACACCGATCAGGTGTCGGATGACCGGCAGTAACCGCGAGAAGAAGACGCCCGCCCAACCATAGCGGGCCGACCAGCGTTCGGCGAGCTCGATCTTCGACGGCGGCACGGCGACGTAGCGTCCGAATCGGATCACGAACGGCCGGCCGAGCCAGCGAGCGCCCCAGTACATCAGGGATGCGCCGATCCAGGACCCCGCCGTACCCGCGAGCACCACGCCCAAGATCGAGAATTCACCGCGCGTATGCGCGAGATAGGCCGCAGGCGGAATAATGGTCTCGCTCGGTATCGGAACGAGCGTGCTTTCGAGCGCCATGAGCGCGGCGATCAGCCAATATCCGCCCTGACCGAGGACAGACAGGTACCAGTTCGTGAACTGATGTAGGAGCTGCGCCAACTAGTCGAGCGCCTGAGGATTGAGCGCGACCTTGGCGGAGGCGCGCGCCGCCGCCGCGTAGCCTTGCGCCTCGGAGGAGGCGCTCTGCTGCGCGAACTGGCGCTTGAACTGAGCTTCCTGCGGTTTCGAATCGTCGCCCGGCTCTTCGCGCACGGCATCCACGGCTAGCACGACCGCGTCGCCGTTCTCGAGCGGCACGCTCGAGTAAATCGGCCGGCCGGCCGGTTTCGGCCCGTCGAAGGCGTCGCGGCGCACCTCGATCGGCATGGACTGATCGCTTCGCGACACGAACTTCGGTGCCGGCGCACTCTGGCCCAATGACTTGGCAACGCTCTCCCAGGAATCGCCGGCGGACAGGTGATTGACCGCCGCTTGGGCGGCCTCAGCGGCGAGCTCCGTGCCGCGTTGCTTCTTCCAAGCAGCAACGACGTCCGTCCGCACCGCATCAAGCGGCTTTTGCTGCGGCAACGCGTGGTCGGTCGCGTGCAGCACGACCCCGCGTCCTGTTTCGATCTCGATGATCGAGCTCAAGTGTCCATCGAGCAGGTCTTGGCTGAATGCCGCTTGCAGCACGGCCGGCGACTTGCCGAGATCTCCACCGCCGTCGGTGCGGCTGAAGCCCTTGATTTCGCGTACCTGCAGTCCCGCCTTGCGGGCAACCGCGTCGAGATCGCTGGTGCTCTGCAACGCGGCGTCCGCGAGTTGGTCCTGAGCGTTGTTGAACACGCGCTCGGCCTCGTTGCGGCGATATTCGGCCTCGAGATCGCTCTTGCTCTGCTCGAAGGTCTTGGTGGCCGCAGGCTGAATGCCCTCGAGCTTCAGGATGTGGTAGCCGAACTGTGTCTTCACCGGGCCTTGGATCTCACCTTCCTTCATGGCGAACGCGGCTTCCGCGAAGGGTGCGACGTACGCCTTGCGATCCGCCCATCCGAGATCCCCGCCCTTCTGCGCGGATCCGGGATCCTGCGAGAACTGCTGCGCGAGTTTCCCAAAATCTTCGCCCGCTCGAGCGCGCTTCACAATCTCCTCGGCCTTCGTCTTCACGGCGGCATCGTCTTTGGGATCGGCGACTTGCAACAAGATGTGCCGCACGTGGCGTTGCTCGGGCTGCACGTAGTGCTCGGGCGACTTGGCCTTCTGCTCCTCGTAGTAGGCGTTGAGTTTCGCGTCGTCGACGCTCACCTTGGCGGCGAGGTCCGCGAGGCTGAGCTCGACGTAGCGAAGGTTCACGGTCTCGGGGGTCATGTAATCCGATTTGTGCGCCTCGTAGTACGCCTTCACCTCGGCGTCCCCGGGATTCACGTCGGCCGCGTATTTTGCCCCCGAGAGCGTGAGCCAAGCGACCTCGCGCTGCTGGCGGGTGAGCTCGCGCAGCCGCTTGAGCTCGGCCGAGGTGACGAAGCTCGATGCGCCCATAGCCTCATCAAGCTGCCGGAGCTTCAGCTCTTGCCGGAACATGCTCTCGATCTGGCCGATCGAGCGACCCTGGGCGCGCAAGACCGCCATGGCGTGCTTGGAGTCGAACTTGCCGTCGACTTGGAACGCGGGGATCTGCGCCATGGCGGCGAGAATATCCGGATCGCTTACGCGATAGCCGAGGTCGTCGGCACGGGTAACGAGCGCTGCGCGGCTCACGAAGTCGTCGAGCACTCGTCTTTTGATCTGATTGCGCTCTGCGTCGTCGATCGGTCCGTTCGTCCGGCGCTCGAACTGCGCCAGCTCGCGCTGGTAGGCTTCGCGCACGTCGTTGCCCGTAATCTCGACGCCGTTGACTTTGGCGGCGTAGTTGGGGGCGCCCAAGGTCCAGTTGATGCCCCAGAAGACGAACACCAGGGCGATCGCTCCGAGCACCACGCCGGCCACCCATCCCTTGAGCTTGTCATGAATCGTCTGCAGCATGAGTTGCGTTCCTCTAAACCTTGCGCCGCGTGCACTCCAGCAAGCGCGGCCGGATGGCGCCGCGCGCGGTACGTTCAGGAAATGGCGGAGTGGACGGGACTCGAACCCGCGACCCCCGGCGTGACAGGCCGGTATTCTAACCAGCTGAACTACCACTCCGCATGCTGGTGGGTGCTGAGGGGATCGAACCCCCGACC
>Ga0182030_10020335_pt1 | contig 12529 bp, 15 predicted proteins | sample 812S3MmetaG_FD_121299 | JGI IMG/M metagenome (GOLD analysis project Ga0182030, IMG submission 121299) | Permafrost microbial communities from Stordalen Mire, Sweden - 812S3M metaG (Illumina Assembly) | ecosystem: Environmental > Terrestrial > Soil > Wetlands > Permafrost | place: Sweden... | reverse complement strand
GGGCAAGGAATTCGGTGGCAACCGGAACCCTGCGGTCGAAACGGTTCTCGGCAACTGGCAGGTCACGCTGATTGAAAGAGTCTCCTCCGGGTTCCCGGTCCCACTGATCGACAGCAATAACCAGTCGGGTATTGTCTTCAATGCCGGTGGTGACAGCAACAATTACAACCGGCCCGATCAGGTCGCCGGGTGCAATACGAACCCATCCAATCACAGCCAATATCACTACATCAATGCTGCCTGCTTTGCCGTCCCGGCTGCGGACAAACTCGGCGACGCCGCACGCGTCCCCGTATCGGGACCCGACTTCGTCAACACCGACTTCTCCGTGATCAAGCAATTTGCCTTGCCCTGGCGCGAAACAGGTTTGAACTTCCGCGCCGAGTTCTTCAACCTCTTCAACCATCCGCAGTACGGCGCGCCCATCAATGACATCAACTTCAACTCTCCGCCGCCGGGCACAGTATCCCCCAGCTTCGGCGAAGTGAATTCGACGGTGAACAACCCTCGCCTCGTGCAACTGGCGCTCAAACTATCGTTCTGAAGCTGGACGATGCGTATCCGAAAATGCTGATCGGCAAACGCGCGCCGCTTCGAAGATTAATCCACGGACGAATCCACGCCTTTTGGATAATAAATTGAGATCCGTGAAAACGACGGAAATACTCCGATTCGACGGCGCGGTCGAGCGGGATCCCGCCATCGATGCGTGGATGAGAGAGCATCCCGGAGAATTGGGAGCCATCGCGCATCAGTGGTTTGAGGCGATGCGAAAGTGCGGCGACGAAGTCCGCGAGCTTCTACATGACGGTTGCCCGGTTGCATGTTTGGGAGATGTGCTCTTCGGCTATGTCAATGTCTTTACCGCGCACGTCAACGTCGGATTCTTTCAAGGCATCGCTGCAGGATCCGGCCCGGTTGTTGCAAGGCAATGGCAAGTTCATGCGCCATGTGAAACTAAGACCGGGAATGGCCGTGAACGCCGCAGCTCTCTGCAGGCTCATCGATGCGGCGTACTCGGATATAAAGGCGCGGGTTGAGAACGGCTAGGTCAAAGAAACGCATCGAGAATCCGACGCGGATGTAATCTCCACTGGAGCGAACGGCGTTTCAGGGTAGTTATCCCTGGGATCGTAAGTAACCTGAGTTCCATGAATACCTTGGCCGGTTTTTGGTCATCGAGAACCGTAACTTATTCCTGAAGACAAGTTGCCAACGTGCAAGCTGGTCCAGCTGCCGCCCGCGTGAGCGATGGCTGAATCCGCATTGTCTTTTTACATCTTGACAAACTAGAGGAGACAGCCGTATACCTCTAGGTTATCCAGTGGAGGGCTTCGTGGGCGTGAGCAATCGCGAACTGGTTCAAGGGACGCTGGAAATGCTGGTGCTCAAGACACTGGCTCTCGAATCGATGCACGGGTACGGAATAGCGCTTCGCATCGAGCAGGTGAGCGACGGTGTGTTCCGGGTGAATCCGGGGTCGCTGCTTCCCGCACTGAGCCGCATGGAGCGGGCTGGGCGGATTCGCGGGGAATGGCGCTCGACGGAAAACAACCGCCGGGCGAAATATTACACTCTGACTGCCGCCGGGCGTAAAGCACTCGAACAGGAATGCCGCCAGTGGGGCCGCCAGATCGCGGCTATCGAACGGATTCTCGAAGCCTGAGAGAGGGAGACATGCTGCGAAGTCTCATGGCCGGTGTGCGGGCATTGATTCGCCCGTCCGAGCGCAACGCCCAGATCGAAGAGGAACTCAGAAGCTTCTTCGCGGCCTCCGTGGAGGATAAGTTGCAACGCGGTGTGAGCCGGGAGAATGCCGAGCGCGAGGCCCGTGCAGAGATAGGCAGCCGCGAGATGGTGCGGCATAACGTATGGTCGGCTGGCTGGGAATCGGCGGTCGATTCGTTTGTGCAGGAGTTGCGCCTTACAGCGCGTCGACTGAGAAAGTCGCCCGGGTTTGCGGTGACGGCTATCCTCACACTGGCCTTCGGCATCGGCGCTACGACGGCTATCTTCTCCATCGTCGAGGGCGTCTTGCTGCGGCCACTGCCGTTCGCCGATCCGGGGCGGCTGGTGGTGCTGGGGGATACTGTGCCGGGCATAAATATGGGCAGCAACGGCCATATCGGCGTAACCATGCCGCAGATTCTTACCTACGAACGCGAGGTGCGGGGCTTCGCGGCCCTAGGCGGATTTGAGCAGGCCGGCTACGAATTCTCCGGCGCTGGCGAGCCCGCCGAGATCAGCGCGGCGCGAGTAACGGCCAGCATCTTTCCTCTGCTGGGCGTTGCGCCCTTGATGGGCCGCACCTTTACGCAGCAGGAAGACCACGGCAGCCAGCAGGTAACCGTGATCAGCTACGCGATGTGGCGTAGCCGATTTAGCCGAGATCCAAAGATACTGGGGCGCAAGATCGAGCTCAACCGAAAGACCTACGAGATCATCGGCGTGATGCCGCGTGGCTTCGAGTTTCCGCTCATCCCCGGCCAGATGGATCAGAGCCGGTTGTGGGTGCCCTTGAGTCCCACGCCCGATGAGCTGAATGAGGCAGCTGCCTGGTGCTGCGCAATGGTGGGTCGCCTCGAGCCGGGCGTGACGCCTGCGCAGGCCCAGCAGGATGCCGGTCGCGTGGCGCGGCAGATCACGCGCAACTTTCCCGCCTACATGAGCAGCCAGCGTATCGGCGCCATGGTTCGCCCGCTGGCCGAAGACACGGTGGCGCAGGCGCGGCTGTTGCTGCGCATATTGTTTCTGGCCGTTGCCGTGGTGCTGTTCATCGCCTGCGCCAATCTCGCCGGACTGCTGCTGGTGCGCGTGATTCGACGCCGGCGGGAGATTGCGGTGCGGCGGGCGCTGGGCGCGAGCAGCGCGGCAGTGCTGCGGCAGAGCCTCGTGGAAACGCTCGCGTTGAGCTTTGCGGGAGGCTTGATTGGACTGGGCTTGGCGGCGCTGGCCTTACGGGTTGGCATCAGCTTCTTGCCGGAGACACTGCCGCGTGTCGAATCTATCCGGCTCGACTGGCACGTGGTCCTGTTTGCGATGGGCACGGCATTGCTGACCGGTTTGCTGTGCGGGCTGGTGCCGGCGCTAGCCGCGGCCCGGACAGGCATGAACGAAACGCTCAAAGAAGGCGGACTCACGGGATCGGCGGGCGGAGCGCAGGCGCGCCTGTGCTCCGCACTGGTGGTCGCGGAGATTGCCGTGGCCCTGGTGCTGCTGATCGCCTCAGGCCTGTTGCTGCGCAGCTTTGAAGTGCTGCGCGAAGTCCACCTCGGCTTCCGCACCGATCACATGCTGACAGCCAACTACAACCTGCCGCAGGAGCAGTACGCGACGCAGGCTGGTATCGACGCTTTCAATAGCACCTTACTACGCAGGCTCGAACCTTTGCCGGGCATCGAGTCCGTGGGAATTACGTCGTACCTGCCCGCTTCAGGAATGGTCCGGAATAGCTCATTCGTCGCCGATGGTTACGTTCCGCCCAAGGGCACTGAATTGGACATTGCCTGGCCGTCTCAGGTGATGGGCGATTACTTCCGGGCGGCGGGGATTCCGCTGCTGCGCGGCCGTGTGTTCACCGGGGCCGACAACGCGAAGGCGCCGCTGGTCTGCATCGTGAACCAGATGCTCGCCGAGCATTTCTGGCCCGGACAGGATCCGATTGGCAAGCGCCTGCGCTGGGGGATGCCCGAGAGCCCAACGCCCTGGATAACAGTGGTGGGCGTGATGGGCAATGTCAAGCAGACATCCGCGGACGCTCCGACACAGGACGAGATTTACCAGCCCTACAGCCAGTACATGGCTTCGATCGGATCGCTGGCTCCGCCCGGCTTGCTGAACGGGCAAGCTGGAAGTATCGTGCTGCACACGGCACTGCCGCCCGACAGCATGATGGAATCGTTGCATGTGACGGTTATGTCCATCGATCCGCAGCTTCCGCTCACCAAGGTCTATTCGATGGACGAGGCGTTGAGCCGGACGGAGGCGCCGCACCGGTTCAACGCCGTGCTGATCTCAAGCTTTGCCGCGGCGGCCGTGCTGCTGGCACTCATGGGCATCTACAGTGTGATTGCGTTTTCCGTGGCCATGCGCACGCAGGAGATTGCGATCCGCATGGCCCTGGGCTCGCAGCGCGCGGACATCGTGCGGCTGGTGCTGATCTCCGGATCAAAACTGACTGTGACCGGAGTCCTGATCGGTCTGGCTGGAGCAGCATCGGCTTCGAGCCTTTTGCGCAGCTTTTTGTTCCAGGTAAGCCCATTCGATCCCCGTGTGCTGGCGCTGGCGGCTATTGCCGTATTTGCGCTGGCGCTGCTGGCGTCGGCGTTGCCGGCGCGCCGGGCATCGGCTGTCGATCCGATTGAAGCATTGCGAGGCGAATAGAAGTGCCATCCACGCGTATGAGATTATGTTTCCTACTGTCTTAGCACGTCCAAACCTTCGGACTAACAGATTTCGACAGTCCGGCCACTCGATCATCGCTCGAGAAAACGCTGGCACTGCAGTCGCGTCATTTGGTTGCGGGAATCACAAGCAGATCAGAGCCGATTCACGCATCGAGGCTGGATTTGTCCTCGCAAGTCGGCCAGCATCCGCAGATCCTCCGTCGCTCCAACGAACCATGTATCTCCTCGCTCACGGATTAAGATGACAGAAACGCACGAAGAAATCAGGTATCGCAATGACGCGAGACGAAGCTTGGAATCTGGCCAACCATTGGGTAGAGGCATGGAACAGTCATGATCTCGACCGGATCATGTCGCACTATGAGGATGCAGTCGAGTTGACTTCGCCGGCTGCCGCCCAGTTGTTCGGCACCTCCGATGGCAAGGTCGTCGGAAAGGCAAACCTGAGAGCCTACTTTCAGCGTGGCCTCGAAGCTTACCCGGAACTCCGCTTTCGCCTTGACGATGTGCTCTGGGGCGTCAACAGCGTGATCCTCTACTTCACCAATCAGAAGGGAACGCACACCGGCGAGTTCATGGAGCTGTCGTCAACGGGAAAAGCGGCTCGCGTGGTTGCGAACTACAGCGCCTAAGGGACAGAGAACTGCTTTCTACGCTGGAAGCGAATCGAGCCAGTCAGCCAACTCCGCGTGACCATGCTCGCGCGCGATGTCCGCCGGTGTATTGCCCTGATCGCTCGTGTGACGCGGATTAGCACCGTGCTCCATCAGCATCTCGACGAGATCGATGCGATTCGCTGCCGCCGCAGAGAAGATAGGCGTGAACCCTCCGGCTTGCGTCGCGTTCACGTCTGCGCCATGCGAGACCAGCAATTCGATAGTTGATGGATTCTTGCCAAGCGCGAGCGCCGCATGCAGTGGCTGATTCTGTTGCGCGTTTTGCGATATCGCATCAACGCGCGCTCCGCGAAAAATCAATGCGCCCACTGACAGTGGGGTTCCGAACGCTGCCGCGAGATGCAGCGCCGTCCAGCCGTCGCTGGAGAACTCCTCCACCGCAGATGCCTTTTCGCTGAGGATGGCCTGCAGTCGCGCCTCGTCACCAGTCGATGCGGCTTCAAACACATCGAGCGGAACGCTCAGCGTGGCGAGCTTGGCCATCAAAAGTAGGCTCACCTTCCTCTGGCCTGTGTAGACCGACCAAAGCAGCGCAGAGACTCCCTGCGCATCGCGATATTGGGCGAGAGAAAGATCGTTTTCAAGAGCGGCCGCGACTGCTGCCGCATCACCACTTTGGATTAGCTGAAGGAAATCCTGGCTCACTGGTGGTTCACGCTATAGGGTCCTGGAAGTTTCGGTCCCTCATTCGCCGCTTCCGTATCGGATTTAGCGGGCTGATTCGTTCGTTTGGAGTAGATGCGAAACTGCACCACGACGTCCAAAACCACCGGAACGGTTTTTCCATCCTTCGTCGCCGGCTGAAAGCTTGCTTTGCGAATCGAGTCCGCTGCACTTTCATCGAGCCCAAACCCGATGGGTCTGCTGACTACGATCTCCTGCGGCTTGCCGTCGGCGCCAATTACCGCGTGGTACAAGGCCATCCCGGCAACGCCGTTTGCCTGGGCGTATTCGTTGGATGGCGGTTCAATGGTGGAAAGCAGCTTGGCCTTCTGATCCACACCGCTCTGCCGGAAGATCGCAGGGTCGGTTGGCTTGTAGTCAGCCTGGTTGGCGACGGCTTGGTAATACAGCTTCCAGAAACTTGGCATCGCTGCAATCATACGATCGTCCAGTCCCTGCGCAAAGATGTGATCGATCGCGTCGCGCAGCAGATGGGCCGCATGACCTGGTGATGTTGTCGTGGTCACGCTCGCTGAGTCGGCCGGACGTTCGGCTTCCGGCGCCGCATTCATTTCGGCTTTCGCCTGGTCGACATCGCTCAGCTCAGGCGCGGGCGCTGCAGGTGTTCCGGAGCCAGCATTCGCCGGAGCAGTCTCGCCACCCTTCTTGCCCTTCTTCTTTTTCGGAGTCACTACTAACTCGCGATCGATTGTGATCTTCATGACCTTTTTCTTCGGCGTGATCCGCACTTTGTCCACGGCTTTGGTGGGATCTTCATCGGGCCGCGCGCCAAGAAAGTGCAATCCGTAGCGAATCCCGGTCAACTCCACCTTGTGTTTCGAAAGATGCACCTTGTCGATTTCGACCAGGCTCAGCGTATAGGAACCTTGCTGCGAATGGCCGGTTAATTTTCCGTGCTCATCGAAGCTCAGCGAGTTGTCGAGGTAGCCGTCTCGAATATAGAGCGTCTTGCCGACCAGAAGCTGCTTGATCTCGTCTTCGGTGATCGCGCCCGCCTGCCCATCCTGCAACGTCGCGGGTTCAGGCTGGCTGGGAGTCGTGGCAGTAGGCTGCTTCGGAGTTTCCGCTTCAACTGGAGTTGCTGGGGCCGCCTGTGCCGGGGCTTCTGGCTGAGCAGCGGCAGGCTGTTGCGACGCGTCCGGCTGAGGCGCAGCGGGTGCCTGTGCGGCGGCGCGTCCCAGCGTAAACGCAAGCACGACGCCTCCCAAAACCGCAGTCATTCGCGGGGAAAGCGCGGCCCACCGGCATCCGGAAGATGAGAAAGGGAAGTACTTCATCAGGGGAACCTATGCTCAAAATGTAGCAGGATCGTACTGGTTTCCCGCGTTGGAGTTGGATGAACCCGTGTTACTGAGGTGTTTCGGCGGTCAACGGCGACCGGTCTGCATTGCGACTGGATCACCTGTCCGGATGCGCCAGGCGCCACAGAATGCGCCTAAATACCCCGAGGGCGTGCTTCGCGTCAGGCTCTGTCCAGCAGAGCCGCCGCAACAGCAGGCGAAGGTCGTGCCGGTTGGCAGCCTGCATGATGCGAGGCGAGTAGCCCGCGGCCGTCATGGTCTGCTCAACGACCTCAGCCAACCGATCGAGCGCTCCCGAAGCGGCATTCCGGTCAGCGCCGGCATTTTGGAGCCGCTCTGATTCCGAGTCGAGGTTCTCGTTAGGGAGCGCCCGCGTCAGTTCATAGAGGCAAACCGCGACAGCCTGGCCGAGGTTCATCGAAGGCTGACGCGCGTTCGTAGGGATTTCCACGAGCATATGGCAGTAAGACAGATCGTCGCGTGTAAGACCGTGCTTTTCTGGCCCAAAGACGAGGCCAACACGGCCTCCGCGTTGAATCCCTTCTTGAACGAATGGCGCCAGCGCAGGGAGCGGAATGACAGGCTGCTCCGGCTTGCGATACGTGAGTGTGCCAGTGCCGACCACGAAAGTGCACTCGGCTATTGCCTCCGCGAGAGTGGCGGTTTCGCGGGCGTTCTTGAGCAATTCAGGCACGCCGACAGCAGACTTCGCTTCGCGCCAATGCGCCTCAAACGGCGCAACCACCGCCAGCCGGGCGAATCCGAAGTTTGCCATCGCGCGCGCAACCGCACCAATGTTCAGCGGGTTGCGCGGCGAGACAAGGACGATATCTATCCGGTCGCGTTGGGCTTCGGCCAGCAAGCACCCATTGTAGGACGGCTGTTTCCGCTCAGTTCGGCTTGTAAGACGGCGGGGCTGGAACCTGCCATGCGACGCGGAACTGTAGGATTGTCCGTGCTGGCGGATTGGTACACTCAATCGCGTATGGTTCCCGACCCCAATCCAAATGCGGATGCACTGCAATCCGAGGTCGAGGCGCTGTGCGCGACGGCGCGGTGGTGCTATGTGCGCGGGTGGGTGCCGGCGACCAGCGGCAACTTCAGTGTGCGCACCGGGTCGCATATCCTTATTACTCCGACGGGGCTCGACAAGGGCATGCTGACGCCGACAGATCTGCTGGAGATAGATCCGGAAGGCCGGACGGTTTCAGGCAAAGGCAAGCCGTCCGCGGAGACGGGGCTGCACACGGTGATCTATCGCGAGCGGCCAAAGGCAAATGCGATTCTGCACGTGCATACGATCTGGAATACGTTGCTTTCCGGGCGATTTGTTGAGGCGGGTTATGTGGCGATTGAAGGCTATGAGTTATTGAAGGGCTTAGCTGGAGTTAGTACGCATGAGCACACTGAGAAAGTGCCGATCATCGGGAATTCGCAGGATTATTCGCTTCTTTCGGCAAATTTGGCCGGTGCGCTTGATGGATTCCCCGGGGCGCATGGGATTTTGCTGAGTCGGCATGGGCTTTATACTTGGGGAGAATCGGTGGCTGAGGCGCGGCGGCACCTCGAGGCGCTCGAATTTTTGTTTGAGGTGGAAGGACGGCGGCTGACTGGCGCGATTGGCTGAGGTTCAAAATTGTTCCACGTGGAACAATTTTGGCGCGCCGAGAGCGTGGGAGATCTCCAAATTGTTCCACGTGGAACAATTGTGACAAGTGCCACCGATGATTGGTGCTGTTGCAGATTAAATCGAGAATTGTGATTTAGTCTGACCGGACTTTCCAGCAACGAATGCCGACTCATTGAGGAGATTGGTATGGCTGTTCTTCGGTTCCCGCAGCAAGATCAACGCATCGATGACGAGGCCGAGATTCGCGCGGCGCTGGCTCCGCTGGGCATCGACTATGAGCGCTGGAGTCTTGACCGGGTGCCTGCTGATGCTACTGCCGATGCGGTCCTCGCGGCTTATGCGGATGAGATTGACGAGATGAAACGGCGGGGCGGTTATGTTACCGCCGATGTGATTGACGTGAACCCTGCGACGCCGAACCTTGAAGCGATGCTGGCGCGGTTCGATAAGGAGCACACGCACGACGAGGACGAGGTGCGATTCATCCTTTCTGGACGCGGGATTTTTTTTCTCGCTTTGGACGAGCGGGTTGCCTCGGTGGAAGTGGGTCCAGGCGACATGCTGCGCGTGCCGCGCGGAACGAAGCATTGGTTCACGCTTTGCGAAGACCGGCGCATTCGCGCCATTCGCTGGTTTCAGGCAACCTCCGGTTGGACTCCTCACTACACGGATTCCGGCGTGGATAAGGGCTACCAGCCGCTTTGCTTCGGGCCTGCTTATCTCGGGCCACGCCTTCGCTCTACAATTTCCGCATGACGGACGCGCGCCCTCGCGTTTTTCTTCTCGATGTCGAGGGCACTGTTGCGCCTATCTCTCTTGTCAGCGAGCAGTTGTTTCCGTATGCGCGGACTCATCTCGCCGAATACCTGAAGCAGAACTTGCAGAGGCCGGAAGTCCAAAACGATTTGAAGCTTCTTGCGGAAGAGAACCGTGCAGAGCAGAGCGAAGATAGCCCTACCTTTGGAATTGAAATCAGAAACGAGCTTCATGCGCGTGCCTATCTTCTCTGGCTGATGGACCGCGATCGCAAGTCGACGGCGCTCAAATCTCTTCAGGGGAAGATCTGGAAGGCTGGTTTCGAGAGCGGCGAGTTGAAAGGCACGCTCTTCGCCGATGTTCCGGAGGCATTTGCGCGTTGGGCTGCGGACAGGAAAGTTGCTATCTACTCGTCCGGTTCGGTTGAGGCGCAGCGGCTTCTGTTTCGTTATTCGACCTATGGCGATTTGACGGCGCTGATTTCAAGTTACTTCGATACCCGGACTGGCGCTAAGTTGGACCGAGCGAGTTATGCGGCGATTGCGGCGGAGTTATGCGTAGATCCCGCCGAAGTGCTTTTCCTTTCCGATGTTGTGCGCGAACTGGATGCTGCGCGCGAAGCTGGCTGCGCGACGCGGCTTGTGGTGCGTGAGGGCAATCCTCCGGTTGAGGACACGCATGGGCATGAAGCGATTTCATCGCTTGCTGGAATCGGAGCCTAAGCCTCTCGAATTTTCTGCAAATTCGACGTGGAAAACATAAATATTGGGAGGGGGGTAGGGGTGCCCTTTTTCCTTTCTTCGCGCGGACTGCGGGATATCACGGGCGCTTTGAGGCGGCGGAGTTGGCAACCTGCGCGGCATAGAGGAGCTGGGTCGACTCGGAGCTGTTGAAGACCTTGAGGAGCAAGCCCTGGGCTACGCAGGCGATGAAGCTGCGGATGTTTTCGGAGCCTGAAAGCGGGGGCATGGCCTCGCGATAGGCTTTTGCGGCGGTTTTTTCGGCCCGGTTCGCGCGCATGAACTCGGGTTCGTCTCTTTCGCGCGTGGACAGGGCGGCGCGGTAGGCGTTTTCCATGGCCTGGGAACAGCGGGTGACGGCGGAGGTGGGTGCTGAGGTTTCTTCGAGTGTGCTGGACATCCTGTTTTTCCTTTGGTTGATCTTTCTTTAGTGTGCGCGATGGGAGAGAAATTATTCGCAAGAGGGACTGAGGGCATCCATGTTCTTGCGGGGGGACGGGTGGCGAAAGCGGCCTCCGGGGCTAAAGCCCGCGCGGGAACGGATCGTATTCAGGGGCCTGAAGGCCCCTGCTCCCTCCGAGGTCTGTGCTTTCCCAGGTCTCAGAACCGAGACCTGGGGCACCCTCGGTCGTGTGGATTGATGCATGGTAAAAGCGGTCGATTGGGGTTCGTGGTTTCCCACCCTCGACCACCCCAGCGACGAAGACCTGTCGCCGGGGACCCGGGTAGCGGAGCTAGATACAAGGATGGGGCACCCACGACCCGCCTGGAAGCGAAAATTCAGCCCGATAATTCGGACCAATCAGAAGAATGAGCGCCGGTACAATTCAACCACGCCAATCTGGCGGCTGAGGCCGCGATGAACCTCTTTAACTCTGCTCGGTGAGCCGCATCAAAGGGGCGGGTTCCCTGACGCACGCGCGAACTTGTGCAAGTTGGGCCTTTGTTCGGTTGGAGGTCTTTGTGGGATGCAGGAGAATCAGTTTGTCGGGTGTGCAGGTTATTTGCTTCGCTCCTAGAGCACAGCCCAGATGGGAAACTGTCAATTTCCAATCTTCTCCCATTAGCCTGCGTTTTCCCGCTTCGATTGATTCGCCTCCCACTAATGAGAGACCCGGGACGGCGAGCGCCATGCCGCATTTGCAGCGGAAACCGACGCGCCCACCTTCAGGCATTTCAATGATTTCCATCGTGGAAAATCACCTGTCTGTATCGAGACTTAGCAAAACAGAAAAAGACCGCCCGCAGAAGTGCCCTTCTAGATGCGTGAACCAAAAACGGCAATGCACCGGCCGCCCAGGGCGCTCGACTTCGCCGGAGATGGTCGCGGAAGGGCTGTCTTACACTTGACCCATGATTCGGCAGATCGCACCTCTGTTCTTCACCATCGACATTCCTGGGACGCTTGCCTATTACAAAGACAAGCTGGGCTTCGATTGCCAGGGGACGTGGCACGATCCGCCGGTTTACGCGATTGTGGCGCGCGACCAACATGCGATTCACTTTCGCTGCGCTGAGCCGCCTACGGCCAATCCTGACAAATATGCGGACGAACTGCTGGACGCCTACGTCTCTGTCGATGATGCCGATGAGCTTTATGCCGAGTATGCAGTCAAGGGTGTGGAGTTCGCTCGGGAACTTGGCGATACGCCATGGCAGACGCGCGAGTTTGTGGTGAAGGATTGCGATGGACGGCTACTGGCCTTTGGGGCGAATTTATAGCTGCTTTTCTCTATTTCGACCGACGGTGGATATGGAGGACAGCGGTTTGTGAAAATTCGTTCCGGGGCTGAAGCCCGCTTCGTTTTTAAGGCTTGATTCAGGTGCCTGAAGGCCCCTGCTCCCTCCGGATTGCGGCGAGCGATGGTTCGTGCTTTCCCACCCAAGCAGAGCTTGGATGGGGCACCCATTTTCGTGCGGATTGAGGCTGCGCGAAAAGCAAACGCAGGTTCTTCGACTACGGTCGCTGCGCGGCCTTCGCTCAGAATGACAGCGGTCGGTGGAGGTTTGCGCTTTCCCACCCTCGACCACCCCAGCGACGAAGACCTGTCGCCGGGGACCCCGGTAGCGGAGCTTGGATGGGGCACCCATCGTCGTGCGGATTGACGCTTCGCGAAGACACAATGCGCTTGAATCATTGGTGGTGGGCTAAGCTCTAAGTATTGTGTCTTTGCTCGTGACCTGGACTAACCCTGCTGCAGATGCGCTGAATGAGCTGAGTCGAGCGCCTCTTGTGCGCTTCTCGGTGCTGGCGTTGAGTTCCATCTTTTTTCTGGTTGATCCGTTTGCGGCGATTCCTTCATTTATTGCGATTACCGAGAGCGCGGATGCGGCG
>Ga0182030_10020334_pt1 | contig 12530 bp, 9 predicted proteins | sample 812S3MmetaG_FD_121299 | JGI IMG/M metagenome (GOLD analysis project Ga0182030, IMG submission 121299) | Permafrost microbial communities from Stordalen Mire, Sweden - 812S3M metaG (Illumina Assembly) | ecosystem: Environmental > Terrestrial > Soil > Wetlands > Permafrost | place: Sweden... | reverse complement strand
GGCCACCGCGCCCACTCAGGCCACCGCGCCTGCGCAGGCGTCGGCGGCTACCGGCACGCCCGAGTCCGCGACCCAGTGGCAGGACGTGGCCGAGTTGCAAGCGCTGGCAAGATCCGAGGCCTCGCGGCAATTTCCGCCGCTGACCGAGCGGCAGCGCTTCGTCATCGGTCCGATCGAGCCGAATCTGCAGCTGGAGCGCTGCCGCCAGCCCGTGCGGGCGGCTCTCGCCTCGGCGCATCACATGCAGGATCGCGCCACTGTCGAGCTGCGCTGCCAGAACGCCAAGCCCTGGCACCTCTACGTTCAGGTCAGAATCGTCGGGACGTCGACGGTCGCCGTCGCGGCCCACGCCATCGTGATGGGGACGGTGCTCGCGGCGAACGATATGCGGGTCGAACAGCACGACCTCACGGAGTTGCCTCTGGGCTTCTTGGACGACCCCGCGATCGCCGTCGGACTCACCGCCAGCCGGCCGATCGCGGGCGGCGCCTTCCTGACGAACCAGCAATTGGTGGCCGCCAAGGCCGTACAGCGCGGCCAGTCCGTCACATTGATCGCCGATGCCGGCGGCATGAGCGTCCGCATGGCAGGCAAAGCGCTGAACGATGGCCTGATCAATCAACGAGTTAAGGTGCAAAACCTGTCGTCCGGTAAAATCGTCGAGGGCATAGCCCGCTCCGAGCAGGTCGTTGAAATTATTTTCTAGTGGGGCTTCAGTGAAGCGCGTCACAGTCGATAAGTATTCTTGAAGGGTCGAGATTGACGTGCGCGCTAAAGTTAATCCAAACCCTGACGATAACCTTGAGCATGGGCTTTTGCAGATAGCCCCCAGGAGAAATTTCGGTGACTGACAAAATCAGTGCATATTCAACCGCGGAGCCGATTGCGCCCATCAAGGGTTCGAACGGCAACGGCGTTGTAGCCGACAAGCCGCAAGGCGATGCCGCCGCCGCCGGGAGCCCCGCGTCCCAAGCCGCAGATACGGTCACCCTGACGAGTTCCGCCCGTTCCCTGCAAAAGATCGAAGAGGCCCTTGCCAAGGCACCGGTGGTCAACGCAGGTAAAGTGGCCGCCATCAAGCAAGCCATCAATTCCGGCACCTACCAGATCGACGCGGGGCGCGTCGCCGACAAGCTTCTGCAGTTCGAGCGCGGACTCTAAAGCAACTCATGGAACAGGATGCGCGCCGCCGGCTCGAAGACGTACTGGATCGCGAGATCGAGGTTGCGCGATCGTTGGCGGCGACGTTGGCGGCCGAGCGCACCGCCTTGACCGGCGATTCGCCGCAGGCCGTCGAACAGAGAGCCGCGGAAAAGATTCGGATTCTGGACAGCATCGAACAGCTCGAAGCGCAGCGCCGCGCGCTGTGCCCCTCGCCGGGCACTGCCGGTCTCGCGGCCACCGTCGCGGAACGCTGGCGCGCCCTCATGGAGTTGATGGCCGGCTGCCGCAGCGCCAACGAGGTCAACGGGTACATCATTCACGTCCGTCAACACCAGATCCGGCAGCTCCTCGACATCGTTCGCGGCGGACCGGCGATCACCTACGGCCCTCAAGGAAAGACTCTCGCCAAGGCGCTGCGCGCGCTGGCGAGGGCTTGATCGTATGCTGGTGCTCAGCCGCCGCGCCGACGAATCCATCGTCATCCAACCGGCTGAAGGTGTGGACGCCAACACGACCATGGCGCAGCTGTTCGCCAACGGCCCCATTCAAATCACGCTGCTCGGCGGAACGGGCCGCCGCGTCAAGATGGGCATCGAAGCGCCTGAGCAGCTCGCCATCCGGCGCAAGGACATAGCCTAGCCTTTCAAGGCGCTTCGCGAATTTTTCCACCCTCTTCTTTGCGTTCGTAGGTGCTTGATTTTACATATCAATTAAGGCGCCTTACATATCTTTGCCGGCGCGATTGAACGCTTCGCTAAGTGCGTTCCGATGTGCATAATGGCTCACCAGCATGAGCTAGCCGAAGGGATGAGAACGGATGGAACGTCGCCTGCACACCCGCCACCGCGCACGGACCACCGTGTATGTCGTGATGTCGGGACGGAAGAGCCGGATTTGCAAAGCCAAAAACTTAAGTGCGAACGGCGTGTTCGTCGAGACCGAAAACCTCGGGCTTCGCAAAGGTCAACAGGTGCATCTGGCGTTTGCCATTAACCTAGGTTTAGTGACCAAGATCCATCGCCGCACGGCCATCGTGGCGCACGTCACCCGCGGCGGCACGGGACTCATGATGGAGCAATTCGCGGGGCGCTGAAGCCGCCGAATGCTGTAAACTGGCGGCCACATGCCGCCTTTCGATCCGCCTCGCCCGGATGCCATCCGCATCCGCGGCGCGCGTCAGAATAATCTCAAAAATCTCGACCTGGACCTGCCCCTCAACGAGCTGATCGTTGTCACCGGGGTCAGCGGTTCCGGGAAATCGTCGTTGGTGTTCGATACCGTGTATGCCGAAGGCCAGCGGCGCTACGTCGAGACCTTTTCGCCTTACGCCCGGCAGTTCCTGGATCGGATGGACAAGCCGCTGGTCGACCGCATCGAGGGCATCCCGCCCGCAATCGCCATCGACCAGACCAATCCGGTGCGGACCTCGCGCTCCACCGTCGGCACCATGACCGAGCTCAACGACCATTTGAAGCTGCTGTTTGCGCGGGCGGGGGTGCTCCATTGCCGCGGCTGCGCGAAGCCGGTGCGGCGCGACACGCCGGCGAGCATCCGCGATTCTCTGCAGCGGCTTGCCCGTGAGCACGGCGATCCGCCGCTGGTGTTGACCTTCCCGATCCCCATCCCGAAGAATTTTACCGAAGCGGAAATCAAAGCACTGCTGTCCGCCCAGGGCTATACGCGCATTCTCGAGAAGCGCGCCGACATTCTGCACGTGGTTCAGGACCGTTTTCGGTGGTCCTCGGTCGATACGGCACGCGCCGGCGACGCCATCGAAGCGGCGCTGAAAGTCGGCCAGGGACGCCTCGACGTCTATCCCAACGCCGCCGCCGCCGCCGCGGGGAGCGGCGAGGCCGCGGGTGCTCCCCCGTGGCGGTTCTCGACCCAGCTGCATTGTCCGGATTGCGACATCAGCTACAAGGATCCCAGCCCGAGCACGTTCAGTTTCAATTCACCCATCGGCGCCTGCGATACCTGCCGCGGCTTCGGCCGCAGCATCGGTGTCGACTATGGCCTGGTCATTCCCGATGCGGCCTTGTCCCTCCGCGCAGGCGCCATCAAGCCTTGGCAGACCGAATCGTACAAGGAATGCCAAACGGATCTGTTGAAGTTCGCCCGCAAGCGGGGAATTCCCGTGGACACGGCCTGGCGGGATTTGAGCGATGCAGAGCGCGCCTGGGTGATCGAGGGCGAGGGCGAATGGACCAAGAACGTATGGTACGGCGCGCGGCGCTTCTTCGCGTGGCTCGAGACAAAAGCCTACAAGATGCACATCCGCGTGCTGCTGTCGCGCTACCGCTCCTACACCGAATGCAATGCGTGCCGGGGGGCGCGCCTCAAGCCGGACGCCTTGCTGTGGCGGATCGGACATCCGGGCATCGACATCCGCGGCATGATGCTGATGTCCCTCGATGACTGCCGCCGCTTTTTCGACCAGCTCGAATTGCCGCCGCCTCTCGATGAAGCCGCGGACTTGCTGCTGCGGGAAATTCGCGCCCGGCTGAAATATTTGACCGATGTGGGCCTGGGCTATTTGAACCTTGACCGCCAGTCGCGAACCCTGTCGGGCGGCGAGGTGCAAAGGATCAATCTCACCACCGCGCTGGGTACGTCGCTGGTCAATACCCTGTTCGTGCTGGACGAACCCTCGATCGGCCTTCACCCGCGGGATGTGGGCCGCATCGTCGGCGTCATGCACCGTCTGCGAGATGCCGGCAACACCCTGCTGGTGGTCGAGCACGACCCCAAGGTCATGCAGGCTGCGGACCGCGTGCTCGATATCGGGCCGGGCCCGGGCGAGCATGGCGGGGAGATCGTGTTCTTCGGGCCCATCAACCAGTTGTCCAAGGCCAAAGGATCGCTCACCGCGGATTACCTGTTCCGCCGCAGGCGGGTGGAAATTCCGCCTGGCGAGCCGGCCGGAGCGGCACCGGACGCCCTGACCGACGGCGCCGCCCTGCGCCTCGAGGGCGCCGTCGAGCACAACCTCAAGAACATCGATGTCGAGATTCCGCTGCGGCGCCTGGTGTGCGTCACCGGCGTCAGCGGCTCCGGCAAGTCCACCCTGGTGCACGACATCTTGTATCCGGCGCTGCTGCGGGCCAAGGGCAAACCCACGGAAAATCCGGGCCGCCACCGCGCGCTGCTGGGTGCCGATGCGATCGATGCCGTCGTCATGGTGGACCAAAGCCGCATCGGCCGCACGACGCGCTCCAACCCCGCGAGCTATGTCGGCGCCTTCGATGCGATTCGCGATCTGTTCGCCCGCCTGCCGCTGGCGCGCGAACGAAAATATACCGCCGGCACTTTCAGCTTCAACGCCGGCAATGGCCGCTGTCCCGGCTGCGGCGGCAACGGTTTCGAACATGTCGAGATGCAATTCCTCTCAGACGTGTATTTGCGCTGCCCCGATTGCGACGGCCGGCGGTATCGGGCCGAAGTGCTGGAATTGAAATTGACCCGGGGCGGCGCGCCGCCAAAGAGCATCGCGGACGTCCTCGATCTCACGGTTTCGGAAGCTCTGGTGTTTTTCGCCGCCGATGGCGAGGTATGCGTGCGATTGGGCCCGCTCGCGGAGGTCGGTCTCGATTACCTGCGCCTCGGCCAGCCGGTTCCGACCCTCTCCGGCGGCGAGGCGCAGCGTCTCAAGCTGGCCGGTCATCTCGCCGAGAATGCCGTGCGCCTGAAAGCCGCGCGCGGCGGCGCGGGCGCAGCATCCCGAAAAGGTTCGCTGTTCCTGTTCGATGAACCGACCACGGGTCTGCATTTCGACGATGTCGCGAAACTGCTGCGCGCATTCCGGCGTCTGATCGACGCCGGCCATTCGCTGCTGGTGATCGAGCACAATCTGGACGTGGTGCGCGCCGCCGATTGGATCATCGATCTGGGCCCCGAAGGCGGCGATGGCGGCGGCAGCGTCGTTTGCGTCGGCACTCCGGCCGAGGTCATGGCCGTGGCGGCCTCGCACACGGGCAGCGCCCTGCTCGAAGCGGAGAATCCGCCGCCGTTCGGCACCGCGGCCGCCGTGCACGATGCGGGCGGCGCGGCCTACGCTGCACCGAGTCCCCCGACTTGCATCGAAATCCACGGCGCGCGCGAGCACAACTTGAAGGACGTCGACGTCAACCTCGGACTCAATCGATTCACCGTGATCACCGGAGTCTCCGGCAGCGGCAAGAGCACCCTGGCCTTCGATATTTTGTTCGCGGAGGGGCAGCGGCGCTACCTCGAGTCGCTGAATGCCTATGCGCGGCAATTCGTGCAGCCCGCGTCGCGGCCGGACGTCGATGCCATCTTCGGCATCCCGCCCACGGTGGCCATCGAGCAGCGCACCAGCCGAGGCGGCCACAAGAGCACGGTGGCCACGCTCACGGAGATCTACCATTTCCTGCGTCTGCTGTATGTGAAGCTCGGCGTGCAGTACTGCCCCGTCTGCGAGGCGCGCATCGAACCGCAATCCGCGGATGCGATCGCCGCCCGGCTGCTCAAGGAATTTCGAGGCAGGGAAATCACGCTGCTCGCGCCCCTGATCGTGGCGCGCAAGGGCCTGTACACGGCACTCGCGAAGTGGGCGCGCGGCAAGGGATTCCCGCATCTGCGAACCGACGGCACGCTGCTGCCGACGGCGAAGTGGCCGCGCTTGGACCGGTTCATCGAGCACAACATCGAGCTTCCCGTCGCGACGCTCACGGTGAGCGCGGCACGCGAGGGTGAACTGCGGCAGGCACTGGACTCGGCGCTGGCGCATGGCCGCGGCGTCGTTCATGTGCTGTCGGGCGGTCCCAAGTCGGCGCAGGCGAACGTTTTCTCCACCAAGCGCGCCTGCCCCAACTGCGGCACCGGCTTTCCCGAGCTCGATCCGCGGCTGTTCTCCTTCAACTCGAAACATGGCTGGTGCAAGAGCTGCTTCGGCACCGGCCTGCAACTGGAGCAATTCGATGCCGAGCAGACCGGCGAGGAATCGGCATGGCGGGAGGTGGGACCGGTCACCTGCCCCGATTGCGCCGGACAGCGGCTCAATCCCGTGGCGCTGCACGTGCTGTTCCGCGGCCGGTCGATCGCCGCGCTCACCGAGCTGCCGGTGAGCGCCTTTTCCGCGGACCTGCACAAGCTCAAGCTGGTGGGCCGCGAGCGCGAAATCGCACGTGACTTGCTGGCGGAACTCGCCGCCCGCACCGCGTTTCTTTGCGACGTCGGCCTGGGGTACTTGCAGCTGAACCGCGCGGCGCCGACGCTCTCGGGCGGCGAAGCCCAGCGCATTCGCCTCGCTGCGCAGCTCGGATCGAACCTGCAGGGCGTTTGCTACGTGCTGGACGAGCCCACCATCGGGCTGCATCCGCGCGACAATGTCGCGCTGCTCGAGACCCTGGACAGGCTGCGCGCGAAAGGCAACACCTTGGTCGTGGTCGAACACGATGAGGACACCATTCGGCGCGCGGATCATGTGATCGATCTGGGTCCGGGTGCGGGCACTCGCGGCGGCCGGGTGGTCGCGCAAGGTTCGGCCGCCGAGCTCTCGCTTCTGCGTGATTCGGTCACCGGGCGCTGCCTCGCTGCGCCTCTGCGGCACTCCCGATCGCGGCGCCGCGCGGTCGATCGCGGGACTCCCTCGATCGAAATCATCGGCGCGTCGCTGCACAATCTGCGCAAAGCCGACGCGCGGATTCCGCTCGGACGGCTGACCGTGGTCACCGGCGTGTCCGGATCCGGCAAATCCTCGCTGGCGCGCGACGTGCTGATGAGCAACTTGAAGCGCCTGTTGGTCCGGCCGCCCCGTTCCTCGAATGCACGCACGTCCGGGGCCGCTCTGGAGGGCTGCGAGAAGCTCACCGGCTGGCAGGGCATCAGCCGCGTACTCGAAGTCGATCAAACGCCCATCGGCAAGACCCCGCGCTCCTGTCCGGCGACTTACGTCGGGTTCTGGGACTCCATTCGGCGGCTCTACGCGGACACGACCGAGGCGCGCATGCGCGGGTTCACCGCCAGCCGGTTTTCCTTCAACACCGCGGGCGGACGCTGCGAGGCCTGCGAAGGCCAGGGGATGCAGCGCATCGAGATGAATTTCCTGCCCGACGTCCAGATCCTGTGCGACGTGTGCGGCGGCCAGCGGTTCAATCCGGAGACTCTCGGCATTTTATTCAAGGGCAAGAGCATCGGCGAGACCCTCGCGATGAGCGTCGACGACGCGCTGGAATTCTTTGCCGCCCAACGCAGCGTGCATCATCCGGTGAGCCTGCTCGCCGACGTGGGGCTGGGCTACCTCAGCCTGGGCCAACCCAGTCCGACGCTCTCCGGCGGGGAAAGTCAGCGGATCAAGCTCGTTGCGGAACTATCGAAGGTGCGCACCGATGCGCTTGGGCTCGATACGGCGCGCCGCGAGGGCCAGCACACCTTGTACGTGCTGGACGAGCCGACGGTGGGCCTGCACATGGCCGATGTCGAGAAGCTGCTGCGCGTGCTGCATCGCCTGGTCGATGCCGGCAACAGCGTCGTCGTGATCGAACACAATCTCGATGTCATGGCCGAAGCGGACTGGATCATCGACTTGGGTCCTGAGGGGGGCGATGGCGGCGGACGGATCGTTGCGCAAGGCTCGCCCGATGCGGTCGCGCGCAAGCCGGGCAAGAGCCACACGGCGAAAATCCTGGGCGCCTTCTTGGCGGAGCGCGGAGTCGACTGAAAGGCGGCCGGCGCACCGGCCTAGCCGCGCACCGCGGCTTTGAGCGTTTCCTTGCCGCCGAGCGAGCCCAGCAATTGCACCAGCGCGCCGAGTGCGCTCTCCACCCCGGGATCGGTATTGTTCGCTTGCGCCAAGGAAGCGCGCTTCGCGGCCTCTTCCAGCGAGCATGCCGTGGCGGCGACCTCGGGAATCTCGAAGATCGCCGCGCCGCCGCGCATTTTATGGGCCCGAAACTGCAGATCCTCGAAGATCCAGGAAGGATCCTTTCCCGCGCGCGCAAGCACCGCGCTCAAGGTCGCAAAATGAACACGCTCGCTCCGCAGTCTTGCGTAGAAGGCCAGACGCAGTTCCTCGAGGCTGTCGCCGAACTCGCCTTGCGGTCCGGAACCATGCACTCGATGGCTTGAGGTTGCCATATCCAATCCCTATTTCGTTAGGATTCTCGCGATGCATGCTACGCGCCGTCGGCCATAGGACTGTGTTCCGCCGCGCACTTGCGATATTTTCGAGGAAGGTGAAACGCGCCGCGGTCGAAGGATTTCCTATGTGGGCAAGCGCACATAGGCATGAACGATTGCGATGAACGGCGTGCCGCGCGCTGCGTTGATGAAACCAGGTGCCGGGCGTAAGCTCGTTCCCATGACCCTGGGCCCCGGATTCAGCCTTCTCGTGGTTGACGATGACGATGTCGCCGCAGAGGCGGTGATCCGGGGCATGCGTAAACACGCCGTGGACTGCCCCATCGTGGTCGCGGAAGACGGCTTGGCCGCCTTGCAGATTCTGCGCGACGAACACCCGGCCCGCCGGATCTCGAAGCCGTATCTGGTCCTGCTCGACCTGAATATGCCGAGGATGAACGGCATGGAATTCCTGCGTGAACTGCGCTCGGACAGTGAATTGCGCGGTACGGTGGTATTCGTATTGACCACTTCCGGGTCCGATACCGACCGGGCGAACGCCTACGGGCAGTTCATCGCGGGTTATATGGTGAAGTCCGGCCTCGGTCCCCAGTTGAGCGGGCTCGCCCGATTTCTGACCGAGTACAACTGCGCGGTGCTCCCTCCCTGAATTTTCAGCAGCCGCCGCCGATCGGACCGGCGGCTCCCGCGTCCCGTCATTTTCCCGCCGGCGCGTCGGTTTCGTTTTCCTGCTGAGTGGTCGACTTGTCGCCCTTCTTCGCGGTCTTGGCACGCAGCCCCTCGTCCTCGATCAGGGTCTTTCGCACGTACAAAAAGCGTATGTTTTCATATTCGAACGGCGAACCCGATGAGTAGTAGCGGAAGTTGACGTTAGCGCGCTGATCGACCGCATCGACCGCGCCGAGTCCCCACGAAAGATCGCCGCGGTAGAGCTTTGCGACATCCACCGCATACGAAGTGGCGTAGTCGCCGACAAAGCCCAGGCCGTCGCGCAGGGTCGAGGGCCCCAGCAGCGGAATCACCAGGTAAGGGCCGGGGTGCATTCCCCACTTGGCCAAGGTCGTACTCAAACCGGTGGGTGCACCCGGAAGATTGAGTTTCTTGGCAACGTCGAACAGGCCGCCGATGCCGACCGTGCTGTTGACTATGAATCTTCCGAGACTGCGAACGCCGAATTTGAACCTGCCCTGCAATGTGTAATTGATGACGCTATCGACTTCGGACAGATTGCCGAAGAAATTGTGCACTCCCGAACGGACCGGGGACGGAATACGCCGGTAGCCATTGGCCACCGGCAGGAAAAACGCCTCGTCGAAACGCGCATTGAACCGGTAGGTAAAGCGGTTGAGGCGCTCCCACGGATCGTAGGTCCGCATGGACGGCGCGTCCGCCGGCGTCACGGGCGGCGGCGCCTGCCCGGCGCCTTCGGCAGGCTGAGCCGCGCCGCCGGCGGGAGCCGCGGCGGATGCGGCGTTTCCGCCGGCATTGCCGTTCGCGCCATCGGTGTTGGTGGCGGCGGCAACATTCGTATCGGCCGCAGCGGTGGCCGCGGCGGCGAAAGCAGCGGCGCTTTCGGCGGCGGCTGCATTTTCCGCAGCCGGGTTCTCCGGAGGCTGGCTGCGGATGCTCATCTCTTGCGATGCGCAGCCGCCGAGAAAGATCATGGCCGTGGCCAGGATGCGGGATTTCATCGGCTTGCACCCGCCCATCGTCCGGCCAGCATGTCCAGCATATCCGCTACCTGCTGCCGCTCGCCGATGTTGCCAAGGTGGCCGCCATGGTCGTAGACGGCGATTCTGGAGCCCAGGGTATCTTTCAGCCATGCGAGTTCGCGCCGGTCGAGGATGAGATCGTTGCTGTTGGTCTGCACGTAGTAATCGCCGTCGGTGCGCAAAGTGTCGCCGATGATGTCGAGGCGGTTGTCCGCGACCAGCGATGCGGCGGTCGAGTTCCGCCGGTGCTGCAGGTAGTAGGGAGCGAAAACCCGGGTGAAGTATTCCGAGAACGGCTTGTTGCGCAGTTCGCGCTGGATCTGCGCGAGCGAGTCGTCCACTTTCGGCGGATTTTTCGGATCGACGACGACGCCGGTGCCGGCGTACAAGTCGCCCGCGAAAAACATATTGGCGAGATCGGTGCGGAAACTCAGTGCGATCGCCGCCGAAAACTCCGCATCCGTCTTCAAGACGGCGGCGGCGGCGCCCAACAGGAAGTCCTCGTCCATCTGTAGTCGATCCGACGCCCGGTAGAGATTGGCAAGTTCGGCATACAGCCGGCGGTACAGCCGGTCGACCGCGTCGTCGTCGGAACCGATGCTGATCGCAAACAGCTTGTCCAGGCGCCCGACCGACGCAAACAAGCTCACGGGCGGATTGATCATGACCGCGCGATGGATCTTGAGCTTGCCCATTTTACCGTCGATGGACTTGACGATGGCCGCATTGGCGCCGCCCAGGCTGTAGCCGATCACGTCGATGTCCGTTATCTTCACCTTGCGGGGCAGGTGCGCAATGATCTGCTGCATGGCCGCGTACAAATCCTGGCCATCCTGCATCAGATCGCCGGCCACTCCGGTGCTCGACGTAGACACGATGAATCCCGGAAAGGTCGGCGAGGGCATCGTCAATACGTGATAGCCGGCGCCATACAGGGCGCCTCTCAGCACCGACAGCTTGGAGGTATTTCCATCGCTGCCGGTTCCGGAAATCACGATGGCCAGCGGGGCGGGCTTGTCCTGCGGCGAAAACCACACGCGCAGCTTGCGGTCGAACCAGAAAACATCCGGAACCGGCCGCGCCCAGCTGAGGGCAATATTGATTTCGGACAGCGGCACCCGCGTCGGCATCGGCGCCATGTCCTTCGGAGGGGTGCCGAACACGGTCGAGCGCAGGCCCGCCGAATCGGCGAGGCCCGCGGCCGGTCCGGGCGCCGGCGGCGCAGCGATGACCTGCGCCGGCAACGGCTCTGCCCCTTGAGCACAGGCGGCACCTGCAAGGATCGCCATGAGTCCCATGTGCGCGAGTCGCGGCCGCATACGAATCTCCCCGCCCGAGGAGATGTACTTCGCTGTCTTCATGTCGTCCTGGCAATAAGGAATGGGTTGATCGGGGGCCGCCTCAATAATGCGTCTATTGACCGTGCCCGAACAAGCAAATTCAATTCATTGCACTAGGCCCGCAGCCTCATTGTTCTGTAGTATTTGGAATCCTAAAGAGCCCGATCAGATTCCCTTCGGAGAAAAAAAATGAAAACGCATCTTTTCCGCACCCTACCCGTTGTTTACCTCGTCGCCTGCGCGTCGCTGGCGTCCTCCGCCGCGCGGGCGGATGTCACCGTCGAGCAGAAAACGACCCTGGACGTGGCCTCCGTGATCCGCATGCATGGCGCGACGACGACCAACATCGCCGCCGAGAAGAAGCGCGAAGACACCGAGTCGCATTGCGAGGGCATGATGTCGTTGGTATGCGGCAACCTTCACGGCGGCGAGATCGTGCGCCTGGACCGCGGCCTCACCTGGCACCTGCAGCCCGACAAGAAGAGCTATCGCGAGGACGTATTCGCGTCGCCGGAACAAATGGCGGAAATGCGCGCCAAAATGCAGGCAAATCTGGAAAAGATGCGCTCGTGCCCCGTGTCGCAGAAACAGCAGCCCATCGACAAATCCAAGTGCGAAATGTCGCCGCCGAAGATCGAAGTCCACAAAACCGACGACAAGGCGTCGATCGCCGGCCATGACGCACAGCGAACTCTGGCCACGCTGACGGAAACCTGCACCGACAAGGACACGGGCGACGTCTGCGATACCGTCGTCGCCGTCGACGTATGGCTGACCCAGGACAAGCTGCCGGGCGCGGCGGACCGCCGTGCATTCGAGCAGCTGTATGCAAAAAAACTCGGCCTCGAAGATGCGCAGGGCGCGATGCGCGGCGAATTCGCGAAGTTTCTGGCCCCCTATCAATCGCAGATCAAGCAGTTGACCGATAAATCCAGCGATCTGAAGGGCCAGCCGCTGAAAACCTCGTTGCGGGTCCTGATGGGCGGGCAACAATGCAGCGCCGCCGCCAAGATGAAGGACAACGGCTCCTCCACCGCCGACAGCTCGACCGCCGGGAGCGGCAACCCGATGAACAATGTCGCGCAGGCGGGCAAGGCGATCGGCGCCTCGGTGGGCAATCTCGTGGGTGGACTCTTTCACAAGAAGAAGGCCGACGATTCGCAGGCGGCCGCGAGTTCGGCAGCCGGCGCCGCGCCCGCATCCGCATCCGCATCCG
>Ga0182030_10020333_pt1 | contig 12530 bp, 5 predicted proteins | sample 812S3MmetaG_FD_121299 | JGI IMG/M metagenome (GOLD analysis project Ga0182030, IMG submission 121299) | Permafrost microbial communities from Stordalen Mire, Sweden - 812S3M metaG (Illumina Assembly) | ecosystem: Environmental > Terrestrial > Soil > Wetlands > Permafrost | place: Sweden... | reverse complement strand
GCCAACCTGGTCTTGGCCGCAACGCTGGGCCTGCGGCGCGAATGCATTGGAACCCTGCGCTTGAGCTTGCACGAAGGCCTCGCCGGATTGGTCGCCGAGGAGGTCCGTCCCGTCTCCGTCGATCGCGTGACGAATCACCCGCGTTTCAAGTACTTCAGCGAATCGGGCGAGGACGCGTTTCAGTCGTTTCTCGGCGTGCCGCTGATCGATCACGGCGTGCTGCAGGGCGTACTGGTCGTACAGACCGTCGAGCCTCGCGTGTTCCGCCCCGACGAAGTCCATATGCTCACCGCGGCGGCGGCCGAAGTGGCGCCCATCATCAGCGAAGCGCGCGCTCTCGACCGCTTCATCGCGCCGACGCAGGAGAAGCTGTGGTCGCTGGCCCGCAATCTGTGGTGGAGTTGGGATCACGATTCCACCAGCGTATTCCACGAAATCGCGCCGCCGCGCTGGCGGCAGCTGAATCAAAATCCGATTACGTTGTTGAGCGAACTGCCCCTGGCGAAGCTCGAGCAGCGCGCCGCGGAGCTCGTACTGCACAGCCGCATCAACTACGCCTACCGCCGTCATCAGGAATATTTGCACGCCGATCGCACGTGGGGCGCGACGCACGCCGGGGTTCTCCGCCCTCGTCCGGTTGCGTATTTTTCGGCGGAGTTCGGCCTGCACGAATCGTTCCCCATCTATTCGGGAGGCCTCGGCGTTCTGGCCGGCGATCACATCAAGAGCGCGTCGGATCTGGATATTCCGCTCGTCGGCATCGGGCTCTTCTACCAGCAAGGTTACTTCCGGCAATGGCTCGACCAGAAAGGCTGGCAGCACGAAGACTACCTTCCCAATGACGTGAATCAGCTGCCGATGACGCCGGCCATCGGACCCAGGGGCGTGCCGGTGACCGTGCACATCGAGACGCGCGGCGCTTCCATTTCCGCCAAGGTCTGGCGCGTGAAGGTGGGCCGCATCGATCTTCTGCTGCTCGATTCGAATGTCGAAGGCAACAGCCCCGAAGATCGCGAGCTGACATCGCGTCTCTACGGCGGCGACGGCCGCGTGCGCATTCGCCAGGAACTACTTCTCGGCGTCGGCGGATTCCGCGCCCTCAAGGCCATGGGGATCACGCCCGGTGTTTTGCATTTGAACGAAGGCCATAGCGGATTCGCGGTCGTGGAAGCGGTTCGCAATCGCATGGAGGAGGAAGGCATTGGCTTTGAGGAAGCCGTGCGTCACGTCTCCCGCGAAGTGGTTTTCACCACGCACACGCCTGTGCCCGCCGGCCACGATCGCTTTCCTTACGGATTGATCGAAGAACATCTCGGCCCCTTGCGCGACAGCATGGGAATTTCTCCGGAACGCTTCATGGCGATGGGACGCGTGGACGTCAATAATCCTCACGAGGATTTCTGCATGACCGTGCTCGGCCTCAAGTTGTCGCGCCGCGCCAATGCCGTCTCCGCGCTGCACGGCGAAGTTTCGCGCGCCATGTGGACGGGCCTTTATCCGGGGCGCTCGGAAGACGCCGTACCGATCGGGCACATCACCAACGGCGTGCACGTTCCTTCGTGGCTCGCGCCGCAGATGTTCCGTCTGTATGATCGTCACCTCGGCGCCGGCTGGCACGAGCACAGCGCCGAAGCGCGCATCTGGGAGGGAATCGAAAACGTCGACGACGGTGAATTGTGGGAAACGCATCTCAGTTTGAAATCGCAATTGCTGGAATTCGTGCGCTCCCGCACGGTGGAGCAGGCGCGGCGGCGCGATGAATCTCCGGAACAACTCCGCAGGCTCTCTAAAATCCTGAGTCCCGATGCGCTCACCATCGGGTTTGCCCGCCGTTTCGCAACCTACAAACGCGCGAACTTGATTCTCGCCGACCTGGAACGTTTGGCCACCATGGTCAACAATCCGAAGCGCCCCGTGCAATTTGTTTTCGCCGGCAAGGCCCATCCGCACGATGAGCCCGGCAAGCGAGTGCTGCAGCAAGTTGCCGAGATGATGCGCGATTCCAAATTCGGCGACCGCTTCGCCTTCGTGGAAGATTACGATATCAACGTCGGACGCCACCTGGTGCAAGGCGTGGATGTGTGGTTGAATAATCCGCGCCGCCCTCTGGAAGCTTCCGGGACCAGCGGCCAGAAAGTCGTATTGAATGGCGGACTGAATCTCTCGGTGCTGGACGGCTGGTGGGCCGAGGCTTTCGATGGCCTCAACGGATTCGCCATCGGCAAGGGGCGCACGCATACCAATATGGATGTGCACGATTCGCGCGACGGCGAAGATCTTTATCGCACGTTGCTCAACGAAGTGATTCCGCTGTACTACGATCGCGATCGCGACGGCCTTCCACGCGGGTGGATCAAACGGATGAAGCGTACCATCCGGACTCTCGGCTGGCGTTTCTGCGCCGATCGCATGGTGATGGATTACACGTTGAAGTGCTACATCCCTGCGGCGGGCGGCACCTCCAGCGACATGAGCGCCAAGTGGTGAGTCCGGATTATAGGAGCGCCGTTCGCGCCTCGCGGACTTGATTTAAAGGGCAATTTGCGCTATTGCGGCGGCGATTGCCGTAAAGTGCTAAACTGAAAGGGTCTTTGTTACAGTACTCCCGATAGGGTGTACCCGTTGCGTTTTGGTCCGCAGATTCGTTCCAGCGCTGCGACTCGAAGATGATGTTGTTTGTTTAAGGGAGCGGAGTCTGATGACCAATATATTTGTCGGAAATTTGAATTTCCGGACAACTCAGGAAGAGCTGCATGCAGCTTTTGCTCAGTTCGGCACTGTGGAACGCGTCAACATCGTCACCGATCGCGACACGGGCCAACCCCGCGGCTTCGCTTTCGTCGAAATGACGGATAAGCAGGAAGCGGAAAACGCGATTAATCAGTTGAACGGAGCGGAGCTCAACGGCCGCGCCATGAACGTCAACGAAGCTCGTCCCAAGCCTGCGGGCGGTGGCGGCGGCGGACGTGGCGGATTCGGCGGCGGTGGTGGCGGCGGACGCGGCGGCGGCGGTGGTGGCCGTGGCGGCAGCGGCGGCGGTGGTGGTGGTGGTCGCGGTTCCCGCTGGTAGATCTTTTGCCCTTTTCCGGGCACAGCGCATCGACCATGGATCATCACCGGCCAGGGTAAGCACCCAGCCGGGTATCAGCCAGGTCGATGCGCCGAACGCACGTTCCCGCGTTGCCAGTGTGGCAACGTTTGACTGGGGGAACGCGCAAGTGAATCCTAAAAGCCGCTTCGCGCGTCTGTTAGAGTACGGCGTTGCGCCCCGCTGTGAATGGGTGTATTTTAGCTGACGTAGTCAGAAGCCAGATCGTGAGCGTACCGATGCAATATTTCGTTCGCACCATGGAAAAGCACAAAGATAGCGCTAAGGCTTTTAGCGCCGAAGTGCCTTGTGCCGGACTCGCCGCCGCCCAGGATAAGGCCCGGCAGATTGTCAAGGAATCCCCGCCGGCGATTATGTTGCAGGCCGACGCCTGTTTGCGGAATCGCAACATTGTCCGCACCAAGTACCGCTGCTGGATCAACGAGCGCGGCGAATTTCAAGAACGCCTATTGGTCTGACCGGCTTGCGATACCCGGAATCCCGCCTGGTACGATTTTCGAAATCTCGATCTCCGTTTCCAGAGAGCTAGCCGGCGAGTAGGCGCGTTGGACTTCGCTCCTCCACATTCCCAAGCAAGACGTGGTAAGCGTTTGGCGAACGCTCCGCTACTGCCCCAAGACGAGCACGCCAAACGTTCCCGGCAACATCGGAGGTCTCGGCCTCGGCACTTGTGTAGTCGGAGCAGGCGTGGGCCCGAACTCCGATACCGAAATATACGCGCGTCCGGTTTTTCGGTCCACCGCCATGGTGCGCGCACCGGGCATCGTTTTCACGCTCTCCACCAGCGCATACTTGTCCGGCGTATCTTCGTGGAACACGGACATCATTCCATCGGCGCCCGTGGAGAAGAAGAGCAAGCCGCGGCCCGCGTCGAACTCGGTTGCGTCCACGCCTTTGCCGATCGGCTGGATGTCGACGATCCTGCCCGTCGCTCCGTCGACGACGGTCATCGCGCCGCTGCGGCAGCCGATAAACACGCGGTTGTGCGCGCGATCCATATCCATGCTGCTCGGCTGCTCGCAGGGAGCGAGCTTCCAGGTGTCGGTGACCTTTAGCGTTTGCGCGTCGATTTTTAGCAGCGTCCCTAAATCCTGCATGTTGAGGAAAACGTGCCCGGCATCGTCCGAAACGGCGTGCTCCGTGCGTCCGCCGAGATTTTCCACGGTGCCGACCACCGTGTTCGTCTTCGGATCGATCGCGCTGACGCGCTTGCTGGCGCGGTCGATGGTAAAAATCCGTTTCGTCTTGCGATCGTAAAAAATCGCGTTGGGATCGCCGCCGACGGTCACCTTGCCGACCACGGCGAGCGTTTTCAAATCGAACACGGTGACCGAGCCTGGATCCGTCGCGCTGATGTAGCCGCGGCCCAGCTCTTTCACCACGGCGATTCCGTGGACATCGTCGCCGGGAATTTTCCCGAGGATCAGGTGCGTGTCGAGATCGATCACCACGACTTCCTTATCGTGCGAGACGTAGAGCCGGCGCGCGTCGCTATCGGCAGTGAGATAGTCCCAACCGTAATCTCCCGGGATGGAGATCTTCTTCAGGAGATGATATCCGCCCGCAGCGAATAGCGCCGCAGCGCCGAACAGGAGAGCGATCGCAAAGCGAAATTGGTGCTTCATCGTATTGTCGTTGCCCAAAGAAAGCGATGCCATCAAAAAAGGGACCCGAACAACGGGTCCCTCGATTTTACTACTCGTTTAGCTTCCTACCGCGCGTGCGTGAGTCTTTTTAGAAAATAAGTTTCAGACCCAACTGAATCGCGCGCGGACCGCCCGAACCGAGCACGGGGTTCGAACTCGTAAGGTCAGGCGTCTGGTTGCGGAATCCGAAGCCGCCGGTGCCCGCGAGCGCGGATGGATCGCTGAAGCTGCCGTCGCCGCCGGGACCGCCCTGCACGTTAGAAATATTGACGTGGTTCAGGAGGTTGAAAGCTTCGGCGCGGAACTGCGCGGTGAGGCGTTCCTTGAAGCGGAACTGCTTGGTGATCGAGAGGTCCAGATTATAGAACGGGAAGCCGCGGAAAATATTGGGACCCGCCGTGCCGTAGCTGCCATACGCCGGAGGAATCAGAATCGAGCTGCCCATCGCGTAGCAGCCGAGATTCGTGAGCGACGCGACGGCCAGCGCGCCGTTGGCCTGCGCCTTGGCGAGACACGCGGGGTTGGTCGTGCCGGCGAAATACGGGATGCCGGTGTTTCCGCCGTTGGTGTTCAACAGTGCCCTGGTGCTATTGAAATCGTTCGGATTGCCGTAGAAATTCCACTGCTCGCCATTGGTGTTCTGACCCGCGATTTCGCCGGTTCCGCTGAAATCCGTGGTGGCGTCGTGGACACCCCAGGGAGCGCCGCTCTGCAGCGTCAAGATCGAATTGAGTGACCATCCTTGCAGCAACTGCGCAGGCGACTTGATCCCTGGAATGGCGTACGTCACCGACGCGGTGAAACGGTTGTGAATGTCGAACCCGGTCGAAGAGTAGAGCTGCTTCTGATTGTTGCTATTGATCGGAAGGATGAAGCTCCAGTTATCTCCGGATTCCGATAACGAGTGGGACCATGTATAGCCGAGCACGTAAGAGAGTCCATGCGACGTCCTCTGCGTGAGAGACGTTTGCAGGCCGTTATAGGCGGAAGAGTTGCTGTTGGACAACTGGTAGATGTAACTCAAGTAAGGGAACGCCGCAGCGTAGGGACGCGCAGCCGTTTCCGCCGCTGTATTCGGAGCGCAATTATTGTAGCCGTTCGCTGCGCTGGCCAGGCAAGCGTTCGCCGCCGTGCCAGGCGTTAACGGGTTGCCCCAGCCAGGGCTGAAGCCGCCGACTTGCTGCGGCTGATTGATGTCGGAGAGGCCCAGCAGCTTCGTCGCGTGGTTGCCGACGTAGGTGACTTCGAGCGCCAGACTATTGGTCAGAGCCCGTTGAATGCCCATGTTATACGTCGCGACGTACGGCGTGCGCAGGTTCTGCGCGACCGATAGCAGCGTGCACTGTTGCGGTTTGTAACCGCTGGACAAAGTGACCGTGCCATCGCCGCAGGACGGACTGAGTGAATAAATCGGTACGTTCGGCCCGTTATTCGCCCATCCGTAATCCACGGTTCCGGGCGTTGTCGCCGACCCAAGCGCGCCGCCCGTGAAGGTGATCTGGCCGACGTTGATCGTGCCGCCCGCGGTGGTGGGTGTCGAGTTGCCGTTGGAATAGAGGTTCACACCGGTTGGAACTGTACGCAAACCGAGAAGATTACCGACCGCCATGAACGAATCGAAGCTGCCTTGCTCGTAGTAAATTCCGCCGCCACCGCGGATGACCGTCTTGCCGTTCCCCGCGATGTCCCACGCGAATCCGAGACGCGGGGCAAAGTTATTGTGATCGCCGTTGAAGACCGAGCCAAGGCTCTTGCTGCCAGCCTGTTCCAATCCCATCCCCGGAATGAAGTTTCCAATCAAATTATTGGATTCGGTAAATACCGTGGTCAGTTCGTAGCGAATGCCGGCGTTGATGGTGAGCCGCGGCGTCACGCGCCAATCGTCCTGCGCGAAGAAGGCTATGCCCTGGTCCTCCAGGCTGCGCGCCAAATTGCCGGCCGTGATGCGCGCCTGGTTCGGAGTGCCGCTGAAGAAAGTACCCAGGTTTGCGAAACGCAGCGGTCCCTTGGTGTTGGCGGTGACGTCGTTGTCGCTCTTGTTAATGAGGAACTCCCCGCCGAATTTCAGCGAGTGATTGCCTTTCTGAATCGAAATATTCTCCGTAAACTGATCGACTTGATTTGGTCCCACCGTCTTGGGCCAGCTCGCGCCCAGGATCATACCGTAGCCTTGGAACGTGAGGGCCGGGAGGCCGAAGTACAACGGATTGGTCTGCCCCGTGTTGATGGCGTAGGTCGAGCCGTTGAACTTGTAGCTTTCCGGATTGTCCGTGCCGTCGGCGCTATTGAAAATCTGGTGATAACGAGAATAGCCCACGCGGAAAGAGTTCACGGTGTTGGAGTTCACGATCCATAACCAGTTGCCGGAGAGTACTTGCGATTGGGCGTACTGATTGGTGAGCCACTGCTGGTTCACCTGGGTGGTAGGGGCATCTACGAACGTACCGTTACCGGGGCTTTGGAAGAACAGCGCGTTGAAAGAATGCTTTTCGTTCAAGTGATAGTCCAGCTTGCCCACGCCCGCGAAAATTGAGTTCTGGCTGGCCAGTGCTGTGCCCACGATCAGCCCGTTCGCACCGCTATTCACGGGGAAAATGCCGGGGTAATTGCTCAGCGGCGAGCAGGCCATGCTCAAACCGGCGAGTTGTGCGCTCAGCGCTTTCAGCGTGCCACTTGCGAGATCCGTCTGGCAGGCGCCGATCAGATTTTGCGAAGCCAGTCCTACGCCGGCTGCCGTGATCGGCAGTTTATGCGACGTGGCGGCGCCCACCGTGTACTGCTGCGATTCGAAATTGCCGAAGAAGAACAGTTTGTCTTTGATAATTCGGCCGCCGATGCTGCCGCCGTACTGCTCCAGCTGCAAGGGAGCGATGGTTTGGCCCGCTGCGTTGGAAAAGAAATTATTAGCATCCCAGGAATCGGTGCGGCCGTAGGCGTACGCTGTTCCATGAAACGAATTCGCTCCCGATTTAATGCCGACGTTGACCACCGCGCCCGGCTTCCATCCATATTCCGCGCGCGGATTCTGGTTCGTTTTGAACTCGTCGATCGCGTCGATGGGCAACATGGTTCCGGCGTCGCCCGCCGCCATGCCCGCGTTCATCACGCTCTGCGCCATCCATGGATCGTTGCTATCGATGCCGTCCACCATGTAGAAGTTGTCGTGCGGACGAAGGCCGTTGGTGCTTTGCGTCCAGCCGCCGCCGCCCGCGTACACTGCAACGCCGGGGCGAAGGTTCAACAGGTTTTCAAAATTGCGGCCGTTTAACGGAAGATCGTTGATCGTTTCATTCTGCAGCGCCCCACCGAGTTCCGCGCTTGTGGTGTTGATTGTCGCCGCTTCGCCGGTGACGGTAACCGTTTGCGTTTGGTCGCCGGGCTGCATCGTGACGTCGACGCGAATATCCTGGCCGACTTCAAGCAGCACGTCCTTGCGATCCACGCTGCGGAAGCCCATGAACTCCACATGCACCGTGTACGTACCGGGCGTCAAGTTCGGCGCGGCGTAAGCACCCGCGGCATCCGTCGTCAGGGTGCGAGTAACGCCTCTGCCGACGTCGGTGAGAGTGACTTTTCCTGCCGGAATCGCTCCCCCGCTCTGGTCGGTGACAGTCCCGGAAATTCGGCCTGCACTCCCTTGTCCGAATAACGAAACACTCGTCAGGAACATTGCCGCAAGCACAGCGGACTTAAGGAAACCGCGCAACATAGAGCGTTACCTCCCACCCAAGAAAGGGGATCACACTTCTGGAATCGATAAGGAGGTTCCCCTCCCTAGCGCCGCACGAAAACCACTTGCCCCGGGGCCGCCATGAATCACCGGGATATCAGACTACCCCAGAGCAAGTTATACGAAAGTTACCGGGCTGTCAATTAAAAATTGCTTTTTTTGCAAATGAGGCAGGAATTCTTGCGGCAGAAGGCAAAAGTCTCAGGGAATCTTCAGCTAAGGAGGTTTGGATCACCAAATCGGGGGGGCTCAGACAGCCGGGAGGCGGGAAGGAAAAAAGAAAGGGAGCCCGAATTTCAGGCTCCCCATGAAACTGCTTGCTGAGTGACTCGTGTTAGAAAATAATCTTGAGCCCCAGCTGAATCGCGCGCGGACCACCCGAACCGAGCACTGCGTTCGAGCTGACCACGTCCGGAGTAGAAGGTTGCAAGCCGAAGCTCGCACCAGCCGCGGCGCTGGGATCGGTGTAACCGTTACCACCGCCAGGTCCGCCCACCGGATTCGCCAGATCCACCCGGTTGAACACGTTGAAGACTTCAGCGCGGAACTGAGCTTTCACGCGTTCCCCGAAACGGAACTGCTTGGTGATGGACATATCCAGGTTGTAGAACGGCTGGCCGCGGAAAATGTTCGGACCGGCCGTGCCGTAGCTGCCGTAGGCCGGAGGAATCAGGATCGATTTCCCGGCGGCGTAGCAACCGAGGTTCGTGAGCGAAGCAACCGCCAGCTGTCCCATGGATTGTGCCTTCGCCAGACAAGTCGGGTTGCTGGTGCCTGCGAAGTACGGGATGCCACCCTGTCCGCCGTTGGTGTTGAGCCACTTCTTGCTGGTCTGGAAATCGGCCGGATTACCATAGAAATTCCAAGTCTCACCACCGTAACCGCCGGAGATGGCCGCCTGCGCGATTTCATTGGTGCCGCTGAAATCCGTGGTCGCATCGAAAACGCCCCACGGCGTGGCGCTCTGCAGGTTGAGAATGGAATTGAGCGACCAACCATCCAGCAACTGGCTCTTGGTCTTCTTACCGGGAATCAGGTACGTCACGGAAGCCGTGAAGTGATGCCGGATGTCGAAATCGCTCGATCCGTAAAGCTGCTTTTGGTCGTTGCTGTTAATCGGGAAGCGATAGCTCCAGTTGTCCGGGCTTTCCGACAAGGAGTGCGCATACGTATAGCCCAGCACGAACGACAAGCCGTGCTGCAAGCGCTGCGTGACAGACGTCTGCAGACCTTGGTAGCTGGACGTGTTGCTATTGGAGAGGTAGTTGATGTAGCCCAGGTACGGGGCCAGCTTGTTGTAGGGCTGCGCCGCGACGATCGCCGACTCGTTCGGAGCGCAGTTGCTATAGCCGCTCGATGCGCTGGCCAGGCACTGGCCCGCTGCGCTGTTCGCATTCGAGGGGTTGCCCCAACCAGCGCTATATCCGCCCACCGTCGTCGGCTGGTTCAGATCCTGGATGCCGATCAACTTCACGCCGTGGTTGCCAACGTAGGTGACTTCGAGCGAGAGGTTGTTCGTGAGAGCGCGCTGAATACCCAGGTTCCAGGTTTCGACGTAAGGCGTGCGCAGGTTGCGATCGACACCCATGATGGAGCAGGGTTGCGGAGTAAAGCCGCTCGCCAGCGTAACCGTTCCATCGCCGCAAGCGGGGCTTGCCGCGTAGAGAGCATTGTTCACGCTGTTGTGCGCCCACGCGTATTCGATGCTGCCGGGCGTGGTCGGCGATCCCAATCCGCCGCCGGTCAGCGTGATGGCCGCGACGTTGATCGTGCCGCCCGCCGTGGTGGGCGTGGAGTTGCCATTCGAGTACAGATTCACACCGGTCGGAATCGTGCGCAAACCATACAGGTTGTTGACCGACATAAACGAGTCGTAGCTGGCCTGGGAATAATAAATTCCGGCGCCGCCGCGAATTACGGTCTTGCTATCCCCTTTGAGATCGTAGGCGAACCCAAAGCGCGGAGCAAAATTGTTGTGATCGCCATTCATGACGGTGCTGAGCTGGTTGCTGCCCACCTGCACCATCCCTTGACCAGGCAGGAAGTTCCCGAGCAGGTTATTGTCGGCCTTCACCACGCTGAAGATTTCGTAGCGGATCCCAGCGTTGATGGTCAAACGCGGCACCACGCGCCAGTCATCCTGGATGAAAGCGGCAAAGCCGTTGTTGCTTAAACTGCGAGCCGTGTTGCCGTCCGTAATCTTGGCGTTTGACAAAATGCCTTCGAAGAAGTTGGTTAGATTTTTGAACTGCATCGGGCCCTTGGAATTGGCCGTGACGTTATCGTCGCTACGATTCAGCAGCATTTCGCCGCCGAATTTGATGGAGTGCTTGCCCTTCTGCCAGGAAACTGTGTCCGTGAACTGATACACGCTATCGGGTCCCACCGTTTTCGGCCAGCTACCCGGGTTGCCCAGGTTGAAGCCGACGTAGCTCTTGATCTGGATGCGCGGGAGACCGAAGTAATACGGATTGGTTTGGCCGGTGTAGACGTTGTATGTCGAACCGTTGTAATTGTAGTCGGCCGGGTTCTGCGAACTGTCGGCCGCGCCAAAGACCTGGTAGTAGCGCGAATCGCCGACGCGCAGCGAATTCACGATGGTCGGGCTGGCGACATACACCCAGTTTCCGGAGTAGACTTGCGACTTCGCATATTGCGTGGTCAACCATTGCTGGCTCAACTCGGCGGTCGGGTTGTCGACGAACGTTCCGTTGCCGGGGCTCTGGAAGAACAGTCCGTTGAACGAGTTCTTGTCGTTCATGTGATAGTCGAGCTTGCCGACGCCCGAGAAAATGGAGTTCGTGCTGGACAGCGCCGTGGGATAGACTCCCGTCGCGCTGACGGGGAAAATTCCAGGGAAGTTCGAGAGCTTGCCGCAGTTGGTATTGAACCCCGCAAGTTGAGCGCTGAGCGCCGTCAGTTTCCCAGCCCCGAGAGCTGCGGTGCAGGAGGTCAGCAAATCCGAAGTGGACGGGACGGAGTGGACATAGGGACTACCTACGCTGTACTGCTGCGATTCAAAGTTACCGAAAAAGAACAGTTTGTCTTTGATGATTTTGCCGCCGACGCTCGCGCCGTACTGTTCCAGGTTCAAAGGCGGAAGAGCTTGACCGACCTCGTTGCTGAAGAAGTTGTTGGCATCCCACGAATCGGTGCGGCCATAGGCGTAGGCGGTTCCGTGGTAATCGTTGCCGCCGGATTTGATACCGACGTTCACGACGGCGCCCGGCTTCCAGCCGTATTCGGCGCGCGGATTCTGTTGCGTCTTGAATTCGTCGATGGCGTCGATCGGCAGCATGGTTCCGGCGTCGCCGGCGGCCATGACCGCGTTCATCATGCTTTGCGCCATCCAGGGATCGTTGCTGTTGATGCCGTCGACCATGAAGAAGTTGTCGTGCGGACGCAGACCGTTGGTGGCTTGCGACCAACCCGAGTTGCCGACGTATTTCGTAACGCCCGGGCGCAGATCGAGAAGGTTCTCAAAGTTGCGGCCGTTCAGCGGCAGATCGTTGATCACTTGATTCTGCAGTGTTCCGCCGAGCTCCGCGTTGGTTGTTTCGATGAGCGGAATCGCCTCGGTGACGTTGACGACCTGCGTCTGATCGCCGGGCTGCAGGCTGAGATCGACGCGCAGTTCCTGGTTGACTTCGATTTGAATGTTCTGCCGTTCGACGGTCTTGAAACCCTTGAATTCGGCGCGAACTTTATAGTTGCCGGGCGTGAGGTTGGGTGCCGAGAAGGCTCCGGAAGCATCCGTAGTCAGGGTGCGATTGATGCCGCGATCTACGTCCGTTACCGTGACCATGGCACCGCCCAGCGCGCCACCGGTTTGATCGGTGATCGTGCCCTGAATGCTACCGGCGCTGCCTTGCCCAAAGAGCGAAACACACATCAAAAAAAGTGCCGCAAACACTGCGGGCTTTGAGAAACTGCGCATCATAAGACACACTCCCCCTCCATGGGGAACTTAAGCTTTCAACGGTTAAAAGGTGGGTCGAACGCTAACCCCTACCAAAAATCACTGCCCCTGGGTTGTCCTGACATT
>Ga0182030_10020332_pt1 | contig 12530 bp, 13 predicted proteins | sample 812S3MmetaG_FD_121299 | JGI IMG/M metagenome (GOLD analysis project Ga0182030, IMG submission 121299) | Permafrost microbial communities from Stordalen Mire, Sweden - 812S3M metaG (Illumina Assembly) | ecosystem: Environmental > Terrestrial > Soil > Wetlands > Permafrost | place: Sweden... | reverse complement strand
TTTAGTCTGTAGCCTTCCTCGGTGAGTTCCCACACAGCGGCCACGCGCTCATGCACGGGGCGGCTCTGCCAGTAACGATACTCGTCCGCCTTCATCTCCTCCCCGTCCGTGTATTTGCGGATGGTCTTGTCCATGCTCAGTTAGTTTGTAGCACGTGAAACGCGGCGCTTTGATGTTTGGGAAAATTAACTGTACTGCCCGATCGGTGTATCTGACACTGGCGCCGCTTCCCTGCCTTGTAGCAGGCGCCCGTATAACGCGGTGGGCGGCGGCTGGCAGAGCTTACTGGAGCGCGTTGCCTATCCCAGTTCAATCCGGAACGTCGTCCCGTTGCCCTTTTCGCTGGCCACGGAAATCCGTCCCTTGTGGTCGCTGATTACCGATTGCACAATCGCGAGGCCAAGCCCCGTTCCGTGCGTCTTGGTGGTGTAGTACGGCGTGAAGAGGCGCTCACATTCTTCCGGCGTCAGGCCCTGGCCGGTGTCCGAAACCTCCAGCCTGGCGCCGGTCCCCATGGCCACCGTACGCACCGTCAGTGTTCCGCCTTCCGGCATCGCGTCGATGGCGTTCAGCACCAGGTTGCGCAGCACCCGTATCATCTGCTCCCGGTCGGCCTGCACCGCCGGCAATGCCGCGTCGAATTCAGTGGATGCGCGGACGTGTGCCTTCGCCAGTTGGCCTTCGAACAGCTTCATGGTTTCCGCAGCCACTGCATTCAGGTTCAAGGCCTCCATTTCCGGCGCCGGCATCTTGGCGAAATCGCTGAAGCGTCCGATGATCTGCTTCAGATTCGCCAGCTCCGCCAGCAGCGTGGACGTGCCTTCGCGGAACACTTCGTCGAATTGTTCCGGATAGCTTTCTCGCGCGCGCTGCATATTCTCCACCGTGATCTGCAGCGGAAACAGCGGGTTCTTTAACTCATGCGCCAGCCGCCGTGCCAGTTCCCGCCACGCCGCCACGCGCTCCGCCTGCACCAGCCGTTCGCGCTGCCCCACCAGTTCGTGTGTCATGCGATTGAAGGCGCCTGCCAGTTGGCCCATCTCGTCGGTCGATGTGACGGCCACTGTCGCGCCCCAATCTCCGGCCGCCACCCGGCCCGCGCTTTCCGCCAGCAGCCGTACCGGCCGCGTGACGCGCGCCGTGGCCCACCAGCTCAAGGCGATCCCTATCAGGATGCCCGCCGCCGCCACAATGATGGCCGTCCGCAGCATCGCCGCTTCCAACTCCACCAATTCCTTCAGAGAACTGCCGATCAGCAACACGCCCAGCAGCCCACCGTCATACCCCGTCAGCGGCAGCGCGTGGAACGTCTCGGCGGCCACACCGCGCCCCACCGTGCGCGTGATCTCCCGCTGCCCGCGCTCCATATCCTCGATCAATGTGCGCAGCGCAGCGCCTCCTGCCGCCGGGCCGCCGGCGCCAATCAACTGTGCTTCGGAAAACTTCGGGCCCATGCTGCTATAAAGCAGCACCCGCATTCCGGCCGGAACCGCCAGCGTGGAAAGAAACTCCCGGTCCAACCGTTCGCCGCCCGCCACGTAGAGCCGGCGATCATCCACGTTGGCCGTGCCCACCGCCAGCAGCGCCAGGGCCGGCCCGTCGGGCAAGTCCTCGCGCTTCAGAAACGCTCCGCGCGCCTTCCAGTCGGGCTCTTCACGCAGCCAGTCTTCTTTGTAGCCAAAGCGCGCCGGCCACTCCGCCGACGAGACAATCGTGCCATCCCCCGCCACCAGGTCCAGCAAGTCCAGCCCGTCGGTGGACGCCAGCGCTTCGGCGTCGTTCACATACTTCGAAGCATCGGGCGAAATGGCCATCTCATTCGCGCCGGGCGACGCCGCAATGCTCTCCACCTTGCGCACAATTTCCTCGCCGCGCCGCCGGAACTCCGTGCTCACCTGCGCCGCCAGCGCATCGACGCGGTGCGCTTCGTTGGTCTCGAACGCCTCCCGGGCGCGGCTCGAAACCACCAGTTCCACCACCCCCACCGCGGCGGCGACGGCCACCGTGAAGATCAGCAGGAGCCTTGTGCGGAAAGTCATGGCCGCGCTTCCACCCACAGGTTTTCAAAATGCCACTCGCCCAGCGGCGTGACGCCAGGTCCGCCTTTGACCCGCGCGCCGGCTCCGAAAAGCAGCGGCAGATGGAAAAGCGGGATCACGTGGAACCCGTCCAATAAGCCGGACTCCGCACCGTAGAGAGCCTCCGCCGTGCCCGCGCGCGCCGGCTCCGGCGGGGCTGGCGCTGCCGAGCCCAATTCAGCGGCCAACTCTGCCAGCGCGCGCCACGGATCGGAAGAAGCCAGCCGGACCTCCACCAGCCGCACGTCGGCGTTGCCGCTCTGCACCGTCACCGGAACCACCAGGCCCGCGTCGCGCGCGTTCAGCGCAATCCGGTCGGCAATCGGCTTCCAGGCAGCGTCGCTGACGGTTAGCGAAATAGTTCGTGCCGCCGCCGGCAAGCCGGAAACCAAGGCGCGCGCCTTCGCCATGTCCAGGGCCGGCGCGAAGAGAAAGGCCTCGCCCGAAAGCCATTGCGGCAGCAGCGCTCCGGAAATCTCCCCCTGCCGCTGCAGCAATACGTTGTGGATCGCGGCGCGATCCACCGCCAGCGCCAGCGCCTCACGCACGCGCGCATCTTCCACACGCGGTCCGAATACCAGCGCCACCACCTGGACCGGCGACGACGACCAGACCTGGCGTCCCGCCACCTGCCGCCGCAATTCGTTCGGCCCCAATTCCACCACGTCGGCTTTCCCCAACTCCAGATCGGTCGATTGGTCGCGCAGAGTTCGGCCCATTTGAATCTCGATCGAGTCGAGATACGGCCGTCCCCCAGCGGCATTTTCATCCGCCGCGTAAACCGCGCGCTTGCCGGCTTCCCAGGCGCTGAGATTAAAACCCGCTGGCGCAGCCATCTCTTCAGGCTTCTCGTGCGCTTCGCGGATCTCCACGCGCAAACTTCCCCCGTAGTGCGGGCGTGTGGAAGCCCCCGCAACCAACACCAGCCCTAAACTACTTGCCGCAAACCAACGAGACCAGGTAAGCCGCATATTTGCCCGTTCGTAGATCATGCACAACCGCTGCAACCGAGTTCCCGCCGGATGGCCAGAGCGCCGTCAGCGGTCCCGGAAAATCTAGCGCCGCGGTAGTCGCCGCTGCCGTCTGGTTTACCACCGCGAAGGCCTGCAGACTGTCTGGTTCTCCGCGGCCCCCCGGACGCGTGGCCAGAATCTGCCCTCCGCCCGCGCAGCGTGCGTCGGCGCCGGCAATCTCACTGCCCCACTGTCCCACCGCGCCCGCCGGCTGAAAGGCCGCGTCGAACATCTGGCTACGCCCATCCACCTGTGCCAGCACCCAGAGCGGCCGCCCTTGATCTTCAATCTCTGCCGCGGAGAAAAACGCCGGCACCGTCCTGCGCACGCCGCTCTGCGTGGTGATCCGCCCATCAAAGTAGTTCCGCTCCGCGGCGAAGTTTCCCAACAGGATGGCCTGGCTGCCCGATTCAAGCACCCACGGCTCATCCGCCACCAAACATTCCATGGAGAGAGCCGGTTCCGTCGCTCCGCTGCACACCATCCCCGGCAGGAATGCCTGGAATGTCTTGCCCGCCGTCCGCAAAAGGCCGCGCAAGTCGCGTGGCCAGGGCGCCGCCGGAGTGACGCGCGCGCTGCCGGACGGTTGCCATTTTCCATTCGCCTCGGCATAGAGCGCCACTCCGGCCGGAGAAAGCACCAGCAGGCCGGCCGGCGGGAATGCGACATCGAGTATCGCTTCGTCCTGCTCCCAGATCAGTTTCTTTTCGAGGGCCACCCCTTGCGCCGCGGCCACCGGCGGCGCGCCGCGTTTCCAGGAAACAATCCACACCTGGCGCTCATCGCCTTTGCGCGATTCCTCGGCCATCAGGTATTGGAACTGGTTTTCGGAGAGCGTGATTTGCACTTCCGCCGTGGGCGCAATCTCGCTCACGTGCACGCCGGATTCCGCGAGAGCAGTTTCAAATTCCGTGCGCGCCCGGGCGGCGGCCGTGGAATCGAGCGACCCCAGATTGCGCCACGTAACCGCAACCAGCGCGCCTCTTCCGACGAATGCCGCGGTCCGGCGCGCCAACTCGCGCGCTGCTCCGGCAGGGTCGTCGGCGGACCGGGCGCATCGCGGGAGGAAGAACAGGAGCACGGCCAGGGCCGCGGGCCATCCCTTCACGGCTGCGATCATAGCACACCGCGACCGGCCGCCTTCTTACGCCCCCGTCCTGGTCACGATCCGAAGGAGCCCGCGCAAACAACTCCGTGCCAAGAGAAAGGAGATCGGAAACGTGATCGCCGCCATCAAAATACAACCCATCAGATTTGCCATAGTCCGCTCCTGCTGGAACCCGTAAAGAAACCGCCTTCCGCTGCCTCAATCGGCATCGCTTCCCGCTTTGCGCCGACGGTTCGCGGTACGGTCGCGCCGCCGGCGCCCGTCCGTTGGACCATCGCCCTCACTGCGCGGCTCCGGTGCCAGCGATGGTCCGCATCGCCACTACGGTTTCGCCGAAGATTTGTTCCGTCTCGGCCGTCCGTTCGGCGTGCAGTTCCACCTGGTCGCCCACCTTCACCAACTTTGCCAGCTCGCGAATGTCGCTATTGCGCAGCCGGATGCAGCCGTGAGAAGCATCGTGGCCAATGGACTCGGGGTTGCTGGTACCGTGAATCCCGTAGCCTTTGAGGTTCAATCCGAGCCAGTGGGGTCCGAGCGGATTCGAAGGTCCGGGCGGCACCACTTTGCCTTTCGAGTACCACGTGGGATCGGAAATGCTGTTGACAATCTGGAACACGCCGCTGGGGCTGGGCGATTCCGGCGCGCCGGTCGCGGTCGAGAAGATCTTCACCACTCGCCCGGATTCCATCACCGCCAGTTTGTGGTCCGGAATGCTAACCACAAGGCGGCGGCCCAGTCCACTTTGGCTTTCCTGGGCCAGGGCTTCGGCGGTGGCCATCAATAACACGCTCGAGAACGCCGCCAGCTTCCGGATTTGATCTTCTACTCTATGCATCTTTCGATCCTCCGCACGAAGACGAGAGATGCAAATCCATGGCCAGAGGCTAACCGATTGATTTAGAATCGGTTATGGAAGAACCGCGCGTGTCAGCGGGGACACGCGTGGAATCCAGAACCCACTCAAATGCCGATGGGTTCCATCAGCCGGATGATCTTCTTCTGTATGGCATATTGCACGAGCTGCGCTTTGTTGTGGATGTTCAGCTTGCGCATCAGGTTGAACTTGTGGGCCTCCACAGTCTTGACGCTCAGATCAAATCCGGACGCGACCTCTTTGACCGACCGGCCTTCCGCCAGCATCTTCAGAATCTCGCGCTCGCGTTTGGTCAGCGTGCCGAAGCGCGGCTGGCGCACTCCTCCCGGACCCTGTACGCGGAAATCGTCCACCAGACGGGTGAGCAGGCGCGGGCTCAGATAGCTGCCGCCGCGGCTTACCTCCCGAATCGCCGTCACCAATTGATCGGACGGGCTGTCCTTCAGAATGTATCCGCCGGCGCCGATTTCGACGCACTCCGCCAGGTAATCCTCGTCGTCGTACATCGACAGAAAGATGACGCGCGTTTCCGGGCGCTCCTTGCGGATCTGACGCGTCGCTTCGAAACTACTCATGCCGAGCATCCCGATGTCCATCAGGACAATATCGGGCCGCAATTCCCGGGCCAGGGCCACCGAAGTGGCGGCATCGGGTGCTTCACCTACTACCTCCAGGTCCGCTTCCGCCGTGAGCAGCGTCCGGATGCCCTGCCGGAACAGCGTGTGATCGTCAGTTAAGAGTATGCGTATTTTTGCCATCGTTACACCACCATTACGAAATCTCTCGGTAACACCAGGTCGATTGCAACGCCTATCCCTGGCCGGTTGCATACGTTTAGCCTGCCGCCTAAGAGCCGCGCACGCTCACGCATCCCCACCAGGCCGAAAGAGGCCGGCTTGCCCGGTGCCGCTTCCGTACTGAAGCCGGCGCCGTTATCGGTAACGGTCAGCCTGATACTCTTATCGGCCTCCCGCAGGAAAAGGTTTACATCAGTCGCCTGGGAATGTTTGGCGATGTTCTGTAGCGATTCCTGCGCGACGCGGTAGATCACATCCTGGGTTTGCCTGGAAAAAGCTCCGCAAGAGCCCGAGATCCGCAGTCGCAGTTCGGCTGGATGGAGACGCCGGAAGCGCGCGCCGAGTTGCCGCAGGGCGGCTTCCAGGCCCAACCGCTCGAGGACCGCCGGGCTCAGCGCCGCCACGATGCGGCGGATTTCATCCACCGTCCGCTCCGCAATGCTGCGCGCCTCCACCACGCGTTCGCGCATTTCAGCGGGGAGCTGGCGCTCCATCATCTCCAGTTCCAGACGCAACAACAACAACAGCTGTCCGGCCTCGTCATGCAGTTCCCGGCCAATCCGGCGGCGCTCGTCTTCCTCGGCCTGGCGCGCCTCAGCATCCAGGCGGCGATTTTCGTCTTCCAGGCGCGCCTTCTCAATGGCCACCTGGCAGCGCTCGGCCACGGCATGCAGCAGGTCCAGCTCTTTGGGCAGCCAGCGGTATGGAGCGGCGAATCCGAACTGGAGCAGGGCCGCACGGCCCATGGGGAAAGACCAGTACGAAGCGTGGCGGCCCCGCAATTCCGGAGCCAGCAACTCTTCGTCGCAACTGCCGCGTTCCATATAGAGCGGCCGCGCGAGTTTCCGGCAGTGCGGCCGGTCCGGCAGCAGGCGTCCGGCAGAGGCCCCAAACGCGCGCGTCAAGATGCGGACGAAGCGCTCGAGCAAGTCGTCGAGGCCCAGCGATTCGGCCTCCGCGCGCGCCAGGCCGAAAAGCACTTGAGCCTCGGCTTCCCGCACTTTGTAGTACGCCTGGTTCAAAGCCAGGGTGGTCGACAAATAAAGTTGTTCCCGGGCCGGCTGAAATCGCTGTTCCAGCAGTTGGTCGAGCAAGCTGCCGAATTCGCGGAGGACCGCGTCCACGGCTGCGGGCTCCACGTTCAACCGGGCCAGCCGGCGGCCGTTGTAATCCACCTGTTCCAGAAACCGGCTGAGCGAACTCAGCCGCGCGGCTGCCGCCGGCGTAATCGCCAGGAAAGCGCGGATCTGGGCGGCGTTGTAGCCCCGTGCGCGAAGTATGCCTCGAAACCGGCGGTCCAGCCGTCCGGCATCCGGCGCGACGGCACGCGCCATGGCCCTTACAAAACGGCGGGCGGCGGGCGTCAGCAGCGGAGCGGTCATTCACCAACTGGATCGGCTGTGAACGGCTGGCGCTTTAGCCCACGTACTGTACTTCTTCCTCCAACTCAAGGCCGAACCGCTGGCGCACTAAAGCTCTGAGTTCGGCGATGAGAGCGCAAAGATCGGCCGCGGTCCCGGCGCCGGAATTGTAAATCAGGTTGGCGTGATAGGCGGCTACATGAATCTCGCCGCGGCTCATTCCCTTGGCGCCCACCTGATCCAGAAACCAGGCGGCGGGAACCTTGCCTTCCCGCACGGCCGACGCCGGCACCAGTTCCGCCACGCCCGGCGGCAGTTCGCGCAGAAGCAGGTTCTTGAAAATGCTGCCGGCGCACTTCATGGTCACGGGGAACTTTTCGTTGCGCACCTTCAGAATTTCATCCGCCGCACTCCGGAGCGCGGCCGCGTCGCCCACGGTCAGCCGAACTTCCAGGCCCAGGATCATCCATTCCTTGTGCTGTTTGAAAATGCTCTCGCGATACTGGAACTGGCACTGCTCCCGATCGAAGATGCGAAGCGATTGTCCGTCGAAGAAGCGCACCGAGACGACGCGCTCTGAGATGGAATGGCCATACGCGCCGGCGTTGCCATAGATGGCCGCGCCCACCGAACCGGGAATGCCGGAAAGCGTTTCAAGACCCGCCAGGCCGCGGGCAATCGCGAAATCCACCAGGCCCTGCAGCGGCGCGCCGGCGTCGGCGGAAATGCGGCCGTTGGCGGACAACAGGCGGTCGCCGCGGTAGCGCAGCACGATTCCGCGATAGCCGTTGTCGGAGACAATCAAATTGGTTCCACCACCGATCACCATGGTGGGGATGCCGCTCGAGCGCGCCACGGCCAGGGCCGCGACGAAAGCTTCAGCGCTGCCGGTCTCCGCGTAGATGTCGGCGGGCCCGCCGATTCCGAAGCGGGTATAGAGTGCGAGCGGAGTCTGGCGGGAAACGGTTAAATTGGGAATCTCGGCGAGACGCTGCCCGGTCTCTTCCGTGGTCGGCATCATTATCATTATAGGAGAGGCAATTCAATGCGTTCGGGATTTCCAGGATTTTCGCCGGAGGCGATGGCCTTCTTCCGCGGGTTGGCCCGCCATAACGACCGCGAGTGGTTTCAACCGCGCAAGCCGGTCTTCGAGGAAAAGGTGAAGCAGCCGATGCGCGAACTGGTGGAGGCGCTGAACCGTGCGATCCAGAGCTTCGCTCCGGAATATGTCACCGATCCCGACAAGGCTATCTACCGCATCTACCGCGACACGCGGTTCAGCAAGGACAAGACGCCTTACAAGACTCACATCGCCGCCAGCTTCCACCGGCGCGGTACCGGGCCGCATCAATCCGGCGGCTATTACCTGCACGTGTCGCACAAAGGAACAGCGGTGGGCGGCGGTGTCTATATGCCGGAGCCGGCGACACTGCTCCAAATCAGACAGCACATTGCCGCGCACCACGCGGAATTCCGCAAGATTCTGAAGGCGAAGGCCGTGCGGGAATTGCTGGGTGAAGTGCAGGGCGAGCAACTCTCCCGGGTGCCGAAGGGCTTCTGCGCCACCGATCCGGCCGCCGATCTGCTGCGCTTCAAGAGCTTCATTCTCTATACGGAACTGCCGGCGGAGATTGCCGCCACGCCGGAATTATTCGCCGAAATTCTGCGGCGCTTCAAAGCGATGAAACCGTTCCTGGATTTCCTGACGGCGCCGCAACGAAAAGCGCCCGCTCGGCTTCCCGACGTCTGGTGAGACCGGGCAGCACGACTCCGTTGGCCCGGTCGATATCGAGCAGTTCGCCGGCCGCGCCGGAGAAATCGCCGGCGTCGATCCGCGCGACCAGGCGCGGGGCGATTTTCGGCAGCCGCGCCGCACCGCCGCGCAAATTAAAGCACAGGGAGGCCAGTGCGTCGTGTTGTCCCTGCGTGAGGGGCATGCGGACCACCGCGGGAAGAGCGGCGTCGATCTGCCGCACGTCGTCGCGCAGGAATTGCTCCGCCTGAGTTTGCGTGATGCGCATTCCCTCGTTCACATCCGCGGTGTGTCCCCATCCGATGGTCCAGAATCCGGCAGGACAAAGATAGGCGTCCAGGCGGAGCGCTTCGAAGGTCTTAATGAGGTCAAATCCGGCTTGGCTGGTTTGCATTGGTGGCCTGCGTTTTGTCGAAATTCGCGAGCATGAAATGGACGAAGCGGTAGAACCACAGGTAGACCTGCGACCCGCCGGCAGCAGGCTCCGGCAGGGCGCGCGCGGCCGCTGAAGCAATCAGCGCCGCCGCGCTGCCGGTCAGAGTATTGATGACGTATTCCCGCATGTTCCGATTCCTCCTTACTGTTTTGCCTTGGGTAAATTTTTCAGATTCATGACGATTCCGGCTTCCAAAACCGGGTTCCACCCAATGCCGGAAACATAGAGCATGCGCACCGGAACGATGGCGCTGAAAGCCTGGTTGATGCGGTAAATGCCAGTGACGATCACGGACGTGGAGAAACTCACGGTGATGGCGCTCTTGCCGGTGAGAACCGATTCGGTGGATTGTGAAAAGCTGGGCCCCACGTCTCCACCGGCGAGAACGGTGAAGTTTCCAGTGGTCACCAGACTCTTGTGGAAGCCCTGCCGGGCGGACGCCGCAATCGCATAGAAGCGCTTGCCTGTTGCCGGATCGGTTGCGAGTTTGGGAAGCACGTCGGCGGTGGTGGTGCCGTAGACGCCGGCTGAGCCAACCAGCGGATAGATGGCGGAGAAGCCCGCGGTCCAGCGCGGACTGCCTAACTGGTTGAACTCGCCAAACGCGGCGATGCCCGCCGGAAGGACGAGACTGGGAAAAGTCACGGACGGCGCGGCGGCGCCGGCGGAGGCCGTGCCAAGTGGCGCGGTGGTTTGCGCGGACAACGCCAGCGCGGCGGCCAGGATGAAGGCCGAAATCGAAACAGTGTTTTTCATGTGGGTTCCCTTGCAGTCTCAAATGGTGTTGAAGCGTGAAAGTTTGGGCTTGCCGAGAAGCGGCAGATAATCCCGGAAGATGTGCATCTCGACGAGTTGTTGCGGGGTGACCTGAGTCCAGTTGATGCCGGTGAGCACGCCGCACGATTCCAGCACGGCAGCCACCCAGGCGGAACAGACCATCTTGGTCTGGTGCTCACTCTGAGCCACGCGCGCTCCCAGAACCGGCACGTCGCGGATGAGGAACTCGAAGAGATCGGCCACGTCGTAGCGGACGCGGCCGTCATTCGCGCCGATCACGGCGTAGAATTTCTCCCAATCCATCTTCGACCGGGTGGCGTCATTGAGCCGCAGGGCGGCTACCGAACCGCCGGTGTCATAGCCGGCGATAGTGGCGCCGAGGGGGTCGGTCTGCACTCCGTTGATGCCGCTCTGGATGGTGGACTGGCAAATGGTGGCATCCGAATCCGCGGTAACCGGCTGGCGGATGATGGCGGAATGGCTCGGACCGGCGTCGATCCACTCAATGGCAACGGAAAGCGGGGACTTGCCCCAAAACATGACCAGGTCGCCGGCGCGGAGTTGCGAGCGGACCTTATTGTATTGGCTGAGGTTGTTCATATTTTCCTTGTGAAATGCGGTGGTGGGCGCTAGGGGCGCGACGTCAGAAACTGGGCCCCCGTGACGGTCAGGCTGGTGATGGGGTTGAGATTGCGGTAGAGGACGGCGCCGTTCAGCGCATAACCCAGAAGGCGGTCGTACCACTTCGGCTTGGTGAGCTGGTTGAGATTTTCTGCGACGCCGGTGAAGCTGAGCGTGGCGGTCTGGACATTGCCGGCGATGTTCTGGCTCTGTGTGAGAAAACCGGGGACGGCGCTGCGGAAATCGCGCATGGCGAGAGCGGTTTCACCGGCGGTGACCTTGGATGCGGCAATCAGGCCGAGGAGTTGCGGGTGTAGATCGGCCACCGTCCGATCGGTGTGAAGAAGGGTGGACTGCGCGGCGTCGATCACCGGTTTCAGATCCTGCCGCAATTCCTGCGCGGTGGCGATGGCAGTGTCGGCGCGTGCGAGAGTGTCGCCGATGCGCCGGTCGGCGGCCACGCGGATCTGGCCGGCTTCGGTGAGCAGGCCCTGGCTTAGCGCGGCGGTCTGGCGCTCGGTGCGGATGAAGAGGTCGCGGCGGGAATCGGCAACCTGGCGGAGGACATCCTGGCGCGCCGCCGCGACTTGGAATGCGAGCGCGGCGCGGGTGGCATCGAGCTGGCCCGGAATAGCGGCCACGGTAGCGGTGGCTGTGCGAACCAAAACGATGGCGCACACGGTGAACGCGGTCAGCGCCGTTAGCAAGGCGCAAACGCAAATCTGCTGAAACGTCTTCATAAGGGAAACCAATCCTCCAGGCAGCGGCGGACCCGCCCAAGGTCCGCCGTGCCCGGAATGGAGGGTCGTTGTCCAGGCGACCCTCATCTGCCTTTAGAGTAGCGAACGCCTGGTGCAAGTCTTTTCGGCTAACTGATTGATTTAGTGGGAGAAATAAAACTTACTAAGGATTCTGGCTGGGCGATTTCGGGATGGTGGCGGAGCCAACGCGGTGGGGCCAGCCCGGTGGGCGCGACGCGCGATTCGCGTTGACCAAACGAAGCCAAATCGGGCGGGTTCGGCGTGCGGAGGAGTTTCGCCGAACGAAGCCGATTTCCCGGTTCGGGCAGTAGTAGCTTCATCGATTTGGCGGCGCGGCGACGCGTCGATGGAATGGGCTCGGCGGTTGCGAAAATGAGTTGACCAAACGAAGCCAAATCGGGAGCGGCTCCCTGATTTGAATGTAGCAGATGCGTAGTGCAAGGGAATCGGGGCAAGTATAGGAATATGGATGGTGAAAGAGCTGTGAATGGGGTGTTGGCGCCGCCGGGTCACGCCGGGAAGTGCGATCAGGAAGAGATACGCTCAAGCAGGAGCATTTTCCGCGGGCGCGACCGTGTGTTGTGGAGGAAAACGAAGCCGTAAGATGCGTCCGTCCCGGTTTCACCTACGCTTATGACGGCGCCGGGCGTCCGCAGAGTGTGACGGGCGGCACATTGACGTATGCCTCGGTCAGCTTGTACGCACCGCAGGGTGCCGTGAATCAGATGACTCTCCACAATGGTTTGCAGGAGCAGGACTGCTACAACGCCAGGCTGCAGATGGCCGGCTTGCGCGTGGGAACCGCGGGCCCGAACAGCACCTGCCTCTACCAGAGCGGGGATTTGCTGGCGCTGGGGTTCGGCTATGCCGCCACCAACAACAACGGCAATCTGCAAAGCCAGAGCATCGCGGCGCCCGGCGGGGCCGGGTATCAGCAGTTCACGTATGACG
>Ga0182030_10020331_pt1 | contig 12531 bp, 10 predicted proteins | sample 812S3MmetaG_FD_121299 | JGI IMG/M metagenome (GOLD analysis project Ga0182030, IMG submission 121299) | Permafrost microbial communities from Stordalen Mire, Sweden - 812S3M metaG (Illumina Assembly) | ecosystem: Environmental > Terrestrial > Soil > Wetlands > Permafrost | place: Sweden... | reverse complement strand
GTCGAGGTCGTTGTCGACGGTGAACTCGTAGGTGTCGCCGAGCAGCCGACAGCAACAACCGCCAGCGTCGCGACTAGCACGGCCGTCGCCGCGCCAAGTGTCGAATACTCATGCGACACTTCCTCCACGCTGCTTGCCTCACAGAGCAGACGGCTCGCGTACCAAGATTCTCGCACCGGTTCATGACTGCGCGAAGTCGCATCAGGACAGATATTCGATCGCCGTCACCATCACCAACCCCCGCCATCACCAACCCCCGCCATCACCAACCCAACTTCCTTTCAAGCTCCCTCCTGGACTCCACACCCTCGGCACTAGAGGAGTAACCAGGCCCTCGCCAGTGTCAAGGAAACTTGACACTGGGAGCCTGCGCCGGGGCATAAGACGAGGTCACAGCGTTGCTCCGCAGCACGGCTAATTAGCCTGGAGTCGCCAGTGCGTCCTTTATAGAGGCGCTCGTCGCGAACGCCTCCGTGAAGGAGGCAGGGAGCGTGATTTCGATCCGGCGGGTGAGTTTGGGCGGTGGCTACCGCTACCTCATCAACTCGGTCGCGGCCGGAGACGGGAACCCGGAACCATCCAAGGGTCTCGCCCACTACTACGCCTCCACGGGCACCCCGCCCGGGGTCTTCCTCGGAGCCGGACTGGCCGACCTGGACGGTGGGAAAGGGGTCGAGAAGGGCTCACAGGTGAGCGAGGAGCACCTCTTCAACATGCTCGGAAAGCTCTCCGACCCGGTCTCCGGAGAGCCGCTCGGAGGCCGCCTCACCGTGCCGGGAAACGCTGCGCCGGTCGCCGGCTTTGACCTCACATTTAGTCCGAGCAAAAGCGTATCTACGGCCTGGGCGCTCGCCGACGAGGACACGAAAGCCGTCATCGCGGACTGTCACCGCGAAGCGATCGACTACGTCATTTCCTACGCCGAGGCCAACGTCTTTCACTCTCGTTCTGGTGCCGGCGGCATCGTCGAAGAGGACGTGACCGGAGTCATCGCCACGTCGTTCACCCACTTCACGAGCCGGCTTGACGATCCTCAGTTGCACGACCACCTCGTGGTTTGGAATCGAGCGAGATCTGTGTCGGACGGCAAGTGGAGGACGCTTGACTCCAAGGCCATCTTCAAGGCGACGACGACGCTGTCGGAGCTCCACCAAGGAGTCCTTTCCGACCTCTTGACGGCCAGGCTCGGCCTCGGTTGGGAGGCGCGGGGACGACGACACTCGACCAAACCGCGCTATGAGATCACCGGCGTCGCCGAGTCGCTCATGGCCGAGTTCTCGCGCCGCTCCGAGCAGATAGCGGAGCACTCAGAGCTCCTCCGGACCGAGTTCAAAGCCGCCCATGGGCGAAGCGCCACCGCTGTCGAGGACATGAAATTGCACGCTGTCGCGACGATCGCCACCCGGCCAGACAAGACCAAGCACAGCCTCGCCGAGCTCACCGAGGAGTGGCGGGACCGGGCCGGAAAACACATCGCAGAGGACGAGCAGACCGCCTGGGTCTCGAGCCTTAAGGACCGAAACGACCTGCCGCTTCTTCGCCGCGAGGACCTCGGCGAGGCGATCCTCGCTGACGCTGCTCAGGCTGTGGTCACTACTGTCGCCGGGCACCATTCCACCTACGGACGCCAGAACCTTCTCGCCGAAGCCCACCGCATGTTGCACGGGGTCCGCTTCGCCTCTCCTGACGACAGGGTGGCCGTCGCCGAGCACATCACCGAGCTCGCCCTCGCGCGTTCTCTGACTCTCACACCGCCACCGCTTCACCACACACCCGAGCGCTACGTCCGTCCCGACGGGTCGTCGAGACTTCACCCTGAGAGCCGCATCGTCTACACAACCGAGGCCCTCCTTGGTGCAGAGGCGCGCCTCCTCGAAGCCGCGAGGTCACTCGGAGCATCCCGGGTGAGCGTCGCGACTGTGGCCGAGGTGACGGAGGCGAACCTTCCCGGGCGGAACTACAAGTTGAGCACCGACCAGGCCCTTGCCGTCGAGAAGATTGCCACCTCCGGACGCGTCCTCGACGTCCTGGTCGGTCCGGCCGGGACGGGGAAATCAACCGCCATGGCCGGTCTACGCGCCGTGTGGGAAGAGGCCCACGGTACGGGGTCGGTCGTCGGTCTCGCCCCTTCCGCAGCCGCCGCCCAGGTGCTCTCTGACGAGCTCGGGATCGAGACGGAGAACACCGCCAAGTGGCTCACCGAGAACAGGCGCCTCCCTGAGCTGTCCGCACGCCGGCACCGTCTGGCCTTGAACCTCGCCCGTCACGCCTACCCACGTTCTCCGAGTGCCGCCAGGCTCCGCGCCAAGCTTGCAGAAACAGATCACGCCATCTCGGAGCGACGCCTCAAGCCGGGACAGCTCGTCATGATCGACGAAGCCTCCCTGGCAGGGACCTTCAGTCTCGACGAGCTCGTGAGCGCCGCTACGACAGCCGGTTCCAAGATTTTGTTGTTGGGAGACCACGCCCAAATGTCGTCTGTCGAAGCCGGCGGGGCCTTCTCGCTCCTCGTCAAGGACCGTGGTGAGCTCGTCCCCGAGCTCACCGACATCCGTCGTTTCAACTCCGAGTGGGAGAAGGCTGCCAGCCTCGAGCTTCGATCCGGGAAGACCTCGGCCATCGACGCCTACGAGGCGCATGACCGCGTCACCGGCGGCGATCGGGAGAACCTGTTGGACGCCGTCTACGCCGCCTGGAAAGCCGACGTCGCGGCCGGGAAGTCGAGCCTCATGATCGCCGGGGACAGCACTACGGTCACCGAGCTGAACCGGCGGGCGAGGACAGCGCGCGTCGCTGAAGGCACAGTCGCCGAGAGCGGCCTTGTCATCGCGGAGGGCCAGAGGGCGGGTGTCGGCGACAAGATCGTGACCCGCCAGAACAACCGCTTGTTGACGACAGGAAAGAGCTGGGTGAAGAACGGCGACCGCTTTGTCGTCGCCGCGACCAACCCCGACGGCTCCATGGCGGTGCGCCACGTCTCCGGTGGCGCCGAGGTTGTGCTGCCGGCCGATTACGTCGCCCAGCACGTCGAGCTCGCCTACGCCACGACCAGCTACCGGAGCCAAGGTCGCACGGTCGACACGACGCACTCGCTGGTGTCGCCGACCACGACACGCGAGGTGCTCTACGTTGCCGCCACGCGCGGGCGCGAGTCCAACAAGTTGTACGTCGACACGAACTTCGACCCGGATCCCGCCACAGGACACGATGGCACGCTCGCCCCCCAGAGCGCTCGCGAGGTGCTCGCCGGCGTGCTCGGCAACGAGGGTGCGGACCTTTCCGCCCACGAGGTCCTCGAGAGGGCACAACGCCACATCGAGGACTTCAGTGTCCTCGCCGCCGAGTACGAGACACTGGCCCGCGCTGCGCAACAGCAGCGCTGGGACGACCTGCTGGGACGTTCAGGACTTGAACCTGGGCGCCTCGAACAGGTGCGCCAGAGCCACGCCTACGGCCCATTGCTGGCTGCCCTCCGGGACGCCGAGGTACGCGGCCTCGACGTGGGACAAACCTTGCCCGGGCTCGTGGCAATACGGCCCCTCGATGACGCGGAGGACCCCGCCGCGATCCTCCGCGACCGGGTCGAGCGCTGGGCACAGGTAGTCGGATCGTCGCCTCGAGCGGGCACGAGTCTCATCGCAGGGCTGATCCCACGAGCGGCAGGCGTCACGGACCCGGACATGGCCCGGGGTCTCGCGGAACGCGACGAAACTATGCAGCGCCGGGCGCGGGCACTGGCCGAGCAGGCCGTCGTGCGGAATCAGATTTGGGTTCGCCGGCTCGGAATCGCGCCCACCGAACCGCGCGCCAAAGAACGTTGGATCGAAGCCGTCGCGACAGTTGCCGCTTACCGCGATCGCTGGAACATCGACGATGACCACCTACCCCTCGGTCCGAAAGGCCCAACGCGGAGCATCGACGCGATCAACCAGCGCAATCTCGCCCGGGCTGCCATTGACAGGGCGGCGAGGCTTTCCGATACTTCCGGAACGCTGCACCCCGAGCCGGGGGCTGTCGATATCGGTCTCGTCCCGACCGGAAGACCGAGCCTGTAAAACCGCGCTACGGAGGATAGGAAGACCAGTGTTGCGGGCTCTTCAGGAGGACAGAACGTGGTCTCGGCTGCCCCGTCGCATGCACGGAACGAAATCCTCCGGTTCGACTCCGTCTGGGTGAGGTGAGTGGACCACTCTCAAACCAAGAAATCTCTTGACAGATTGGCCGACTTCATGCCGTTGCATTAGGAAAAACGCGCTCGGAGGGGTTGCTCAGACAGGGCCTACAGAGGACCCTCCGCGGAGGAGACTGCACCGGCTGTCACCGGCTCGGGTGGCTGAGTTGATCACGACCTACCAGTCTGGGGTGCCGATCAATGGCAGCTCAGTTCAAGGTCCACCGCTCGACGGTGCTAGAGCACTTCAACCGATCGAACACCCCTCGCCGCTACCACCCTGGATGCTGCACAGGTGGAGGAGGCCGCTCAGCTGTACCGGGCCGACCAATCGCTTCGAGACATCGGCATCCACTTCGGGAGCCATGCAGCCACGGTGCGAACGGCACGGATCAAGGCGGATGTGCCGACCGGGAACTCCCATGGACGAGATCACTAGACCGCCCACAGCGGCACTGCGCCGTGCGGCGGCGGGATTTTCTCGATCTGTGGTTGGCCACCTATGAACGGTGCAGCGTAGTTGCTCATCCCAAAAAGCGTGCCGATCGTCCTGATCTGTAGGTCCACGACAGTGGCCAGTTCGTCCAGCGACTCGGGCGGCCGGAACTTCCAGGTCGGCTGATTCCACACGGCGTGGAGAAATGCGTTGAAGAGTTGGCCGAAGTAGAAGAACGCGACACGCCCGTCCGGTGTTCCGTTGAAGTAGTTTCGATAACAGCCGGGATCGACTATGCCCCGTTCTTGGGACTCCCGATAATCGCGGGTCCAGAAGTCTTCGCTCACCGTAAAGGTAGTTGCGATCTGCTCGTAGGCCCCCGTCCGACCATTGATCGACCCGGCATTTCGGACAAAGTAAAACGCTGGGTGTGTTCCAGCGTCGTCGGTGACGTAGCCGACGATGTGGATCAGAGTCGGAGTCGACCGCTGGCCTGAAGTGAGTTCTTGGTCGAGACGGGTCTTGAGGTGGTGAGCGAAACCCTCGAGCGATGGTCCGTCCTCACTCGCGTACGCCTCGATGCACCGTGGTATCCACGTATCCATGCGCTCGCTGCCGACGCGATACGTCCCGGCCAAGGCCAGCGCGGCTTGTGTGAACCCCAAGTTGAAGACTTTCGGATCGGATGTTGCAGTCGATGAGCCTGCTCTTGTGACATGCGAATCGGATGCCTGGATGAGACCGTGGTTGCTGATGATGCTGGTTATGATCGTCACTTCTCAGAACCGTTCATGCGATTTCGATAGGTCGTCCCGCGGCGTTAACGTTCATACCCGCCTCAGCAAGTAGCGGGCGTAGCCAGTAAGGGTCAGCAGTCGAAATCTGGACTCGTCCTGATCGCTGAGGCCAGGGTGAGAGCCGTTGGCATGGAGCAACCTCCACAGGTCGTTACCAAACTGCTGTTCGCCGTTCACGAGCTTGTTAGCAGCCTGTAGCGCGTCGAATGCTTGCTGGACGTGACCGGTTCCGGCGCCGGGCGGCACGCCGCCTGCGTGCCTCACGAGATCCTCGAAGAACGCCCGCAATTGCGAGTTGGCGCTGGCCCAGTTGCCCGATGCGAATGCCTCGATCGCCTGACGATAGTGACCGGCCGCCGTTGTCCAGCCTCGGTTCTGTAGGTCGGTCTCGATCCAGGTCACCTCGTCTGTAACCTGTAGCGCAGGAACGGTCGGCACAAGCCGGTCGTCGTTGTCATCGAATTCCCAACCATCCGCCGCGACAGCGTCACGGAGAGCAGCCCACCAGATCGTCGGCTCGCTCCTATAGGAGTTCGGGTTTACCTTGCCCGCAGCAAGCATCAGCCGAGCGAGTTCAAGCGCCCCGGCGTTGGTCTCCTTCGAGTTCTCGGCTCGAAGATTCTTCAGGAGCTTGACTGATCGATCCAGCTTGTTGGCCGCGCCCTGCGGCTCCCAGCGGTCAACATCAGCCTTGAGGAACAGTGTCTCCATCGTGGTTGCAGTGTTGCCGGCCTCGATCGCCTCAGCGAGAACTCCGATCGACCTCGATGACAGTACGAACTCTCCCATGCAGAGCCAGTCTCGCGCACCGCCGCTGGTTAGCTCAGGAGGAGCCGCTCGCCCGTTAGGGGAGGTCTCGCTTGCGCTGGAGCAAGGGTCTGGAGGTCCCCGCGATGCGCCACCCACTCCACGGTTGACCCGTGGCTCCAGAGCTCCGACTCTAAACCGCTTCATTGATGCTCCCAACGGCAGTGGATCACGTAAACCTGATCTGCACGTCGTCAGTGAAGGCTCCGTTCCGTCGCCCTGCTGGTCGTTTCACCTCGATCAGACCAGCGGCCTCGGCCGGCACCAGTGTGAGCCGCTTTAGGTGCCTATCGGGGAGGAACGGGGTCCGGACCAACGCCACCTCGCTTGCCTGTGGGACGGTGAACCAATTCTTGCGGAAGGCGCTTTGCAGCTCGGACAGCAGTGCTCCCGTATTTACGGTGGGCTGGAACAGCACTTCCTGCCCGGTCTGCGTGTGAGCAACGTACCGCGTTCCTTCCAACGGATCTACGGACCACATCGCTTCCCTCATCACTTTCAAGCCTTTGTCGTGACCCGTCGCGAAGACCAGGCGGTAGTCGTTGCCATCTTTCGGGCGGAGCTCGAACGAAGTCACGTGTTTGACCTGCCCCTGGTTCCGAAGCTGTCTCTCGAATAGCTCGATGAGGAAGGAACGACGGTCGTTTCCCCTGAGAGGTATCGCCTCACGCCACTCGTCGGTCTCGAACAGAGCCGTGAGCGCCGCCTCCTGACCGCTACGACCGACAAACCGATGAATGTAGGACAGGGGCAGGAAGAACAGGGCTTCCGATCGAGGAAAGCTGAGAAAGCGTCCCGTTAGCGACATGGATGCCGCCGAGTAACCAAACGGGTCGATGAAAGCAAAGGTCGGGACCAGGAGCTTCCCGCTGCTCGTGATGTCATCGACGACGTTGCCGAAGGTTGCCTCGAAATCACCCTCTTCAATGAACACCTCGACGTTTGGCGGAAGGTCGAGTTGCTCAACCTCTGACCGGAGATGCGCCACGCGGGCCGGATTGTGTTCAACGAAGAGGTACATGAACTTCACATCACACAGCCGAGGCAGGGCGGTGTGGGATGTGAGCGCGTCCAGCATGATCAGGGGCGAACCGGGCTCACCGCCGGTGTAACGGCCGGGCCCGGCGAAGCCGTCGACCAGGAGCAGCCGTCGGTTGGAACCGTAAGCCCTCAGCGCCTGCTGACCCATGATGGGAATCCATCCGTCGAGGTACGAACGGAGCACGCGATGCTTGGCAAGGGTGTGGTCTTCGAGTGGCCATTGGACAGGCTCTGGCATCAGGACGTCAGGCTAGACCGATTGAACTGCCGTGCCGGAGGGAGTCAACTCACCTTCAGAGTCGGCATTTCGTCCCACATCTCGCCGTCTAGAACCCGGCCGCCGGCCTTCGGCGTCCGCCCGCCCCACTGCTTGAAGAAGAACGGGACACGCGCGGCGACACACTGGTCGCGGATGTCCGCGATCCACTCATAAGCGACCGGTCGCGCGCCGGGACCGGACTCGCCACCGACAATTACCCAGTGGATGCCTTCCAAATCAAGCTCTCCGACGGGACAGATCAGTGGCTCGATCGAGAGGAACCTCGTTGCGGCAGGAACTTGTCTGAGGTGATCAACCCGGAATCTGTAGGCAGCGGACTCGATACTGACTCCGATCCAGACGTTTTCCGGCCACGGGAGGCCTGACGACACCTCTGCCAACCGCTTGGAGCGTTTCGTGAGGAGCTGATAGGTGTGCCAGGGTGTCTCGGCCATGACCGTGAAGACACGCTCGACGAAGGCGACTGGGACCTTCTGGTGAAACAAGTCACTCATGGAGTTGACGAAGATGAGGCGTGGGGCCGCCCAACGCCTCGGCAGCTCCAGGGAGTCTTCGTGAAGAGTCACGCCGAAGCCGGGACCAGATGTCCGAGGGCTGCCGTCGACCTGATACTTGGGGTTCCCCATCGCCTTGAGTCGTTTCGCCAGCGTGAGGGCGTAGCAGTGGTCGCAGCCAGGTGAAGTCTGGTCGCAACCCGTCGTTGGATTCCAGGTCGCCTGCGTCCACTCGATCGCACTGTGATCTGCCACGACTCCGATCCTCCTCCGGTGCCAATCTACGCGCCGGGTGCTCGCTCGTCCTTGATCCCCAGGCTGGGAGCTCACAACCCAGCTGCCGCGAGCGAACGGGGCTAAGCGTTGACCGAGAGTTCGTTCAGGTGTCTCACCCAGTAGCGAGTCGTCCAGCTCAGGAATTGCCTGGATGCCTAGCTGCAGGTTGCGAGCTATTGGCCTTCGTTTGCTTTAGTGTCCACGGCATCTCGATACCGTGCGGCGAGATTCCCAGCAGCGGATTGCATAGCTTCTTCGTCGCCGCTTCGATGACGGTTGTAGTACCACTCAGGGATCTGAACCGGTTCTAGACGAATCCGAAACACGACGTCCTGTATCTGTCGGCATTTATTGACCGTGAGGCTGCCTGGGCTCTGGAGTTCCTTGTCCCACGCATCAACGATGGTCGTCTCCACCTCTCGCTTGTGGGCACTCTGTTCGCCGTGGGATAGCGATAGTTCGACGCCGTCGAGGAGGGCCGGGAGCCCTGGGAGCACAAAGACGATCAGCCAAGTTGAGAGCTGCATTCTCAGCCCAAATCCGAGAGCCACCACGACCACGAACACGATGCCGAGCACCCATAGCACGAGACGCGAGTACAGCTTGTGTTGTCGTCGTCCCCAGATAGCGCTGGCACGCTGTGCGATCAGGGTGTCAACCGGCGGTGGCACTCCCGGAGTCTCGGGGAACCAGCCGGCGTCGATGCGCGCGGTGAGCTTGGCATCGTCGGCAACAGTCCGGGCCGCTTTGAGGATGTCCTCATCGGCTGGCTTCCTTCCGGCAAGGGACTCAGACCACGGCAGGCCGAGGACCTCGGTATCGAAGAGCTCGTGAATGGCAACTGCATGATGCTGGGCTTCGTTCTCGTAGCGCTTCAGCAGCACGCGGACGATAACCGTCCACGCCCCGGCAGCGGCCGCAATGTACGCGGCGGTGGTTATTGACCAGACTGCTGAAACCGGACCGGCCATGGCGAAAGCGATGGCTCCAGCGGCTCGGATATTGCGGCACTTCTTCGCCCGGCGATACTCGGCAGAGTAGGCACGGAGCAGTCGTTTCGCGCTTTCGGTCTGCTGCCGCTGAGTAATGGGGTCCATGATCAGGATCAGTCTGGGCGGGGCATCCGGTCGCCGAACAGTTCACGCCACTTGTCGACCGCTGCGCGATCTCGGGCGTTGTCCTCCAAGTCAATTGCCGCCTCGGCGATCATCTGCCAGCTTCGAAACTGCTTCCCCATCTGTTGTCGCTCCCACTGCGTAGCAGCACGGTTGATGGCGGGACCGAGTTTGGCGGGATCACCCCAGTCATCGGTTGCCCGATCAGACGCCGATGCCAGGAAGCCGGCGATCTCATCTTGGTAGGGACCAAACGGCGCGAGGATCAGGCTCAGGGCCATCACCTCGATTAGAAACGACGGAGAGATCGGCTCACCGCTCTGCCGGTTCATGCCCTTTAGCATCTTGACCAGCGGTATCCACTTTTCGCCGCATTCCTTGTTCTTGGCCGTGGCCTGGTCGGCGTGCTTCGTCGGGTTAGTGGGAATCCAGCGCCCGCTTGACATGTCGGGAATCTCGTAGCCGCCGACGGATCGCTCGAAGGCCGGTACGACTTCAAACGACATGATGTCCTCAGAGCCGAACGAGATGGCACAGGCTAGGACGTCGACGGTGACTCTTCCGGGGTAATGAACTTCCAGCACCTTCTTGAGGTCATCGAGCACCGTCGAGGGCGTGGACTGACGGAGGCCCTTCTGATCGCCGTTCGGGTCGATAACGGCGAAGATGTCCACGTCCTTCAACCTCTTGGTCTTGGTACGTCGGCCATAGCTACCGGTCAGAAAGGCGCTGGTCAGGTCCCAGTGAGTTGTCAGGAGGTCATAGATCGTCTGCCGGCGAGCTGATGCCAGCTTCTGCTCGGTGTCGGTAATCTCAAGGGCATGTTTGAGGTTGTCGAAGGCATCCCCTACGTATCCCATTGCTGCTTCCCCTAACTCGTGTACATGCGGACCGCCAACGAGGCGTACGGTCCAGCCGCCAGTGTTCCGAAGTTCACCCGGTTGAGATGGCTGGTCGGTGCCATGTCACACGACCCCCAGCCGGACTGCGGCGTATGCGTCCCGGTGTACTGGCACTTGACCGCCACGGCTGATCCGGCGGGAACGCGGTTGATCTTGACCCACTGTCGGGCAATGGCCACGTGGCGATGAGATAGCTCCACCGAGCCGTCGTCGAAGTAGTCGATCGGGAACTCGAAGATTGGCTCGATCTTGCCGCCCGGCTGGGTGCACTCCACGCGGATGGCGGCGAGGCTGCCCTCTTCCATCCAAGCTCGGATAGCCGGGTCGTGCAGCCGTGGCCAGTCGGCCATCAGCTGTCGCGACGAGATGCCCAGACGTCCGAGAATGTCGGCAATTGCTCCGGCTACGGCATTGCTGAGATGCGTAGCGGTATGTGCCCGGGTGACGACCCGAGTGGCAGTGGAGGTGGGCATGATCAGTCTCTGTTCTTAGGGTCAAGCCTCCGAAGATCGAAGGCGCCATTGCTTGCTGATGCTTCCTTCGTGACCGACTCAGATGGCGGCGAAGCGGCCGAGGCGTGCTCGCTCCCGGCTACCACCTCAGCCACCAAGTCGCTCAACCCGACCGGCGACGGAAGGTAGACCTTCCAAGTCGTCGCCGTGGTCGCACCTGGCACCGGACTGAGATTCTCCTCGTCCATCGCCGAGAACGCCTCTTCACCCTCGACGGTGGTGATGGTCAGGTACAGAGGCTCGGCGACAACGGTGAGCGGGTGCTTTTGGAGATGCCCGGACGCCACCAGCGCCAGCCCCGCTGGTGACAGGTCGTTCATCACCGTGGTGACGACACTCTCGGTTATCGACGAGGACTTCCCCAGGGTGTCCGCTACCAGGGTGCTTATCGTCGCCCAGGTCTCGCCCGCTGTCCGGGCTGGGCTGCCGGCTATGGCCCTATGGCGTGCCATCGTCCACCAAACCCTGCTGGTCCTTCCATGACTTCGTGGCCGCTCGAAGATCGGCGACGGTCAGCGCCCCAGGATTCATTGCCGTTTTCATGCTGCCTGCGGCCGCGGCGGCGATCAGTTTCCGAGCCGCCCGTCCATCCATCCCGACCATCCCCTTCGCAACGCTGGTGAGGTCCGATGAGCCCGCCAGCTTCTTGAGCTCGGGGAAGGCTTCGGCGTAGCCCTTGAGGGTGTCGATCAGGATCGCTTGAAGCGCCTCGGGCGTCGGCAGCCCCACCACAATGGCCCGATCTGCTCGGGACACGAAGGCGGCATCGAGCCCCTTGGTGAAGTTGGAGGTGGCCACCGTGATGATGTGCGGATAGCGCCGGGTGTTGGAGTCAAGAGCGGTCAACACCGCGTCAGTGGCCCGGTGAACGTCAACCGGATTGGCCGTCAGGGCGGCTTCACTGCGGGCCACCGCCATGGACTCCACTTCGTCGAGCGCTACGACGGTCAGCATGTTGTCGTCGGCGCGACGCGGAATGACCTCGTCCATCAGCTGCTGAACATGCTGCTGCGATCGCCCGTGATCGGCGCTCATCAAGCCATGGGGGTTGACGTCGAGCAGACGAACGTCGCTGTCATTGATCGTGGCCAACTGCTGCGCCAGCCCCCGTGCCAGAGTGGTCTTGCCGGTTCCTGGCGGTCCGTAGAGCAAGAGCAGGCCGTGCAGGGCGGTGACCGTGAACGGCAGGCGGGGCCGCACCGCCAGGCTCAACGCGGCGTGATAGAGCAGTTCGTTCTTGACGTTGGGCGGCACGATGATCGAGTCCCACAGTCCGTCGAGTTCGCCGCTCGACGCCAGGGTCTCAGAGACACACTCTTCGATGTTCACCGGCGCGACTTCGGTGGCTCGGGGACCTGATCGAGGCCGCTTGGGATGTCCCGCGCCGGGGTGAAGTCGGGATGTTGCTCCCGAACGGTCTGCAGGGCGAGGTTGTGAGAGTCCTCGGAGGTTGATCCGACCTCGGCCCGGGCGCCGAGGCCATTCAGCCGGACCTGCTCGTAGACCATCCGGTACATGTTCTGGGCCAGACTCCCCCGAGGGATGGCTTCCAGCTCCGTGGGGACTTGGGCTCGTATTTGGGCGTTCACAGGTAGTCCAAGGCTAGGTAGGGGGTGTGACAGGCTCCCCGGGGTTGGCCGGGGGAAGTGGTGTCTGAGTCCCAGGCTGACATCGCTGATCGGGTACCTCCAAGGGCTGCT